>WNFP01003226.1_pt1 | contig 13039 bp, 14 predicted proteins | sample 5400201 | NCBI WGS metagenome assembly WNFP01 (sample SAMN13153355, study PRJNA577476) | soil metagenome | isolation source: 115 cm saprolite under Madrone tree | place: USA:California | collected 2016-06-14
CTTGATCGATCCGCCCGGATTCAAAAATTCGCACTTGGCATAGACGGCCGCGTCCTCCGGACCCGCCACCTTGTTCAGGCGGACCAGGGGCGTATTTCCGATCGCCTGGAGGATGTTCTGGAAGACGGGCATCGTCGGGTCTCCTGGGAGAAGGAAGTTATAGATCAGGTCAGCGGGACGGTGCGTGTTACTCTGGGCGGGCAATGAACGACGCCCAACTGCAGGCCGCGTTCACTTCCGCGACCGGACAGCCTGCTGGGCGAGTCGAGCGCCTGCCTGGCGGCGCAGGGAACCGGATCTATTGGCGCGTGCACTCGCGCGAGGGCGACAAGAGCTCCATCGTGATGGAGCTGCCGGCCGATCCGGTGAAGAGCGAGGAGGCCAGCAAGGAGCACAAGCACGAGGAGCTGCCCTTCCTCAACGTGCACCGGTACCTGGAGCGCATCGGCGTGCGGGTGCCGCGGCTTCTGCTCGATGCGTCCGAGGACGGGTTCCTGGTCATCGAGGACCTGACCGATCGCACGCTGGAGCAGGCCCTCCTCGAAGGCGAGAATCGGAAGAAGCTCTATTCGGACGCCATCGACCGGCTCGCGCGCCTGCGCGCGCACGCGGAGCAGAACCCCGACCCCACCTGCCTGGCCTGGAAGCGGGCGTTCGACTACGACCTCTACCACTGGGAGTTCGAGCATTTCATCGAGTACGGCCTGCTCGCCCGCGGCGCCACGCCCACCGAGGCCGAGCTGCAGACCCTGCGCCGCCACTTCGCGCGCGTCTCCCGCGAGCTGGCCGACGCGCCGCGAAGCTTCACGCACCGCGACTACCAGAGCCGCAACATCATGGTGCTGCGCGGCGGGGAGCAGGTGGTCATCGACTTCCAGGATGCGCTGCAGGGGCCGCGGCAGTACGACCTGGTCGCGCTGCTCCGGGACAGCTACGTGGAGCTGGACCGCAAGCTGATCGACGCGATGCTCGGCCGCTATCTGAAGGCGTTCGAGGCGGAAGGTGGACAGCGCGTCGATGCCGGCGAGTTCGTCGCCTTCTTCGATCTGCTCACCGTCCAGCGCAAGCTGAAGGACGCCGGGCGGTTCGTCTTCATCGACCGGGTGAAGAAGAACCCGTCGTTCCTGGCGCACATCCCCAGCTCCCTCAAGTACGTGCGCGATGCCCTGCGCCGCCGGCCGGAGCTTTCGGAGGCGCAGGAGATCCTGGCGAAGCACGTCCCGGAGCTGCGCGACGATCAGCGCCGCTCGCGCTCGAGCCGGAACTCGCGCAGGTCCGGTTCATGAGCGCCTCCGTCGGGCGGGCTGATCCGCTTGCAGTCCTCGCCGACCGGCGCGGACATCTCCGCCACGACCTGGACGGCGTCCGGCTTGCAGTCGCTGATCTTCGTGGCGAACTCGACCGGACAGTTCTTGCCGCCCGCGGTGGTCCCCGTCGTCTTCATCACTCCCGCGACCGAATCGGCCGACCGCTTGAGCTCGAATGCGTTCCGCTCCGCGGGCCTGGTCAGGCCTCCGTCCTCGGAGCGCTCCATGAACTCGCCCTCGACCACGCCGCCGTCGTCGCGGAGGGAATACGCGTAGTGCTTGTCGGTGGAGTTCAGCCAAAGGCCGGAGAGATCCTGGTCGCAGAAGCGCTGGGTGCGGGCCGATCCCTTGCAAGCCGCCACCGCGAGGCAGGCGGCGACGATGCAGACACGAGACAATGGACGTCCTTTCGCGGGCGGGGGTACTATCATGAAATGTGGGCCGGGCTGATGGCGCTTTGTCTCTTGGGAACAGCAGCTGAGCCGCCTGCGCCCCCACCGCCCGCCAAGAAGAGCGCGCCCGCTCCGGCGCCTTCGCAACTGAAGAAGCGGCGCAGCACGCCCACTCCGCATCCGCCCGCCAGCCCGAGGCCGATGGACAAGGCGAAGACCGCGATGGCGTAGCTCAGCGGAGCGGACCCAAGAGAAGCCGCTCCGCCTGCGCGACGTCGCCGAAGCCCGCCAGCACCAGCTCCGCCCCGTGCTCCGCAAGCTCGTGCACCGAGTAGCGGCCGGTCGCGACGCCGCAGGCTGGAAGGCCGGCATCGTGCGCGGCGAGGATGTCGCGCGGCGTGTCGCCGATCACCAGCCCATCCTGCGCGCCCAGCTCGCGCGCCTTCCGCCAGGCGGCGCGGACGATGTCCGCCCGAGGCTCCGCGTCGCTGCCGTAGCCGCCGCAGCGGAAGCAGCCCCACAGCCCCGCCGAGGCGAGCTTCAGCTCCGCTCCGCGCGCCAGGTTCCCGGTGCAGAGACCGAGCAGGACGTCGTCGCGCGCCCCGAGCCGCTCCAGGAGCGCCGCCACGCCCGGCAAGGGCTCGTAGGCTTTTCGCGCGCACTCGCGGCCCAGCGCTTCGAGGTAGCGCTCCAAAACCGCGTCGATGTCGGCCGCGGTCACCGCCTGCATCCGCTGGTCGAGCGGCAGCTTCTGGTCGCCCTCGGCGGCGAGCAGCGCCCGGGCGATGGCCCGGTCCGTCATGCCGTCGAGACGCATCTTGCGCAGCTCCGCAACGGCCAGCTCCCGCGCGTGCAGCGCCTGGCCCAGCGCGCGCGTCCCCGTCCCCCCGCTCCGGGTCAGCGTGCCGTCGAGGTCGAAGAGGAGCGCCCTCATGCGCGTCATGCGCCGGAAACCACCAGCTCCGCGAAGCGGATGGTGGGCGCGGCCGTGGCGGAACGGAAGTCGAGGTCCTTGCCGACCGCGTCGATGCCTTGCAGCATCTGGAGGAGGTTGCCGCTCACCGTGACCTCCTGGACGGGATAGGCCAGCTCGCCGTTCTCGATCCAGATGCCGTTCGCGCCGCGTGAGTAGTCGCCGCTGATCACGTCGGCGCCGCGTCCCAGCATGGCGGTCACGTACAGGCCGCTCTTCACGCCCCGGAGGATCTCTTCGGGCGCGAGCTTCCCCGCTTGCAGGTACAGGTTGCTGGTGCCGATCGAGGGCAGCGTGGACCAGCCGCGCGACGCGCTCGCGGTGCTCTTCGCCTTCGCCTTGCGCGCGGTGGTGGCGTCGTAGAGGAAGCTGCGGAGGACTCCGTTCTCGATCACCGGGGTCTTGCGCGACTCGACGCCTTCGCCGTCGAACGGCCGAGTGGCGATGCCGTGCTCCAGCGTGGCGTCGTCGACCACCGTGACGTCCGGCGCGGCGACGCGCTTGCCGAGCAGCGCGCCGAGGAAGCTGGACTTCTTGTGCACGAGCAGGCCGTTCACCGCCTGGGTGATGCCTCCGATGAAACCGGCGGCGAGCTGGGGCTCGAAGACCACCGGGACCCGCTGCGTCTTGGGCTTGCGCGCCCCCAGCATCCGCGCGGCCCGGCGCGCCGCGATGCGGCCCACTTCTTCCGGGCGCTGCAGCCTTGCCAGGGTGCGGCGCGTGTCGCTCCAAGAAGCGGTCTGCAGCTGGCCGTCGGCCTCGGCGACAGGCGAGCAGTACACGTACGCGTAGGACGCGCGCGACTCTCCCCGCGCGCCGTGGCTGGAGAAGATGGCCGACTCGGAGAGGAAGTCTCCGGCCCCGGTGGAGTCGAACTTGCGCACGCGGGGATCCTCGGCCCGCGCGGCGCTCTCCGCCTCCCGGGCGGCGCGCAGCTTCCACTCCGGCGAGATGTCCTCGATCGCCGGGTCGTATTCGCCCGCGCTCGCGGCGCCGAGCTCCGCGCCCCGCGGGAGGGCATTGGCGGGGTCCTTCGCCGCGCCCTTCGCCAGCGCGACGGCTTTCTCCGCGAGCTGCTTCAGGCCGTCCTTCGAGAGATCGGTCCCGTACGCGAACCCGAGCCGCTGGCCCGTGATCACCCGCAGCCCGATGCCCTTGGACGAGGCCTGCTCGAGCTGCTCGATCTCCCCGTCGCGCACCCGCACCGACGCGTCCCGCGTCCGCTCGGCGTACGCCTCGGCTTCCGTCGCTCCGGCCTTGCCCGCGAGCTTGACGAGCTGCTCGCAGGTGTCGAGCAAGCTCATGCGCCCGTGCCTCCGACGGTGACGTTGTCGATGCGCACGGTGGGAAGCCCCACGCCGACGGGAACCGACTGGCCGTCCTTGCCGCAGGTGCCCAGGCCCGGGTCGTGCGAAGCGTCGGATCCGACCGCGCTGACGTTCTTGAGCGCTTCCGGACCGACGCCGATCAGCATCGCGCCCTTCACCGGCTTGGTGATCTCGCCCTTCTCGATCAGGTACGCCTCGCTGATCTCGAAGACGAAGTTGCCGTTGGAGATGTCCACCTGGCCGCCGCCGAACTGGCGGCAGTACAGCCCGCGGTCGACGTTGCCGATGATCTCGTCCGCGGTCTGGTCGCCGGGCGCCAGGTACGTGTTGGTCATCCGCGGCAGCGGCGCGTGGCGGAAGCTCTGCCGCCTGCCGGAGCCGGTGCTCCGCTGGCCGGTGAGCGAGGCGTTCAGGTGATCGTAGAGGTAGCCCTTGAGGATGCCATGCTCGATCAGGACCTTCCGCTCTCCCGGATTGCCCTCGTCGTCCACGTTGATGGAGCCGCGGCCGCCGGCGACGGTGCCGTCGTCGATGACGGTGACGAGCTCGCTCGCCACCTTCTCGCCCAGCTTGCCGGCGAACAGCGAGGTCCCCTTGCGGATGAAGTCCGCTTCCAGCCCGTGCCCCACGGCTTCGTGGAGGAGGATTCCGCTCCATCCCGGCGCCAGCACCACCGTCTGCGGCCCGGCGGGAGCGGGCACCGCGCCCAGCGTCGCGACGGCCTGGCGCGCCGCCTCGCGGCCGACCTGCTCGGGCGAGAAGTCCTCGAAGAAGCGGAAGTCCACCCGGCCGCCGCCGCCGTAGAAGCCGGTGCGGCGCTCGCCGTGCTTGCCGAAGGCGACGCACTGGACGGAGAGGCGGCAGAGGTCCTGCCGGTCCTCGGCGAGGTGGCCGAGCGTGTTGGCGACGAGGATCTCGCGCGTCTGGTCCGCGTACCCGCCGGTGACCTGCTGGACGCGCCGGTCGTAGGAGCGGGCGGCCGCGTCCGCCTGCTTGAGCAGGTCGATCTTGCGGCTCACGTCGACCGAGGCGAGCGGCGTGCGCACCTGGTAGTAGGTCGGCAGCGGAACGTGGGAGACGTTCACGGGACCTGTTTCGCGCGTCCCCTGGGCGATCAGCGCGGCGGTCTGTGCGGTGCGCAGCAGCGCGGCCTCGTCCAGGTCGTCGGAGTGCGCATAGCCGACCTGCGCTCCGCGGATGGCCCGCACGCCCACTCCAGTGATGGAGCCGGACTGGGCGCTCTTGATGGTGCCCTCGTCCAGCATCGCCGCGGTGCTGGTGTTCCGCTCGACGTAGACTTCGGCGAAATCGGCGCCCCGGGCCATCGCCGTGGACAGCAGCTGTTCCACCAGAGGCAGCGGCAGGAGCGGCGCGCGCCTCGCTTCCTTGCTCTTGCGGGGCATGGGGGTGCATGGATAACGCATGCGCCTATTTTTTGCATTGCCGCTGCCGCCCGGAGCGAAGGAGCGGTTGCGGCCGATCCTGGAGGCGGCGCGGAGGGCGGGCGGGGACGGAGTCACCTTCACCAAGCTGGAGCAGCTCCACTTCACCCTGGCGTTCCTGGGCGAGCAGCCGGACGCCAAGGAGGCCGTGTCGGCCGGGGAAGTGCTGCGCGAGGGCCGCGCCTTCGAGCTGGCCATCTCGGGAGTGGGCGCCTTTCCCAACACGCTGCGGCCCCGGGTGCTTTGGCTCGGGGTGAGCGCGGGAGCGCCGGAGCTGATGGAGACGGCGGAGCGGCTTCGGGCCGAGCTGCGACGGCGGGGGTTCCAGATCGAGGACCGGAGGTTCCAGCCGCACCTGACCATCGGGCGGGTGCGGCCGCGGGGCGAGAAGCTCGCGAAGCAGGCGCTCGCGGCAGTGGCGCCTGGAGAGTTTGCGCGCTGGCGAGCGGGTGAGGTGAACCTCGTGAGGAGCGTGCTGGGGCGCGGAGGCGCGACGCACACACTGGAGCGCGCTTTTCCATTCGCTCCTGCCGGCGCCCCCGGCGAACGCTGAATCACCCACCCCCGCCTCCAAATCCCTTCATTGGAAATCTTTACAGCCCGTCGCCCGTCGCAAATATAGTGGTTACCGGTGGGGTCCAGACCAGTCCAATCTCGCTCGCCGGTCTCCGGCGCCCCGATGGGTGCGCTCGCTGCGGCTTGGTTTCTGGCCGTGGTGGCCGGATTCCTGGCCCTCTGGGTTTACAAACTGAGGCCTGGCCCGGAGGCAGCGACAGCGCCGCGGAGTTGGCCGGTTCAGAGCAGCATCCGGACAAGCGGGGGCCGTGCGACGCTGGTGCTCTTCGCCCATCCTCGCTGCGCGTGTACCCGCGCGACCATTTCCGAGCTCGCGCGTCTCATGGCCCGCTTCCACGATCGCCTCGATGCGCGCGTGCTGTTCGCCGCATCGCCCGGAGAAGAGGCGGAGCTCGCGCGGACCGATCTGTGGTCGAGCGCCGCGAGGATCCCGGGAGTGACCGTGGCTCCCGATCCTTCCGGGGTCGAGGCCCGACGCTTCGGAGCCGAGACGTCCGGCGCCGCGGTCCTCTACGACGCGACCGGAGCGCTCGCCTTCCAGGGCGGAATCACCTCGGCCCGTGGACACGAAGGCGACAGCTTCGGGCAGGAGCGGATCGCGGCAGTGCTGACCGGCGGGACGCCCGACAGGGCCTCTGCGCCCGTCTTCGGATGCGGCTTGAACGACGAGGGCGCCGTTCGCATCGCCCAGGTGAACGACAGATGACCTTGAAGGGGGGAAAGCAATGAACGCTTCAGTGAAGCCGATCGACACGATCACGGCCGCGGCCGACGCCGTCGTCAGCCGGGCGGAGGCGCGCTTCGACGCGCACCGCCAGGACATCCTCCGCTCCACGGATCGGATGTTCGCGGCCCTGCTCGTGGGACAGTGGGTGTTCGCCATCTTCCTCGCCCTGACCGTCTCGCCGTATGCGTGGCAGGGGAAGGTGAAGACGGTGCACGTGCACGTCTGGGCGGCGATCCTGCTGGGCGGAGCCATCACCTGCGTCCCCGTCGCGCTGGCGATGCTCCGGCCGGGGGCCCTGCTCACCCGTCACGTGATCGCCGCGGCGCAGATGTTCTGGTCCGCGCTCCTGATCCACCTCACGGGCGGCCGCATCGAGACGCACTTTCACGTCTTCGGGTCCTTGGCATTCCTCGCCTTCTACCGGGATTGGCCGGTGCTGCTCACGGGCACGGTGGTGATCGCCGGCGAGCACTTCATGCGCGGGATCCTCTGGCCGGAGTCGGTGTACGGGATCCCGAATCCGGAGTGGTGGCGCTTCCTGGAGCACGCTGCCTGGGTGGTCTTCATCGTCGTCTTCCTGGTGCTCTCCTGCCGCAGGAGCTACCGCGACATGCGGGTGATGGCGGAGCGGGGAGCGGAGCTCGAGGCGCTCTCCGAGAACCAGTGGCGCAACTCTTCGGTCGTGGACCGTGCCGCCGCCGAGTCCGCGGCGCGCCGCGGGTAGGGGCAGCCATGGAAACTCAAGGACAGCAGACGAGAGCGATGCGGGTCCCCGCGTACGATCGAGTGGTGGTGCGCGACGGCGAGGGCAAGAGGCGGCAACTCAGCCGGAACGAGTTCGAGAGGCTCCCGTTGCGCGAGCGGGTCACCTACCTCATCGGCGGAACGGCGGAGTTCTTCGCCGGAACCGAGCACATCCCCGCCTCGGAAGCAATGAAGGGGTAGGCGCGATGCGGGAGTTCGCTTCATCCTCGGCGCGCGCGGCGAACCTGCCGCGCGCCGCCAAGCTGCTCTACACCGCGTTCTGCGCCTTCGTCGGGTTGGGGATCGCGAGCTGCGCCGGCCTGTACGACGGAATCGTAGTGTTCGCGGCGCGCGCCACGCCCGCGGAGCTCTACGCCCGCCTGATCGAGCACTACCAGACGGGCATGTCGGCGCGCGCGTTGCTGGAGGTGACGCACGCGCACCTCTTCGTCGTACCCATGCTCCTGTTGGTGCTCGGACACCTGTTCCTGCTCACGGGCCTTCCGGCGCAGACGAAGCTGGGCTGGATCGGCGCGGCGGCGGGGCTCTCCGCCCTCCATCTCCTCGCTCCGTGGGCGATCCGCGCATGGGGCGGCGCGATTGCCTGGGCGTATCCGATCACCGGAGCGGGCATGCTGGTGGCGACCGCGGTGCTCATGGGCGTTCCGGTCTACGAGATGTGGGCCGTTCCTGTTCCCGTTCCCGTTCCCGGGCGAGCGGGGAGCGCGCAGCAGGCGGGCGCGAACCGGGGAAGCGCGCCGCGGCTTTGACATCGCCTGGGCCGCTCCCTAGGGTTCGCGGTCATGTCGGGAGCCGATGACGTTGCACGCGCCGACCTTCTCGCGCTTCAGGAGCGCGGCCTCTTGCGCGCGCTGGAACCGCTGCGCAGTCCGCCGGGGGCGGAGGTAGAGGTTCGCCCCGGCGAGCGGCTGATCAACTTCAGCTCGAACGATTACCTGGGGCTTGCGGCCGACCCGCGCCTCGTGCAGGCGCTGGCGGATGGGGCGCGGGCATGGGGTGCGGGAGCGGGCGCGAGCCGGCTGGTCTGCGGAGACTTCCTCCCGCAGCACGAGCTGGAGCAGGAGCTGGCGCGCTTCGAAGGGAGCGAGGCCGCGGTGCTCTTCGGCAGCGGATACGCGGCGAACTGCGGAATCCTGCCCTCCCTGGCGGGGCCCGAGGATCTCATCCTGTCGGACGCGCTGAACCATGCGTCGATCATCGACGGCTGCCGGTTGAGCCGCGCGCGCGTAGAAGTGTTTCCGCACCTGGACCTGGGCGCGGTGGAGCGCCTGCTGCGGACGCCGGCGCGGCGCAAGCTGGTGGTGACCGACGCGGTGTTCTCGATGGACGGCGATCGGGCGGCGCTTCCCGAGCTGGCTGTGGTCTGCGCTCGGACTGGGGCGATCCTCGTCGTCGACGAGGCGCACGCGACCGGAGTGATCGGCCCGCATGGAGCGGGGCTTTGCGCGGAGCAGGGCGTCAGCGCGGACTTGCGGATGGGGACGCTCTCGAAGTCATTCGGGATCGCCGGCGCGTACGTGGCGTCCTCGCGCGCGGTCTGCGAGCTCCTGGTGAATCGCGCGCGGCCGTTGATCTTCTCCACCGCGCTGCCGCCTGCGCTCGCCTGCGCGGCGCTCACGGCGTTGCGCATACTCGCCGGTCCGGAGGGAGATGAGCGCCGCGCCTGTCTGTGGAGCAGCGTGCAGCGGTTCGCGGCCGGTCTCCGGTCGCTGGGCATCGCCGCGCGCGACGACTCGCCCATCTTCCCCGTGGTGCTCGGCTCTCCGGAGCGCGCCGTGGCCGCGGCCGCGCGGTTGCGCTCGGAGGGAATCCTGGCCAAGGCCATCCGACCTCCGACGGTCCCGCCGGGCACCAGCAGGCTGCGGTTCGCGTTGAGCGCCGCGCATACTCAGGCGCACATCGACGCCGCGCTCTCCGCGCTCCGCGCCTCGGGTGCGTGCTAGAACCGCAGTCGATGAAAGAGATTCCGAAGGTCCCCGAGGACGCCGAGGCGCGCCACCAGCGCCTCACCGAGCTGGACCGCGCCCACGTCTGGCATCCGTTCACCCAGATGCAGACCTGGCTCGAGCCGCTGCCCGGCGACGAGCCGGTGATCATCGATCACGCCACCGGCTCCTGGCTTTTCGATACCCGCGGCCGAAAGTACCTCGACGCCATCTCCTCGCTTTGGGTCAACGTCCACGGGCACCACCGGACGGAGCTCGACAGCGCCATCCGCCTGCAGCTCGAGCGCGTCGCCCACACGACGTTGCTGGGCCTGGGCTCTCCGCCCTCCATCGAGCTGGCGGCCGAGCTGGTCGCGCGCGCTCCGCGGAAGGGGCTCGCTCCGGGTGAGCACGGGCTGACCAAGGTCTTCTACTCGGACAGCGGCAGCACCGCGGTGGAAGTGGCGCTGAAGATGGCGTTCCAACACTGGAAGCAGCGGGGAAAGCCGGAGAAGCGCAAGTTCGTCGCGCTCTCGGAAGGGTACCACGGGGACACTCTCGGCTCGGTCAGCGTCGGCGGGATGGACCTGTTCCACGAGATCTTCAGGCCGCTCCTCTTCGACTGCTTGCGGATTCCCGCTCCCTACGCCTACCGCTGGCCCACCGGGCCGAAGCACTGCGCGGAGTCGGCGGCGCTCGCCGCGGAGTCGATGATCCACGGGCGCAGGGACGAGATCGCCGCGGTGGCGATCGAGCCCCTGGTGATGGGCGCGGCGGGAATGATCACGCACCCGCCCGGCTACCTGAAGCGGATCGCCCGCTCCTGCAAGGAGAACGGCGTCCTGCTCATCTGCGACGAGGTGGCGACCGGGTTCGGCCGGACCGGGACGCTCTTCGCTTGCGAGCAGGAGGAGGTGGTGCCCGACTTCCTCTGCCTGGCGAAGGGGCTGAGCGGCGGGTACCTGCCGCTCGCCGCGACGCTGACCACGGACGTGGTGTACGAGAGCTTCCTCGGGCCGTTCGAGTCGAAGCGGACCTTCTTCCACGGGCACAGCTACACCGGCAATCCGCTGGCCTGCGCGGCGGCGCTGGCGTCGCTGCGCATCTTCGACGAGGACCTCACGCTGGATCATGCGCGCGCGATGGGCGAGCGGCTGGCGGAGGGACTGGCGTCGGTGGCCGAGCTGCGCCACGTGGGAGAGGTGCGCCAGCGCGGGCTGATGATCGGGATCGAGCTGGTCAAGGACCGCAAGACGAAGGCGGAGTTCCCGTACGCCGAGCGGGTGGGGCACAAGGTGGCGCTGGCGGCGCGCGGGCACGAGCTGCTGCTGCGGCCGCTGGGGAACGTGGTGGTGCTGATGCCGCCGCTCTCGATCAAGCCCTCCGAGGTGGATTTCCTGGTGGACGGCGTGCGCGAGTCGATTCGCGAGGCCACCGAGTGACTTTCCGGGGCTTCTTCGTCGCCGGGACGGATACCGGCGTCGGGAAGACCGAGATCGGCCGGGCGATCTGCGCGCGGATGGCGCTTCGCGGCCTGCATCCGCTGGCGCTGAAGCCGGTGGAGACCGGCTGCGAGCCCGATCGGCCCGAGGACGCGCTGGCGCTGCGCGAAGCCTGCGGGAGCTCGCAGCCGCTGGACGAGCTTTGCCCGTATCGATTCCGGTTGCCCGCCGCGCCGCTGGTGGCGGCGGAGGCGGAAGGCAGGCGCGTGGATCTGTTGCGCATCGAGGGCCTCGTTCAGCGCGCAAAGGCGCCGATTCTGGTGGAGGCCGCCGGAGGGCTGATGGTGCCGCTGGCACGGGAGCCGCTCTCGATCGATCAGGTCGATCCCGCGGATGGTCCCCCTTCGGCAGTCATCGTGACCAACCTGGATCTGGCTGAGCGGCTGCAGCTTCCGGTGGTGCTGGTGGGCCGCGCCGGTCTGGGCACGCTGAACCATTGCGCCTTGAGCGTCGAAGCGCTGGAGCAGCGCGACTTGCTTCTCGCCGCGGTGGTGTTGAATCGCACGCAGCCCGACGACGATCCGACGGTCGCGAGCAACGCGCGCTGGGTCGCGGAGATGACGGGAGCGCGGGTCCTCGGGCCTGGGCCGTTCGTCGCGGACGCGCGGCAGCGTTTGCTGGCGCTCGGCGAGCTCGTCGCACGACTGGTCGCCTGAGCCGCGCCGGCCGTGCCGTCGCTCGAGCAACGAGCGTGCACTCGCGTTGACACTACGATGGGCCGCCGCTACATTCCGCGCCCGCCTGAATGAATGGCCATTCAGTTCCCAGCGGAGACGAGATGCCGGACTACACCCCGAAGTCGTACTTCGAGGAGAAGATCGCGCAGAAGCTGAAGGACAAGCCCGAGACCTCGAAGGCAGTGAACTCGGTGTACGAGTTCAACATCACCGGCGACAACGGCGGCGTCTGGACCGTGGACCTGACCAAGGAACCGGGCACCGTGCAGGCCGGCTCGACCGGGACGGCGAAGTGCACGGTCACCTGCGCCTCGGGCGACTTCATGAACATCGTCTCCGGGAAGATGAACCCGCAGATGGCGTTCATGAGCGGGAAGCTGAAGATCAAGGGCGACATGGGGCTCGCCATGAAACTGCAGAAGGTGATTGGGTAGGCCACTCGACGGAGTGCGCGTTCTCGATCTGTCCCGGTTGTTCCCGGGGCCGTACGCGTCGCTCGTGTTGTCCGACCTGGGTGCTGACGTTGTAAAAGTCGAGGACCCTGACCCCGGCGATTACCTGCGCGACATCTCGCCCGGGATGTTCGCGGCGCTGAACCGTGGGAAGAGGTCGGTAGTGCTCGACCTGAAGGCGGCGGGCGGCATGCTCGATCTGCGGCGGCTGTGTGCGCGGGCGGATGTCTTGATCGAGAGCTTCCGGCCCGGCGTGCTCGAGCGCCTGGGGTTGGCCGACCTGGTGGCGGATCCGGGGCGGCTGGTGATCTGCCGCATCTCCGGGTTCGGGCAGAGCGGGCCGTGGAGCGACAGGGCAGGGCACGACATCGGGTATGTGGCGTTGGCAGGGATCGTGGCGCGCAATGGCGGAGTGCCCGCGGTCCAGCTCGGGGATCTGTTCGGCGGGGCGCAGACGGCGGTGATCGCGGTGCTGGCAGCGCTGCTGGAGCGGGCGCAGACGGGACGCGGCCGGGTCGTCGACGTGGCGATGACTCAGGCGGTGACGGGGCTGCTGCTGCCGCATCTCGGCGAGGTCGCTGTTGCGGAGAACGCGCTGGACGGCTCACGGCCTTGCTATCGCGTGTACGCCTGCAAGGACGGCGGCGCGTATGCGCTGGGGGCGCTGGAGTCGAAGTTCTGGGAGCGGTTCTGCCAGACGGTGGGGCGCGCGGACTGGATCGACAGGGCCTTCGACGTCTCGCTGGCGCCGGTGGTCGACGCGCTGTTCGCGACGCGTACCCGCGAGGAGTGGGATGCGCTGCTGCGGCCGGTGGACTGCTGCGGCGAGCCGGTGCTGACCCCCTCCGAGCTGCGCGGTCATCCGCTGTTCGCGCAGCTGTTCGCGGGCGATCTGCCGCGGACGTTCCCGGCGCTGGTGCCCACGTCGGATCTGCCTGTGCGGCCTGCGCCGGCGCGGGGACAGCACACCCTC
>WNFP01009670.1_pt1 | contig 13037 bp, 9 predicted proteins | sample 5400201 | NCBI WGS metagenome assembly WNFP01 (sample SAMN13153355, study PRJNA577476) | soil metagenome | isolation source: 115 cm saprolite under Madrone tree | place: USA:California | collected 2016-06-14
TCACATTCGAGATGGAAAAGCGCGGAGCCGACGTCGTTTCAGCCGAAGTAACAGCTGAGCACGGCTGGGATTTCGTTCCATATCCGGCTAAAAAATTGGAAGAAGTATTCGGACCGCGTCGAATCGTGATGCAACAGCTGAAGAATTCTTACTGGTTCAGTCACGCTGCGCTACGATCCAAAGCCAACGTGTATTACGGCGACGTTTACAATTTGCCGGCTGCGCTCGGAGAATTCGACATCGCAGTGATGGGCTCGGTGCTGCTACACTGTCGTGATCCGCTCCGGATCGTTGAGCAATGCGCAAAGATGGCGAGATCGGTCGTCATCGTTGATATGTTCCATCCGGATTTGGAAGGAGCGCCTGTCTGCCGTCTCGCGCCCACGCCGCAGAATTTCCTCTGGCACACGTGGTGGCATTTCAGCACAGAGTTTTTCGCTCAATTTCTGGCCGTAATGGGATTCGCCACTTCAGACATTTTGCGACACCAACAGCGTCACCGCGGCAAGGCGTACACGCTTTTTACTATTGTCGGACGGAGATGATGAAGAATGGCTTCGCGCGGGCAGGATGACTCACAATGTCATTCTGAGCGCAGCGAAGAATCTCTGATCATTTCGCGAGCATTCCTGGAAACTAGCAGAGATGTTTCGCTTCACTCAACATGACAACGGGTAGTTATGGTTTTACGAAATCAATTCGCTAACGAGCGATCTTTCTTCTTTTAATTCGGCTACCGACGCGTTGATTTTCGCGCGGCTGAAATCATTTATCGGAAGGTCTTGCACGATTTCCCATTTCCCGCCGCGCACGCGGACTGGAAACGACGAGATCAATTCTTTCTCGACATCATAACTTCCATCGGAACAAACAGCCACGCTGTGCCAGTCGCCGCCCGGCGTGTCGTTCGTCAAGAAACCGACGGTGTCAATAATCGCGTTGGCAGCTGACCCGGCTGACGAAAGTCCGCGCGCTTTGATGACGGCGGCGCCGCGCTGCTGCACGGTGGCAATAAAGTCTTCCTTCAGCCATTTCTCGTCTCCGATCACTTCGTTAGCAGGACGACCGCCTATCCTGGCGTTGTAGAAATCCGGATACTGAGTCGAGGAATGATTTCCCCAGATGGTCATGTTTGTGACCGAACGAATACTTACAGCGGCCTTGTGCGCGAGCTGGGCGCGCGCGCGATTTTCATCCAATCGCGTCATCGCAAACCAGCGATCGCGTGGAATTTCTTTGGCATTATTCATGGCGATCAAACAATTCGTGTTGCACGGATTTCCGACTACCAGCACGCGCACATCCGCGGCAGCGTTTTTTTGGATCGCCTGACCTTGCCCGACAAAAATCTTGCCGTTGACTCCAAGTAGCTCCTTCCGCTCCATCCCGGCCTTGCGCGGAATGCTTCCGACCAACAAGGCCCAGTTGATGTCGCGAAAGCCTTCATCGAGATCAGCGGTCGGCACCACTGGTTCGAGCAGCGGAAAAGCGCAATCCTGCAATTCCATGACCACGCCTTCGAGCGCGCCGAGCGCAGGAGGAATTTCGATCAGATATAGTGCGACCGGTTGATCGGGCCCGAACATCTGTCCGGACGCAATCCGAAACACAAGCGCGTAACCAATGTGTCCCGCCGCGCCGGTGACAGCGACTTTGATAGGACTTTTCATGATGCAATTAGCCACAAACATGTTGGTCAGCAAAGCCGCAGGATCAGAGATTCCTCGACTTCGCTCGGAATGACACGAAGGAAGTCGGTGGTAACTTAATCAGCGATGTATCCGCCGAAATTGAACAAGATTATCAATCTCTTCGAGTCGTTGCCCGAAGATGAACGACGCGAGACGCTAAATGGCAAGGCGCACATTCGCATGACGCTCGGGCCGGAAGTGCAAACGCTTACCCGCTCCATGACGGCGATTCTTTGCAAAGGACTCGAGGGCTCGACTCCGCAGGAAATTCTCGATCTGCCCAGCGATTTCGTGACGCGCATTGTGGGCACGGAATTGGTCCGTATCCGAAGCCAGACGGTTTATTACGTCCTCACGCGAATCAAAAGTATCTGCAAAGTGTGGCTCGACCGGCAGCGCATGGCGCAGGTGGCGTAGCACGGAGGTCAGGCTTCCAGCCTAACTTGGCTGGCAGGCTGCCAGCCTGCCGAGTCAGCCAAGCTGGCTGACATCCAGTCGCGATTCGCGCGTGACGTTGGCGTGATTTCGTTTACTGTCGGCGCTGGCGCAGATGCCGCGAAATAACGAGCTCAACAAAATCCTGCTAATCGGCTCCGGTCCAATCGTGATCGGCCAAGGCTGCGAATTTGATTATTCGGGCGTACAAGCCTGCAAGGCGCTTCGGGAAGAAGGTTACCAGGTTGTGCTGGTCAATTCCAATCCGGCCACCATCATGACCGATCCGGAATTCGCCGATCGCACCTACATCGAGCCGATTACTGCTGAAGTAATTGAGGCCATCATCGAACGCGAAAAACCGGACGCGATTTTGCCAACGCTTGGCGGACAAACCGCGCTGAATGCCGCGATGGAATTAGACCGCAATGGCGCGCTGGCGCGGCACGGTGTGAAATTAATAGGCGCAAACGCTCAGGCCATCGCCAAGGGCGAAGATCGGCAGTTGTTCAAGGAAGCGATGTTACGCATCGGACTTGAGGTGCCGCGTTCCGGAGTGGCGCGTTCCCTGGCAGATCTTGATCACATCGTCAGCGAAATCGGCACATTTCCGCTCATCATTCGACCCGCGTTTACTCTGGGCGGAACGGGCGGCGGCATCGCTTACAATCGCGAGGAACTCGACTTGATCGCCGCGCGCGGTCTGGATCTCTCGCCGGTTCACGAAGTGTTGATCGAAGAATCATTGGTCGGCTGGAAGGAATTCGAGATGGAAGTGATGCGCGATCGTATGGACAACTGTGTCGTCGTCTGTTCCATCGAGAATTTCGATCCCATGGGTGTGCACACCGGCGATTCGATCACGGTCGCGCCCGTTCAGACGCTCACTGACAAGGAATACCAAATGATGCGCGATGCCGCTTTTGCGGTCATTCGTGAGATCGGTGTCGAAACCGGAGGATCGAACATTCAATTTGCTGTCCACCCGGACAACGGCCGCATGGTTGTGATTGAGATGAATCCGCGCGTGTCGCGGTCCAGCGCACTGGCTTCAAAGGCAACGGGGTTTCCGATTGCGAAAATCGCGGCAAAACTCGCGGTCGGCTACGCACTCGATGAAATCAAAAACGATATCACGCGCGAAACGCCGGCGTGCTTTGAACCGACGATCGATTATTGCGTGGTAAAAGTGCCGCGCTTTACGTTCGAGAAGTTCCCGCAAGCGGATGCGACGCTTACGACGCGGATGAAAAGTGTCGGTGAAGCGATGGCCATCGGGCGCACATTCAAGGAAGCACTGCAAAAAGCGCTTCGCAGCCTGGAGATCAAACGCTTCGGCTTGTTAGGCGACGGAGCAGATAAGGATGTCGATCTCGAAACGCTGCGGCTGAAGCTGGCGATTCCGAACGCCGGACGAATTTTCTATATCGCACAAGCATTTCAAAAGGGCGCATCGATTGATGAGATTTATGAGCTAACAAAAATCGACAAGTGGTTTTTGCGCAATGTGCAGCAGATCGTGGAGGAAGCGCGGAGGATGTCAGGCTGCCAGCCTGACTCGGCAGGCAGGCTGCTAGCCTGCCAAGATGGTTCGGGGGAGTCTCGCAGCCTGTCCGCCCACTCAGTCAACCACTCTGACGTGCGGTTCCGAGGCTTCGATAAACGCGCGGCGATCAAAATGACGAGGCGGCATTTGCCACACTGGGAACAGGAAGGGGCAACCTATTTTGTTACATTTCGCCTCGCTGACTCGATTGCCAGTGATCTGCTCGCCAAGTGGCGAGAAGAACGCGCCACTTGGCTCAAATTTCACCCGCGGCCCTGGGACTGGAAAACGGCTCGCGAATACATTCGCCGTTTCGAAGAGGAGCGCGAACACTGGCTCGACCGAGGCCACGGCTCGTGTTTGCTGCGAAACCGGCTGGTACAACAAACGATTGTGGAGAACCTCAATCGTTTCGATCACCAACGATACGTGATCGATGCGTTTGTTGTGATGCCTAACCATGTGCACGTCATCGTGAAGCCGCTGGAACCAAACTCCCTGAGCGGGATCCTGCACTCATGGAAATCGTACACCGGAAATCGAATCAACGAACTGCTGAACCGAAAAGCGCCAGTTTGGATGGCCGAGACCTTCGACACGATAGTGCGCGATTACTCTCATCTTACCGCGTGCCGCGATTATATCGCGCGTAACCCGCAAGAGGCGAACTTGAAGGAGAACGAGTTTGTGCTGGATCGTCGCGATGCACTGGTTGTGGACGGCACTGAGCCGGAAAGCGAGCAGGCTGGCAGGCTGCCGGCCGGGTCAGGCTGGCAGCCTGACATCCAAACAAACGCACTCCTCCACGCGAAAAAGCTCGGTTTTTCAGATAGGCAAATGGCGGCCGCAAACGGAATGAGTGAAACCGCAATTCGCGCGAAACGTAAATCGTTAGGCGTTCTGCCGACCTATCGCCTCGTGGATACGTGCGCGGCGGAATTCGAAGCTTACACGCCCTACTACTACTCCACCTATGGCGATGAGAACGAACGGCGCGAGAGCGACAAGCGCAAGATCATGATTCTGGGCGGCGGCCCGAACCGCATCGGCCAGGGCATTGAATTCGATTATTGCTGCGTTCACGCCGCCTTCGCTCTGCGCGAGCTCGGATTCGAAACGATCATGGTGAATTCGAATCCGGAAACGGTTTCGACCGATTACGACACGAGCGACAAACTTTATTTTGAGCCGCTCACTTTAGAGGATGTGCTCAACATTTATGATCAAGAGAACCCCGAGGGCGTATTCGTCCAGTTTGGTGGACAAACACCGTTGAATCTGGCCAGCGGATTGAAGGCGGCGGCTGTGCCGATTCTTGGAACACAGCCGGAAAGCATCGAGACAGCGGAAAACCGGCAACTATTCGCCGCGATGCTGGATAAACTCGCTCTGCGGCAGACTCCAAATGGATCGGCAACAAGTACCAAAGGGGCTGTCGCGATTGCTAAGAAGATTGGTTATCCAGTACTCGTGAGGCCTTCCTTCGTTTTAGGAGGACGGGCTATGGAACTTGTGTATAACGAAAAAGATCTTCGTCGCTATATGGCGAGCGCCATCGAGGTAACACCCGATCGCCCGGTGCTTATCGATCGGTTTCTTGAAGACGCAATCGAAGTCGATGTCGATTGTATCTCCGATGGCGAAACGACCGTCATCGGCGCAATCATGGAACATATCGAGGAAGCAGGCATCCACAGCGGAGACAGCGCCTGCGTGATTCCAACGTTCTCACTGTCGCAAAATGTTCTCGATGAGATTTCGACCGCGACGAAATCGATGGCACGCGAGCTGAACGTGCGCGGACTAATGAATGTGCAATTCGCCGTGAAAGGCGATGATGTTTATGTCTTGGAAGTGAATCCGCGCGCGTCGCGCACGGTTCCCTTCGTCAGCAAGGCAATCGGCGTTCCACTGGCAAAACTGGCTGCCAAAGTTATGACCGGAAAATCATTGGGCGAACTCGGATTTACCCGGGAAATCGTGCCGAAACATTTTTCCGTGAAAGAGGCTGTGTTTCCTTTTTTGCGCTATGAAGGCTTGGATATTTCACTTGGTCCGGAGATGAAATCGACCGGCGAAGTGATGGGAATGGACATCGATCTCGGTCTCGCGTATGCGAAATCCCAAATGGCCGCGCCGCCGCCGCTGCCGAAAACGGGAAAAGTTTTTATCAGCGTCAAAGACACCGACAAGGAAGCGGTCATCCCAGTCGCGCGTGAGTTTGTGAAGCTTGGTTTCGAAATCATTTCCACCAGCGGAACCGCAGAAGCGCTGACAAGAGCGAAAATTAAAATAACCAAGGTGTTCAAGATTCATGAGGGACGCCCAAACGTTCTCGACCGGATCAAGAACGGCGACATCAATTTCATCATCAACACGCCCAGTGGCAAAATTCCGCGCGAGCACGAGGTGGCCATTCGAAACGCTGCACTTGCCGCCAGGATCCCTATCATGACAACGGTGCGCGCTGCGCTGGCAAGCGCGAATGGAATTCGATCACTACAAAAACGAAAAGTTCAGGTGCGCAGCCTGCAGGAATACCACCTAGAAATGGCGAAATCCGAATGTCGAATCACGAAACAATGACGAAATCGCAACCAACGCAAGCATTCGACATTCGTCGTTCGGTCATTCATTCGTCATTCGTTATTTGTCATTCGTCATTTTAATGCCACTTGTCAGCATGAAATTGTCGATCCTGTTTGCAACGCTATTGAGTGCCGTGGCGGTCTTAGCCGCCGAAGAAAAGAAACAAAAGGAGGCTCCCATGAATTCATCCAACGAAGTCGCAGTAATCAAGACCAGCGAAGGCGATATGGTCCTGCAGTTTTGGACCGATGCGGCACCAAATACGATCGAGAATTTCAAAAAGCTTGCGCGACAGGGTTTTTACGACGGCACGATTTTCCATCGAATCATTAAGGAATTCATGATTCAAGGCGGCGATCCGAATTCGAAAGATCCGGCAAAGGAGGACAGCTACGGCGAAGGCGGACCCGATCACAACATCAAGGCTGAGTTTAACGATCATCCACACGAGCGCGGTGTTATCTCGATGGCACGCGGGCCTGATCCGGATTCGGCAGGGTCGCAATTTTTTATCTGTCTCGCACCAGCGCATCGGCTCGATCATCAATACACGACGTTTGGCAAATTGATAAAGGGCGACGATGTGCTCGAGAAAATTGGCGACACGCCTGTCACCAAAAATAGCAGAGGCGAGCAGAGCAAGCCGACAAAGCGCGTCGTGATCGAAAGCGTGAAAATCGTGCCGGCGGAATCGGTAAAGTAGGGACGCGAAACCTTTTCATTAACACCTGGCTTCAGCCAGGTGTTTACCCCAAGAATTATTACTAGCCGTTTTAACGGCTTTTTGCGATCGAACGAAATAAGCCGTTGAAACGGCTTGTGACGCTTGCGCGCTGAGTAACACCGGTCTAAAGCCCGGTGTTAATGAGAACCAATAATGGCCCGAAGATCAATTAAAGAGAATTCTGCAATGAGTTCAGAACTGACAAGAATAGCTCTCATCCAGATGCGGTGCGGCCCGGAACCGGAGAAGAATTTCGCGCGCGCAGTCGAATTTATTCGAGCCGCGGCAAAGCAGGGCGCGCACATCGTTTGCTTACCGGAACTCTTTCGCTCGGAGTATTTTTGTCAGACGGAAGATCACGAGAATTTTGCACTGGCTGAACGAGTGCCTGGAAAATCCACAGCGGCGTTCGGAGATGTGGCGCGAGAAACCGGCACGGTCATTATTGCGTCGCTGTTCGAGAGACGCAGCGCCGGGGTTTATCACAACACTGCGGCGATTATCGACGCGAATGGAAAATTGCTCGGCAAATATCGCAAGATGCACGTGCCCGATGATCCGCTGTATCACGAGAAATTTTATTTCACGCCCGGGGACCTCGGATTTCAGGCCTGGCAGACGACACACGGGAGCATCGGAGTCTGCGTTTGCTGGGACCAGTGGTACCCTGAAGCGGCGCGGCTCACTGCGCTGCGCGGCGCGGAAATCATTTTTTATCCGACAGCCATCGGGTGGCATCCATCGGAAAAGAAAAAATTCGGCCGAGCACAGCATTCCGCATGGGAGACCATCCAGCGTAGCCATGCGATCGCGAATGGTTGTTACGTCGCGGCGGCAAATCGTGTCGGCCATGAAGCCCCAGCGGGCGGCGATGGCATCGAGTTTTGGGGGCAAAGCTTTGTTTGCGGGCCTGACGGGGAAATAGTCGCCAAAGGCTCAGTGGATCGGGAGGAAATTGTGACGGCCGATATCGATTGGGACCAGGTTAACGAGTATCGGACGCATTGGCCGTTTCTCCGCGACCGTCGAATCGATGCATACGGTGAGATCAATCGACGTTTGATTGACTGAACTTGCCACATCGCAAGCTTCGCGTTCGCGACAGCGTAGGTTCAAGGTCAATGCTGGCAGCATCGCAAAGCGCCGTAGCACCGGCGCACTCCAAAACGCAAGCGACCATCGTGCACCCGCAATTACGGCCACGTCTTGAGTGCGGCGATGCTGCGCCGCTCTCGGATCGGCCTGCATTTCTAAACAACCCAGAGGATTCCACCCTCGCTCGCGGGCACGAACTGAAACGCATGCTGTTTTGAATTTGCCTTTGTGATAATACGAGGACGAATGATTGCAAAGGCCGCTCAACCGATTCGTCGGCCGTGGTATCGCCCGTCGCTGACGACACAAATCATGATCGGGCTGGTCGTGGGCGGGTTTGTCGGATGGCTGCGGCCCGATTGGGGGAACGCAGTTTATTTTCTGCGCGACATCTTCATCAATCTGATCAAATCGATCATCGCTCCGCTTGTATTTTCGACCATTGTCGTCGGAATCGCTGGCGCGGGCGCGCTTCGCAAAGTGGGGCGCATGGGAATCAAAGCGCTGATCTATTTCGAACTTGTCACGACCGCAGCGCTCTTCATCGGATTGGCCGTAGTTAACTTCATTAAGCCCGGTTTAGGCGTAACTCTAGCTGCCGCAAACACCGACGTCCTCAAGACGATTGAGCAAAATCATCCGAAGTCATTCGTCGAAACGATCGTGCACGTCTTTCCCTCAAGTGTGATCGAATCGATGGTGCGCGGCGATGTTTTGCAGATTGTCGCGTTCAGCGTGCTCTTTGCTCTTGCCGTCTCAGCCGTTGGCGAAAAAGGGAAACCAATCATCAGGGCGATGGAGAGCCTGTCGCAAATCATGTTCAAGTTCACGAATTACGTGATGATGTTTGCACCGATTGGAGTCGGCGCAGCCATGGCGCACACAATCGGTACGCAGGGTCCGGGTGTGCTCATGAATCTCGGCAAATTGATTGGCTCACTTTATCTGGCCCTCGTGATTTTCGTTGTTTCGATTTTTGGACTGGTCATTTGGATCGCGCGGATACCGTTGCGGCAATTCGTCAAGGCAGTGCGTGAGCCGGCAGCGCTGGCCTTTGCCACGACGAGCAGCGAATCGGCGTTGCCAAAAGCAATGGAATCGATGGAGCGTTTCGGCGTGCCGCCGCACATCGTCGGCTTCGTGATGCCCACCGGCTATTCGTTCAACCTCACCGGATCGACACTATAGGCGTGCCGAGGGCGGCGCTTGTCATTTTGCTGGCGGTATTGAATTCTTTCGTGCCGTCCGGACTTGGGCCGGTCGGTGTCGCCATTATTTTTGGCGTGGACGAATTGATGGACATGGGACGCACCTGCGTGAACGTAATTGGCAATTGCTTGGCAACGGTGGTCGTCGCACGCTGGGAAAAAGAATTCGATGAAAACCGGGCGCGCGTTTTTGGAACGGCGGCTGAAGCGGAGTTGGATTTGAAATCAGGTAACGTTGGCTTCGCCGACGCAGTCGGCTAAGGCGAATGATCCGCAGAGCTATGGGATGCGTCCATAGTCAAACGGCCGCTCGTCACGTTGAAATGGTTTGCTCGTCGTTTGCGGTGCGCTACGGCCGCGGACTTTTTCTGCAAAATACATTTGACACCAAGTCAGCATCTTTGAATGTCGAAAACTTTCATTCATCAAACCTATGAGAAAATTCTTCGCAATATCTTTAGCACTCGTTTCCGCTGCGCTAACCATTGCCGCGCTCGCCGCGCCAGCGCCCCGATCGACCCTTCACGGGAGCAAACCGAGTTGGGCTACGCCTCAAAATTATGCCCACGCGGCGAATGCAAGTGACCAGCTAGGATTCCGCGTCTATCTGGGCTGGAACAATCCCAGTGGTGCAGAAGCGCTGGCGCGCGCTGTGTCTGACCCGCGCAGCCACTCATCGTATCGTCATTATCTAACACCCGCACAGTTCCGAGCGCAGTTCGCGCCGACTGTCAGCCAAGTCACGCAAGTCCAGAACTGGCTGACAAGCCAGGGATTTACGCTTGTCTATACGCCTGCTAATAATCATTACGTATCGGCGAAAGGCACTGTTGGACAGGCGCAAGCGGCCTTCGGTATCAACTTTGGCATGTATAACGCCAATGGACTAACGCTACGTTCCCCGTCCGCGGATGTATCCATCCCCAGTTCGCTCGCTGGCGTCGTTGGCGGCGTCATCGGGCTCGATCAAGGCGCCATATTTGTTCGTCCGAATAATGTGGTGGACACCAACGCGCCGCCGTCCGCCGGTTTCAGAAACGCGCCTCCGCTATCGCTTTACTGGGCGCAATATCTCACAGGCCTGGCCGTACCGCCGTACACCCCCCCGCCAGCAGCACCAGGGTATTCTTTCCCGCCGGGGTTTACGGATGTCTCTCTCCCGTCCGTGCCGTGGTCAATCAAGGGACACACGCCCCAGCAAATCAAAGGCGCATACGGTATCTCTGGAACTTACGATGGCACCGGTCAGACCGTTGCAATCATTGACGCCTACGCGTCACCCACCATCCTCCAAGATGCTAACCAGTGGTCGAACAACCGAGGAATTCCGCAATTTGGAGCTCCCGGCGGCGGCACATTCACTCAGGTGGTGCCACCGGGCGTGTATAACATCCCCGAGAATCCAAGACAGGATCCACAGGGATGGTATGGAGAAGAGACGCTTGACGTGGAAGCTGTCCACGGAATGGCGCCCAATGCCAACGTCGTTTACGTCGGCGCGCCAAACAACTATCAAGACCTGGACGCGGCGATGAATCACGTGGTGGATAACCACCTTGCGCAAATCGTGTCAAACTCTTACGGCTTCGCTGGCGAAAATCTGCCGCCAGGCTTTATCAAGCCGCTGAATGACACTTTAATCCAGGCAGCTATCGAAGGCATCGGGGTCTATTTCTCGTCCGGTGATAACGGCGACGAGACGTCGGTGCTTGGGTTTGCCTCGCCAGACTGGCCCGCCTCCAGCCCGTGGGTGACAGCGGTTGGCGGTACCAGCCTTGGTGTTAGCACCACAAATACCCGCGTGGTCGAGACTGGTTGGGGCACCAGCACTTATAACTGTAACAAGAACACCCTGGTCTGCACCCGCACCGACTGGCTCTACGGCGCTGGCGGTGGCGTGAGCGCGATCTTTTCGCAACCCGACTACCAGGCGAATTACGGGGGGAACCTCACAGGCGTAACAGGCCGTGCGGTCCCGGACGTAGCTGCGCTTGCCGACGTGCAGACTGGCTATCTCATCGGTCAGACGCAGACCTTTCCTCATACGTGCAACCCCGCTAGCGTGATGTATGACGAATCTCGCATTGGCGGAACGAGTCTCTCGTGCCCAATCGTCGCCGGAATCATGGCGCTGTCGGACCAGAAAGCTGGATTTGCGCATGGCTTTGCCAATCCATTCTTCTACCAAAACCCGGGTAATTTTACGGATATCGTATCTACAAAGACCGCGGTCGCCCGCCGGAACTTCGTCAATAACGTTGACGATTGCAATGGAACCGTGGATCGACTACGAACATTCGATGATTACTCCGGCTCACCGACGCAGTACACCGCCACCGGCTGGGATAACGTGACGGGCCTAGGTGTGTTCAACGGCATACCTTAATCGCAAACAAAGTTTACGTGGCAGGGACGCGGGATAAAGCCGCGTCCCTGTTTTTTGCTCCACAACATATCCGGTTAAAGATCGACAAGGATGGATTGTTGCGATTAGGATCTGGTGCCATGCCCAATCCACATACATTGCCGGGAGCAATCTATCTTCTGCAGATATTCACTTCCGCATTTCTTGCGATTCTTTTTCTTCAATCGGGAATTGATAAAATCGTCGATCGCCGTGGAAATTTCGAATGGCTAAAAGGACATTTCGCAAAGAGCCCGTTAGCCGAACAGGTGCCTGCTCTGCTGACCATAATTACCATTCTCGAACTTGCAGCCGGAGCACTGAATGCGCTTGGGTGTGTGCTCGTGATTTTCTTGCACGATCCGACCATCGCATTCTGTGGCGCGGTGATTGCCACGGTTGCAGTCCTTGCGCTATTCCTTGGCCAACGCATGGCCAAGGATTACGCAGGCGCGGCGGTGCTTGTTCCGTACTTTCTCCTCACGCTCATTGCAATTTATCTGCTCGCGCAGCGGTAATCGGTGAGAACTCCCTGCTGGGTCACAAGATGGTCGTTAAAACCGCAGCAGCCGAATTAGCCAGGCTTCAGCCTGCGTAATATGAGGGATCTTATCCATTGATAAGCCCGGACCGGTCGCGCGGCTTAAGTTCTCGTTAGATCTTGTATGAGAGAAGTTATCAAATCGAACTTTGCTACCGTGCCGTTCGTAGTTGGCGCCTCGTTATTCCTGTGCGCATTGATATTCTATTACTTCGCGGTTCTTAGAGTTGACTATACCAAAACATCGCTGCTCGATCTCGGTCCGCACCCCGATGCTACAGAATATTTCGCACAGGCAAAAGCGCTGGGCATGGATGGATGGCCTTCGATACAGATTGGATACGAGAAGCTGCCATCGAGGTACCCGCCTGGCTATCCGGTGCTAATGCTTCCCTGGCTGAACATTCTGCCAACTCCAGCTGTTGTGTTAGCGCCATTTAGAGCCAACCAAACTCTCGGCCTGCTGCTGCTCCTGGCTGTATTTACGTTCTATGCCTATCTGGCAATGCCGATAACGGGAGGCTTTGCCGCGCTGTTAGTCGCAACCCTTCCTTGCTTTTTCACTTTTTGCCGTTCCTCACTCAGCGACGTAAGTGCATCGCTGCTAATTGTACTGGCGTTTATGTTCGCCTATCTCGGAGTCACGGAAGAACGGCGCTCGAAGATTTATTTGTCGGCGATTCTTCTTGGCCTGTCGGTAAACGTTAGACTGCAGTCGGCCTTCTTTGCACCATTGTTGCTGGTCATGGCGATCTTCCCAATGAGAGAAATGCGCGTGCGCTGGCTGCTGCATTGCGCTGCCGC
>WNFP01004090.1_pt1 | contig 13034 bp, 20 predicted proteins | sample 5400201 | NCBI WGS metagenome assembly WNFP01 (sample SAMN13153355, study PRJNA577476) | soil metagenome | isolation source: 115 cm saprolite under Madrone tree | place: USA:California | collected 2016-06-14
GATGGTCGTCGAATCGAAAAATGAAGTATTTTCGATTCCTGAGTCTCTGGAAACCATCGGATGACCCACAAAAGCAAAAAAGAAACCAAAGCATGCCGGTTCTTCAGCTCCCGTGGCTTTCCAGCACCCAACATCGAGCGAAAGATCAGACTCAAGTTGAAGGCACCCACGTGAATCAGCAAGCGCTTGAGAATATTCTTCTGCCCTCGTAGATGTGTTCTCCTCATTCCACCGGTCTCGTAGCAGTGCGCAAAACTTCGTTCCACGAGTTCGCCTCTTTTCCGTAGCAGGCTCTTCCCATACGCTCCGCCAACTCGCCGCCGGTTCGCGTAGGTCGCCTCTTGTTGCGCTCGCGCTTTCGTTTGGTTCTTCTGGCCATCCCAATCTCGTTGCAGTGTCTGCTTTTTCTCTGGGATATAGGTCCGGACTTCCATATCCTTTATATCTACCAGCACTGCGCTGCTGTGATACCCTTTGTCCGTAACTACCTCTTTTACGCCTTGGAAATACACTTGCCTTTTCTCTTCAGGTGCTTTCTCCGTTTCCGTCACCAGCAACTCCGCTACGTTCTCTCCCGCCTGAAGCAAGGTCTCCTGTACCGTGGCCGTGTCGCCTTGATCGGCTTCCTGCAAAGTCACCGCCAAAACCGCTCCCGTTTCCATGTCTACCGCATGTTCCGCTTTGTGTGCCAGATGGGTGCTGCCATCCTTCATCTTGGCGATCCGCGCATCTCGTTCATGCGGATTCACCCAGTCTTTATTGCTCGCTTTGTTCTTCCTGTTCTTATCGATGCGTGTTAGATCTTCCCGCGTCGGTGTCTCGATCCCTGATTCTTTCGCTAACCCCGTTAGAAATTCTTCGTAGCTCTCCCCGCTGTCCCGCCGTACGATCGAACGCATTGCTGCGTTGGCCTCCAACGTGGTTGCGTCTATCCCCACCGTCTTGCCCTTGATCAGCCCGCGCTCTCTCAACACTTCTAAAATCCATGAAAATACCTTCTTGTGCGTCTCTACATCGATCAGCCGCCGCGTCCGCGAAATCGTGGAATGATCCGCAGGTTGCTCATCCAACCCGATCCCCAGAAATTCCCGCAGTCCCAACGAATCCCCGGCCCGCCACGCGATCCCCCGTTCAGAATCGATGCCTTCAAAATAGCCCAGCAGTAACAACCGAAAGTAGATCCCCGGCGTCACCGACGGACGCCCATTGTTCGCTGCGTAGAACTTCGCGCATTCCTTCTCCGCAAAGTTATCAAACTTCGCTTCCTCCAAAAGCTCATTCACTTTCTTATAAAATGGATGGCCCGGCCCCTTCGCTACCTCATCGTGGCTGATCCATATTTGCTCCTGCCGCTGTCTCCGCCTTCGCGTCCCCATCGCCATCCGTTTATCTCCAGAATGCATTCGCATTCTATCGCCACAGGCTGCTAAGGGAGACGAGGCTTGCGCTCGTCCGCGCGGGCTTCAAGCGTTCGATTTGCATCTACTCAGTGGGTCGTGAATCTTTGGTTTTGAAGGAACAATGTCGCATCCTCCGCTTCATAGAAAACCAGACGCACCTGGTCCACCAGCGTTCCGGCAGTCAAGACGGATTCGATCGTTTCCGATACCACTGGCGCGGCTCGCTCCGCGGGATAGCCAAAAGCTCCAGTCGAAATGGCCGGAAACGCAATCGAACGTAGACCATTATAAGCTGCCAAGACAAGGGAGTTACGATAGCAGGACGCAAGCATGGATGCGTCAGGTTCATGTCCGATCTTTGTTATCGGCCCAACCGTATGAATTACATAGCGTGCGGGAAGACGACCTCCCGTAGTCAGCACAACCTCACCGGTAGGCAGACCGCGTGGAAACTGGGTGCGGCGTATTTCACGACATGCTTCCAGAATCTGTGGTCCTCCCTTCGCATGAATCGCGCCGTCCACGCCACCGCCGCCAAGAAGTGTGCTATTTGCGGCGTTCACGATCACATCTACACTTTGATCGGTGATGTCGCCTTTCAAAACTAGAACCCGTCCCGAAAGGAAGCTGCCTAAAGATTTTGATTGGTGCATGGCGAAACGCTCCCCGGCAGTCTGCTTGCTTGCTAGTACGATTCTATGAGTTTTGCTGCGTTTGGATTGTGAAGGCGAACCCGACGCAAGACGGAATCACAGTAGCGCTTAATACCGCTCCTGAGAGCGGGCACGGTGAGATATTCTGCAAAACATTCGGCGTAAATCTCGTCACGGCTTTGGTGCAGATACTCATCATGCGGGAAAAATCCCTTCATCGTTTTCGTGACGGACGTACTTTGTTCTTCTTTGGTGAATTCCGCCAAATCATATATGTGATGGCCAATCTCGTGAGCGAAATGCCGACAGAAAGGATCAGCCAAGTAAAAAATGAGGATGACACCGCCTTCCTTTTTATTAAGCAAGTTGATCTCTTCCTTTGTTAAGCCCCAATCCTGCTTAATTACTGAGTCCAATCCCAAACCGGAGGAAAAATAAACTGAGTCCAGGATCGGGTTAGAAAGGCTAGAAGGCGTAACCACTACCTTTTGTACGCCAATGGCACGCGCCAATCTCTTCAGGCGGTTGAATTCTTGACGATATTCCTTCGAAACCTTCCCAACTTCTTCGGGTTGTAGGTCTTCTGCCGTAGGCGGGGGCATATCCTTCACACTCACACTACGGATGCCAAATTCTGCCGCTCTTGACCCGAGCAGGTTTGAGATCAGGTTTGAGAGTGATGTGTGCTCCATGTTGGCTCCTGTCTTTTTCATATTTGTCTCCGCAAGTCTAATCCAATGACTATCAAAAAATTGCCGGCAAAAGTAAGAACGCAGAAAGCTTCGATGTCCCAAAGCGAACGAGGATTCAACGCCGTAGATACAGCGCAGGCCAGGTACGCTAGTCCAATGAGCAACGCTGCTGTGCGGAAAAATGTCATTTCCACATGGCCCTCCATAACAATGCCTGGATTTGCTCACGGCCTAGCTCTTTCTGTTTAACCAACTCACGTGCAACAGCATCCACCATAGGCCAACGAAGCTTGAGCACATCTGTCGCCCGAATCGTGAGCCAATTTAGCGAAGCGTTTGCAGATTCAGACGAACTATTGACCATTAGGGCCAGATCAGAAGCTTTGTCATGGTCATCCGAGGCTCCACCGAGACTACGAGGAGCATGATGTTTCTGAGCAATATCGCCCGCTAAACTAATCAACACACTTTTCTCCATTCTGTTTCTGTTGCGGAGCGAATTGTCGTTCTCTGCATACTCACCACGAACGATCTTTTCGTGATGAACAATTCCAACGTAATCCTTGCCGGAAATAATCGACGCCCGCTTGATGCGAATACCCAAGAGATAGGCCATTACTACATGTCCAGCTTCGTGATAAGCAGTCGGATGGTACAAGACAGATTTGTTTTTCATGTTTCTTTCCCGGTCCATTTGCTGACAAAACTCAAATCCACTCCATGCCTAGACAGCGCTATCAAGTCCTTGTCGCGTCGTGCCTTGTTGAATTCTATTTCGCGTGTGTAACGCAGAATCCTCATTTTGATTTTCAAAATTGTATCGTTGTTCCAGCCACGACGTTCACGAGAAACTGTTTTCTCAAGTCTCTTGGTTTTCGTACTGAGAAACGACTCAGTTTCTTTTAGTGCTCTATGCAAATCGAACTCATCAGGCTCGCCTGAGCGCCGGAGCTTCGCGGTCTTGATTTCTTGCGACAGCATTGCCAGTTCGGAATCGGGATCGATGCGGGCGCCCCAGAACTTCGTCTTCTTGCTGACGTTGGCCGGATAGACTTCTGCGCCGGACAAATCCGCATCGCGGAGGTCTGTGTCTTTCAGATTTGAATATCTGAGGTCAGCATTGCGTAGATTGGCCCGTTGCAGGTCTGCGCCAGCCAGGTTCGCGCCAATCAATACGCAACCTCCCATGTTCGAGCCGGGCAAATCCGCGTCTGTTAGGTCCACGTTGACCAAAGACAATCCTCGTAAATCGCACGGGAATAGCTGGCGTGGTTGGTCCACAAAAACGGAATGGATAATCTTTCCGTAGAGATTGCGGATGTCTATGGTTGCCATAGCGCAGTTAGGCTCTCTTTTGCTTTCTAGCTTCTCTGGCTTTTTGGAGATTGGCAGTTCTCTGCGCTACGACTGCCGTCAGTGAGGAGTGCTGCGACGACGGTGAAACGGATACAATGTTTCCAGATTGCATTCGGGTTACCTCCGAAATGTAATTTAGGGATCGCTTCGGTTCGCTAAAACCAGGCGGTCCCGTTTAAATTCATTCCTTCTCTTCAATTCCTGGAGCAAAAACATCAGCAAGTTTTTTAGCTTCGTCTTTGCCAATCCTGTTTGACAACCACCCGGCCAAGGAGAGGCGAATAACTTTCGACGTGCCGTGAAGAGACGATTTTCCAATCGAGGTCAGGGTATCGAACTCTTTCGGGGTGAGCAGGATAGTCACCCGCTTATATCTCTCTTGGTTTTCTGCTGCCATTCGTGCCTCACTCTCTAACAGAGACTATCAGCAAAACGATGCGCTGTCCATCGATTATAATACAAGCTAAGGAGACTCCATCTTTACTTCCCTACTCGTTCCAAGACCGTGTTGGCTCTGCGTTCCAGTCCTTCAAACTCCGTGTTGCCCTCCTGGACTAGCTGCGCCAGTTCAACCAGAGCACGGTAGACCGTGGGCTGTGATGGCTCATCGTTGGGATCGTCGTTAACATGGCCATGTTCTTCGAGGCTTGACATCTCTATGCCAAGGTGACTGGCGACGTGCTGCTTGAATGCAGCCGTCACTTCGGATGCGGAAGACTTTGCAAGCAACGGACGGAGAATTTCTTCCGCGGCGCTGAGAGCATTGAGTGTGGCGTCTCGGTCTTCCAGTACCTACTTGGAGACCGCTGGCAGTACCATTCCTTGCCAGCCAATTTTCCAAGGGTCATAGACGCCAGTCTTGCGTGCTGCCTTGCGATACGCGCGGAAAATAGTGGCGAGTTTCGAACGGTCTTCTTTCTTGAGGAAACGCAACCAACCAGATTCTGCCTCTCCTCGCAGCACGGCATTAGTCAAGGCAATCTTGGGTAGTTCTCCGCGAAGAATGCGGCATTCAAGATGCACGCAGTCTACTGGACGTTCCCACGTCGGATAAGCAACACGGCAACCAGTGCGAGCGAACGCTATCTCCTCGCGTTCTGCCATTGGCAAACGTTGCCATGCTGTTTCAGTATCCAACCACCAACCAGAGTCTTTGATTAGTTCCGAGATGGACATTTCGGAACGTGATTTTATTTCTGTTCGCATGTTATTCCCCTTTCTCCTGAACGTTTTTGAATGCCGTAGCAATCGCGCGTTTCGAAAAACCTAGCGCAAGTAATTCGGTTTTTAGGTTTGCCAGTTCTTCGCGGATCGTCTCTTCTATGTGTTCCCGGCCAGAGTCTGACTCGATACCCCAGAGCCCGCCCGAGGTAATGTGTTGCGTAGTGTGGTAGTAGACTTCGTGCCCGTGTACACATCCCTTGTTACATTGGACAGGTAGACTTATCTCTGCCTCTGTGCGGATGCCGATGAAACACCAGTCTCCGCGATTAAGGGATTCCATACGCTCATAGTCTTGGCGTACGTACTTGCGCACGTCTTCTGAGGTGAGCCCGTCTGAGGGTCTGTCTGTTTTGGTGTCAATGTAATTGAATGAAGGATTAAAATAGCGATACTCTCCGCGTCCCATATCGCCATGTTCTCCACAATCGCATTCTGCTAACTCGCGTACAGCGTCCATTGCATCTGTGTACGCTTTCTCTTCCTGGCAATCGTCGCAGTCACAATCGTACTGTTGTGTATGGTCATTACAGACTGGCCAGTCATTCTCGATAGCATCCGCGATACGCTCCAGTTTTTCTTTCTGTGGGGTGTCATTCTCTATGCAGTCCTCAGAATGGGCACGGTCAATAGTGAATTGAGACTTACAAGAATTCGAATACTCTCCTAACCAAAAGGTGTCGGGCGATTCGTCTACCATTCTCCGGATCGTCACAGATAGAATTCGCTTCCTTGCGGATGCGTTTTGAGTCTTAGTCTTTGTGCTCATCGTCTTTCCTGCTTTCTCGCAAACACCCGTAGCCTGCTAGGTGCGCGTGCGGGCTCTCTGTCACTAGAGCCCGTGCTCACACCTAGACGTTTGGCTCTGCTTTGATCTCGTACTCGAAAGGAAACTCCGTCAGGACATCCAACAGAGAAGACTTGACGGACGCAGAGACTGGTTGACGCCAGCCAAAAGAAAACTTGTCCGTATGCGAGTAATAAATGCAGTTTTCCGTATTGATGCCGTGATCCAAAAACCAGATGAAACCCTTGTACTCGGTCTCGTTGGTCTTCTGGTTGCGGGTGTATTTGTCTATGACTGACCGGCGAATTTTTGCTTTGCGTTGGACTGCCCGACTATCGTTGCCAGTTGTCTGACGTTGAACGTAGAGAGGCAGAAGTGTTGCGCGTTCTTCGTCTGTTAAAACTGGCCGGTCTGTATTCCATTCGCCCGCTGGACGCAAACGGAGGAGATGCAATTCGGATTCTTTCAAGTATTCGGAGTCTAGGCAGGCAGAGCAAAACTCGCCCGGATTATCGGCCGTCTGATAGTGCTTCCCGCAGTACCCACACTTGAGAGTCTCGCGCCGTACTTGGCGCATCTCTTCCGTGATCTCTAGATAATGACCGTCTTTGATTCTTCGGTTTGGATAGATGCCTTCGTACCAGTCAAAGACTCTGCCTTTGTCACTGTTCCACTGATCCGAGAAAATGCACGCGGTCTCTAACGTGATGCTGCCCGCGTTGACTTTGTGCCCTCCGTGTCCAGGAATCGCAAGGACATTAAAGAAATGGCGTCCGTCCGAAAGACGTTGACGCAGTTCCTCATATGCTCGCACGTCTTCGGGCTTATCCATGTTGAAACTGTAGGTATGAATGTTGGTTTGAATCGTGGGATTCATGCCACACCCCCCGTGCCAAACTTCATGGCGTCACGGATCGTTGCGGCATCTTCTCTGCGAGAGATGCGGGCTAAGATTGCTTCCCTTACCTCACGTATTTTCTTAGCCCGCTCCCGTGCTGCTACTGTCTTTTGATAGTGACTCACGGCAGTTACCTTGCCTGTTCTCCGGTAAGACCGCGTGCGAATCGCGCTAACAATTCGCTTCGCGTTTTTGATGTCTCCCGGCTTGCAGACTCCAGAGAGCCCGCAAGGCGGAAGACGATCCGCCTACTGTGCTTTCCTCTGCCATGCTTCGAATTCGCGGATGTCGTTTTCTAGGTCTGTCCGTGTCTTCCCGTTGCCTTGTGTCGGATCGATATTCAAACTGCCGCGATACCAGACAGGAATAATCCGCCGTTTTGTGACTGTCTTCGCGTGTGCTGCGTTCAGAGTTTGCGTGTTCATTCTCCGCGCTCCATTCCGGGAATGTCGCAGAGACGCATACGCTTTGCTTTGCGTGGAAATATTGGCCTGCCCACGATCCGCTGAGGCAGGATTCTCGAATTAGCTTCGAAAGACTCTTCGTGGTCTAGTCCTAGGTCTATCGTCTCGACAGAGACACGCACGGGCTTTCCTTCGTGTGTCCGGCCAAAACATCCGCACGTCATAGACTCGGGATGACCGCAACGAAGATACTTTCCGTCTTTCACCCATGCCTGATTGTCATAGTCGAATCCGTTCAGCAGAACACCTTGACCGTCAAACTCATCTTGTGAAAGTCTCGACATGTTCGCGCTGCCTCTGTCAGCGTTTAATGAGATTAGATTATAATCGCATGGATTCCAATAGTACGACTGGACAATTCTTTGGAAGTCTAATTGCCTAGATGAGATTCACATCTCTTATAAGCACATGGCGGGCTCATGCGTCGAGGTGGCTGGCTCCCAGACGGACGGCGGGCGGAGACAGGATTTTCAGCGGTGTCTTATTTTCAATATCTTACAAGGCAGGCAGACGGCGGGGAGGACATCGGACGGCATTCGAATGTACGGGACATGCTTCATCCTATTAGCAGGCGACAGGGACGCATTCGGATCGTCTGTGAGCGCTAGGATGAGCCCGGTATGAAGTAAGAATGTCGGCGAGCATACGCGGGAGAGGATGAGACCGTCTGACATATGGCGAATGATTTTAATTACGAATAGTTTCGTAGTTTATGACCGTTCAGACGATCCGCGGAGGGACTTGGGGGTTAGTTAGCCCTACTAAGGCTAGGTGCGTCTCTAGATAATACATAACAAAAGAGTTAAAATCACTTGCACCAAGTTTGCATCCGCAAGAAACGGGCTCGCGCTCGAATCCGGGAGTCCTGAGGGTTGCGGATCGGTCTCCGCGTCTTCAGTGAACGATTTGCCGTCTAAGTCTTTAACACGAATTTTAGTCTGAGAATGTCTCGTAACCTATTGAATAGAGTACTCTTAGTCCCTGGCAGCCATGCCGGGCGGTCCCACCCTTTTGGGTCCTCCGGCCGTCAATGGTGACCGCAGCCTTTCAGGGTCCCTTCCGCTCAAGCCTCGGCACAGTTTTGTCACACCTGAACTCCCCCGGCTACCGCGGCGGCTGACGCGGCGCACGTGTGGCAACCTCGATTATCCTTGGCCGGTTGGAAAATCTCGATCCGTTTGGGTCCCGTCGATGGGTCCTTGACCCTATTTTTATTCTTACTTCAAGATCATCCGATTTATCCTCCGTCATCATCCGCACGGACAATAACCCGGATTGTCCCCCCACAATCATCATCCGTTTCCCCCCGTCATAGGGACGGGGAACGGAGGATGATGGTTTGGACCTCGGATGACACGTTTGGCCCTTATTCTTACTTGATTAAGGTGACGCGCCCCGGCTCGATCCAGACCCCTGACGATGGCCCACACTCGCCCTGGTGTCGCGCCATGGTCGCATACGTTCCGCGCCGCTTGCTTCCTGGATGGCTAACCCCGCGCCATCCAACCGGCGGATTGTGGTCCGGGATCGCTCTGTCCCCCTCCCTTCTTGCTCACTTTAGAGGCTCTTCAAGAGCAGCGACCGTCTCCGGACCCTCCGAAGACACGATATTTGATGTCAAGCAGCCGACTGGCGCACCTTGTCGCTTGATAATGCCGCAGGTTGACCGTAGACCTGAGCATGGAAGGTGAACGGGGGCCTCAACCCTCGAAGTCTACGGAGGTGCACCATGCGGCGACTGTGTTGGATATTTTGGATCGTGGTTTTTACCAACATTTCGGGCGACGTTCCCGAAGGACTCCAGAAATGATCTCACAGCGAAAGTGGGCGAATTTGAAGGTTCTATTCTTGCTGTCTGTAATCGTTTGGCTCGTGGGGTGCGGATCTGTCGGTTCAATCCAGCCTCTTGAATCGGGTGAACCTCTAATGGAATCGGCCAACCTGAGAGGAAAATGGGTAACCACGGACGCCAACAGCCAGGAAGAGGAGTACTTCCAAATTGACAGCGCGACTTCTGATATCTATCTCGTGACCAGTTTGAAGCCGAACGGAAAGCTGCAAGTGCTCTACGAGGTGTCTCTCGTACAGGTGGGCAAATATACATTCCTGGACGCCGCATTCAGCGAGACTGAAAGCGGCGAGGAACATAGAGATGCGCATGACATGAGAGTTTTGCCGATTCACTTCATCGGAAGGGTTTGGGTTGCGGGAGACACGATGCGGGTGGGATTCCTGAATTTCGAATGGCTGGAGAAAATGATTTCGAGCAAAAAAGTGAAACTGCCCTTCACCGTGCATCAAGGGCATAATGAAAGCCTTCTGCTGCTAACCGCAGATAGCGACAAGCTAACGGAATTTGTACGTCAGTATGCCGAAGACCCGGATGCATTTTCGATGGTATTGACTCTCCATCGCGTCGGGCCGTTCGAAAAAGCTCCGGCTGATTCGAATCCCTGAATCATGAAAATTAAAGAGGTACATCAGGTCGTAGTTGCTCGGGATCGCTGGTGGGGGGGGCAGACAGGATTTCCAGCTAGGCCCCCGGACGTACCCACCTTTTCCGCGTCCCTCGATTTAGCCTGTAGAGCCCTCCAGGACGGTTTAACCCCCTCCGAATAGATCCAATCGTCCGGCGCTAGAATCCTTCAGCACCGCCCGCGGTTGCGTTATCTCTATGGCTTACATCGTGGAATCCGGCCGGCCCATGGGCACTCCGGACGCTAGAACCCCTCATTCTTACTTCTTCTTGAGAAAAGTTGAGAAAAGCTCTTGACAGGAACTCACTGGTTGTAGTACTATGTAGTTAAGGCGATTGACCTTTAAAGAGGTCCACCGACAAGCAGTCAGGATGTCCACCTCCAGCCGCTGATCCTTCAGCGCACGGGCGGGCTCCATCGCGGATCGAAGAAGTCAACTCGAAGTCCCGCGAACGGAGTTTGCTCGATGGCCCTCAAAACCAAAGAATGCGGAACTGTCCGCGGTGTCTATCTCGATGACGCAGACCACGCCGATCTCAAGCTGTTCATGGCTACGGATCGCCGGAGCCTGTCCTTCCTGGTCCGCGATGCGATCGCTCTTTATTTGCGGAGCCGGCTAGAAGAGCTTCAGCGATTGAAAAATTCAAATCCAGAAGGGAAGGTGCAGCTATGAACGTGAGTCCAGAAGCAGAGACGATCATCCGTGAGGCTCGCTTTAATCCGCACGTTCCAGAGAACATTGTTCTCCTTATCGAAAAGCACGGAATTGCTGCCGCTGCTGAGGCGATATGTTTGCTGGTTCAGGTGACTCAGGCAGGCCCGAATGTTCCGTATCGGTCGAAGCCCTAAAAGAACCATGTCGCCTGTTCTCATTTCCGATAAGAAGCAGCACCGCGCACCGCGTCTGCGTGCCTTTACTGGTCTCGTTGGACGAGGATTGTCGGATGACATCGAGATAAAGAAAACGGAAATTGCTGCGAGCCAGAGCCCCACTGCACCTGTCAGGAACACCGATTTGCTGGCGCCAATCAATTCACCAGATAGGCCGAAGAAGCCGGAGCCTAAGAAAACAAAAACTGCTCGCGTCGAACATGATCTCTCCGTGCGTGAAGTAGCTGATTTGCTTCGAAATGATCTAATCGCCAAGTACGGAACAAATATCACACCGATTCAACTACCTCCGAGAACTCAGGTTGCGCTCGCTAAACATGATGGTGTGCGGTGCGGTTGTAACTCTCACAACCGCAATTGCGCTAGGGTGCGACAGAGACTCTTCAACGAAGCGAAGAATAAATTGCAACCAAAGTTCACCCCCTGGTTCACGATCCAGGAGATCCAAAATTATCTCGCCTATGCCCGCGGAGAAAATGGATTAGGTGAACTGAAACCATATTTCGAAAACATCGAACGACGAGTGATCCGCTGTGCACTGATCTTGGGGCTGATGAAGCCACTGAAGGATGCTCCCAGGATTCCACAAGAAGTCGAAGAAGACATCAACGAACAAATGACCATTGCGACCATTGTGAAGACGACAGGAACGGAAGACGACGTTATAGGTGGACAAATCATCACGGAAGGCGAGAATTTGAAAAAACGCCGAGTCTTTGGAATACAGAAGCCGCTGAAAACTTTCGATAAGTCCATCATTAAACGGAATCGGCGAGAGCGATCGCATGACCTAACCGTAGACTCCTGGATCGAAAAAGAGTTGGCAAGGCTCGAAGGACAGGAAGCTAATGGTGTCATCGTCTCGGGCAGCAAACTCGATCATGCGAGGAAGGCTCTGGATGAACTGTTCAAGCCTCGAACCGCTGCCTAAATGACTGAGAAATGGGTATTTTCAAGGTCCCAGAAAAATCTTTTCCGCAACCGCTACTCAAAACAAAAGACTTAGCGGAGCACTGGATGAATGTTGGCGGTAACTTTGGACGAGGTTGCAAAGCCATGGTGACAGAAAAGAAAGATGAGCAACTGTTCTTGATCCGATTAGACGGGGATCATTTTTATCACAGTTTGGAGTCCGGAGGCGCCGGCCGAAACGCTGTCGTGAACTCGACAGATGTACCCAGTGCTGCGACTGCTTTCTCATATGAAGAAGCAGACCGTCTTTGCCGCAGGCTGCGCCATCGGGGTTTCCCCATGATCGTTGTCACCACAATCGCCGGCAAACCCGTTACGTACGACGACCTCAAACAAGCCACGGCCTGCTGATTCACAGTCCCTCCCATTTCGTCCCTCGGAGGACATCGCGTAGTAGCAATAAGACGACGCTTACAAACGTCAGGTTCAAGCTTGCAGGGATTCTGCTTGGCTCAACATTATTAACGGGAGATGAAGCCATGCGGAATGACTGTGCAGCGGAAACTAAATTCATTTGGGTACCTAGGGCGAGCAACGATCCTCTTTCTGGAAAAGACAGACTTGAACAGGTTGATCTCTTCGTGGCCGATGAGCCTTACCAACTTTTCAAGAATGATAAGCGGTCATGGATTGCTCAAGCCATACGGAAAGCATACCCAGATCATTTTGCTTGGGCTTCCGTTGGTGATGAATATGTCATCGAGAAAGAAGGGAAAGTTCTCGCGGATTCCGAGACGGAAACGACTGTGGCTATGTTCATTCTTTTGAACATGCACGGCAGTAACGGAAGACTTGAAGATCGGTTTATCTATGACGCTTACTGTGGTTGGGCAGACTACGACGATACGGGCCTCACGTTTGTAACCGACTTATCCACTGTGACAGAAAAGATGTTGGCCACAATTCAGAACTTCGTGTTTGAAGCAGATTTGCACTTCGATATCAGCAGTGTTTCTTCGCTTCATCCATCACTGACAACCAGATTACGCATCTGGAAGGATTAACGCATGAGCAGCCTGAACAAGAAATTCCAAGGCGCAGATCGCTTTCCAGCCATCGTTCGTCGATTCAACGAAGTGAACAAGGGCGTTTTGGAAGGCAATACGCAGGGAATAAAGGACTATCTCCGGACGTGGAACGAGGGTCATTGTGTCCCGCCGTTCTCTTCCGAGGAAGAAATTCACCAGATCAATGATCTCGTGGACAATCCTCGCAAGTATGCA
>WNFP01003229.1_pt1 | contig 13033 bp, 10 predicted proteins | sample 5400201 | NCBI WGS metagenome assembly WNFP01 (sample SAMN13153355, study PRJNA577476) | soil metagenome | isolation source: 115 cm saprolite under Madrone tree | place: USA:California | collected 2016-06-14
TCCGCCTGAGTTCCACCCCCGCGGCTCGCCGCGTGCGTGTTGAACGTCACAATCCTCTTTCCATCGCGACCCTACGAATTCAGATTGCCAGACATCTTATCGAGCAACTCCCCTCCTGCCCGTTTTGTTACCGAAGGCGCTTGTGATTGTTTATAACACAGTAGTACTAGTCTAGAGGAGCAGGGCACAAAAGCCTTCTCTTCTTCTGCGCCCTGCCTTCTCGGTTTGGTTCGAAGTGAGAGTAACACGTAGTGTCTGTCTAGAAGTCCGCGTGAATCAATAAGGTAAACCCGTTAGAACCGCGATTAGGTTAGAGAACAGTTATAGGACTGCACCAGATCAGGAGCATCCTTTGCACTGGTGTCTCGAACATTTAATATCGATCGAGACGTCCTGTTTGGCAAGACGCAGTTTCGTTGCTTTGGCGGAGCTGAGGGAGTGCAAAGCGGCCCGAGACAGCCGGTTAGACGCTGCGATTCGATTTAGCTCGAACTCTTCTTGTCTTCCGCACTTCTTGATCGTGATTGTGAACTGGTCTTTCCGCGCAAGGATTTTTTCATGCGTTGCGTAATCTTGGCCGCAATCGCACATCGCGGCTTGTTTGGTCTCGTATGTCTTGGGCTGCGGCCATGCGATTGTCTTCTAATTTGCAGTTTAGTTGTGGCTGCTCGCGCTGACCCGCAAAAGCATGCCTGCGCCGCTTGGTAACTTGAGGGTGCCGCTGGCAGAAACTAGGACGATCACGCCAATGGGGTCGGTCCTGCCCGCATGGGCAATGCTAATTTGTTCAAGGCCGTAGGTCCCGCAAGCATCGGAGGAGAATACCCAGAGTGCCTGGGGACGGTCATTTCCGTCGATCGCGCCTCGGCACTTTGTACCTTCCTTAGCCCGGACTTTGCTGAGGACGCCGCCACTGACTGCCTTGCCCACAACTTGGTTTGCGTTCTCGCCGCTCGTGACCGGTCCGCCTTCACCGTAAACAACATCGCCGCCCACTTGCACTGTGGTCAACCAGCGGTAGACGTCGCTCTCTCCGGGACCGATCGGGGGTGTTTGAGCTTCAATGATTCGCATGAAACCCGCGATCGCTCGCAGGTTTGTGGTGATGGAGATTGTCTGATGCGAGGAGACCAGTTTGTCAAACTGGACGGAGATGCGTGCCCGGGCACTAGTGGTTGCCGGGGTCACCTCGACGATGTGACCCAGAACCCTACTTACTTCCTTTATTCTCATGCCTGGGGACAAGGGAACATCCTGCATAATCCTGCCCGTGATCACTTGGCCTGTTCTGCATTTCCCGGACGAAAGGGTTGAGTTTAAGCGAACAGGTAGTATCGTTCCGGGTGGAATGGCAGGGTTGCTCTCGGGAGTGCTTTTGTCATCGGACGCGGCGGAGTGTACAAACGCGGACGACCCAACAAACGGCGGACTTGGGTCGTCTTGTGGTCTCTGTTGTTGAGAATTTGCATGCTGCACAAGGAACGTTGCGCACGACAGCGTCCCCAAGAGCGGGCATACAGTCTGGACCTGCCAGTAAGTTTGACGTTTAGGGGCCTTCATTTCTGTCCAATCCCGGACTTGCTTTCTCCGCTTGAATTCCGCTCTCGCCTCCGTTCAACTGAATCACAATCATTCTTCAGCAGCTTCCCTAAATTTGCGTACGGCGACCACCAATGCTCTGCATTCGGCGATTTTACACTCACGAAACCGAATCTGGGACACCGTGGTCGATCCGCGCAATCTTCCGGGAAATTCGTTGTGGCCGGTGCTGTCCTGGAAGGAAGCGGCGAAGTAACTTTGTTTGTGGTGTACGTTGGCGCACAGTAGGTGACTAAGAAAAACAAACCCGAGATAAAAACTAGGCGCGACCGTTCGTCGCAGAGTGCAGTCTGGCGAAATTATCGAGGGCACGGTTATGCATCTGTGGGAAGACAAATCCGTGCTGATGGTCCGTGTCACGTCGGAAGAACTCGTCTACATCGTTCCGGCGAATATGCTGCTCGATGAAGGAAAGCGAAATAATATCAGCCATTCCAGTGAGGCACAGGCACAGGTGACTCTATACTCAGTACGTCCATGTACAGTACACTACATCCCACGCCACAGGAGAGAGTCCTATGAAGTCCGGCGCGGGCTGCAAAGGACTTGCGTCGCTTAGAGTTACTTCCCAATAGCAAAAGACAGTATTAACGCGTGAATGGCGGGTTTGTCGCTGCGGTGTAGTCAGCTGGCAATTTTGTCGATTTTATATTCGGTACCTTCGACGTGTTTGCTGAGGGGAAGCATACTGAAGAATTTGTGACGGCAAGGGATACAGCGGAAGGCGGGAACACCGAGGGTACGCCAAAATGGAGCGGCAAAGCCATGGGCGAGTTCGCTGGAGATGCGCTTGAGTTCAATGTTGCCGCAAATGCCGCAGTGCGCCGAGAGCAAGTGGGCGAATGGAGTAGTGCGAGAACGGAAACGTTTGGCACAGCGCGAACAACGCCAAGGTACGCTGCCGAAGATACGAGCGAGGTAGTCGGGAAGAGATCGCCTGCGCGACCGGCGGCATTCGGCAGAATTGCAAACTGGGCAAACCATTAGGGTCGAATGTCACCTGGACTGGAAAAGGTCTTGCGTTATCCTATGGGAAATTCCATCGGCAGGCAAGGCGGAATTGCAGCGTGATGCGCGAACTATTCCGGGTCTGCGTTAAGATGATTTGCAGGAGAAATCATGGCTGACTACACGGATGAGCATGCCCGCGCGGGAATTCAAGCCAAGCTGCCGAAGCTGGAAACGTGGCCGAACCAGTATCCCGGGTATGTGATTACCACGCGGTATCCGGAGTACACGTCGGTATGCCCGAAGACGGGATTGCCGGACTTTGGGGCTTTGACGATCGAATACATGCCACGAAAGTCGTGTGTTGAATTGAAGGCGTTGAAGATGTACCTGCTGGCATACAGGAGCCTGGGAATTTTCTATGAAAACGCGGTGAACAAGATTCTGGAAGACATTGTTGAAGCGATTCGGCCGGAATGGTGCGTAATTCGTGGAGAGTTTACTCCGCGCGGGGGGCTGAATACGACGGTGGAGGCACGGTGGCCGCGGCCAAGAGGGAGCGCTAAGAAGTAAATAGGCCGCGAGTAAAGGGGTGTACGCCGGTGGAGAAGGCGCGCGAGGCGCGTATGGACAGGAGAAACGCCAAGAGACATAATCTTTGGCGTATCGCATCGTACATTTGAATGGCTGAAGCAGGTCTCCCCCGTTCTGGCCGGGCGATCCTGACCGTGGACCATTTTCCTAGGAGGGGAAATGAGCATTTCTCCGAACGTGCCGAGTCCGCAGGACTCGTACCATTATGAAAATACCGGAACGCCGCGCTGGATCGCGGTACTTTTCGGTGTTTTGTTCGTAGCCTTGGCAGCAATGGGATTTTTTGGATACACATCGCAGTCACGCATGTCGCAGGAGTTAGCGAAGGCTGAGGATCAGAACAAGACGCTGTCCGCGCAACTGGCACAGGCAAATTCCAGCCTTGCGGATTTGAAGGGCCACGTTGAAGTGACGGAAGAAAAGATGCATTTGACGCAATCAGAACTCGCCCAAGCGAGGAGCCGCGCTGAATCGATTCGCAAGGAGCAGGTTGCGGCGGCGCAGAAATTGAATACGCAGCTTTCGGAAGTACAAAAGGACAGTGAACAAAAGATTGGTGCCGTTGCGACGGATTTGGGCGGCGCGAAAAAGGACATTGAAACAACGCGCAACGATCTGGAAGCCACCAAAGGCAAGTTGGAACGCGCGCAGGGCGACATGGGCGTGATGAGCGGTTTAATCGCGCACAATCACGATGACCTGGAAGATCTTAAACGGAGGGGCGATCGCAATTATTACGAATTTACGGTACCGAAAACCAAGACAGCGCAGCGCGTGGGGCCAGTGCAGGTTACCTTGAATAAGGTGGACGCGAAGAAGAACAGGTACACGATGACCGTGTTTGTGGATGACCGGTCGATTGAAAAGAGAGACAAGACAGCGGGTGAGCCGGTGCAATTCTATGTGAAAGGCGGACGTGGATCAGCGCCTTACGAAATGGTGGTGTTCGACGTTGGAAAGAACCAGATCACAGGTTACCTTTCCACGCCGAAGGACGTCGGGGCGGGCGGATCCGCGACTCCGACAGCCGCGCCTGCAACGAAGCCGTAGCGGCGATTGACGGAATAGTTCACAACGATTCGAATTAAATGAGGCCCTGGTCTGCGTTCTGGAAACTGGACGCGGGACAGGGCTTCTGACGTTTTGACGGCTGCCCTACGATGGCATTGTGTGACGATGACACTACTTCGGACGGCAGACAGGGAGCGTTGTAATGAAGCGGGCTAAATTCAACGTGTTTCCAGCTGTATTGATTCTAGCGGCGCCGTTTACGACTTTCGCGCAATCGAATCTTGATCCTGGACAGCTGCCAAAGTCCACGGCGTTCTATTTGGCGTGGCATGGAACACCGTCGGGCGAGGCGCGAAAGGCTAATTCCCTGTGGGCGATGTGGGATGATGCTGATTTCGCGCCGGTGCGCGCCGCGATCACCGCGGCGATGATGGGGAGTTCCGCGGATTCGCCAAAAGCAAAGAGTACCTTGACGGCGGATGCAGTCTCGCAATACGCCACGTTGCTCGACAACGAATTTGTTTTCGGGTACGTCGCAAATCGGAATACGACGCAGACCAACGGAACAGGACGCGAAGCGCAGCAAGCAGCGTGGAACGGGATGTTTCTTGTCTATGACCATACGGGCAAAGAGGCCACACTGGCGAAATTGTTATTGCAAGCGCGAATGAACGAAAAGGAGCCGCCGAAAATTTCAGCGACGACGATCGCGGGCGTCTCGGCGATCAAGATAGAACGCAAAAACGGCACGACGTATTGGGTAGATGACGGGAAATATACATTTAGCGCGAGCGAGCCAACGGTATTGGAACAGATCTCTGCATGGACCAAGCACGCGACGCCAGAGGCGGCGCGGTTGTCACAGGATGCGGCGTTTCGCGAAGCCGGTGACTTGCTGAAGGGTGGAGTCGCGGAATTCTTTTTTCGCCTTGCAAGCATCCGCGAAATCGATTGGGACAAGAGCGTCGGAGGATTTCGGCTGCGGCCGCTCGTACAAAGTCTGAAGCTCGAGGCAGTGCACTCAATTGCAGGCCATCTCGCGCTGCAGGGTGCCCGAACGCGGATTGAAAGCGCAATTTTAGGCGAAACCAACCCAGGATCACTTTTTGACATTTGGGATGAAGGCAGCACGTCTCCATCATCATGGCAATTCATCACCGCGAACACCGTGTCGTATCAGGCGTGGCGCGTGAATTTGGCAGGTATCTACGCATTGATTAAGCGCGCGATGCAATCCACAGCAGGCGCCGGCCAGACGAGCCCCATGGATTTCCTGGAGAGGGGGTTTGCGACTCGGCTGGGTATGCCGCTGCCCGCCGCAATTGGATTGTTCAGCGGAGAGTTTGCTTCGCTGCAATCGAGCTCGACGCTAGATCCAGCCAAGCGAGTTTCCGTGATCGGAATACGGGAAAAGGCGGCCACGCTGAAATTGCTGCGCGCGGGACTGGCTGAGCGAGTGGCCGGGGAACATTCGGAAGGCGATACAACTTTTTTGAAAATTTCGGAAGGTGGAATGGCAAGCGCCGCCGGAACCGCATCCTGGAAATACTATCATCTGGCGGTGGCGCCTGCCGTCATCGTCGCTTCAGCACGCGACCAGTCCGTGCGCGAAACGCTTGCGACGGGCAAAGGCACGATCAACGAGAACACATTGACGCCTCTGGCGTGGCAACAGGCACGCAAACAGTTTCCCAAGACAATCAATGGCTTGGGCTTTATCGATTTTCAAAAAATTGACTGGACAGCGGCGAAAGAGCGATGGATCGCGAATTCGCGCAAAGCGCCAACATCGGGAGGGGCCCAACAACAAGCGGCAGCCGATGCGTTCGCAAATGCGATGAAGGATTTGGATCCGCGAGTGTTTCCGCGTCACCTGCATCTGACCGCGAGCGCATCGTGGAAAGATCCCAAGGGTGTGCACTTCGATGGCTGGATTGAATAGACTTTACGTGAGTCAAGGCCGCGCCGTGTCGTTGAGAGTGGTAGAGCGCAGGAACAAAAAGAAGCAGACGGCGGCCGCTACAAATACGGAAGACCGTTGATCGCGCGCCCCAAGAATCTGGCTTAGTGATATTCCTTGAGGGTTTTGGCCATTTCGGAGAGGCGTTCGTCCAGGCGGGCGAAGGCGGTTCCGGCCGGAAATGTTCCGTCGCCATTGCGATCGCCGGCCGGAACACCGGTCAACAATTCGATTCCCTGCTCGATTCTGGCCACCGGCCACACGTGAAACTTCTTCGCGGCGACGGCGTCCAGCAGATCTTCGCGCAGCATCAGGTCTTCGACATTGGCAGCGGGAATAATCACTCCCTGCGTTCCGGTCAAGCCTTTGATGCGGCAGACATCGTAAAATCCTTCGATTTTTTCGTTCACGCCGCCAATGGCTTGTACGTCGCCTTGCTGATTCATGGAACCGGTGACGGCTACATCCTGACGCAACGGCAATCCTGATAACGCCGAGACCAGCGCATACACTTCGGTCGAGCTAGCGCTATCGCCGTCAACACCCGCATAGGATTGTTCGAAGCAGATGCTGGCGGCGAGTGATAGCGGTTTATTTTGCGCGAAATGGCTGCGCAGGAAGCCAGAAATGATGTGCACGCCTTTATCGTGAAAGCGTCCGCTTAAATTCGATTCGCGTTCGATGTTGATGAGTCCTGTCTTGCCGAGCGCAGCCGTCGCGGTGATGCGCACCGGCTTGCCGAAGGCATATCCGCCAATTTCCAGAACGCTCAGACCATTCACCTGGCCAACGCGCTGCCCGGAAACATCCACCAGGAGCGTGCCTTCTTGAATCATTTCGCGCAGGCGCGTCTCGATCAAATTGTGTCGCTCCATTTTCGAGCTGAGGGCCTTGCGCACATGCGCGGCGCGCACCACGGTTTCTTTGGCCTCGGTCGCTTCATAATTCGCTTCGCGTGCAAGGTCGGCAATATCAACGAAGCGCGCGGTCACCTTGTTTCTGCGGCCGGCCATGCGAACGCCGTATTCGAGGATCGCGGCGAACGCGCCACGGTCGAACGGCCACAAGGTCTCTCGTTCAGAAAGTGCGCGCAGCCTACCCGCATATTCGGCGATGACCGTATCGTTCATGGCCATCTCCTCGTCAAATTCGACACGCACTTTGAAAATCTTACGGAAGTCTTCTTCGTAGTCGTACAGCAGCTCGTACATCTCGCGGTCACCAATCAGGATCACTTTGACGTTGATCTGGATGGGTTCCGGCTTGAGAGCGCTGCCGCCAAAGGGATAAAACATTTCCAGCGGCTGAATTTCCAGGCGATTGTGATTCAGCGTGCGTTTCAACGCGCGCCACACGCCAGGCTCGGAAATCGTTTCCATCGAATACATGATCAGGTAGCCGCCGTCAGCCCTGAGCAGCGATCCTCCACGCAGGTCCATGAAATCGCTGGTCCATCCGCCGCGAGCATCGTAAGCGCGTTGAATTGTGCCGAAGAGATTTGCGTAGGTGGGCGTGGTCTCAAAAATCACCGGCGATTCTTTTTCGCCTTCGTGCGCCAGAATGACGTTGACGCCATAGCTGCGGAACGGATCACGTTCCGGCCCCTGCGGCTTCGGCAAGCCCTCCATGCCCTCCGGATGATCTTCGCTTTCGCCTTCGCGTTCCTTGAAAGGCTCGAGATTGTCGAGCAGGTGATGACGGACTTCTTCCAGATATTCCGAAACACTGGTGCCGGGATATTTTTCTTTCAGCTCCTCGATGACGCCGTCAACCAGAACGGATGCGGCCTCCTGTTCGAGATAGCTGAGTTCGCTTGCCAGTTCGCGCGAGAGCGTAAGCGTCTTGCGGTAAACGACCGTGAACTCCTGGCGGAACTGTTCGTATTTTCTTTCGATTTCTTCCGCAACCGGCGAATCGAGTTTGCCCTCGTGGACCATTTTTGAAATGTCCTCGATGGGCACCATCTGGCCCTCCAGGACGGGGAAAATTTCCGGTAAAGCCACCGCGCCAACCTGCATGTGACCGAGCGCAAACTGTTCGCGCGCGATTTTGCGGGTGAAATCGTCCATCAGATCTTTTTCGCGCGCGGTGAAGCGTTCGACGATTCTTCCCTTCTGCCGCTGAAACGGCTCGCCTTCGAAGACTTGCGGAATGCGGCGGCGAAGAAAGTCGATGCCGGCCTGCATATCTTTTTTGAAAGAGTTGGCCTGTCCGCGAGGAAGAGTGAGCAAGCGAGGGCGGTCGGCGATTTTGAAATTATTGACGTAACAGCGGTCCGGCGATTGCTTGGTGCCCGGGTGCAATTCGCCGATCATGCGAGCGATGGTGCCGCCGCGGCTGGTGCCGGCAAGCCCGCATACAAAAACGTTGTAGCCGGGCGCAGTCAGCTCGACACCCATTTTCAGGGCGCGGAGGGCGCGCTCCTGCCCCACAAATCCTTCGCGCAAGTCAGCTTGCGCAGTGGTTTCGAACGGCAAGCGCGAAGGCTCGCAACGCCAGCGCAACTTCTCGACCGGAAGCGCCGCGGGTTTTTCCACACGTTTGATAGGTTCGTTCATGTTCGGCGGTACTCTAGCACACCCGGTGGTGGGATGCCTGAGTCACTCCGCGAGATTTCTTTCTTAGGATTGCGCAGCTTCCAACTCATCGCGATGCTGCATGTACACGCGGAAGACTCCCATCGCCGCGGCAACAATTGTGGGGCCGGCCACCAAGCCGAGCAGACCGAACACTTCGATTCCACCAAGCACGCTGATGAAAAGCAACAACTCATTCAGATGGGTGCGATTGCGCAGCAGCAACGGGCGGACGATGTTGTCGGCTACTCCCGCAACAATGCCGCAAATTGCGGCGACGAGCAGTCCACTGCCGACATGGCCGGTAAACGCCAGCCAGAGCGCGGCCGGCACCCATACCAGCGCGGAACCTACGACCGGAACCAAGGAGAAGAATCCAATTAACACGCCCCAGAAAATCGCCGTGCCGATTCCGGCAAGAGTAAAGGCAAGTCCGCCAAGGGCGCCTTGAATGGCAGCGATCAGCAAGCCAACCGCGACGCTGGCGAATATGAGTTCTTTCGATTCGCGCATCATGTCTTCCTGAATGGATGCGTCGAACGGCAGGAAATGGCGCACAGCGCGGGCAACGTCTTCGCCGTCGCGAAACATGAAAAACAGAGCGAATAGGAGCACGAACAGGTCCAGGAAAAACGAAAAGATATTTTTCACGAGGCCGCCTACCTTGGCGGCCAAAAATCCTCCCACCTTTCCGGCTCCGATCCTGGCGGTATCGGCCAAATCCATGTCCTGCATGGAGTCCGGTAAATGCCGTTTCACCCAATCGAGGATCTGCGTGGGAATAGCTTTGTCCGGAGATTGCAGGACAACTTGCGCTTTTGCCCCGGCGTCGATCGCTTGCCTGGCAGTGTAGAAAAGCAGCAGCAACGCGGGAACGATCAAGAGCACCGTAACGCCGAGAGTGCTGAGTAAAGCTGCGGAATTGGGCTTGAACCGCTTCAGCACTTTCTGGTGCAGCGGGTAGAAAAAGATGGCGACCACCGCCGACCAGGCCAACGGCACCAGGAATGGCGCGGTGATTTCGTACACCAGGTAGCCCAGCAGCAACAAGGCACCGTACGAAAGAACTGTGGTTAGCTGGTCACTGGTGGTTATGTTTCTTTCCCGGAGGGTCTTTGTCACCGTTATATAATCACCTTAGCTCTTACGACGCCAGGTTACGGACAGGATCGCCGCATACTCCGCATGTCATCGAGCCCCATTCCGCTTTCGCGCTATCAGTATCGCTTACTTGCTGTACTTGCTTTGGTGAACTTTGTCAACTTTGCGGACCGCCAGGTGTTTGTGCCGCTATTGCCGCTGATTCGCGCGCAGCTCGGGTTGTCCGATGCGCAACTCGGTTCACTGCAAACCTATTTGCTGGCGGTGCTCGCAGTTGCCAGTCTGCTTTTTGGATTCTTGGCGGACCGGCTGAGCCGGCGTGCGGTGATCGCTTTCGGAGTGATTTTCTGGAGTTTGGCGACGTTTGCCAGCGGGATGGCCGGAACGTTCATGTTTCTGCTGACGTCCCGCGCGCTGGTTGGGGTTGGAGAAGGGGCGTACGCGCCGGCGGCGCAGTCGATGATTTCGGGGGCGTTCCCGCAAGAACGTCGCGCGTTCGCGCAGGCAATCTTTGCGACTGGAATGCTTCTGGGCGGAGCCTGCGGCCTGGCAGCCGGCGGCATCCTGAGCGAGCACTACACTTGGCAGCACATATTTTATTTCGCAGCGCTGGCGGGCCTGCTGCCCGGAGTCGCGGTGTTGTGGATCGAGGATCCGCCGCGCGGGCCGCGCACGGAAGTGGTGCCGATTTTCAGGGTGTTAAGTGTACCAGCGTTCTTGGCCATGATCGCCGCGGGAACCTGCATCACATTTTCCAGCGTCTCGCTGCTGACCTGGGGCCTGGACTTTGCCAAGGACTATAAAGATTTTACGATGCGCGAGGCGGCCGTTTACCTCGCCGCGATCGCGTTGTTCTCGTCGATTTTAGGCGTGCTGACGGGCGGATACGTCGCCGACAGGTTGCAACGCCGGTTTGCTTTCGGGCGATTGATCGCGATTGGGTGCGCGTTGCTGCTTGCTACGCCCTTCCTGCTTTTCGCGATTCTTTCCGAAGAGAAATGGGCGGTACTGACCGGATTGTTTGTGTCAGGGTTTTTCTTGTCCTGGTATCACGGGCCGGTCACCGCGGTGATTCACGACATGATGCCGCGGCGGGCGCATGCGACTTCGGTGGGCATCTACATGTTCTTGACACAGCTCATCGGGGGATTCGGCCCGCAAGTGGTGGGCAAGATTTCCGATACGCGCGATTTGCAGGTAGGACTGGAGATTTCAGTAGGCGTGCTGGTCTGCGGCGGCCTGCTGATGCTGCTGGTGATCCACTTTATTCGGCGTGATGGGCTGCGCCACCCAGAGCTGGAAAGTTTCCACGTTGAGCCGGTGCCGGAACGTCTGCCGTAACAGACAGCGATTGCGGTCACTATGAAAAAAATCTCGCCTGTCGAAACGCCAGAATTTCGAGACTACTTGATTCCTACCTGACTGATCAGGCGCGTGACATCCTCGCCCGTGACGTCATACAACTTTCTCTCGTCTTCTTCTTCCAAGCGCTCTTTCATATATTCAGCTGCGATGAAGCTGGCTTCACGGTCAGTCAGATCGCGGCCGGTCTTTTCGCGAAACTTCACGAAGCCAGTGTGATTTAGCCCGACCACCAGCGCTTCGCCGTCCACAAAAAACTTGGTATCGATGGTATCGCTATGACGCGTGGCGATTCCGTTCCACATATGCGAGAAGCGGCACTGATAAACTTTGCCGGTCAGTTTGGAAACCACCTCGAACGCACCAACGAACTGGCTCATCGCTCCGTTGTTGGCTAGAACTGGAAATGTTGCCACTTTTGCTCGCTTTCTTTGTGATGCCCTTGCGAAAAATTCTTGAGGCCTTACGCTCTGCTGGCAGCAACTACAGTTTCCGCTCCGGCGTAGTTCCCTATCGCCGCGGCGACGCCTGCGCCCGGCGCAACCCGCGCTCCCTGATCGACTAGCACTTTTTCCATCGCCGCAAGCAGAAGCAGAACGTTAGCTTTCTGTGCGCAGTAGCCCATTAGCCCCAGCCGCCAGATCTTCGCTTTCAGCGGGCCGATACCGCCAGCAATTTCGATGTTGAATTCATCCAACAGTTGGTTGCGGAATTTTACGTCGTCCACGCCGGCGGGAATCATCACCGGAGTAACTGTCACCAGCCGCTCTTTTGGATTTTTTACGAGCAGCTCGAGCCCCATCGCTTCAACGCCGGCGATCAGCGCTTGCTGATTCACGCGGTGCCGCGCCCAGCGGTTTTCCAGGCCCTCTTCCATCGCCAAGCGCATCGCTTCGCGCAACGCATAAATCAGGGAAATGGGCGGGGTGTGATGATACAAGCGATCTTTTCCCCAATAATTCATGGCCGTCGTTAAATCGAAATACCAGCTCTGCACTTTTTTCTTGCGATTCTTCAAGACTTCTTCGACGCGTGGACTTACGGTGATGGGAGACATGCCCGGAGGCGCGCTCAAAGCCTTCTGCGATCCGCTGAAAACGATGTCCAATTTCTGCTTGTCCACATTCAACGGCTCTGCGGCCAGCGACGCCACCGTGTCTACGACCAGCAGGGCGCCAAGCTCGTCGGCGACCTTGCGGAACGGGTCGAGCTGCGTGATAACGCCCGACGAAGTTTCTCCGTGCGCCAGCCCGACGATCTTAATCTTCTTGCCGGCGCCCACTTTACGAACGTCTTCGGGATCCACCGTCGTGCCGTACGGCGCCTCCACCTTCGTCACTTTCGCCGGCGAGCGCAACGCAATTTCATACATTCGTTCGGAAAACCAGCCATTCACGCAGATAATGGCTTCATCGCCTTCTTCCAACGTATTCAGCACCGACGCTTCAATTCCACCCGAGCCCGAGGCAGAAAGCGGCATGGTGACGCGATTTTCCGTTTGAAAAACTTGCCGCATCAGGATCTGTGTCTCATCCATGCAGGTCTTGAACCACGGATCGATGTGGCCAACCACCGGAGCGGCCAGCGCACGATACACCCTTGGATCGATGGAAGACGGCCCAGGGGTCATCATGAGCCGCATCGGAGGGGCAAGCTCACCAATCTTTTTTTCTGCGCCGTCACTCATGCTGTGACCTCAAATCAGCCGGAAAAACGTTGTACAGGCTGCCTGGTTGCGAGTCTGCCGTGCAAACTTGATTTTCCCGCACATCGCGGGTAAGCCGCAACCGCCATTTTGTCCGCTAGCACTTTCATTTCCGGTCAGACGAAGGGTCGATCGCTCACCCGTTCTTGGGCAGAATCAGCACGCCGGCCACCAGTT
>WNFP01008160.1_pt1 | contig 13029 bp, 10 predicted proteins | sample 5400201 | NCBI WGS metagenome assembly WNFP01 (sample SAMN13153355, study PRJNA577476) | soil metagenome | isolation source: 115 cm saprolite under Madrone tree | place: USA:California | collected 2016-06-14
ATGGCCGCGATCAATATCAAACGCGCCGAATTCCACGGCGAGTGGAACTACACTATCTCGCCGAAGGCTTATTCCCCAGATTGCGCGTTTATTTCCTGACAAGCCCTAAGATGATCAGGCGCGCCCCACGTTTGCGCGCGTATTGCATCGCCATTCCTCTCCCAACGTTCGACGCCGGAGACCTATGTCAATCCGCATCAATCGACACCGATGACTTTAAGCCCCGACGGTGGGCCAAGGTAGTTAAATTCGTCCGGGGGAGCAGCCTGAAAGACCGCCGAGCATTTAGAGAGGAGGCCCGCCCTCTAAAACGCTGAACTTCTCTGGGATTCGCAGCGACGATTTACAGTCGTCGTTGCGCGGACGTGTTCCGCGTATCCACGCCTTTGTTTCAGCCGCTCCAAGGCATGGATTGTATGGTGATAGTCCCCGATATAGGGGGACGCCGGCGGGCACTCCGATCGTGGGTAGGTCTTGTCGACCGTGGCCATCTCGGACCCGCCGGCGTCGCGGTCGAACACGCGAACGGTAGATTGGGCTCTCGCCCGCATACAATCCGGCGTGCTGACCAAGCGCCGATGTTTATTTAGGTGCGCAGTGATATGGCCGACAAGCTGATTGTTGGGATCGATGTCTCCAAGGATTGGCTGGACCTTTGTGCTTCCAATGCGGCGGGGGTCGAGCGGATCGCCAATACGCGCCAGGCGGTGGCGGCCTGGCTGGAGCGGGTTGCTCCCGGGCTGATCGCCTGCGAGCCGACCGGCGGCTACGAGCGCACCCTGATCGCGGCCGCGCGCGAACGCGCGATCCCCTTTGTCCGGGTCCACCCCAATGACGTCGTGGCCTTCCGCAAGAGCCGCGGCATCAAGGCCAAGACCGACGCCATCGACGCCCGGCTGATCGCGGCGTTTGTGTGCGACAAGCTGGCCCGCGCCGAATTGCGCACCAGCCTGATCGGCGACGAGCGGTTGCGCGCGTTGGCGGCGCGCCGCCGGCAGCTCGTCGATGCGCTGCCGGCCGAGCGCTGCCGGCTGGACGCGGCGGCGCTGCCCGCGGTGCGCGCCAGCCTCGAAGCGGTCATCGCCGTGCTGCGGCAATCTCTGGAGACGCTCGAGGCCGAGCTCGCCGAGGCCATCGCGGCGCACCCGCCGACCGCCGAACTGGCCAAGCTGTTGCAGACCATCTTTGGCATCGGCCCGGTGGCGGCGATCACGCTGATCGCCGATCTGCCCGAGCTCGGCCTGCTCTCGGCCAAGCAGATCGCCGCCCTGGTCGGCCTGGCGCCGCACACCAAGCGCAGCGGCAAGACCCGCTACCGCGAGACTACCGGCCACGGCCGGCCGGGCGTGCGCCGCGTCCTCTTCACTCTTCAATGCCGCTCGTGCCGCCGTGCGCCATCCCTCGCTCTTCAAACGCCCGAGATCGTCAGCCCTGGCGTGGCCGCCCCGCAGCCGGCACACCGTGCCGACCGCATGCCGAGCAAACTGCCCATCGGGCAGGTCGGGTCAAGACCGCAGCCGCGCCCCGCGCGGTGGCGCGCAGCGCCAGCCTTGAGGCGGCCTGACCGATGGGCCACCCCCGACTTTCCGGCTTGACGGCGTCCACGGTAGATGGCCGGCACAAGGCCGGGCACAAACGATTGGCGTCGGTGCCGGACTGCACCATTAGAATGAGTCTGAGCACTAGCCGATGTGATGCAACACTTTCCGCCTGCGCTTTTTTTTGAAAATCTGGATCCGTCACCGTACTTTGGGTTCACGAGTGAAGCACCCAAGGGCCAACGTCTCGCCAACTGCGCCTGTGCACGGCTACAGCTCCGCTGTCGGAGAGAACCCACGCGCGTCTTGGTGTGTCACTGCGTCGATTGCCGGCGCCGGACGGGAAGCGTGTTCGGCATTGCCGCCTTTTCGAGCGCGGCGCGGTGAGCGTCATACAATTCGGCCGTGGGAAAAGCTGCTGACGTTTCACTTCTGCCCAGAGTGCGGGTCGACGTTGTTTTGGGCCGGAGTGCATACCGCAACTCATCGGCGTCGCCATCGGTGCAGTCGCCGACCCCTCTTTCCCGCAGCCGGAACGATCCACGACAAACACGCCTGGCCTAGCCCTCCAGGCGACATCCGTGCCGTCGAAGCTATACCGCCACCGCGCAGCCCGAGGGGCTGCCGCTCTCAAGGCAGGTAGCCGCGAATCCCGAAGGGTTCGTCGATCAGCGGCGGAAAAAGAGTTATGCAATAAGACGATTATTATTCCGTATGAAATTTCTGACACGATTCCTGTTACCCGATCCTTGGGCCGTTCGGCGGCCGGCGAGGGCCGCACGATCCGCGGTCGGTCGGGGAGCGGGGCATCTTTGGGGCACGATCCTGCAGCCGGTAGCGCCGGAGCTACGCTCTGCACAGTTGCCGTTTGGTACGGCGTAACACCGGTCGGGATGCTGGCGCCGATACTCGCTGCACGCGCCGCGAGGGCCCCTATGTGGGGTCTGATGGACTTGAAATCCGAGGTCCGGGAACGCGCCGGCGTGGCTCAGCTCTACGGACCTTTGCTGCCAGCGCTTCTCGATTTGCAGCATCCTTGTCGGCTGCTTCCTTGGCCAGCCGAAGCGCGCGTAGCCGCGCGGTCTTCTCCGCCTCGGCTCGCTGTGCGGGAGTGCCGGCCTCAGTTTGGTAATTGATTTTCTTTTTTGTCTTGAACTGCTCCTCCGCACGCCGCCGGCTTGCCTCACCTGATAGGGGTTGGGAACGCATTGGCGCGGCCTCCGCTCTACGGGTGGACGATCTCACCGGGCAGCACCTGCTTCCCGGAATATCGTTGGAGCCAGTTTCGAGCCGCGTCCTCGGCAGAGAATCCACTTATGGTGAGGCATCTGACCTGTCGCCCCGCTTTTTGTTCTCGCGGCATGGTGCTATCTCCTTGCTTCACGCGCCTCGGCCGGTGGACTTCGCCACAGCTTCCGGCCAGCTCAGCGGGAGAGCACTCGTTGATTACAATTCGCTCTCGCGGTTGGCCGGCGGATGCGTGGTTGCGCACAGTCGTTCGCCCGACTAAACCCCCAGGCAGAGTCTTCCTTCGAGGCTTCTGTAATAGGTGGGTGCTCGCGTGGGACATTCAAATCAATTGTGAAAGATACATACGGGAGGCTAAAATCATCGGTGTAAGTAAAATTTCCGACCGGTTTACCTCATTTGTGAGCCTCCTGGTAAAACTCGCAATCGACACCATATCTAGTAGACCAGAATAGCAAGGGATTTGTCGAATGTATATTTCCTTGGCAGATAGTCGTGCTACGGGCTTTATGAAATGGGCCGAGGCTCACCAGCCGGAACCTGGCGATGCTCGCGCCAGAGCGGGCGACAGCAGCGCGGTCACGGCTCCGGATCTCGCTGAAGGGGCGACCACACCACCCGAACAGCCGCATCGTCCATGGCTCGTGCCCGGGGCAGGTAGACTCTAAAAAGACGCGGCTGGCCAGGGCTTCGAACTCGAGACACGATTTTAGCGGCAACGAGCCTAGTCGTGATCGGACACAGGTTACGGGTCAAGCCCAACTTGGTCCGTTTTGGTCCACGGCAGGGTCAGCCGATCACCTATCATCCCAGGGGGTTAAATGATCGACGATCGTCCCGCGACCGCTATCGAATTTGGCGCACCGCGGTTTACCAATAGACCAAGGTACGCCGAATGCCACTGCTCCCGGGCGACGCTTGACGACCTTCTGTTGGACGAGGTGATGGCGCCTGTCCTGCGCAGCGCAGGTTACGGACCGAATGAATTTCGCGAGATGATGACGGAGATGGCGTGGACCTTGGCCCGCCTTCTCTAACGCATAAACTGTCACCGTAACCCCAACAACCGTAGCACGCGTCCCGCGGAAGAGCGCACGCTTTTCCGCTCGAGGGTTGTGCCTGCGGGTCTCTCTCGATCCGGATGGTGCCGCATGCCCCCGAGATTTCCTCGCAATGACACCATTTTTGCTGTCATTGCGGGCAAAGCGAAGCAATCTCGCAACATATGTTGCCGACGATCGTGATCATCAACGGTAGCAGGAGCCGCCGATGACGATCTGTGGGGAGGTGCCTTGAGGTTGCGATTTCGATGACCTGAAAATTGCCTAGGTTGCTCTCTAATATTGCCGATCCTTGCACCTCCGAGCCGCCGCTGGCCTGGCGCCGGGGTTCTATGGGTGGAGGGACTCTATCAGGGGGCGGGACGGGATATTCAACTCTAGGGTGCGGTTTTACTCTATGCCCGGGTATTTTGCGCAGGTGAGGAACCTCAGTTCAATCGCCGGTTATGGCGCGTGCGGCTTCGGGAGCGCTGGCGAAGAAGCGGTTCTCGGGGCGCGGCAGGCCGAGGTTTTCGCGCAGGGTCTTTCCTTCGTATTCGCGGCGGAAGAGGCCGCGGCGCTGCAATTCGGGGACGACCCGGTCGACAAAATCGTCGAGCCCGCCGGGTACATACGGGAACATGATGTTGAACCCGTCGCAGGCGTCGCTCAAGAGCCACTCCTCCATCTGGTCGGCGATCATTTTGGGGGTGCCGACCAAGGCGAGGCCGCCATAGCTGCCGGCGATCTGGGCCAACTGACGGACCGTCAGGTTGTCGCGCCGGGCGCGTTCGATGACCCGGTCGCGGCCGCTCTTGCTGGCGTTGCTCTCCGGGATCTCGGGCAGCGGCCCGTCGAGGTCGAAGCCCGAGGCGTCGTGACCGAGTGCTATCGACAGCGAGGCGATGCCGCTGTCGGGGTGCACCAGGCTGTCGAGCAAGGCGCGCTTCTCGCGCGCATCGGCGGCGGTCTCGCCGACCACGACGAGGGCGCCGGGCAGGATCTTGATGTGATCGGGGTCGCGCCCGACCTTTTTCGCCCGCTGCCTGACATCGGCGTAATAGCGTTGCGCGTCGGCGAGCTTGCCGCCGCTGGCAAAGATCACCTCCGCGGTCTCGGCGGCGAGCTGGCGGCCCGCATCGGAGGCGCCGGCCTGGACGATGACCGGCCAGCCCTGGATCGGCCGGGCGATGTTCAAGGGGCCGCGCACCGACAGAAACTCGCCCTTGTGGTCGAGCACATGCATGCGCTCCGGGTCGAAATAGAGGCCGTCCTCGACATCGCGGATGAAGGCGTCCTCGGCCCAGCTGTCCCAGAGGCCGGTCACGACATCGAAGAACTCGCGGGCCCGGCGATAGCGCTCGCCATGCTCCATATGCTCGGTCAGCCCGAAATTGAGTGCGGCGTCGGGGTTGGAGGTGGTGACGAGGTTCCAGCCGGCGCGCCCGCCGCTGATGTGGTCGAGCGAGGCGAAACGCCGCGCGATCATGTAGGCGGGCTCGAAGGTGGTCGACGCGGTGGCGATCAGCCCGAGATGCTCGGTCACCATCGCCAATGCCGGCAGCAGGGTCAGCGGGTCGAACGAGGTGACCGTGGCGCTGCGCTTCAGTGCCGCCATCGGCATGTTCAGCACAGCCAGATGATCGGCCATGAACCAGGCATCGAAGCGGCCACGCTCCAGGGTCTGCGCGAAACGGATCAGGTGTTTGAGATTGAAATTGGCGTCGGGCCAGGCGCCGGGGTAGCGCCACCAGGCGGTGTGGATGCCGACCGGGCGCATGAAGGCGCCCAAATGCAATTGGCGTGGTCCCGTCATCGCTGCCCCGTGTTTGGTGTTGCCCCATCATGGGCCGGTCGCCGCAGGGACCGCAATATCCGCGGCATCGGGCGGTAAGGCTGCTATCGTGGTTCCTCACTCAACCAAGGATAAGATCCGTTTCATGCCCCGCTCGCACGACGCTCCGCCCATCACGCTCGATCGCGCTCTCGAAGTCGGCCCCGACGACTGGCAGGCGCCCGGGTTTTACCAGCTGATGACGGCACTTGTCGTGCCGCGGCCGGTCGGCTGGATCTCGACCATTTCAGCGGCCGGGGTGCCCAACGTGGCGCCTTATTCGTACTTCAATTTGATGGGGAGCGATCCGCCTTACGTCGCGTTTGGCTCGTCCGGGGTCAAGGACAGCCTGGCGAACCTGCGCGAAGTGCCGGAGTTTGTCGCGAATATCGTCATGATGCATCTCTTGGAGCGGATGAATTTCACCTCGGGCGATTTCCCGCGCGGGGAGGACGAATTCGACTGGGCCCAGCTGACCGCCGTGCCGGCGGCGAAGGTCCGGCCCTACCGGGTCGGCGAAGCCAAGGCGCATCTTGAATGCGAGGTCGCTCAGATCGTCACCGACCGCAACACCAACATTGTGCTCGGCCGCATCGTCCACGCCCATGTCGATCCGTCGGTATGGAAGAACGGGCGGATCGATCCGCGGCTGCTCGACCCGGTGTGCCGCCTCTCCGGCTCGGGTTATGCGGCACTCGGCGATCTGGTCAACGTCCAGCGCCCGCAGTGGAAGAACATCGAGGGCACCATCGGGCTCGACGCCATGCCGCGCGCCGAGCGGCACTAGCGTGGCCATCTCCGACAACCGCGCCGGCGATGAGATGGCGGGAGGCATCCGCCGGATCTAACTCCACCGGGGGTCGAAGTAGGTCGGTAACTGTCCACCAAGCGCCGTCTGAGGGAGCACTTCGCGGATCGTTGGACTGGAGGCTCAGTGGGTGTCGAAGAATGTCTGGTAGGCGGCGACCTTCATATTCGAGGTCAGCCCCGGGGTGCCAACGAAGCTGATTAACCAATCTCCAACCTATCGCGCTCTATTTGAGCCGGAAGGAAAGGTCTCCGTCCAGTTGTCGCTGTCGAAGAGAGCGAGAGAACCATGCCAAAACACGTACTCGTGGTCGACGATGACCGTGATCACGCGGAGAGCGTGGCCGAAATCCTTGAGATGCGCGGCCACCGGGTAGAACTCGCCTATACGGGCGAGGAAGCAATCGCGCGCTTCTGCGAGGCTGATTTCGACATGGTGTTGATGGACGTTAAGCTGCCCGGAATGAACGGCGTCCAAACCTTCTTCGAGTTCAGGAGGGTGCGAGCCGACGCACGGGTGCTAATGATGACTGGTTATAGCGTCGAGCAACTCGTCGCCCAAGCTGTGGACAATGGCGCGCTCGGTATCCTGCGTAAGCCTTTCAACGCCGCCGACTTGCTGACTGCGGTGGACAACGTCAAGCCGCGCGGCATCGTGCTGATCGCCGACGACGACCCGCTGTTTACCGAGAGCATAATGCCCGTGCTCGCGGCGCACGGTTACCATGTTGAGACTGCCGGTACTGGCGAAGAAGCGTTGCAGAAGCTTTCGAGTGGTGAGATTGACTGCTTGCTGCTTGATGTCAGGATGCCGGTATTGTCCGGGATCGAGGTTTATCAAAGGCTAAGAGAAGCCGGTCGGCTGGTGCCGACAATTCTGGTCACTGGTCATGCCTCGGATGAGGAGACGCGGAAACTCTGCCCGATGACGCAAGGTCTGCTTATCAAGCCGTTTGATCCGGCGGCGCTGCTGCGCGCTGTGGGCGAACTCAGCTTGCCGGCCCATCGCCACCCTCGGTAAGGTCGAGCCCTGATTGACGGTACCAGGCCTCGCGATGCGGGTTCTTTAGAAAGAATTAGCAATCTTCCCGCAGCCTATCGGCGTGCGGCGGGAGACAGCTATGGGCGGGGCTCGAGAGGTGAAGCTCTTCCTGAGGTCGCGAGCAGGATCAGCCTTCTTAAGATTCATGCTGGTCTGCGGACTGCTGTCTGCTGGCGTAACATATGGCTTTTACAGATTGAGCCTCACCTCCTTCACGGCCAACAAGGGGGAAGAGAAGATCACTGCACTGCAGTTGGTCGAGGCCTTCGTCGCCAACTATTCGAATCTCCGCAGTGAGCTCGGGGCCGATAAGGCGCCAGTTCCAGCGTCATTCCGCGCTCACTCCATCGAGCTGTTCAACAAAGCGCGCGACGCCGACAATGTGTTGCGGTTGCGGTGGGTCGGGCGTCCCGGGCATTTTATCGGCACGCCGCCAACGGACGCGGCAATGGCCGACGCCATCGAGGCATTTTCCGTCGAGGCCGATCCGAGGCCGCGTGCGGGCTTTCTGACGGTCGGCGGCCAGCAAGTCTTCCGCACGATCTACCCGTCTTTCGCCAGCCAACAAAGCTGCGTGGATTGCCACAACAAGCTCCAGCCCGAAGAGCATTGGCAGCTGGCTGAGCTTATGGGCGCGTTCTCGATCGACGCGCCTGCCGGGCCGTTCCTGCACAGCCTGTATTTGCAATGTTTGGGTATCGGGCTCGGCCTCTTTGCCGCGATGGGCGGCATCGGACTGGCGATCTCAGTGCTGCATTATCGCCAGCTCGCCGAGCGCGAAGCCGCGCAGGGGCGCCTCAAGGAAAGCGAGACGCGGTTCCGCGACTTCGCCGAAGTCTCCTCCGATTGGTTCTGGGAGCAAGATGCGAATTTGCACATTTCCTTCGTATCCGAAAACGAGGTGTCAAGAAACCTGCAGGCTACCAATGCGAGCCAGCTGGGCAAGACCCGCTGGGAGATCGTCACGCGTGGGTTTACCGAAGAGCAACGGCGCGTCCATCAGGCCGATCTCGACGCCCGGCGGCCGTTCCAAAGATTCCGCTTCCAGCGGGACAACGCAGACGGCCAACTACGACACGTTGAACTCAACGGCAAACCCGTTTTCGACAGCGCCGGCCGTTTCAAAGGGTATCGCGGAACTGCGAGGGACATCACTGCAGAAATCGCCAACGAAATCGAGTTGGGACGCCGGGTCGAGGAGCGGACTGCAGAATTGCGTCTGATACAGGGCGAACTCTTGCGCAAGGAGCGGTTATCGACTCTGGGCCAGTTCACCGCGACCGTCGCTCACGAGCTCCGCAACCCACTGAGTGCGATCCGCAACACGGTGTTCTCGATTGCCGAGACCGCCGCCGCGCGAGGCCTCAAACTCGACCGTCCGCTCGCCCGCCTCGAACGAAGCATAGAGCGCTGCGACCGGCTGATCGCCGACCTTCTCGAATACACGCGCGTTCGCGAGATCCAGCGCGTATTACTTCCACTGGACGAGTGGCTCGGCGAGGTGCTCGACGAGCAAAAGCTGCCGGAGAGCGTCACGCTGAAGCGCGATTTCGCGGCGCCCAGTGTCCAGGTCAGCCTAGATCCGGAACGGCTGCGCCGTGTTGTCATCAACCTCGTCGACAACGCCTCGCAAGCCCTGACGGAGGTTCAAGGCGCTGCGAGCGGCCGCGAGCCGGTCCTGACAGTGATCACGAGCGCAGCGGGCGGCATGGTGCGCCTCCGCTTTGACGATACCGGGCCCGGGATTGCTCCTGATGTGCTTCCCAAAGTCTTTGACCCGCTCTTCAGCACCAGGAGCTTTGGTACCGGGCTCGGACTACCCACGGTCAGGCAGATCGTCGAACAGCACGGGGGCGCCATCGAGATCGCGAGCGAGGTCGGTCATGGCACGTCGGTTCTGGTGACACTGCCGCTGGTAGCAACTCTGACGGAGCTGACGGCATGAGCGGCCGCTCGCGAACGCGCGAGGTCGGGTCGCTGCGATCGGTGCTGATCGATACGGCGGTTCGGGAGCTATGCAATCGCGGCGATAACGACGATGCGGTCGCGGTTGCGCTGCTCGACGTTCGCCTCGGCGTAGCGTCCTCCGGGGTAGACCTCCTATCACGTCTGCGCGATGAGCGGCCGGAACTCGTCTGCGTGATGATGACGGCTGATCTGGATACGCAGACCGCGATCGAGGCCTTGCGCCGTGGCGCCTATGACTATTTCGATAAGTCCTGCGAGCCCAGCACACTGCTTGCCGTTCTCGATCGTTGCTTCGAAAAGGTGCAGCTCATGCGAGAGAGACGGGCGGCCTATGAGGCCCTGTGCAAAGCCAAGGAGGAGGCGGAGGCGGCGAACCAGGCGAAGTCCGGGTTCCTGGCCACGATGAGCCATGAGCTGCGCACTCCGCTCAACGTCATCATCGGCTTCTCGGATATGATAGTACGCGAGGTGATGGGGCAGATCGGCAACGAGCATTACCGGTCTTACATCACGGACATTCATTCGAGCGGAACGCATCTGTTGGAGATCATCAACGACGTCCTAGACCTGTCAAAGGCAGAGGCGGGCAAGTTGGAGCTCAGTGAAGAAATTTTCGATCTGCGGCAAACGATCCGCTCGGTTGAGAAATTGACCGGATCTCAGGCGCAAGGAGCGGGCCTGTGCACGGCGTTTAGGTTTCCCAAGGATTTGCCGCTGCTGCGAGCGGACGAGCGGAAAACAAAGCAGGTACTGATCAATTTGATCGGCAATGCGGTGAAGTTCACACCCCGTGGCGGAGTCATCGAGGTAGCCGGTCGATTGGACAGGCAGGCCGGCTTGGCGATCACCGTTGCGGATACCGGAATCGGCATCGCCCCAGAGGATCTGCAAAGGGTCTTAGAGCCGTTCGTGCAGGTCGACAGTTCGCTTAGCCGACTTCATCAGGGCTCCGGCCTGGGGCTGCCGTTGGTCAAGGCAATCATGGGCTTGCACGGCGGCACGCTGGACCTAAAAAGCGAGGTCGGCGTCGGCACCACGGTTACCGTCGTGTTTCCAAGGGAACGAATGGTCGCGGTGTGTGAACTTGCCCCCAATAGCCATCTGACGTGAGGGGCCCGGCTGCTGACGAACACCTTGCTTGATACCCCGGCACTGCGGGCTACCCGAGTTAGATCTGTTTTAGGGCTGGAAAACCCCAGCCGGCCGTTGGCCTCGGCGCGGTCCACGGCCGCCGAGGTGACAGAACGCGGCCCGACTCGACAGCGACAGGATCGTCACCGAGGACGGGCTTGTGGATGAAGGTGATCGCGTTCTTGCCGGCGTTGGCGGCGACGGGTTCTTCGAGGAGCTTGCCGTGGATCATCGGATCATATCCCGGCAAGTCACCTGCTTGGGCATAACGCCACAGACGGCCGGCCAAAGGCGCGGCAAGACTTGCGCAGAACTCCGACCAGAACCTGCCAGCCGGGCCGCGGGATACGCAATCCCAATGGATGGCGAGGGCGCCGGTTTCGACGGCTGAGCCCGAAGAGCGGGAGACAGCCCGTCGCAAGGCCATCGATCATGCTCGGAAGGCGCTCGAGGCGGGAGGAGAACGGCGTGGTTCGTCCGGCGCCGGTTCTGCGCGCCATGCTGGATCGGGTCGGCTTCGGCCCGGGCGATCACATCGTGACCCATTGCGAAGGCGGCGGCAGAGCGGCATTGGGCGCCGCCGCGGCAGTGCGCGCCGGGTTTGACGACGTCCGGGTGTACTATGTCAGCTTTGCGGATTGGGTACGCGACGAGAGCTGCCCGATCGTACGCGATTAGGCGGCGAAAAGTTCGGCGGAGCGACAGCCGACGGCGCCGGTACCTGCGCCGCCGCCCCGCGCGCCATCGTTGGAAGGCTATACCGCTGGGGCCGCGGCCGGGTTCCCTGTGGCCGAAGCTCGGCGTGTCGGTGCGGTCGACCAAGGCTTCCGGCCCCTCGCTCGCTGGCGGCAGGGCTGTCCGGGGAAAATTGAGGGGCAGCTCGGGTGGGCGCTTTACCCCAAATTTTGCTTGCAAGAGCCCCTTGACCGGGCTCGTCCCGGGCATCCACGTCTTGAGCCAGCCACTATCTCCGCACCGAAGACGTGGGTGGCCGGACCAAGTCCGGCCACGGGGATCCTCTCTGGTTGCACAGGATCGTGACCTCGCAACCGCCTTCGATTCCCCGGACAGCCCTGCGCTTTCGGGCAGAGGGTTGGGGTGAGGGGCACTCCAGCTACTCCGCCACGGGGCCGCAGGGACTCCACCGGCCTTCGTCGAAGGGCTCGACGCGCGCTTGGGGAGGATCACACTGCCGCCATGGACGCGCCACTCCCGCCATGTTTCCGTTTGGCAAGCGCCACGAGTACTTTATAAATACTTCGCGGTACTTTCCGTAATGGAGTTTATCCGGCGCGCGCCGATTTACGCCTATCGGCGCGACCTACTAGATGTAGGGAGGCTAAACCCGCTCGTACCATGCCCTAGAGCGCAGCACGAGGCGCACCACTGTCAGCATTACCGGCACTTCGACCAGCACCCCGACGACGGTTGCGAGCGCCGCACCGGATTGAAACCCGAACAGCGCGATAGCAGCGGCTACTGCCAGCTCGAAAAAGTTTGAGGCTCCGATCAGAGCGGAAGGGCAGCCGACGTTGTGCGGCACGCCGAGCACGCGGTTAAGCCCGTAGGCGATGCCGGCGTTGAGATACACCTGAATGATAATCGGTACGGCCAGCAGCGCGATCACGAGCGGCTGCCGCACGATTTGGTCGCCTTGAAAGCCGAACAGCAGCACGAGCGTTGCTAGCAGCGCGACGAGCGATGCCGGTTGCAACCGGCGCAGCGTGGCCGCAAGCGCCGCCTCGCCGCCCCGCGCCAGCAAGGATCGCCGCCAAACTTGTGACGCGATCACCGGCACGACGATGTAGAGGACGACTGACAGAAACAGCGTCTCCCACGGTATGGTGATCGAGGAAAGGCCGAGCAGCAGCCCGACGATCGGCGCGAAGGCGACAACCATGATCGTGTCGTTGAGCGCGACCTGACTAAGCGTGAAATTCGGATCGCCGTCCGTCAGGTTCGACCAGACGAACACCATTGCCGTGCAGGGCGCGGCAGCGAGCAGGATCAGGCCCGCGATATAGCTGTCAATCTGCCCGGCCGGCAGGTAGGGCCGGAATAGCCAGCCGATGAACAACCATGCGAGCGCGGCCATGATGAAGGGTTTGACGAGCCAGTTGATGCTGACCGTCACGGCGATGCCGCGCCACTGTTCGGCGACGCGATGCAGCGCGCCGAAATCGACCTTGAGCAGCATCGGTACGATCATCAGCCAGATCAGCACGGCGACCGGGATGTTGACCTCGGCGACCGTCATGCGGCCGAGCATGTGAAACGGCGCGGGCAGCAGGCGGCCGAGCACGACGCCGACGACGATGCAGAGCGCCACCCACAGCGTCAGGTAGCGCTCGAACGTGCTAAGCGCCGGCCGCGCGCGGCGCGGCGCGGCTTCGGTGATCGTGCTCATGCAACACCCTGACT
>WNFP01010817.1_pt1 | contig 13029 bp, 11 predicted proteins | sample 5400201 | NCBI WGS metagenome assembly WNFP01 (sample SAMN13153355, study PRJNA577476) | soil metagenome | isolation source: 115 cm saprolite under Madrone tree | place: USA:California | collected 2016-06-14
ACCCCGCTCACGACTTTTTCGATCTGCTTGGGCTATCATCGGACAAGTATGACATTGAGAACGAGGCTCGAAATCCCAGTCTGGACGTTTCGGTTCTTCATGTGCTCTCGAAAAATCCACATCTTTTTACTGACATTCACGACAACAGCCTGACGCTGGCTTTGACGCGCGTTCTGCCAAAAAAGTTTCGATCAACAAACATCCAGATGCTTTCCGCCGAGCAAGAGGCCAGGATCGAGGAAGCTTTTCGTGACGAAAATCTTTGGTTGTTGAACACGTTCTGCAGCGGGATGGACGTGGATCGTATTTATCGGACCTATTTCACGCCGCGAAAGGCTGAAGCCAGATATTCCAATATGAGCGACGTCGATCTGATATACCGCTGTCTCGGGATCATCCTCGAATCGATTGCGTTCGCTGGCGGCAACGCGTCTGCGGACCACAGCAAAATTCGAACGCCGAATCTTTCGGGCCTGGAAGAGGAATAATTGCGCGCGGTTACATGCGCCGGGTAATCACAGCAAGAATACTCAAAACTATTACAAGTGCACAAACCGCGGCTACAGCGACTCCCCATATTAGCCAATATGGCCGATAGGTGAGGATCAGCCGGCCATGTGCGCCGGGTGGAACTTCAAGAATCGGAAATAGTCCGCGATAAGAACTGACAGCGAGTTTTTGATTACCAGGCGCGCTTTGTATCCGCGGAAATAGGGCCGGGAAAAAGTCAACAACGCCAGCCGATCGCCGCTCGGGATATCGACATCTGCTTCAACCCAGTTTCGCGAACCGCTAATTTTTGAAATCGTCGCCGAAGCAAATTGTTCGTTAGGGCACGAATCGATTGACGTGACTGAGCGCACGGGCGTGAATTGCGCACCGCGTCGATGGAAGACGCGTCCTTCATCTGTTGAGGCAACCAGTTCCCATTCGGAGCTCGGCTGGGGGGTGAGGTCTAATTCTCGCGCAACGACAATTCCGTCGACGCCCAGCAAAGCCAGTTCGCCGTCCTTGCCAGCCTGGCGACTGAGCAAATAGCTTCCCACATCTGGATTGATTTCACCATGGATCGTGGTCGCGAATTCGCGCGCTACGCCGGCGGCTCGGATTGGGCTGTAGCCGTTAATGAAATGCAGCCCGGCCCACATCGATGTGCTTCCCGGACGCAAGGTTTGGCCGACCGGTTGGGGCTTGTTTGAGGTGGCATAAGTCAGCTCTGCCCATGGGTAGATACTGAGATAAAGGCGCTGCGGATCGAGCGGTGATGGGTTGAGCAGCTCTTGAGAAAAATCGTACCTCGGCACACCGCAGTTTGTCGGGATGCAGAAATATGTGGCGAGAAATGCAAAAAACGTGATCGCGACCAACGCCCATTTTTGAAATTCAAAATCATGCAGCAGAAGCTCTGAAAGTAACCAAATCGCTGCGAGCCCGAGAAATATCCAGGTGAGCGGGTAAGCGTAGGAGCCAGCGGTATGCGAGACTAACATCGCTAGGGCTGTCAGTGCAGTGAGAGCGAGCGCAGCTGTAGCCGGGATCGCTGATCCGGGCCGCTGTTGCAGCACTTCTGCGGCGCAAATTGCAAGAATCAAATGAAAGAATGGCAGCCAGCGAAAACTCCACCGGAAAAGCCCAGCGGTCGGAAGCATTGAGAGCAAGAGCACGACTAAGAGCAGGACTAACTCCCACTTGATTCGCGCAACGAGCATGCGCGCGCGGCAAATGAACCCAGTAATGAGCGCCACCGAAGCGACAAGGCCGCAGGCCAACTCGGTAGCAGTACGCGGAATGTGTCTCGATGAAAAATCCGTCCAGTTCACCGTCCACGAGGGAAGAATTAATCCCGGCAACGCGGCTGGTGGAACGAGCCATTGCCAATGCGCTGACGGCGATTGCAGTTCGCGCGCTGAACCTTGAACGAGATCAAGAATCGCAAGCCACGCTGGTGCGGACAATCCAAAGCCGAGCGCAACACCAAGGAGCATCGGAAAAATCGAGAAGATGCTCCGGGTTTGAACCAGCGACTTGATCGAGAGCCATGCGATCAAGAGCAGCAACATCAAAACCGTGTAAGGAAAACCGCCGGTAACGAGCAGGTAAACGAACGGCGCCGGCCAGAGAAATCGCCATTTTGTTCGTTGCGGATTCAGCGCGCGTTCAGCTCCCCACCAGGCCCACGGCAGCCATGTAAATGCACCGAGAGCTCCGAACCAATCGGTCGCGCCCCAGCAGATGATCCAGCCGTTTAGCGAGGCTACAAGTGCAACGAAGATCGATAATGGAATCGAAAGTTGGCGATCGCGCGCGAGCAAAAATGCGCCGAGCGCCAGCACAAAAAGGTGCGTGATGGAAAGAGCCGCTGCTTGCTGTGGAAACGTCAGCGGAAATTTCCAGATGGAAATGACGGCCGCATTTATAAAAAGCGAAAACGTGCCGTATTGAAATTCGCCGGCGAGATTGCCACAAACCCACGAATAAGGACTCAGGATGGGCCAATGCCCCTCGGACCAGCTGCGCGCCACATCCGCGAACACCGGCAAGACCGATAATTCGTAGTCGTCATTCCAAAAGACGAGCGGATTGTGCCCGAGCAGAATCAGGCAGAAGGCGACGACGAGTATCCCGGCCGAGGACGCACCAAGGATTTCCGAGCGCGTGGAGCGCGAAGCGGACATCTAAGGCAGAAAACGCCGAACGCCCAACGTCCAACATCCAACGCCCAACTCGGAAACTCGCCGCGTCATCTCGCGTTCTTTTCCGCCGTTCGGATACTGGAGAAGAAAATCTTAAAGAGTTCTTCGGTCTCGTTGAGGATCGCGGCCGTTTTCGCCGCCGATATGATCGACGATTTGCAAGCGAGTCGTAACCACCGTCGGGTCTCTTTCAGTTCCTTGAGGCAAACCTTTAATTTGTGAACGAAATCTTTGCGTGATTCGGCGGCTTCAACCTCACGGTGGTTACCGTATGGTGAAGTCCCACAGCGAGGGAGCTGACCTGCAAGATGGTTTGCGGCTCTCGTATTTGGCATCGCATCCACCAATCGGATAATCCGCGCGCTGAATTCGAGCAGTCGACTTTCCAAGTCGAACCGCGGCTTACTTACTCGCGCGTATCCATTGAAGGTCATCGACTCGACGGTGGGCCCTCGGCGTTTTCTTCCTCATAAAACAACTGGTTTTCCCTCGTTCATCACCAAAAGCTTTTCTTCGATGCCATGAGCGCGCGCGGCGGCAAGTAAGCGTTGCGGTGGCTCGTGGAGCGGTTCAAAGCCTAGGCGAAATGTCCCGTAATGCATCGGGATCAAAGTCTCCGCATGAAGCTCGAGAAATGCTTTCACGGCTTCCTCGGGATTCATATGAACTTCGCGGCCGGTGGGCGCTTCATAAGCGCCAATGGGCAGCAGTGCGATCTCGATCTTGTGGCGGTCACCGATTTCCTTGAATCCAGGGAAGTAAGCGCTGTCGCCGCAGTGAAAAATCGTGCGGCCATTCGCAGCGATCACAAAGCCTCCAAAATCGCGATGCGAATCCGCCAGGAAACGAGCGCCCCAGTGATGACACGGAGTGAGAGAAATTTTGAGCGGCCCGAGCTCAACCGTCTGCCAATAATCGAGTTCGTGCACAATATGGAAACCGAGATCATGGACGAGGTTCCCTACGCCGATCGGAACCACAATTGGTTGATCCGCCGCAACGCGCCGGAGCGTGCGCCGGTCGAGATGATCGAAATGTGCATGGGTCACCAGGACAAAATCAATCGAAGGCAAATGATGAATTTCGAAGCCTGGCTGTTTCAACCGCTTGATCACCTTGAGCCATTTCGACCAGATCGGGTCGATTAAGATATTGACGTCGTGGGTTTGGATTAGAAATGAGGCGTGACCGATCCAGGTAATGCAGATCTCGCCTTCGCGGATTTTGGGGAATTGCGGAGCGGCGGGGCCACCTGAGCGCTTGGTGAAAAGGGACGGAATCAAGACGCTGGTGAGAAAATTGCGCTTGTGCCAGTCCGCACTGGGACGCAGCCGGACACGCGTTGAATCCCGAAGCTGCGAGACAGGCGCGCCATCCCGGGATGTTTGTCGAACAATGTTTCGCCGGCTCTTTCTTGGAAAACGAATTGGCACAACGCCAACACGATATAAGTCCGGTCCAGCGAAGTAAAACGCTTTGGCGGTGGATTACTCGCATTCCTTAGATTGCAGGCGGAGTTGATTGCAGCCGAATTCCGCGTTGAGTTGTGCGCATATGCGAACTTGGAAGGCCGTTATCCCATTGTTTCTGATTTGTTCTGTCGCATTTGCATCCGAATCGCGGCTACCGTTTAGCACGATTTTTAAGGGGCAGGACCAGTTCAACCGGCTCGTCGCAAAGGCCAAGGCAGGAAATTGGAAGGCTTTGCCAATTGGTGAACGCACCGCGGCGGTCGGACAAGCATTGGTAGGAACACGCTATAAGCATTTCACCTTGGAAATCGACAATCGGATCGAGTCGCCCTCTGTAAATTTTCAGGGCGTGGATTGCTGGACTTTTTTTGAGATCGCACTCGGCTTTGCCCGAATGCTGAACGAGCCGGAATCGAACTGGACTCCGGGGCGTATGTTGCACTACATCGAGATGGATCGGTACCGCGGCGGCGAATGCACGGGCGAATATCTTTCGCGTCTGCACTATCTGGAAGACTGGCTGCACGATAATGACCGGCGCGGTCTGGTAGAAGATCTGACGCGCGATCTCGGAGGGCGCAGTGTTCCACACTCCGCGCGCGAGATGAGCACTGGCTGGCGACATTATCGATATCTCGCTTCCAACCGTTCGCTCCTCGGTCCGCTCGCGCGGATGGAAGCGAATGTTTCCTCGCAGCCGCTCTACGAAATTCCAAAAAGCCAGGTCGCCAAAATTGAGCCGAAACTACGCAGTGGCGATATCATTGGAGTCATTTCGCGGGAGCGAAATGGCCTGCATTCAACTGCGCACGTCGGGCTTGCATTGCGCACCAGTGACGGCGTGTTGCATTTCATGCACGCTTCCTCCCCCAGCAATTACGGCCGAGTCGTTGTGGACGAAGAACTTTCGAAATATCTGTATCGCTACCGCTCGGACAGCGGGACCCTGGTCGCGCGACCGCTGCGTTAGGCAGTTTCCTTGTCGTGAAATTCCGCCAGGAGTTTCTTCAGATCCTCAAGAGCCTCTTCTGCATCGACACCATACGCTTCGAGCGTGGCAGTAGCGCCGCAATCCAGGTTCGCTCGAAGAGTGTCGATAAGACTGGCAGCGGAATACCGCTTCCCTTCTTTCACAAGCCAGATTTCCGATCGAAAACTCCTGGCGTGTTTGACGAACTGCGCGGCCGGCCGCGCGTGCAAACCGAGTTTATTGGTGATGCGCACCTCGCGCCGCGCGGAGACCGGCGCTCGCTTTTCGCGAAAGATCATGCCTGACTCGTGCCCCAACGCCGATGCAGAAACTTTTCAATCGGCGAGAAGAAAATTTTGTCGGCCAGCAAACCGATCACGACAATGACAATCATGACGCCGATGACCTGCTCCATGGCGTTTAATTCACGACCGTAATGTAGAAGCTGACCGAGACCAAAACCGGTCAGGATCGTCACGAAAATTTCGGCGGCCATCAGTGAACGCCAGGCAAAAGCCCATCCCTGCTTCATGCCGCTAACGATAAACGGAAGCGCCGCAGGCAAAATCACTTTGAACCAGATGTGCAATCGTTTGGAACCCATCGTTAATGCCGCGCGAGGGTAAATCGGAGGAACATTGCGCACGCCTGTTTCTGTTGCGATGACCACCGACCAGAGCGTTCCCATCACGACGACGAAAAGCATGGCCGCTTCTGTTTGGCCAAACCACAAGAGCGCAAGCGGGACCCAGCAAACGCTGGGTAATGTTTGTAAACCAAGGGCCATTGTTCCAATCGTGTCGTGAAACAGTTTCCATCGCGCCGTCAGGAGCCCAAGGGGAAGTCCCAGTACGAGTCCGATCAAGTAGCCGACGAGCAAGCGGCGCATTGTTATCACCGTCGCTTTGAAGAGGGTTCCGTCGGCAGCAGCGCCCTCCAGGTACCTAACGACCTGCCCTGGGGACGGGAGCAGCACGGGCGACCAAATTTTGGCGCGAAATGCTGCATCCCAAAGCAGAACCAGAACAGCGAAAAATGCAGCCGCGAAGAAAAATCGTTTCATTTTGCGGCAGCATCGTCAGCTCGACCAAGATCCTTCAGAGCTTTGGTGATTCGTGTTGCATAAGCTGCAAGGTCGACACTGTTGATATCGCGCGGGCGCGGCAGTTCCACCGCAAATTCTTCCTGAATTCGACCCGGATGCGGCGCAAAAAGGAGGACACGGTCGCCCAGACATGCCGCTTCGCGAACATTGTGCGTGACAAAAACGATCGTTTTCCGGCGGGCTTTCCAGATTTCCTGAATATCGCCATAAAGTTGCTCGCGCGTGAGCGCGTCGAGCGCCGCGAACGGCTCGTCCATGAGGAGGACGCGCGGATTCGGCGCGAGCGCCCGTGCGAGTGAAGCCCGCTGCTTCATTCCACCGGAGAGCTCGTGGATGTTGGCGCGCTCGAACCTGCTCAGACCGACCAGCTCCAGATAATACCTGGCGACGTCGTGCCTGTCTCTTTTTGTCAGATTTGGCTTGAGCTTAAGTCCGAAAAGAACATTTCCGAAAACGTTAAGCCACGGAAAAAGCGCCGGTTCCTGAAACATAACGAGCCGTTCGCGACCAGGTCCGGTCACCGGCTTTCCGTCCGCCAGCACGGTGCCGCTGTCCGCTTTTTCCAGGCCGGCAATAATATTGAGCAAGGTCGTTTTGCCACATCCGCTCGCGCCGACAAGACACACGAATTCGCCTTCGGCGACTTTCACACTCACGCGATCAAGTGCCAGGACATTTCCTGAAGCGCTGCGAAAGCTTTTTGACACGCCTTCGACCGAGAGCTTCGAGGGCGGGATGATCTGGAGCTCCTCAGTCGCTGAGGAACGGTGGCGGCCAGCCCGGAGCATTAAGGAGTTTCGATTAGCTTCGATGTGTCTGTCGAGCCTTTTAAGAAACCTGCGTCCTTGCCGTCCTGCACCGACTTGGCGATCAAATCGCGCGATACTTCACTGGTGAACTGAATTCTTTTCCACGCTTGCGCAACGGCGTCTGGCGAAAAATCGGCCCGCGTTTCCGCTTTCAATTCTTCGATCAATAACTTCTGCGCCTCCGATTCATTCTGCTGAATCCATTTCGTTAATTCTACGTTTGCGTCTGCAATTTTCCTCGCCAGATCGCGGTGATTACGCAGGAACTTCACGCTGGAAACAAGCCACGTGGTGATGGTCTCCTTGTCTTCGAGAAAAACGCGCGCTTTCGCGTCGCGTTCGAGCCGGGTCACCCAGGGTTCGACTGTCCACACGCCATCAACCGAACCTTTTTGCAAAAGCCCGAGTTGGTCCGGATTTGCTGTCGGGATCACCAGAACGTCGCCACCCGTTAGCGTGATTTTGAAACCGTGCGCTTTCAACCACGCCCGGCAGGAAATGTCCTGCGTGTTGCCGAGTTGTGGCGTCGCAATTTTTTTTCCGCGAAAATCCTCTGGTGTTCTGATGGGCGAATCAGCTTTTACTGCCAAGGCAGCGCCGCCATTGGCCGCGCCGGAGATTACACGAATTTCTTCGCCGTTCGATTTGAAGTGGGCGTTTAGGGCGGGACCAGGGCCTACGTAAGTGATATCCAGCGATCCGGCGAAGATCGCCTCCATGGCCGACGGCCCCGCATTGTAGGTAAACCATTGAATCTCGACATTCGGTCCGAGCCGTTTTTCAAACCAGCCCTTGGCTTGCCGCGACAGCGCGTGTGCGATTACGCCCTGCGCATGAGTGATGTTTGGAAAATGTCCGAATCGAATTGTTGTTTTCTCTTCCGCAGTCACAAACGGTAGCCAAAGCAGGAACATTCCAATAATTGCTGTTATTTTTATTTTCATTGTTGGTTTCAATAGCTAGAGCGCGCTCACAAACTGGCAAAACAGTCCGCATCGGGGCCGCTCGAGACGCTCAATTACGCAATGTACTTCATGGCGAGACACGAGCGGGTGGCGCTTGTAGTTAAAGTAGCAGATAGGCAGAGATTTTTCCGTAAGCAAACGAGAACTGTTCCCGCCATTTGATCGCTGGTCTGACTCAGAATTTAAAACTCAGATCCGCCTGGAATATTTGATATTGATTGAGCGGATTGATACTAATGTCGCCATTTCCCCCGGTGCCAAGTGCGTCGTCGATCTGCCAGGCATAGGCGTAGGTGAGGTTGAAGACTACGGCATCAGCCAGCATGTACCCGGCTCTCACAGCCACGCCTTGCAGGTTCAGCTGGCTGTCGAACAGGTCGTTATCAACAAGGTTCGGATCCAGCGAATACTGGTCCTGGTGTTGCCACCAAGCGCTGATCTCCCAATCGTGCTTCTTCTTTAGCTGACCAATACCGAGACCGATCTGGTATGCGTAACGATCGCCGCCCTTGCCCGGATGGCCTGCGGCCGCGGCCCGATCGTCGGCTTCGAAGTTCACCGCAAAATCTCCGAAGACGCGCATTGGCACCCCCCACAATTTCCAACCGATTTCTGCTGGTAGATCGAACACCAACAGGCTGTTGATGCCGGTCTGGTTCTGTGCCAGCGACTCTGCGTTTGTTAAGTTGGGATCACCGCCTTGATAGTGGACGTTAAACGTGTCGCCGTTGCCGGTGTAGTTGTAGAGGGTTGGCGCGAGCTGGAAGTAAAACTTCTTCGGGAAATCAAACCGCGCGCCAACCTGCCATGCGAGCAGGAACGCGTCCGTATTTGGGACTAGCTGGGTCCCACCGTTTGCGGTGGTCGTCGCCCTGGCCCCGAGTGGATTCTCAGGATTCGCATCGTCATAAACGAACTGTGCGAAGTTCGCGAAGACGTCGATTTTCAGCCAGGGCTCGGATGGAGCTGGCGGGAGGACACCTTTCCCATCCTTGCTGTAGGACGCTGGCGCTGCTTCTCCGCCGCCAATGGTAAACGTATGTTTCCATTGCTCGGCCAATCCTTCTGGATTGATGTCTGGGTCCCACAGCATGAGCGTGGTCACGAGCGGGTTCGGCATTCGGCCTCCAGTGAAAGTGAAACCGGGGAAGCCTTTGTAACCGCCGTATGCCTGGCCGACGTAGACGACGTCGCTGCCTTTTGCGAATGGTCCGCCACCACCGGGCGAGCTACTCGATGTGTCGTAACCAAACGTCACGTTTGTTGAACGCGGGCCAGCGCCGGTCTCCAAGCGCACGCCGAAGAACCAATCATCCAGAAGCGTTCCGCGCAGGCCCAAGCGAAGGCGATAACGCTCGCGCTCGCGTTCCTGCCAATCGTGTGTCCCTGCCACGCCTGGGCCGGGCGGCGCCACCGGAGTGTCGTCGGTTCGGCCCCCGCGGTATTCGTATCGCAGACGCACATCCCCGTAGAGTTCCATCTCAGTGATGGAAGTGGATAGTTTCCACTTGTCCGTGCTCGACTTCTCGACGGGGACGGTTTTCTCAGCGTAGTTTTTTCCATCGTGACTGACGTGGGTCTTTGTTTTGCCTTCGGCAAGGGCGGCAGGTGCAGGCTCAGCGTGTTTTTTCAAGCTGTTCACCTCCGCCTTCAGTTCTGCGTTCTGTTTTTCCAATAATTCCACCGCGCGCTCGAGTTTTTCGAGCCGTGCAGTCTCAGACGATGACTGTGCAAGCAACTGCTGCGCACTTAGCAATGCAATCGCAGCCAGGCTCGCGCCCGCTGCCCGTGAGATGAATCTCATAGTAAACATGAGTTTCTCCTTGGTGGTTAATGGTTGGAGTCGAGAGATAGAACCGCTCGCCTGGAACTGCCTATCCGAACATGCGCGCGACTGGAAGTCTTTATTTCGAGCGGATGGCGGCACGGTTGACCGCGGAACCATGGCCAGAATTGGCCCCGGGTGCGAAGATCTATTTGCTAAAAGAGAACGGTCACGTTACCGCCACTTTCACCGCTACCAAATTACCGGCGCGCCGGAATACTCACGGTTTGCGCTCAATTCTTGCGCCCTATAGTCGAAACCAAGTCGACGATCAGCGAGTCGATTTTGCGCAAGTCTTTGCGACGGCCTTTTTCCGGTTTCAATTTGCGATTGCGAAATAATCGTCAGATCACGGATCTGGTGCAGTATTTCCCGAGACACCTGTTCGATCGGTCCATAGGACCTGAGCGCAGCGAGGCAGACAAGCAGATCGTTTTCGAGACGGGCGATGTATGCCTTGGCAGTCGTGCGCAAATCGCGGTGTAGCGCGTGAAGTTCGGATTCAAGCATCGTAAGCGGTGACGATTCCTGTTCTTTTCGACGACGACTCCGTTTGTGCTTCGCCTTTGCTTTCATGCGCCGAGACTGATTGCGGTGTAATGGAAAGCCCGCCGGGGGAGGCGCTCCCGGCGGGCGATCGATAACCTAACCAAGCTGTTTAATCCTCAGAACTTGACGTTCAAGTCGGCGCTGAACCATTGGTATTGGTTGAGCGGGTTGATCGCAATTTGCAGTGGGGTTCCGCCGGTGCCGAGATTATGGTTTAACCACCAACCATAGCCGTAGTTCAGGGTGAGGTTGACGGCGGCGCTCAGGTTGTATGCCGCTGTGACACCGATGCCGTGAACGTTCAATTGGCCATTGAACCAATCATCATCGATCAGGTTCGGATCGAGTGAGTATTGTTCGGCACGTTGGTACCAAACGTCTAACTGCCAATCATTTTTCTTCTTTAACTGGCCGATGCCGAGTCCGCCAGTATAGGCGTAGCGCTGGCTGCCCTGGCCGGGCTGCCCTGCCGCGGTGGCGCGGTCATCACCCTCAATATTGACAGCAAAATCGCCGAAGATGCGCATCGGCACGCCCCAGAGTTTCCAGCCGATTTCTGCTGGCACATCGAAAACCAGGAGGCTGTTGATACCGGTCTGGTTCTCCGCCAGCGACGCTGAGTTCGTCAGGTGTGGATCACCGCCCTGGTAGTGGATGTTAAACGTGTCGCCGTTGCCGGTGTAATTGTAGAGCGTCGGCGCGAGCTGGAAGTATAAGATGTGCGGAAACTCAAACTTTGCTCCCACCTGCCACGCAAGCAGGAACGCATCTGTGTTTGGAACTAACTGGGAGCTTCCGTTGTTTGCGGTCGTCGTCGCCCCGAGGCCGAGCGGATTCTCCGGATTTGAATCGTCATAGACGAATTGCGCGAAGTTGGCGAAGGCGCTGATTTTCAGCCACGGCTCTGACGGGGGCGGCGGCGCGACATTTTTCCCATCCTTGCTGAACACCGGTGGCGGCGGTGCTCCACCGCCAATGGCCCACGTATGTTTCCATTGCTCAGCCAATCCTTCTGGATTGATGTCCGGGTCCCAAACCATGCGTGTGCTCAGGAGTGGGTTCGGCATTCTTCCTGCAGTGAAAGTGAAGTCTGGAAAGCCTTTGTAACCGGCATACGCCTGGCCGACGTACACGATGTCGCTGCCTTTCGCAAAGGGTCCCCCGCCGCCGGCCGAACTGCTTGAGGTGTCGTCGCCAAACGTCACGTTGGTTGAGCGGCCACTGGCGTTCGTCTCCAATCGAAGGCCAAAGAACCAGTCATCCAGAAGCGTTCCACGAAGGCCCAGGCGAAGGCGATAACGCTCGCGCTCGCGCTCCTGCCAATCGTGCGTTCCTGCCACGCCCGCACCGGGGGTTGCCACCGGAGTGTCGTCGGTTCGGCCTCCGTTGTATTGGTAACGGAGACGGATATCGCCGTAGAGTTCCATCTCGGTGATGGAAGTGGATAATTTCCACTTGTCCGCGGCCGACTTCTCCACAGGGACGCTTTTCTCGACATAATTCTTTCCATCATAAACGACCTCGGTTTTTGTCGGCCCTTCGGCACCAATCGCAGATGCCGACGCAGGGTGTTTTTTCAAACTGCTGACCTCCGCTTTCAAATCCTCGTTCTGTTTTTCCAATAACTGGACAGCGCGCTCGAGTTTGTCGATTCGCGCAGTGTCAGAGTCTGACTGTGCGCGCAGCGGCTGCGCAGTTAGCAAGACTATTGCAACCAGGGGGGCACCTGCTGCCCGTAAGATGATTTTCTTGGTGAACATTCGTTTCTCCTTAGTTTGATGATTTCGTAAGTGTCCGAGGGGTCTTCCAATAAACCGCGGAGGCTAAGAACCGATTGTTACAGTTTCAAGACGAAAGTGTGACGATTCGGCAAACTTTCCGATCGCATGCCGAAGCGATTGCGTGAATCCGCGTAGAAGTATTGCAATTTAGCGCGCGGGCGAGTTGACTCCCTATTCCATGGAAACTGGCGCTGGCAGGAAAATCCTGGTCGTTGAGGATGAGAGCGACGTTGCAGATCTTCTTACGCTGAACTTTCGCAAGGCGGGCTTCAGGATTTCGACTGCCGTCGACGGCGCAAGCGGTTTGCAGAAGGCGCGCGAGGACAGACCGGATTTCATCGTTCTTGATCTAATGTTGCCAAAAATGTCGGGACTAGAAGTCTGCAAAATTTTGAAGAACGACACGGCGACGAGTCACATTCCGATTCTGATGTTAACCGCGAAAGCAGAAGAGATTGATCGCATCGTCGGTCTGGAATTCGGCGCCGACGATTACGTGACAAAACCATTCAGCCCGCGCGAAATCCTGCTGCGAATTCGGGCAATTTTGCGGCGTGGCGAAACACCGGGCGAAAGCCTGAAGGCCGGCCCGATCTCGATAGATGCTGCGCGGCACGAAGTTCGCGTTAACGGCAAGCAGGTGCGTCTTACCAGCCTGGAGTTCAAATTGTTGCAAACATTGATGCAACGCCGGGGCCGCGTGCAGAACCGCGATCGTTTGCTAAACGAGGTTTGGGGCTACGAAGCCGTCATAGATACACGCACTGTGGACACGCACGTACGCCGCTTGCGCGAAAAACTCGGAAAAGCCGGTGACGCGATTGAAACCGTCCGCGGCTTCGGTTATCGCGTGCGGGAAA
>WNFP01003233.1_pt1 | contig 13028 bp, 11 predicted proteins | sample 5400201 | NCBI WGS metagenome assembly WNFP01 (sample SAMN13153355, study PRJNA577476) | soil metagenome | isolation source: 115 cm saprolite under Madrone tree | place: USA:California | collected 2016-06-14
CGAGCTCGAGCACCCCGAGGTCGGCGTCCGTCGCCACCTCGGCATCCCGTGGCGGATGTCGGCGACGCCGTGCGCCGTCGAGCGTCCCGCGCCGTGCATCGGCGAGGGGACCGACTACGTGCTCGGCGAGATCCTCGGCGAGCACGGGCGCGTCGATCACGCCGGCGAAGCGACGCCACTCGTCGTCGTTGCGGACCGCGAGGGCGATCCAGCGGTCATCGCCGGCGCCGCGGAAGATGCCGTGCGGCGCCATCAGTGCATCGCGGTTGCCGTCTCGCGCCGGAGCGACGCCGTTCATGACCGCGTCCATGATGCCCTCGGGAAGAACGGCCATCGTCGTCTCCCATTGCGAGAGATCGATGTATTGGCCCTCGCCTGTGTGCTCGCGGTGCCACAGCGCCGCGAGGACGGCGAACGCGCCGTGAATTCCGCCGTTCGGATCGCCGTATGAGATGCCGACGTGCATCGGCGGCCAGTCGCGATAACCGGTGAGCGACGACATGCCGGAGAGCGGTACCTGCGCCGGACCATACGACACGAACTCGTGCTCGGGGCCGTACGCGCCGTAGCCGGAGAGCGCGATCATCACGAGGCGCGGGCTGAGCGTTCGCAACACCTCCCACCCGAGGCCGAGGCGATCCATGACACCGGCGGCGAAGTTCTCCGCGACGACGTCGGAGCACGCGACGAGTCGGCGTGCGAGCTCGAGTCCCTCCGCGGTCTTCAGATCGATGACGATGCTGCGCTTGCCCTGATTGAATTGATTGAAATAGCCGCTACGGTTCGGGCCCGGGATGCCGTCCGGCCAGGGCGGCAGCAGGCGCGTGACGCAGGGACGCTGCAACGTCTCGATGCGGATCACCTCGGCGCCGAGGTGCGCGAGCTGCAGCGTCGCATGGGGGCCGGCCCACACCCACGTGAAGTCCGCGACGCGAATGCCGGCGAGCGGTCCCATGCTATCGCGCCGCCGTCGTCGGCGCGGCTGCGACGACCGTGCGCGCGTCGATGCCGAGCTCGCCGAGCACCTCGGCGGTATGCTCGCCGAGAAGCGGCGCGGGACTACGCAGTACCCACGGCGTTCGACCGAGCTGATACGGAGCACCCGGATAGCGCAGCCGACCCGCCGCAGGGTGGACGAGCTCGGCGAAGAAGCCGCGCGCCGCGAGGTGCTCCGAGCGCAGGAGATCGCCCATCGTCGACACCGGCGCGAACGGCACGCGTCGCGCCTGCGCCGCCTCATAGAGCTCGCGGACGCTCTGCTCGCGCACCCACTCTTGCAGGAAGATCTTCAGCGCGTCCCAGTTCGCGCCGCGCGACAGCCGATCGGCGAAGAGATCCATGTTCGCCCAGTCCGGTGATCCCATGAGATCGACGAACTGCCGCCACTGGTGCTCCTCGATGCAGCAGAGATAGATCCACCCGTCTCGGCACTCGAAGAAATCGAGCGGCTGGATCGGCTTGTGTCCGAGCCGCGACGCGACCAGCCCCAGGTACGGCCAGTACGCGTAGGTGAGCTCGAGGATCGAGGCAAGGCACTCCTGGATGGAGACCTCGACGAGCTGCCCGCCACCGCCGAGCCGCGCGCGGCCGAAGAGCGCGCCCATCGTCGCGACCGCGGCGTGCGCGCCGCCTTGGAAGCCCGCTTGCTGTCCGAACGCCTTCAGCGGCGGCATGTCGTCGGTGCCCGGGCCGCCGCCGTTCAGATACGCGATGCCACCCGCGGCCCAGAGCGTGAGGTCGGTTGCCTGATAGGCGGCGTGCGGACCGCTGAGGCCGAACGGCGCGATCGCGGTCATCACCAGCATCGGATGGCGCGCGTGCAGCTCCGGCCACGCGAGAGTGCAGCGTTCGAGGCGGCCGGCGGGTAGGTCGGAGAGGAGCACGTCGCAACGGTCGAGCAGGCGCCCGAGCGCGGCGCGATCAGGGTCGCGACCGAGGTCGAGCATGACGCCGCGCTTGTTGGCGTTCAGGTAGAGGAAAAGACCGCTCCGCTCACGATGGGCCTCGCCGCCGGGAAATGGGCCGCGCCGGCGCGTCGAGTCGCCGTCGGGCGCCTCGACCTTCACCACCGCGGCCCCGAGGTCGGCGAGGAGCTTCCCCGCATACGCCGCCGCCACCCCGTCTCCGCACTCGACCACGCGCAGCCCCGCGAGCGCGCCGCGCGCGGGCGTCGGCGGCGCGATGGTCACGACGTCCCGAGCAGATCGAGCAGGCGCTTCGGATCCTCGGGCTCTTGGTGATCGCCGAGCGCGATCAGGATGTCCGTGTGCGAGCGCTCGCCTGCATTCCACTCGCGCAGCACCGTCCAATCGCCGCCGCGAGCGCGCTCGAAGAGATGCACTTTCTGGCCCTCGGTGAGACCGACGGCGGCACGTCCGCTCGGCGTCATGCAGAAGAGGACGTAGCCCGCTTTCTTGCTCGTCACGAAGTACATCGGGAGCTTCCGGCTAGAGGATAGGGTCCGATCAGTCAAGGCGGGACTGGGCCGATTTGCGTCGCGATACTTCGTTGCTCGGTCGCTCGGATGCTCGGCGTAGCTCCGCTACGCCTGCGCTCCTCGCTTCCTCGCGCCTCGTCTCGCTCGCTTGCCCTCGTAGGGCAACTCGACCCAGTCCCTCCGCGGGCGGCTCACAAAACGGCCAAATCCCGTTCGCCGCGAAAGGGCCCCCGCCACAACGGGTGCCGCGGGTGCCGTCGGGATCCGCAGCGTTGCCGCCTGCGTCCGCCCCCGGGCGCCGGCGGGCGACTGCGCGTGGTCAGTACTCGGCGCAGATGCCTAGCGTGCCGAAGCGGACGGCGCGCGAGTAGCCTAGGACTCGCAGTCCGTCGGCCGACAGCTCGCCGGCGGTGACGAAGCCGCCGTCGGCGGTCGGGGTATCCGACCAGTCCCACGTGTGCTCGAGCAGTCTGACGCCGTGCGCGCGTGCGAAGAGCAGCGTGTCGTACACGATCGCGATGCCGCTGCGGCGCCGCGCGCCGGAAAGCCCCGTGTTCTCGGCGTAGCGTGCGAGTGCGGCGTCTTGCAGCGCGTAGCTGAGATTACGCGTCTCCGCGATCGGCTCGCGGTGGACGAGGCGCCACTCGAGACGACAGGTATCGCGCGCGACGAACGGCTCCTGGTCGAGCGTCCACTCGTCCTTGAGCAGATACCCGACGCCCTTCAACAGCTTGGCCTGGATCGCGTCCGGAAACCGTTCCAGGAGACGCATGAGCGTGAGCGGCGCATCGCCGTCGGTCGGCGTGCGGAAGACGAGTAGATGTCCGCGCGCGTGCGCCGCACGCAGCGCCGCGAGGTCGTAGGGTACGTGCGCGGGCACCGCGCGATCGGCGCCGAGACGTTCCGCGCTGGTGCCGAACGTGCGTGCGACGTCCTCCGGCGCGAGCATTGCTTCACCGAAGAGCGCGCGCGCGTCGTCGATCGACGTCGTGGGCACGGCCGCCGCGCCTCGCGTCAGAGGCGACGCTCCTCGATCTCGGTGACGATGCCGTCGAGCGCCTGACGGAACGCCGAGTACGGCAGCGTCGCGAGGAGGTCGCGCGCTCGGCGCGTGTAGTCCTCGGCGAGACGGCGTACGGTCGCGAGGACGCCGAGCGCCCGCACGCGCTCGAGCGCGCCACGGATCGCGGCGTCGTCGGGCTCCGGCATGAGAAACACGCGGCGCACCTCGGCGTCCTCCGCGAGCGCGAGCACGAGCGGCAGGGACGGATTGCCGTCGCGGAGATCGATGCCGACGGGCTTCCCGGTCAGATCCTCGTCGCCCTCGACGTCGAGCAGATCGTCGATGACTTGGAACGCCATGCCGATGTTGAAGCCGCAGGCCCACATCGCCTCGGAGGTCTGGTCGCCGACACCGGCGAGATGCGCGGCGACGCGCGCACCCTGTGAGAACAGCGAGGCCGTCTTGCGCGCGATGATCTCGAGATAATCGTCGACGGTGACTGCGGGGTTACGGCGAAAGCGGCCTTGCATGATCTCGCCTTCGGTGAGGCTGATGCACGCGTCGGCCGCCCAGCGGACGATCCGCTCCTCGAAACGACCGCAGAGCTCGAACGCCTTGCTGAAGAGGAAGTCGCCGCTGACGAGCGTGTTGGCGAGACCGTAGCGGCTGAACGCCGACGGGCGGCCACGCCGTGTCTTGCCGCCGTCGATGATGTCGTCGTGCAGCAGGGTCGCGGAGTGGATGAGCTCGAGCGCGACCGCGACGTCGACGATGTCGACGATGTCGTCGCCGCCGCACGCTTTGAACACGAGCAGCGCGACCGCAGGCCGCACCCGCTTCCCGCCGCCGCCGATCAAATGCAGCGAGATCTCCGAGAGGAGCGGCTCCCGCGAGACGAGAAGATCGGTGAGCTTTTCCTCGACGTGCGCGAGGTCGGCGGCGATCAGCGACAGCGCCGCGGCGCCGTTGGAGCGGATCAGGATGCTGCGCTCGCGCGAGTCATGGGGTTCGCTCACTCCGTATCCTTTTCCGAGGGCGCACAGCGGACGAGCCGACGTCAGCTAATGGGAATCATCCAGTATTGTCAAGTTGATAGAGCCCCCGTGCGCCGGCGCGCTCCGCGCGCCGTGCTCCGATGGGCGTCGCAGCGCGAAGTGAATTCGCGCTGCTCCCTCGCGCGGCTTCGCCGCGCGATGTTCGGCGTCGCTGCATTGCGCGTTGGGCCATTTGTGCTGCATTGCCTTTGCGAACGTCGCGCTCCATTTGCGCTGCGTTGCCTTTGCAGAGGTCGCGCTTTAGGGTGACGGATTCGTGGCGACGATCGACGACATTCGGGCGCGGCTCGCGGAGGTGCGGTATCCGGGGTACCAGCGCGACATCGTGAGTCTCGGGGCGGTGCGTGATGTTGCGCTCGTCGACGGGCGCGCGCGCGTCATCATCGCACCGGGAACGGCGAAGGCGGACGTGATCGCGGCGTTGCGCACGGCGGTCGAGTCGGCGGTGCGCGCCGTTCCGGGCGTCTCGGCGGTCGAGGTCGAGATCGCGGGCGCAGCCGCGGAGCAGGCGGCGGCAAATCCCTTCGATCAGCAGGCGCCGCTCGCCGGGGTGAAGCGCATCGTCGCGGTCGCGAGTGGGAAAGGCGGCGTCGGCAAATCGACCGTGGCGGTGAATCTCGCGTTGGCCCTGCGCGCGCGCGGGCTGCGCGTCGGGCTCCTCGACGCCGACATCTACGGGCCGAGCATTCCGCTGATGAGGGGCGTGCCGGATGCGCGGCCGCGCATGGCGGAACAGAAAAAGATCTTTCCCATCGAGCAGCATGGGATCGCGCTCATCTCGATGGGCTTCTTTCTCGACGACTCCTCGCCCGTGATTTGGCGCGGCCCGATGGTGATGAGCATCGTGCGGCAGTTCCTGAAAGACGTCATCTGGGGGACCCTCGACGTCCTCGTGATCGATTTGCCACCAGGAACCGGCGACGCGCAGCTCACGTTGGTGCAGGAGGTGCCGGTTTCGGGCGGAGTCATCGTCACGACGCCGCAAGATGTCGCGCTGCAAGACGTGCAGCGCGGCATCGCCATGTTTCAGACGGTCAACGCGCCGGTGCTCGGCATCGTCGAGAACATGAGCTGGTACGAGTGCCCGCACTGCGGGACGCGTGAGGACCTCTTCGGCAGTGAGGGCGGACGTCGCGAGGCGGAGGCGCTCGGCGTCGAGCTCCTGGGCGAGCTGCCGCTCGTCGCCGAGATCCGCGCCAGCATGGATCGCGGCGCCCCGATCGTCGTCGCCGATCCAGCGAGCGCATCAGCCGCCGCATTTCGCGCCGTCGCCGACAAGGTGGTTGCCGCCCTCGATCGCGGCACCGAGGCGAGTCCGATCACGGTTTGATTCGCGGTCTTTACCACGCGGATCTCACATGTTAGCCGTGAACCCTCGCAGCGAAGGAGACCACCCGCATGTCCACGATGATCACCGAGGAGTGCATCAATTGCGGCGCCTGCGAGCCGGAATGCCCGAATACCGCAATCTATGAGGGCGGCGTCGAGTGGGAATGGAACGGGGAGCGCCACCCGGCGGTCGCGGCCGACGTCTATTACATCGTGCCGGAGAAATGTACGGAATGCGTCGGCTTCTTCGATCAGGAACAGTGTGCAGCTGTGTGTCCGGTTGACTGCTGCGTGCCGAACCCCGATGATCCGGAATCGGAAGAACAGCTGATCGTGAAAGCGCAGCGGATTCATCCCGACCGAGCGTTCGAGCCGGGGTTTCCCTCGCGGTTTCGCAAGACATAGCCCGCCTCTCGGCTGCCCGAGATGGGCGGTCGCATACGTTCAGATAGTCCGGCGACCAGCGGATTGATGTGACATCTCTTTACAACATGGGGAGTGTCCGTTATGACGCGCCTGATTTTTGAACGGTTTGCGGGTCGCTGGATGCGTGGACGACATTGCCCCGTTTGAGCGCGCGGTGGCAGGGGAAGAGGCTATGAGCAAGATCCGGGTCGGCATCGTCGGGGTTGGCAACTGCGCGAGCAGCCTCATCCAAGGCATCGAGTACTACCGACGCCTCAATGGGGATACCGAGCGCAACGCCACCGGCCTGATGCACTACGATCTGGGTGGGTACCGCCCCGAGGACATCGAGGTCGCGTGCGCCTTCGACATCGACGAGCGCAAGGTCGGACAGCCGCTGCACAAAGCGGTTTTCGCCAAGCCGAACAAGGCGATCGAAATCGAGCGCGCGCTACCCGATTTCGGCGTCACGGTGCAGATGGCGCCGGTGCTCGACGGCGTCTCCGAGCACATGGCCGACTATCCCGACGACGAGACGTTCGTCCCGGCGGATTTACCGCCGGTCGACGTCGCGGCGACGCTGCGCGCGAGCGGAGCGGAGGTCCTGATCAGCTACCTGCCCGTGGGCAGTCAGAAGGCAGGCGAGCACTACGCGAAAGCATGTCTCGAGACCGGCACCAGCCTGGTCAATTGCATGCCCGTCTTCATCGTGTCCGATCCGACATGGGGAGAACGATTCACGAGCCGCGGCATTCCTGCCGTCGGCGATGACATCAAGTCGCAGCTCGGGGCCACGATCGTCCATCGCTCGCTCGCGAAGCTTTTCACCGATCGCGGCATCAAGATCGAGCGGACGTATCAGCTCAATACCGGCGGCAACACCGATTTTCTCAACATGCTGAACCGCAGTCGGCTCGGCTCGAAGAAAGTCTCCAAGACCGAGGCGGTGCAAGCGGTGATCCCCGAGCGGTTGCCGGCGCGCGACGTCCACATCGGGCCGAGCGACTACGTCCCCTGGCAAGGTGACAACAAGGTCTGCTTCCTCCGCATCGAGGGACGCGCATTCGGCAATGTGCCGATGGAGCTCGAGCTGCGCCTGTCGGTCCAGTACAGCCCGAACTCCGCCGGGGTCGCGATCGACGCGATTCGCTGCTGCCGCCTGGCGCGTGACCGCGGCATCGGCGGTCCGCTGCGCAGCATCTCGGCATACCTGATGAAGCACCCGCCGACGCAGATCACCGACGACCTCGCGCGCGATCTCGTCGAGAAGTTCATCCGCGGAGAGATCGACCACTAGGCCGGGTGGCGCCGCGGCCAATGTGCCATCCCTGGCTCGCCGCAGGCGTGGCCGGCTTTCTCGGCGTCCTCATCGTGCGTGAGCTCGTCCCCGCCATGCGGTACGGCGACGGCGAGGCGTCGTTGAGTCGCGGCCTCCTCGGCACCGGCCTACGGACGTGGTTTCGGGCGCGCATCGATCCGCTCGTCGATGCGTTGCTCGCCGTCGGCGTGCACCCGGATGCGGTGACCGCCGTGCAACTCGGCGCCAGTGTGCTGTGCGGATTCGCGTACGCACGGGGCTGGCTCTTCACCGCCGGTTGGCTGCTGCTGACCGGCGGCACGCTCGACGTGCTCGACGGCGCGATGGCGCGCAAGCTCGGCGCTGCAAGCGCGCGCGGCGCGTTCGTCGACTCCGTGACGGATCGCTACGGCGAGTGCGCGGTCTTCCTCGGATTGGCGATCCACTTTCGTGGCGGGTGGGGACTCTACGCCGTCCTTGCGGCGGCGTTTGGCGCGTTCATGGTGAGCTACACGCGGGCACGCGGCGAGGGGCTCGGCGTCACGTGCACGGTGGGTCTCCTGCAGCGTCCGGAGCGGTACGTGCTGATCGGCGGCGGATCGCTGCTCGCTAGCTTGGGCGCGCACCTCGCGTGCACCCCGGCGGCGGCGTCGGCGATCCTCGTCACGTGTGTCGTCGCGGTCGCGGCGCTCGCGAACGCGACGGCGCTTCAGCGTGCGACCGCGATCGTGCGGCAGCTGGTGTGAGTGGGCGTGTCACGAAGAGCGCCTTTCGGTGTGCTCGGCGTCTTTCTCGTCCTTCTCGGCGCCGGCGTCGTCTTGGATGCGGATTGGACGTGGCGCGGCAGCGCATTGATCGGCGTCGGCGGCGTGCTCCTCGTACTGGAGGCGCGGCGACCGTGACGCGCGCGGGCGACCGCCGATGAGCAGAAGCGTCCGGATTGCGATCGGCGTCGTGATCTCCGTCGTCGCGCTCTACTTCGCGTTTCCGCCGCGCAGCGAGTGGGGCCACGTACGCGACGCGTTCGCACGCGTGCAGTACGTCTACGTGGTGCCGCTCATGCTGCTGTCGGCGTACACAATCGTGATCCGCTGCCAGCGCTGGCGTCTTTTGCTGCGCCCGCTCGGAGACGTCCCATTCCTGCCGCTCTTCTCGGCGACGTGCATCGGGTTCTTCTGCAACATGGTGCTGCCGCTGCGCATCGGCGAAGTCGTCCGCCCGGTGCTCCTCGCGCGCCGGACCAAGCTGCCGGCGAGCAGTGTGCTCGGCTCCGTGCTCCTCGAGCGGATACTCGACATGGTGACGATCCTCGGCTTCCTCGGGACCGTCGTCGTGCTCGTGCCGGTATCCGAGACGATTCGCCGCAGCGGGATTGCGTTCCTTGCGTTCGCCGTCGCGGTGGTGACGCTGGTATTGGCCCTGCAACGCCGCCATCCGGTGGCGCTGCGCTTCGTGAGCGGCGCCTTCGCGCTCCTGCCCGCCGCGGTGCGCGCCCGCGCCGACGAGGCGCTGCACGGATTCATCGACGGCCTGCAGGGGCTCGGCGGCGCGCTGCTGCCGATCGCGCTCTACTCACTCTTCCTGTGGTCGACGATTGCCTCGGTGTTCGCGCTCGGCTTCATCGCCTGCGGTCTGCCGGTGCCGATCGTGAGCGGCGGCCTGACGTTGGTGACGGTCGTCGCCGGCGCCGTGTCGGCGCCGTCGGCGCCGGGATTCATCGGTACGTTTCAGGCGGGCTGCATCGTTGCGCTCGCGCTCTTCGGCATCGATCGCGCTGACGCCGTTCCGTACTCGTTCGTCGTCTGGGCGACGCAGTGGCTCGCGCAGATCCTTTTGGGGGTTGTGTTTCTTCTCCGTGAAAACGTAAGCTTCCGCGACATCCAGGCGAGCGAGGAGGGTCGCGTGACGGCAGGCGACGCATGAGCGTGCGCGGCAAGACGATCGTCGTCGGCGTGAGCGGCGGTATCGCCGCCTACAAAATGTGCGAGGTCGTTCGCTTGCTCGCGCAAGCGGGCGCGACCGTACAGGTCGTACTGACGCGCGCAGCGGAGGAGTTCGTGACCCCGCTGACACTGCAGACGCTCTCCGGCCGACCGGTCGGCCGGCACACCTTCGATCTCACCGAGGAGTCCGAGATCGGCCACATCCGCATCGCCGACGGCGCCGACGCGCTGCTGATCGCGCCGGCGACGGCGAACGTCGTCGCGAAGCTCGCCGCCGGCATCGCCGACGATCTCCTGACGACGATCGTGCTCGCCACGCGCGCGCCGGTGTTGGTCGCGCCGGCGATGAACGTCCACATGTGGGAGAACGCGACCGTGCAGGTGAACGTGGCGCGCCTGCGCGATGCGGGCCACGTCGTAATCGAGCCCGCGAGCGGCGCGCTCGCATGCGGGTACGAGGGAGCGGGTCGCTTGCCGGAGCCGGAGGTGCTCGTCGAGGAGGTCGCAGTCGCCGTGAGCGAGAAGTCCTTGGCCGGCCGGCGCGTGTTGGTGACCGCCGGTCCAACATGGGAGGCGCTCGACCCGGTGCGCCACCTCGCGAATCGTTCGTCGGGGAAGATGGGGTTCGCGGTCGCGCGCGCGGCCCGGCGGCGCGGCGCGCACGTGACGCTCGTCACGGGCCCGACGGCGTTGGCGGATCTTCACGGCGTCGACTGCGTGCACGTCACGAGCGCGCGCGAGATGGAGAAGGCGGTGCTGCAGCACGCCGCCACGGCAGACTGCGTCGTCATGGCGGCGGCCGTCGGCGACTATCGTCCGCACGAATCCGCGCGTCACAAGATCAAGCGCGGCCGCGGCGAGCTCGAGCTGCGCCTCACCCCGAACCCCGACATTCTCGCCAAAATCGGCACGCTGTCGGGCCCGCGGATCCTGGTCGGATTCGCTGCCGAGACGCGCGATCTCGTCGCCAACGCTCGCCGCAAGCTGCAGGCGAAAGGAGTCCACCTCATGGTTGCGAACGACGTCACCGCGCCGGATGCGGGCTTCGACGTCGACACCAACATCGTCACCCTCATCGATCGCGCAGGCCGCGTCGAGCGCCTCGAGAAAATGTCGAAGGACGAGGTCGCCGCCGCGATCCTCGACCGCGTCCGCGACCTCCGCACGCCGCGCACCACCGTCCGCGCGGCACCTCGGCGCCTGCGTCGTCGCACCTAATCGCCGGCGCTTCGCCGATGCGAGTCGGCGAATGGTCCGCGCGCCGGGCGAAGACGTCGCCCGCCAATCAAGAGGTCCGCGGCGGGGCTGTGCGCGAGTCGCCTTGCGCGCTCAGCGGATCTAATCCCACGCGGCCCCGTGGGGATCCGTGCCGACGTCGCGGCGCCTTCCGCCTCTGTACGATCTATTCGCGCTCCTGGCGACGCGCCCACCGCCCCGACGCCCGCCCGCCGCATCGGCGCCGGATGTCGTCGACAGGTCCGAAGCTCGCGCGCGGCGCTGCACGTCGCGCAGCGGCTCTCGGTGCGGCCCGCGGGTCTCCAGCGTCATGTCGCTCTCAGTCGTGACGACGGCGGTTTCCGACCGGCGCCACTCGGGACGGCGGGGGCATCACCTGGAGCGCGAATAGATCGTACATAGGCGGAAGACATTTCGATCTTTGGACGGATCCCCACGGGGCCGCGCGGGATTAGATCTGCTGAGCGCGCAAGGTGACGCCCCCGCCGTCCCGCCGCGACGCCGCTCTGAGAATCGCCGCGAGTTACGAGTTAGATGGCGGCCTTCAGCTCGGGAACGACTTTCGCGAGGATCGCCTCCTGCACGCTCGGCGTCAGCTTATGACGCCGGCGTAGGGCGCGGAGACGTTTGCGGATGAGATCCGCGCGGGCGAGGTTCTCGCGGCCCGTAGGGTCGTTCGCAACGCAGCGGGCGTCGCGGCCGACGCGCAACATCTCGAGCGCGGCATCGGTGCACAGCTGATCGTAGCGCGCGACCTCGCCGCCGGTGAGCGGGTAACGGGAGCGCGTGCCTACCCGTTGCATGATGCGACGCCACTGCTCGAAGCGGTGGAGCGCCATCACCGAGTTGAAGATGCGCTTGTTTGTCTTGAACGAGAAGAGCGTCCGCTCGACGGTCCGCTCCATGAGATCGTCACAGCCGGGATAAACGCGGCTCACGACCGAGCGGACGCGACGCCAATCGGTGGGCGGTTGCATCGCATCGAAACGCGCCTCCCAATACACGTGCTTCAGCGCCCGCGCCCGGTAGCTGACGAGCAGCTGCAGCGGAACGAAATAGTTGTGGGAGTACGTGTCTGCAGCGAGATGCGTGAGATAGCCGTATGCGAACGCGCGCTCGGCATCGTTGCGCGATCCGGAGAGGACCTGCCAGCCCACGTTCCACGAGTGGCAGTGGTAGCGCAGGTCGCGGGTGAATTTCTTTGCCTGAATGATGTCGGCGCCGACGCATCCATAGAGATACGAGTCGGCGTGGACACGCAGGATTTCTTGAAGGGCTGGAGCGAGGGTGGTAAGACGCGACAGCACGGTCGCTCCGTGCACCAGATGGGTGACCGGTCCCCACGCGTGCGCCTCGCCGGGTACGAGCAGCAGCAGGACCGCGACGACGCCGAGGACGACGAGAGCCATTCGGGAAAGTGTACTCTCGGCCCCGTGGGCCGACAACCGCGGAGTTGCACGATCGAGGCGTTGCGATGAATGAGCGGCAGGCGCTTCTCGAGATGGTCGTCGCGTTGCGCGCACGCCTCGAGTGGTGTCGCGACAGCGGCATAGACGTCGATGCGCCAACCGTCGTGGCGTCGGGAACGCCGCGCGCCGGCGGGGCAATCGGCGCCCCGCTCAACGAGCGGCCCGAGCTGACGGTGGACGCCGCGCCGCGGAGGCAGCGCGACGCCGCTCCACGCGACGCCGCTCCACGGACGCCGCGCGACGCCGATGCGGGACGGCGCACGTCGGAAGGCGTCGATCTCACGCCGTCGGCGGTGCTCGCGGCGGCCGATCTACCGCAGCTGCGCGTCGCAATCGGCGACTGCCAGCGTTGCAAGCTTCACCCGGGGCGCACGAACTTGGTCTTCGGAGTCGGCAACCCGGCCGCCGATCTCGTCTTCGTCGGCGAGGCGCCGGGGCGCGACGAGGATCTCCGCGGCGAGCCGTTCATCGGTCGTGCCGGCCAGCTGCTGACCGAGATCATCACCAAAGGCATGAAGCTCCGGCGCGAGGACGTGTACATCGCCAACATCATCAAGTGCCGCCCGCCGCAGAACCGCAATCCGGAGCCCGACGAGATCGCGTCGTGCGAGCCCTTTCTGGTGCGGCAGCTGGCGCTCATTGCGCCGAAGGCGATCGTCGCGCTCGGCACATTCGCGGCGCAGACGCTGCTGAAGACGCGGACGCCGATCACCCGTCTGCGCGGCGTCTGGGCGGACTACCACGGGATCCCGCTGATGCCGACCTTCCATCCCGCCTACCTGTTGCGCAACCCCGGTGAGAAGCGGCTCGTGTGGGAGGACATCCAGCAAGTCATGAGCGCACTCGGACTACCG
>WNFP01003237.1_pt1 | contig 13020 bp, 13 predicted proteins | sample 5400201 | NCBI WGS metagenome assembly WNFP01 (sample SAMN13153355, study PRJNA577476) | soil metagenome | isolation source: 115 cm saprolite under Madrone tree | place: USA:California | collected 2016-06-14
GCCCTGGGCGAGGTGCGCAAGCCGGTGCTGTTGAAGCGCGGCATGTCCGCGACGATGGAAGAGCTGCTGCTTAGCGCGGAATATATTCTGGCCGGCGGAAACTACAAGGTGATTTTGTGCGAACGCGGCATCAGAACCTTTGAAACCTACACGCGAAATACTTTCGATCTGGCGGCAATTCCGGTGATTCAAAAGCTCTCCCATTTGCCGATGTGGGCCGATCCTTCGCATGGCACGGGACGCCGCGACAAAGTGGTGCCGATGGCGCGCGCCGCGGTTGCTGCCGGAGCGGACGGCTTGTTGATCGAAGTGCACAACGATCCCGAGCATGCACTTTCCGATGGCGCACAGTCGCTGGAGCCGGGAACATTTTCGCAACTGATGGCGGAGTTGCGCATCATCGCGCCCGCGATTGGCCGCCGCATCGCTTGAGAAGATTTCATGGCTGAACACCTCATTCGCCGCGTTGCGATTCTCGGAACGGGCATGATCGGCGGCTCGTTTGCGCTGGCGTTGCGAAAAAATCTGACCAACATCTCTATTTCCGGATGGGACCGGCCGGAAGTGGTACGCGAAAAGGAAGTGCGCAGCGCTTTCGACGAAACTTTTTCGGGAAGTTTGGGCCTGGCGCTGGCGAAAGCGGACCTGATTTACATTGCGCTGCCCATCGGCGTGACACTCGATCTTCTTCCGGAAATCTCCAGAAACGCTCCGGCATCGGCGCTGGTTACCGACGCCTGCAGCACCAAGCTGCGCATCATGGAGGAAGCCAGCGAAGCTTTTGACGGAAATGGCGGCGCGATTTTCCTTGGCGGGCATCCCATGGCGGGGAAAGAACTTTCCGGAATTGCGGCTGCGGATGGGGATCTTTTTCGCGACCATACTTACGCGCTGATTGCAGAGGGCGACGCCATTGCCACGCCGACCGCGAGCGAACCGCGGATTTCGGCGTTCGTGAAAATTCTGGAGAAAATCGGCGCGGAGCCGCTGTGGATTGGCGCGCAGCAGCACGACTACGCGGTGGGACTCGCTTCGCACTTGCCGCAGCTTGCGGCAGTGGCGCTGGCGTCGTTTTTGTACGACCGGCTGGACGAGAAGGGACTGCCGATTACTCTTGCCGGACCGGGATTGCGCGATTCGCTGCGGCTGGCGGGAAGTCCTTACGCGACGTGGCGCGACATTGTGCTGACCAACAAAGAGTTGCTTTCCGCTTCGCTGGATTTGTTTGCGCGCCGCCTCGATGACCTGCGCGAACGGCTGGGTTCGCGCGACCTGGAAGGCTACTTCGACTCGGCGAATGAGCTGTACAAACTTCTGCGATCGTTGTAAATCTGCCACTACTATGGGCTGGATTCCCATTTTGGGGATGGGAGGGGAGCGTGTGCCTCGGGGTACTTTTGGTAGCAGTGGCAAATGCAGGACTTGCGGCTTTAAGAGTGAAAAAGAGTGAAAGAGCGCGCATTCTTTCTTATCCGTAGGGGCGTAAAACCTCGCCCTTCAGGGCTGGATATAATCCCCGTTAACTGTTACAGCGGCGTCTTTTGCTGCTCGATGTAGGCCTTGAGGATGCCCATCGGAGCACCACCACAACTGGCGGCAAAATACGACGGCGACCCCAGAATGCCTTTGCAATAGCGACGCCTCAGGTCTGGTCGTGCGAGGCTCAACCAGTTCTGCCTCGAAATCGGCGCAGACCTTGGAAAAGATGGGGAAGGCGCTTGATCGAATCTCCGTCAAACACCCGATCCCGATACTTTGTGATGAAGACCAAGTGAACGTGAAGTTGGAATACGCAATGTCTACCGTATCGAATGTCACTTGACAAAATCACAGACCAAGTGTGCAATAGGTTCAGGAAAATGGCAAAAAAGACTTTAAAATTCCGACTGTATCCCAATCGCCAGCAGCGAGAGCGATCGCAACGAGTGCATCGTTGCGATTGCGGTGTAACGATAGGATGCGACCAGGCTGCGGCATTCGTAATCTTGGGGCGTGGACTACGCCTTCAAGCGCAAACAGCGGGGCAGTTAGCCTCTGTTGCTTGAGAAGCCCCTCCCTTCAGGGAGGCGAGGATGTCACTGCAACAGGAAAATCAGAGGCGGCGGGTTGGAGCAGGGAATGGACAAGAGGATTGCGTCGGCGGATGTGGGGATTGAGAAGCTGCGGGACGGAATGACGATATTGATGGGAGGGTTTGGACTGTGCGGGATACCGGAGAATTTGATTGCTGCCGTGCGGAGGAAGGGGACGAAGGATTTAACGATTGTGTCGAACAATGCGGGAGTGGACCGATTCGGGATTGGCATTTTGCTGGAGAAGCGGCAAGTGCGCAAAATGGTTTCGACCTACGTTGGAGAAAATAAATTATTTGAGCAGCTGGTGACGAGCGGGGAACTGGAGTTGGAATTGAATCCGCAGGGAACGTTTGCGGAGCGGATTCGAGCCGGGGGAGCCGGAATTCCGGCGTTTTATACGCCTACAGGATTTGGCACGATGGTGGCGGAAGGAAAAGAGACGCGAGAATTTGACGGACGGCAGTTCGTGATGGAGCGCGCAATTCGCGGGGATTTTGCGTTTATCAAGGCGTGGAAGGGCGATCGCTGGGGGAATTTGATTTACCGGAAGACGGCGCGGAATTTTAATCCGATGATGGCAACGGCGGCGGAGTTTGTGATTGCGGAGGTAGAGGAGCTGGTGGAGTTGGGGAAGCTCGATGCGGACAATGTGCATACGCCGGGGATTTATGTGAACGCGATTTTTCAGGGCGAGAGGTACGAGAAGCGCATCGAGCGAAGGACAATCCGGAAAATCTAATATCTCATTCTCGGCGCTTTCGCGGTTTTCATGATTGGAAAAATGCTGTTTGAACTGCTCTGGGGACAAATTGTTGGTTATCGCTACACGCCTATCAATCGCGAAGAGCAACCGTGGGCGTACTGGGTCGGCATCTTGATGCAGGCTGCCCTTACCACCACGTATGCGTTCTGGCTTATGCGAGCTTGTTCGAGCACTGTGTTTGCGACTAAATTCCCAGATTTGGGCGAGTTCCTTGCGGTAAAGGCGAACGCGGAATCAAAGGTGATTTGGCAATGCTGACGGACGAGCAAAAACGGGAACGGATTGTGCGGCGGATCGCGCAGGAATTGCGCGATGGATATTACGTCAATCTGGGGATTGGGATACCGACACTGGTCGCGAATCATGTGCCTGCGGGTATGGACGTGATTCTGCAGTCGGAGAACGGAATGCTTGGAGTGGGGCCGTATCCGCTGGATGCGGAAGTCGATCCGGATTTGATTAATGCTGGGAAGGAGACGATCAGCGAGCTCGCGGGAAGCTGCTATTTTTCCTCGGCGGATTCGTTTGCGATGATTCGCGGCGGGCATGTGGATTTGACGGTGCTGGGCGCGCTGCAAGTGGATGAACGCGGAACGCTGGCGAATTGGGCGGTGCCGGGGAAAATGTTGAAGGGCATGGGCGGCGCGATGGATCTGGTGGCGGGAGCGAAGCGGGTATTCGTGGCCATGGAGCATGCGACGAAGGATGGGAAGGCGAAAGTTTTGAAGAAGTGTGCGTTGCCACTGACGGGCGTAGAGGTAGTGGACTACATCGTGACGGAATTGGCGGTGATTGAAGTTACGCCGGAGGGATTGGTGTTGCGGGAGATTGCGGAGGATACGACGGTCGAGCAGGTGCAGGCGTTGACGGAGCCGCGGTTGATTGTGGCGGCGGAATTAAAAAGTATAAAAATGTAAAAGTTCAAGGTACAACCTGGGTGGAGTGGGTCGCTTGTCGACTCGTTGGTGCGCTACAGGAATAAATTGGCGAAAGAGCTGCGGGTCAGGAGCTGAGGCGGCGGGCGGTGGTGAAAGAGTAGTGAAAGCCGGAGATGGTGGTGAGGGCGGCGACCAGGTAGGCGAGCAGGCGATTGATTTCTGCGAGATTCGGATTGGAGTAGGCGGCAGTGAGGACTGCGGCGAAGACCAGGACGATCTGGAAAAAAGTGGTGGCTTTGCCCAGCAGGCTGGGCGGGAACGGGCGATAGCCGGAAATTAAAATAATGACAGCGGCTACGATCAGCAGAAGAATATCGCGGCTCAGGACCATGATGGTGAGCCACCAGGCGATTTTCTTTTCCATGGCCAGAATCACGAACGAAGAAGACAGCAGAAGTTTATCGGCGATGGGATCGAGATACGCGCCGATGGCGGATTTTTGATCGAGCTTGCGCGCAAGCAGGCCGTCGATGCCGTCGGAGAGTCCGGCGAGGACCAGGATCAGCAAAGCCCAGCGGTAGTCTTCATAGACAATGAGGATGAGGAACAGCGGCAGAAAACCGAGCCGGAGAAGCGTGATTTGATTGGGAACGGTCCAGATGCGGCCTTGCATTTAGAGATGAGGATAGCGCAGATTGCGCGAAATGTCGCAGCCGGTGGCGGACGAAAAGCAACGGCGAGGAAAACGATAACGCAGAGAGGCAGGGGAGCGCGGAGAGTTCACGGCCATTCATCGGCGAGCGGAGCGGCGAGAACGCGGAGTTGCTTGGAAAGGAAACTGCGCGGAAAAGAGCTGGGCGGGCGGCGCAATCGACGCAATCAATCGGGTTGAGATTGGCGATGGAGTCCTACGACGGAAAAGCGGCAGCTGGGCTGCCGCACGCTCCAAAAGGCGCCCGCCTCGGAAGGTGGCCGCTACCAAGCATGCGCTGTGGCGCGCAGTTCGCGGCAAAACAGAGGTGCTAGGCGAACTGAGAGAGATATTCTGAGAGGGGGCGGCCGACTTTGCGGGCGAATATTTCGGAGAGTGACGGAATGGAGCCGGAGGATTCGTCGAGCGCGATGCGTTCGACGCGGTTCATGGGAAAGAAAAGCGTGGGCAGCCCGGTGCGTTCGCTGTCCGGGCCGTTGATCTGATTGACGAAGTGATCGAAGGAGTTGAGATCGATGCCGCGCATGGTGATTCCTGACGGATTGATTGAGAGCAGTTCGCCCCACAGTTTTTCCTTGGGGGTATGCAGGCTGACGATGATGATCGAGTGCGGATCCATTGAACTCTCATTTACAGGCTAACAAAAATTGCCGACTCTATCGCTCGCAAAGAAAGAGTCATGCGCGAAGAGTGACTACTGGCCAAGACTTGCGCAAAAGATTGCGTCGCGATCAGTCGATGATCGGTTTGGAAAAGTGCACGGCCATGATCACAAAGCAGGCGACGACTACTAAAAACGCGGACCAGCCAAGCGCATAAGCGACATTGCGTTCGCGCGAGTTCATGGGTTCGCGATCGGCGAAATAACGGCCGAGCAGGAAACCGGCAGCGAGGCCGCCGAAGTGGCCCCAGTTGTCGGTGCGCAGGCCGCTGAAAAATAATCCAATGGCAAAAATCGTAACCACCCAGGAGATGAGGCGGCCACGCAGTTGCTGCATGTGGGCGCCACTGCGCCGCGAAGTGATGGCGATCAAAATGCCGATGAGTCCAAGGATCGCTCCGCTGGCTCCAACGGAGGGCGCTGTGCCGAATCTTGCGCTGAGAAGCGAGCCGCAGAAACCGCAGACGGTATAGAAGAAAAAATAACGCGCGCTGCCGTAGACTTCTTCCACCACCGGACCGATGTCCAGGAGCACCATCATGTTGAGGCCGATGTGAAGAAGGCCGCCATGAAGATAGTCGGCAGTGATGAGGCGGTACCAGCTAAAGTCCTGATAGCGCAATGGAATTCCCATGCCGAGCCGATAAAGGGCCTCGCCGTTCACGCTGAAAAGGATGCTGAAGCCCTGACCTTGGCCTTTTGCGAAGCCTACCAGCAGGGTGGCCGCGAACATGATAATGTTCGCAATCAGAATTGCGGTGGTAGCCGGCGCCTGGCCGCCGAAGAAGCCGGAGAGGCCTTTGCTGAGAGCGGCCAGCGAGAAGCGCAGGTTAGCGCCGCATTCGTGGCAGCGGGTGGCGTTGATCCCGACAAGTGAGTTGCAGGCCGGGCAAAGTTTTGGGCGTGGCTGATTATTATCGCCGCCACCGCCAAAAAATCCGCGCGTGGCGTTTCTCCAACGATCGAACCGCTGCTGCCATTGATAGGAAACGGGCAATCAGCCTCCTTGCGAGCCGCTGAGGGCGTTCCTATAATACCGGAATTGGATTGCGGTCCGAAAACGCGACGCGGGATTGAGGAAAATAGCATGGACAAGTTTGAAGAGATCGGGCAGAAGCTGGATGAGGAATTGACTCGATTGCGGAAGTTCGTGGAGAACGACCTTGCTCCGGAGACGGAAAAGCGGACGGCGCAGTTCCTGCGCGAAGTTTCGGAGAAGCTGACCGAAGCGGCGGGCTGGCTGGAGGCACGGCGCGCGGGGCGAATCCCTCCGGATGAGAAGAAACCAGCGGCATGAGCGCCGGCCAATCGTGAATTCCCGGCGAAATCACGCGCAGCTGCAAGGCGGCATTTTGTTTTCGGTTTTTGCGGTGGCGGTGTTCGTCGCGGGTTGTGCTGGACGCAAGCCGGTTGCGGCGGGCGCTCCTCCGCCTATGGCTCCCGCGGCAACGCCACCGGCGACCGCGGGACGCGCAAAACGCTCAACAAATATGGATGGCAGCGCTAGCGATCAGCCGGTCGCCGGCGCGTACATCGAAGAAGGGAATGCTTCGTGGTACGGAGCGCCGTTCCACGGACGGAGGGCTTCGAACGGCGAAATCTACGACATGAACAAAATGACCGCGGCGCACCGGACTATGGTGTTCGGAACGATGGTGAAAGTTACAAATTTGACGAACGGGAAAACTGCGGTGGTGCGTATCACGGACCGCGGACCGTTTGTGGACAATCGAATTATCGATTTATCGATGGCTGCGGCGAAAGCGATCGAATCGATCGGGCCGGGAGTAGTGCCGGTGCGCCTCGAAGTAATTTCCGGCGCCGACCCGTTCGGTGGATTTTTTACGGTACAGGTGGGAGCTTTCAAGGAAAAGGGAAATGCCGAGCGGCTGCGCGCGCGTCTGAACGAGTTATATCCGCCATCGACGATTCAGCAAGTGGCCATTGATGAAGGCAGATTTTATCGCGTGCGCGCAGGGAAAGTTTCGGGCGAGCAGGCGGCGCAGAAGTTTGCCGACGAATTGAAGACTAAAGAAGGATTCCACACCATGGTCATCCGGCTGGATGAAGCGCCGTCGCGAGGGGAACAGTGAGCGGCGATTGTTTGTTCTGCAAAATAGCGGCGAAGCAGATTCCGGCGAAGCTGGTGCACGAAGACGCGGAGGTGTTTGCGTTCGAGGATATTCATCCGCAGGCTCCCACGCACATTCTGATTTGTCCGAAGAAACATTTCGCTTCGCTGGAGGATGCCACAACCGAAGAAGAAGCGGTGCTGGGAAAGATTGCGTTAGTGGCGGCGAAACTGGCGCGCGAAAGAAAGTTGGGGAACGGTTACCGCACGGTGGTGAACACGGGAAGCGGCGCGGGACAGACGGTGTTCCATCTGCATATGCATTTGCTGGGCGGGAGAGCGTTCCACTGGCCGCCAGGATAAGCGAGATAAGATTTATCGCGCATTGGAGGAATTCATGACCCGGTCATCGGTACAAACGTTCCGGCAAATCGCCCTGATTACCTGGGTAGCCCTGGTGAGCGCCAGCCACTTGTGCGGACAAGAGCAGAACGGCCTGCTGACCGTGAAGAAAATCTATTCGCAGCCGGGGCTTAGCGGCCGGTTGTACCGGGGGCTGCAATGGGCGCCGGACGGAAAGATGGTCACTTTCTTCGAAACCAAAGGAACAGGAAAAGGCGCCAAGACAGAGCTGTGGGGTCTTGAAATCGCCAGTGGGCAGAGACGTCTGTTGGTCAGTGCGGAAAAGTTGGAGACGGTGCTGCCGGCGGGAAAGACCGCGCAAACGCAGGCTACCGGGCTGGGAAGGCATCCGGCGTCGCAGTATGTGTGGGCCCCGAGCGGAGAGCTCTTATTTGTCGGGCCGAATTCGCTGAGCTGGTTTGATTTGAAGACGCAAGCGGCGCGGACGCTGCTGCAAGGAAAAGAAGCCATTGCTGACGTGAAGGTTTCGCCGGACGGAAAGCTTGTCAGTTTTGTGCGGGAGCACAACTTGTTTGTGGTGAATGTGGCGGATGGGAAAGAGCGGGCGGTTACGCGCGGCGGCACAGAAGCAGTACGCAAGGGAGAGCTGGATTGGGTTTATCCGGAAGAACTGGACCTGAAGACGGCTTACTGGTGGTCGCCGGATTCGACACGCATTGCGTTTTTGGAAATGGACGAGAGCAAGGTTACGAAATTTCCGCTGGTGGATTTTGCGTCGTTTGCCGGCGAGGCGGAGGAAGAAAGGTATCCCATCGCGGGCGGAGATAATCCGTTGGTGCATGTTTATGTAGCGAACGTGAACGGGGGCAAAGCTGCGTTGATGGACACTGGTGCGGAGACGGATCAGTATCTTCCGCGCGTTGCATGGTTGCAGGATGCAAAGCGGGTCGCCATTCAGAGGTTGAATCGTCCGCAGACGCAATTGGAATTGCTGGTTGCGAATGCGGAGACGGGAGAATCGAGCGTTGTGCTGACGGAGAAGGACGCGTACTGGATCAATGTTTCGGACGATTTGTATTTCCTGAAAGATGGCAAGCGGTTTTTGTGGTCGAGCGAACGCAGCGGTTACCGGCATTTGTATTTATACGGGTTGGATGGCAAAGAAGAGACGCAATTGACCAAGGGCAACTGGGAAGTGACAGCGCTTGAAGGAGTGGATGAAGCGAAGGGAATTGTCTACTTCAACGCGACGGAGAAGACGCCGATAGAGCGACATTTGTATCGAGTGGGACTGGACGGAACGGGTTTCGCGCAAATTACAAAACAAGACGGCGTGCATACGGTGCAGCTTTCTCCGGAAGCGAGCGCGTTCGTGGATACGTATTCCAATGCGATGACGCCGCCGCAGCAACGGTTGAGCAAAATCGACGGGAGCGCGTCGATGGTGCTGAATGAAAATAAAGTGGCGGAGCTTGCAGAGTCCAAGTTGTCGCCGATGGAATTTATGAAGGTGAAAACGCATGACGGGATGGATTTGAATGCGTGGATTATCAAGCCGGCGAATTTTGATGCGGCGAGAAAATATCCGGTTTTGGTCTATACCTATGGCGGGCCGCACGCGCAGGTGGTTATGAATCAATGGGGCGGTGCGACATTTTTGTGGCATGAGATGATGGCGCAAAAAGGATTTGTGATTTTCGCGGTGGATAACCGCGGGTCGGCGGGGCGCGGACATCTGTTCGAGGAGCCGATTCATTTTCGGTTTGGCGCGCAGGAAATGTCCGACCAACGGGATGGGGTGGCGTGGTTGAAAGGGCAGCCGTGGGTGGATGCGAAGCACATCGGGATTTGGGGATGGAGTTACGGCGGGCACATGACGCTGCACGCGATGTTTGAGGACAGCGAAGATTTCAAGGCGGGTTTTGCGGGAGGGCCGGTGACGGACTGGCACTACTACGACACGATTTATACCGAGCGATATCTGGGACTGCTGCCGCAAAACGAAGAAAGCTATCAGGAATCTTCGCCGATTGAGAAGGCCCGGCAGTTACGCGGCAAACTGCTGATCGCGCACGGAACGGAAGACGACAATGTGCACTTCGCGAACACGCTGGCTTTGGTGGATAAGCTGATCGCGAGCGGAAAGGATGTGGAAGTACTGCCGTTTCCTGGGCGCGGACACGGAGTTTCGGATGCTCCTGCGCGGATATTTTTGATGAATCGAGTCACGCAGTTTTTTGTGGAGAATCTGGGCAGGAGCATTGAGGAAGCATTGAACAGAGAGTAGATAGGGTAAAGTTCAAGAGAGATCCTTCGAGGACTCAGGAATCGTATCCTTATCGGATTTCGCTACCAGGAGCCAGTCCAGCTGGCCCGTACAGCAAAAACGGATGATCTCATAAGACACATACCCTACCCGGTTTTTCCGTCTTGCGCGGCCGCGCCAACTGTTCCGCCAACTGTCGGCCGAAGAGAGATTCCTCGCTGAACTCGGAATGACGGGGCGGGACTTGGGAAATCGGCTATAAATTCAAACCCACGATAGCCGCCTGAAGGTGTCCGCTATGAAAGAAAAGAAAGAACGGCGGGATGAACAGGCCGCTAGAACGACAAAGGACGGCGGAACCTCGGTGCGACCGGGAAAAGGAAATTGGATTACGGGGCGAGGATGTCTTTGGGGTGGGATTTGACTTGGATGGCGGCCAGGCTGGAGGCGTCCCAGCCGCCGCCTAGGGCTTTGACCAGGAGGACGCTGGTGACTAGTTTTTGCCCTTGCAGGATGGCGAGCTCCTGCTCATTGGTTAAGAGGGTTTGCTGCGCGGTGACCACATCGAGATAGCTGACCAGGCCGCCTTTGTAGCGGCTGGTAGCGATATCGAGATTGCGGCGCGAGGCATCCACGGCCTGCTGCTGGGACTGGAAGGCTTGACCGAGAATAGTAAGGCCCGTCAGGCTGTCCTGGACTTCGCGAAAGGCCTGCAAAACAGTTCCGCGATAATTGGCAACCGTGGCATCGTAACCGGCTTGCGCGAACTGAACCTGGGCGCGGCGCGCGCCTCCGGTGAAGATGCTTTCCGCGACGTTGGCGCCGATCGCCCAGAATGTGCTTTGCACATTGGCGAGTTTGGCGATGTCGGCAGCCTGCCAACCTCCATTACCAAAAAGATTGAACGAAGGATAGTAAGCGGCTTTGGCGATACCGATTTGGGCGTTGGCGACGGCCATTTCACGTTCGGCTTCGGCGATATCCGGGCGGCGTTCGAGCAAATCGGAGGGTAAACCGGCGTTGAGAGCCGGCGGCTGAACTGAAAGTTCGCGTGCTGCGATGTGGAAATCCGGCGCGGACTTACCCACCAGAACGGCGATTGCGTCTTCAAACTGTTTGCGCTGTTGGTTCAACAAGGTGAGCTGGGTGCGCGTGGTGTAGAGAAGAGTCTCTTCCTGCGCGACATCCAGGCCGGAAGCTACGCCGCCGTGATAGCGGGAGTTTACAAGATCGAGCCCTTTGGTAAGCGCGTCCACGGTGCGCGAGAGCAGAGAGATCTGCGTGTCGAGCTGGCGCAGAGAGAAAAAATCGCCTGCAAGCTCAGAGGTGACGAGCAGACGAACATTTTCGAGATCCGCGGCATTGGATTGATAGCTGGCCTGAGCTGCTTCAATGCTGCGGCGTCGCCGGCCAAAGATATCGAGTTCGTAGTTGACGGTGAACGGAAGGGTGTAGTTGTTCTGTGAGACCGGGCTGATCACCGTGAAATTGCTGTTCGGAGGGCGATTGCCGGAAAGACGCTGGCGCTCGACGGAAGGCGCAGTAGCGAGCTGCGGGAATTGGGTGGAGATTTGCACAGCAGCAAGAGCACGGGCCTGTTCGAGACGAGAGACAGAAATTTTGATGGTTTGGTTAGACTGCAAAGCCTCGTGCTCGAAGGAATTCAAATCGTCGTCGCGAAAAACTTCCCACCAGTCGCCCTTGCCGAGCGCGTCTTTGGGAGCACTTTCGCGCCACGGTTCAGCGACGTCCCAATGAGTGGCGGCGGGGGCCGAAGCGCGATGGTAATTGGGGCCAACGGTGCAGCCCGCCACGCAAACAGCTGCGAGAATTGCAAGAAGGGAAAATGAGCGAGCTAGTTTCACTTGCCCTTTCCTGCAGCGGCGGGTCGAGCTGTGTTCGAAGGCGCGTTGCCACCCGCAGCAGGGGTGCCAGGCTTCACAGCGACTTCCTTGACGTTAACCTGCTGACCTTCCTCAAGCGAGTCAGCGGGGTTGACAACAATCCAGTCACTGCCCTGAAGACCCTGCAGAACTTCGAGCGCAACGCCGTAGTCGCGGCCAATCGTGAGCGGCTGGAGGTGCAGCTTGTGATCGGCGTCCACTACGACCGCACGCAGACCTTCGGAGCGGAAGAGCAAAGCGTTGACCGGGACCTGCAGGCGAGCGCTTGCGACTTGTACATCGAGATGAACCTGAGCATAGCCGCCGGGTAGCAATTCGCCAGTCTTGTTGGGGACATCAACTTCGGTGAGGAGCGTGCGCGAAGTGGGGTCGATAGCCTCCGCGGTGCGAACGACTTTGCCCTGGAATTTACGTCCGGGGAACTGCGTGAGTTCCAGGTGAGCGGGAAGGCCGGGACGAATGGAGGGCGCGGCGCTTTCCGGGACATTGACGTAGACGCGTATAGGATCGGTTTGCGCGAGAGAAAAGAGGAGTTGAGTGGAACCGCCGTTGCCGGCGTTAATCAAAGTCCCGATATCAACATTGCGGCGAGTGATGACGCCGCTGAACGGAGCGTAAATGTGCTTGAAGGATTCCAGTTCCGAAAGGCGATGAACGTTGGCTTGAGCCGAAGCGACGGTGGCCTGTTTAGCGGCCAAGTCGCCGGCAGCGTTGTCCACTTCCTGCTTGGAGACGCTATCGGTTTTGATGAGATCCTCAAAGCGAGTTGCGGTGATGTGAGAGAGATTGGCGTTGGCCTGCGAGGTTTCCAGATCGGCCTTGGCCTGGATGAGCTGCTGATCGACCTCGGGAGTATCGATGTCGGCAAGAAGCTCGCCCTTCTGGACGCGGGAACCAATGTCGCGGTACCACTTTTTGAGGTAGCCGTTGGTGCGAGCGTAGATGGGCGACTCGACGTAAGCCTGCATGGAACCGGGCAGGACGAGACCTTCCTCGGAGGGTTCAGTCACCGGATGAATTACGGCGACAGTCGGGACAGCACGAACTTCGGTTTCCTTGGCGAGTGCCTGATATTGCGTGCGACGCTGCAGCAGAGTGAATGCGCCCAGAACGACCAGGACGATCATCCCGAAAACAAGAACTCCGAAAAGCCGGCTCTTCCGGGGTTGCGACTGGATTTCGATTTCCGATGCCATAGAAACTGTACCTCTCCTACCTCTAGGTGTTGCCGCAATACCTAACTCAGACGGTTGCGGCGGAATGATGCCTGCGACGTTCGAGCCGGGTGTGAATGATCGAGAAAACACACGGCACGAAAAAAAGAGTC
>WNFP01013367.1_pt1 | contig 13018 bp, 10 predicted proteins | sample 5400201 | NCBI WGS metagenome assembly WNFP01 (sample SAMN13153355, study PRJNA577476) | soil metagenome | isolation source: 115 cm saprolite under Madrone tree | place: USA:California | collected 2016-06-14
TCAAGAATTGCAGGAGCGCCAAGCCCACCAACGGGATACCGCCACGGTGCGCTCCTTGCTCACGGAGGAGCGTGTCCGCCGCGCCACTCAGCTCTGCAAGGCGCTCGCCTCGGATTTGGACTCCCATGAAGTGACCGACCGAACCACTGGCGCTGCAGATCTTTTTCAAGCCATCCGAGGCCTTTATCAGCGCTTGGCTGGTTTGTTCAAGATCCGTGAATCTAAGGTAGCCGCTCCCAGCCGGGAATCCCCCGAAAACCCAAAGAGAAGCTGATATCCGAGCTTCCGCTGAGCTTATCCAGCTGGTTGGGATCTCCGAAGATGTGTCCGATTTTGACCACCGGGCTCGCTCGTTGAACCTGATAACCCCTCTCTGAATGAGTCGATGCGACTGACCGCTTGTCAGATAAGATAGGGTTGCTGCGGTAGCTTGGCTTACAGCGAGCGTCCGTCAGTGGTCCAAAACGGAAGGCCCCGCAGCCACCGCCTGATAAAGATCCAGACGCCCATTGCCAAGATCGGGGTTGACCCAGACCGCGTTCGCCAACGACCGTTCCGCCGAAGACTCGTTGAACCTCATGCTGACGTTTAACAGGAGGGCCGCCGCGCCGGATACAAATGGCGCGCTAAAGGAGGTTCCCCACCCCGCTCCAAAGGTGCCAAACGGATACGTGGTGATGATGCCTTCGCCCGGCGCCGCCACCCAAACGAGTTCCTCGCCATAGTTAGAAAACGTAGAGAGGGCGTCATTGTTCGTGGTCGAGGCTACGCCCATGACACCCGAAAGCGCAGCGGGATAGACTATTTCCTCCTTGCCGCCATTTCCAGCCGAAGACACGCAAATTAGTCGATGGCGGTTGGCAAACTTAAGGGCGCTGGCCACCTCAGCGGAATACGCTGAGAAACTGAAGCTCATATTAATCACTCTGGCTCCGTTTTGCACCGCGAAGTAGATGGCGCGCAAGACATCTGACAAATAACCGGTGCCATCGGCTTTGAACGCTTTCAGAGGCATGATGAGCGCAGTCGGGGCCACTAGGTGAATAATGCCCGAAACCATAGTCCCATGACCAAATGCCTGGTATTGTGGCTGTTCGAGATTGAGTGCAGACGCTGGATCGAGAACCGCAGCCGTCGATTGGTTCACCATCGCTGGTGAGGCGCCGCTGCCGCTAGAGGATTGGTTCACGTCCGCGAGCTCAGAAGCTGAACCGGCGATATTGCGAGTAAAGTCGTAACCCTGAACGAGCGCACTTTGAAGTACGGGATGCGTCGGATCGACGCCCGTATCAATCACTGCTACCGTCCCCGCACCGCTCACGCTGAAAGTGGTTTGCGTGTCTGGGAGCCGGATAATGGCAATGGCAGGCTGGCTGACGTAGCCGTGGATGACTGTCACTCCAAAGTAATCCACAGGCACATTATCCGACAATCCGCTGGGCGGCGCCGTTGCAGTGGCTTGCATGACTTTCAGCAGGGCGTCTAGCTCGACGTGCCTGATTCCCGGCTGACTTCGGAGGATTTGCAGAAAGGCGTTCGGGTCAATGAAGTCGGGGGTAGTGACCAAGAAAACTCTGCCAAGGCTGCCGTCGAGGCCATTCCCTACATTACAACCCAACACTAAGCAGACATCTTGTAGCGAATCGAGCCCGGACGAAGTACGGACAATAAATCTGTTGTCTGCGGCGGCTGGGCTGCTCCACAATCCAAACAAAACCAGAAGGACCCACAGCACTTTCGATTTCATGGCCTAGTCTCCTTCTCTGCATCCCCGGAAGTAGTTCTCAATAGACCTCGAGCTGTGTTGCCAGATCGAACAGTTACGAGGATCCCGCCGCGCTCCGACGGGCTCGCTCCAGGACCGGCAACGGAACCGTTATGCAGTTAGTTTCAGCAATTTTTATTTCTAGACTGACGTTTGATTCAAAGCGGAAATCCAAATGGAACTCGCCGAACTCCCCGGCATTTACCTGCGCCACCGGACCCTTCCAGCCCTTAAGCGTCACTGGAACGCCATCAAACCTGCGATCTGGCTTGGCTGAATCCAGAATTTGCCCCGCAAGTGTCAGGCGATGGGATCCTGCGTCAGGCTCGATCAAAAGATCCACCCTTAGGCTCCCGGCTGCGTAGAGCAGCCTTCGACTCCGATCCTGCAAACCTCGCACCCCCATTGGAAGCGGATCACGGAGGCTATCGGAGATGACGCGAGCCACGTGCGTGGGGTCGGGAAACAGCGCCTCAGGACGGAACAACGCTTCCAGGCTGCCCAAAAGTTGTTGCAACAGGAACTTCCGTTGCACATGGGGGATCGAGTAGCGCTCGGCTAAATCCTTAATCTCTGAATCCCTCTCTTGGTCGGTGATAATGACTACATGTTTTATGAGATCCGGGTGAAATTCGTTAATTCTCGAAATGATTTCTGCTGCTTGTGAGCTTGAGGATCGCGGGTCAAGCACCACCGCGTCGAAATTTTTTTGCTCCATCGTCGCCAAAGTCTGTTCAACACTGGAGACCACCGTGCATTCACAGCCCGCACTTCCGAGCAAAATTCGCATGTTGTCGCGGGCCAATGGTTCCTCCCCGACGATCAATATTCTCTGCCGCTCGCGACCGGTACTCATATGAACTCATCGCCTATCAGAGCTTTGGCGTCCCCAGCCACCATCCTAGAATCGTGCATAGTCCTTAAGGTGCGGCGTCCACCCGTGGTATGTGAAATCCAGCAAAGCCTCCTAGGAACGGAGGACCGCGAACTCACCTGCCATTCCCTGGCTCCCAGTTGGTGCCTCTTTTATGCAATCGCGGGAATTGGTGAAGCTGTCACTTCGGTCGACCGAATGCCTTACCATAGCCACTGGCAACTGGGTCAAACTCCCTGGGGCCTTGTGCATGACGGCTGCGCAGGACCGTACGACTGCCCTGCTTCTAAAGCAATCAGGTAAAGTACGTAATTTGAAGGCGGGAGAATCCCGCGGGTACAAATTATTGTATTTGCGCTCTAAAGATTGTTGAAAACGACCACGTGCAACTAATTCACGCGCGAAGACGGCTTGGCCATTTCTGTCGAAGAAACTTCTGGCGGATATCCGGCTAGAACTCCCTGATGATGTTGTTGAGGCTGGCAGCTTCCAGCTGTGCTGCCCAGTTCACCGCCGTATTGCGCAAGCCCCGCTCCTCTGGTGGGTAATAAGAGTTGGCCAACCGCGCTTCCATGCCATTTCCCACAATCTCGGCGTAGTTAAAGCCGCTGCCTCCCGAATTGGTCTTGGTAACGACGACACGGGATAATGCATACCCAGTTTGGTGGAAAAAAACCTCCATGGACGAAGGGATAGTAGCGCGGGGTCTTCGTGTGTTATCGCGGGGACGAGTGCTTCCGTGAAAAAAGAGCCAGGCCGCAAAGTTTGGAACGACACCAAACCTGCGCTTCGTCTGCTTGCCTTCGGAATTATCTGCCCTCTGGTCGGCGGGGGTTGTATTCGGCGCCGGAGTCCGTACCGCCATCTCCGACCTTGATTGGGTAGCGGCGTCCGATTGCGTTGCGGAATCTCCGTTGCTTCCCGATAGCTGGGTCTTCTGCTCGTCCGCTGTGCCAGCCCGGTTTGTCTGCGACTTCTGTCTGAGGCCAGGTGAGTGTCGGTCAGAAAAAGAAATACAATCACGGCTGCGCTTCGAATCGTAGGCATTGCGTACTCCAATTGGACCCCTGAAGGTGGGAAGGATTACTTTGGGGGGTACGGCTATGTTGCTCTTAAGCTCGAGGGTAAGATGTCCTTTTCCGTACAGGTTGCTGCTGCCAAAGGGAGGAATCCATCACCGTGGTTTTTGACTTCCATTTGCTCGCGACCGGATAGAAGTTGGTAGATCCCCTTACCGCAAGCAATCGCCCTGGCAGCGGGAGGCTAGCTCCCGGTAAGTCCAATAGCCGAACATCTGAAATCCCACTTGTCTTATAAAGGCATCACCGGACTATGTATGCTAGGCGAGAATCCTGCGGCGTTCGGTTCAGTTGGGCAGGAGACCGTAGACTTCGAGTTCTCCCAACACAGATGAATCGTTGCCCCGAGTGCCGACGTAGACCTTACCATTGGCAACGGTGGGCACGGTAAATTTTACCGCGTGTCCTGCCAGGTCACGATTCGCAGCGGCCTGTGAACTGTTCCACAGCTCGGTGGCCAGATTGGTGGCATCGTAGGCGTGGAGGACCGTAGCGCCGCAACCCGGCGATTGCGGAGAGCAATAGAGGCCATTATCCAGCGCCCAGATGATGCCGTTAGTGGCTCCGTTGGAGGATACCGACGGGGTAGCACCAGGAAATCTGTAGCTCGTCGAGGATTGCGAAAAAGGCGCGCCGTTGAACTTGCCGGTGCTGGTGTTGAAAACGAATTGTTTGAGAGTACCGACACCGGCGACGTAGAGATTATTCTGCCAAAAGACAGGCGTAGCGAAGATGGCATTGCCCAGGTTGACGGTCTCCATGACGTTGTTAGTGGAACTGCTGAACTTTCCCATGCTGTCGCGATTGAGCAGGAACAGGTTGCCCTGCTTGCCGCCTCCGATGACCAGGTGAGTTACCGGACCGGCAGGCTGATCCACGAGAATGGTTGCCGCACCGGATCCGAAATCGGTGTCATTGGCGTCGAGCGACGCCTGATCGAGAGGAGTGAAGTAATCCGCCACGGAGAGACCGCTGGCGGTGCTGAGCCTCACAACACTGTCACCATAGTTCGAACCGCCGGTGTTCGCGTCGAACGTTCCGTTGCCGGTGATGAAAAAGAGATTGCCGGCAGCATCGACGGCGGGAGCGCCGCCGCCCATCCAGATTCCTCCGCGAGAATAGGAGAGCGTGCCAACCTGATTTGGCGTGGAGTTGAACACCCCATTGGCCACGAGAGCGAGTGTGGAGGCGTTAAAGCCCATCACCCAGCCGTGGTACGGATCGCGGTCTTCGTGGGAAGCCCAAGCGACGTAGACCACGCCATTGGAAAGAACCAGGCCGGCGCGCTGGCTTTCATTGCGCGGATCGAAAGCCACTCGTCCGGCGATAGAGCCAGCCCCGGTGCCGGGAACAGAAATGGAAGAGTCAATGCTATGAGGCGCGACCCGTTCCGCGCCGGTAGTGAGGTCAATCGCGTGCAGCCGCTGGAAAAATTGCGTGCTGGCGTTGACGGACTTGCTGACGACATAAATCGTGTTGGAGGTTGGGTCGATGACGGGCGTGCCGGTGATACCGACTTCGGGAGAGATGTCTCCGTAGCCGCTGCCCACGAGCGCGCCTGCTCCGCCGGAGGGAACGGAAGTTTCGCCGGAACTGCCACCGTGGGCGGAGTCGACCAAATTGACGTGCCAGAGCGTTGTGCAGGGAGTGGCATCCGCATCGAAGGCGTAGAGGCTTTCGTGCTGCGTGGCCACGATGATGACGTTGTGAGAAGCACCAGCCACGGTCAGATTCGGTACCCACAGTGGTTGGGCATAAATTGCACCGTCGGCTTGGCAGGAGAAGAGCTTGCCGAAGGTAGTCGTGTTGACGTTCGAGGTAGTGAGGGCAAACTCGTGGGTGTTCGTTCCGTCGCGGGAGAGGTTGTTGTGATAGGTGAGAACGCCGGTGAGATCGGTGACGCCGATGGAAATTGAGGCCCTTTTGGTGACGTCAGCAACGCTAATGGCGCTGATCGAGTAGATGCCTGCGGTGTTAGGGGCCACGTAAGTGGCTGAGTTGGAGGTCACCCTGGCGAAAGTGCCACAGGTGGTTCCGGAACAAGCCGGGCCGGAAGCCGACCACGTAACACCAGCAGCACCGGCATCGTTCTGCACGGTTGCGGTAACGGGCAGTGACTGCGTAATGGTCAGGCCACCCCGTTTGGGAGAAATGGTGACGCTACGAGCGGCGGAAGAGCCAGTTACCGTGATTGTTGCAGAGGCGCTTCTGGCAGTGTTCGAAACGGAAGTAGCAGTTAGAGTAACCGTAGAGGGGTTTGGCACATTCGGGGGAGCCGTATAGGTGATGGGAGTTCGGGAGGCGCTCGTGGTGGCGGAAAGAGTTCCACAGGGGCTGCCGCTGCAAGCAACGCCGGAGAGCGTCCAGCGTACGCCGCGATTATGCCTGTCATTGCGCACCGTAGCCGTGAACTGTTGGAAGCCGCCTCCCGCTTGGACACTAGCGGTCGATGGGGAAACCGTAACGGAGATGCGGTATTGCGCGGAGGCTCGCGGAACGAATGCGAGACCCAGTAGAGGAATGACGGCAAAAACAGCAAGAATGGACTGCCCGGATGCGCGCTGGAATTTCACCAACATGCGAAAACTCCTTTCCTGATGGAAACGAGTTGAACCAAGAGACATGGTCGTGAGCCGACGACATTCGATTGAGAATACTGGAAGGAACTATATTGAAGCAGGGAGTGATTGCGAATAGAACGAAGGGGCAGTGTTCCAAATTGCCCAGCAGGTCAGCAATGGGGGCAGCGTCCATGGGAAAGCGTCTCTTGTCAGTCCGAGATTTGCTCTTGGCTGAGCGCTGCTGCCCTCTTCTCCCTTTCATTTCTGATTACTGATTTCTGATTACTGATCATTCTTTCTCCGCGCTGCCTCGAATTCGTCTCCAGGCATCCAGCCGGCGAGCGTCGGCAGCCATGCCGCCTTCGATCCAAGCACGAAGCCGAACCTGGCGATGACCGCGTCGCCGGTAAAATCCATGTCTGGACTGTACTCGTCGCTCGGCTGGTGATAGCGGTGCTCGGTGAAATCTTTTGCCTGCTCCTCGCCCCACTCCGCCGGATGGCCCGCGTACTTGATGCCCTCATTGATCGAAAACGACGGCACTCCCACACGGGCCAAGCTGAAATGATCCGAGCGGTAATAATGTCCGGCCTCCGGGCGGGGGTCGGGACGGATCGCCAGGCGAAAATCCCGCGCGGTCGCCTGCACCACGGGATAAAACGTGGTGCGCTCCGCGCCACTGACTTCTACTTCCTCCGGCGTCCCCAGCGGCGGCACATCGTCGAAATTCAAGTCCATCATAATTTTTCCCGGCGGCACCGGCGAATGTGTTCCCAAATACTCCGACCCGAGCAGCCCCTGCTCTTCCGCGGTGACCGACGCGAACAGAATCGACCGCGGCGCCGCCACCGGCATCGCTGCCCACACGCGCGCCAGTTCCAGCAGGATTCCGCATCCCGTCGCATTATCATTCGCGCCGTTGTAGATCTTGTCGCCCGGCAGACTCGGATCGATCCCCAAATGGTCGTAATGCGCCGTGTACAGCACCGCTTCTTTGCCGAGCGCGGCATCCGTACCCTGCAGCATCGCCAGAACACTTCTCGAGACGAACGGTTTCAACTGGCTCGCTACGTGGGCCTTCAGGCGAATCGGCAATTGCAACGGCTTGAAGTCCTTTAACTGCGCCCGCTGAAACATCTTGTCCAGATCCAGTCCCACCATGCCCACAATTCTTTTTGCCACGTCCAGTTGAATCCATGAAGCCGCCTGCAGCTTCGGCGTTGCATCTCGTTTCAAGTACGAGCGCTCGCTTCCCCACGAATTGCGCACTACCTCCCAGCCATAACTCGCGAGGTCCTTGCGGTGGATGATCAACGTGGCTGCCGCCCCGCGCCTCGCCGTCTCCTCAAACTTGTATGTCCACCGGCCGTAATACGTCAGCGCCTTGCCCTTGAAAAAATTGGGATCATCCGAGCTGGGCTCGTTCACGAAGAGCAACGCCACTTTCCCATGGAGGTCGACATTCTTGTAATCGTCCCAGTCGTACTCGGGCGCCTTGATGCCATAGCCCACAAACACGATGGGCGCATCGATGTCCGCCATCTCCGTCTGGCTCTCGTTGTTGGTTACGAAATCGATCAGGTTCTTGGCCTCGAAGGATTTCCCGCTGGCCTCGGCGAATTTGAAGGCTGTTTCCGGGAGCGTCTTCACGCCCACCATCGGCACTTCCTGGAAAAATGTTCCGTTGTCCCCCGCCGGCTTCAACCCATACGACGCAAACTGCTTCCCAATATAATCTGCCGCCATGTCGCCGCCGCGCTGCCCTGTTCCCCGCCCTTCCAATTCATCGCTCGAAAGATATTTCACATGCGCGCGAATCTTTTCCTTGTCAATCTGCGGCAATGGCGCCTCCGCCACCTTCCCCTGCCCTGCTGCGCGATTCTCTCTTGTGAAGACGCACGCGAATCCAAGCAAGGCGCACGAAAAAATCACCGCAGTTTTCTTCATGAACGTTCCTCGATGACGGAAGGGATTATTTCTTGACGCGATCCTTGAGCAGATTCTTCAGCTCGCTCATGAATTCCTGTACGTCTTTGAAGTCCATGTACACCGATGCAAATCGCACGTACGCGACTTTATCCAGCTTCTTGAGACGGTGCATGATCATTTCGCCGATTTCGGTGGTGGTCAGCTCGCGTTCCGTAGCCTCGTGCACCACGCCTTCGATTTCATCCACGATGGCTTCCAGCTTGGGGGTGGCCACGGGACGTTTTTCGCACGCTTTCAAAAGTCCCTGCAAAATCTTTTGCCGCTCGAAGCGTTCGCGCCGCCCGTCCTTCTTGATGACCATGTACGGAATTTCGTCAATGCGTTCGTAGGTCGTGAACCGGCGGCCGCACTTCAGGCACTCGCGCCGCCGCCGGATGGTGTCGCCGCCGCGGCCTTCCCGCGAATCAATCACTTTGTCGTCAACGTTTGCGCAAAAAGGACACTTCACTGGGCTGATTCTCCTTGCCGGGCGGCACTTTCGCCCGCCGCTTCTTTTTCGTGCTCGGCCATCTCGCGCAATTTCCCAAGCGAAAGCCCTTCATGGATCAGCAACGGCACGCCCGCCAAGCTGCACGCCGCAAACGTAATCAGCCACATCACGATGGCCGCCGCCGCAGCAGGCTCTTTTTCTACTCCAAAGATCGTCGTGTACGCAAGGAACGAAGCCACTTGCGATCCACCGCCCACTCCCGGCAGCTGTACCGCCGAACCCACTAGCGTGAACGCCATCACTAGCATGGCATCGCCCAAGCTAATCGTGCCCAACGTTCCACCGAAACTGTGCGACACCCAGAGGTACACCATCAACACCAGGAGCCAGTGGGTCACCGAGTAAAAGATCGACAGCCCCAGGTCGCCCCAGCTCCGAATCGTCTGAACGCCACGCGCAAATCCCAGCAAGATTTCCGCGACGCTTCCGCGCCATCCATGCGCTTTCAGCCATCCTTGCAGTCGCCGCTCGAGCAGGGCCGTCCCATGCAACCGCAGGTAAACCAGAAACGCAATCGCTCCGATCACTCCGGCGAAGAGCAATGACCCAGTCGTTCTCGCCGCCGTCTCGAGCTTGCTGGCGGTCTCCCCCGCGTGCGCATGGGATCTGAAAAGCAGCAGCGCGACGGCGGCAATGACCGCCGCGCTGGCCGTGTCAAACAGCCGTTCCAGAACGTAAACGCCAAACATACCGGAAACGGGTAGTTTCTCTTTTCGCGCCAGCAACAGCGGCCGCACGGGTTCTCCCGCGCGCCCGAGCAAAAAAACTGCCGCGAAGCCAGCTAGGGTCATCCGATATATCGTTCCGAAATGCGACGCGCCCAGGTTCTGTTGAAACACTTTCCACCGCAGCGAGCGCAGCGCGTAACATCCATAAATGGCTGCGATAGAAAGGATCAAAAGGAAGAGATTTGCGTTGCGGACGGCGTGAAGCAGCTTCGCGCCGCTGAAATCCGCGAGATGGATCATCCCGCTTGATCGGTAGACGACAAATCCCAGCACCAGCAGCCCGATCGCGACGACAAGAAGCTTCCTCGACGATGATTGCATGCGCTGGCCAGCCGGGCGCCTTCACTGGAGAGGCCGTCGAGATAGTCGCCGCAAAGGTCAAACGGGAAATCCCAAGCGGCGAGGCGTTTGCGCAGAGCGGTCATTTCGCGCAATCTCCCGGGCGGAAACTGGGCGATGCCGATATTCCATCGTACGAGATGCACAAAAAGCACCTTGCCGCAGCATTCAGGAAAGGTCCGCTCCACAATTTCGCTTGCTTGCCGCTTGACGGATTCATCGTTGGCGTCCAAGCGACGGAACTCCGGCGTGTTCCACAGGAAGACGCCCGCCATGCCCGTGCCATCTGGGCATCGATTGGGAGCGCGCAGGTGCTCCATTTCGATTTCCGCGCCGGGCACAACATCCGGCGTAAAAGCATATCCTGCGTAAGGAACATCCGGCGGCTTTGCGAGCGCCACGGCCGCATTAACAATCCTCGAATACTGCGTTCGGGACAGCAGCTCGCGAAGTTGTGCAGGAAGTTGTGGGCAAAGCTCCGGCACGAGCTGTCCGGGAATTGCGAAAATCACTGCGCGCGCTCGAAGAGTCTGTTGCTTGCCTTTAACTTCAGCTTCAACCTGAACGCCTTTCGGGAGCTGCTCGACATGCAGGACCCGAGCTTCAGTCACGACACGCACCTGGGAGGCGATCGTTTCCGGAATGCGATCGACACCATCCGCAAGAGTCCATTGCCCACGCACGAGCAGGTTCCAGATCACTTGCATGAGGATCACGCGCGAAGAGGTTTCGACCGATCCGCCGACAGGACCATTCAAGCCAGGCCGGAAGATGCGCTCGAATACTTCTTCCCCGCCGATCCGGCGGAAATACGCCCGCGCGTGTTCGCCGTCGAGCGAACCGCTGAGGGTGCTGCGGCCGTGGACCAGAGCGCGATGATGGCGCAACAGATCGAATCCGAATCGCAGGCAGGCGACGCGAGCGCGCAAAGATATTCCGCGATCGAAGAGCAGATCCTCAAACCGCCCGCTGCGATAACCCCGGCAACCCGCGGCATCTTGAATGCCCACACTGAAACTTCCTTTGCCCACAAGCGGCGACAATCCCAAGCGGCGCACGAGCGCGCGCATCCGCACAAATCCATTTCCCAGCAACGTGACGCCGCGATCGATCACAAATCCGTTGACTCGATCGGTGGTCATCCGGCCGCCTACGCGCGACTCCGCTTCCAGCACCAGCGGGTCGAGCCCGCGGTCTTTCAGCCGGAGAGCCGCCGCAACTCCCGCGATCCCTCCGCCAATTACGATTACGTCAGCGTCTCCGCTCTGGGTCCCCATGAGGATTTTCCTTAGCGGCGCGTCCCCGCGAACAGATCGACGGCCTGAGAGCTGCGCGCGTACTTCACGTCATCAAAACGTTCGCCCAAGAACTTGTCCCAATCCTGGCGCTTGGTCACGTGATGGATCACCGGGCCGAAGATCACATAGTTGTGCGCGTCCCACCCGTGTTCGAAGAGAAGTACCTTTCCTCCGGGCTTCAAAATGCGGTTCGCTTCGCTGAACAGTTTTTCTCGCGCACCGCCCGTGGGAATCTCGTGCGTCCCGAACCCAAAACAGACCGCATCGCAAGAGGCATCCGGCAACGGCAACGTGAAGTGGTCCGCCCTGGAGGCGACAATTCGCGGGTTGCTTGTGGGAGGCACTTCCAGGTCGCGCACATCCTGTACGGCCTCTTCGGGCGACTCGCCTTCCACGTTCCAGCAATCCACGCTTTGAATGGTGGCTTCCGGCAGCACGTCGGAGAGAAGGAAGGCGTGGCGGTACGTTCCGATGTGCAGGTCCGCGACGGTCACTTTGCCCTTTACACCGCCCAATTCCACCAACCGGCGCACATAGCGCAATCCCGGATGACCATACATGCGATACAAACCGAAGAGTGAGTAAGCCAGAAGCAGCAATCCGACTTCTGCAAGTGCCACGGCCGTCCAAAATGCCAGCGGCAGGCGAAACAAAACTCCAATTGCACCAAGCGGAATTCCGACCGCGAGAAAATATTTTGTAATTCTCCAGTAGTCGCGGCGGCTGACATACACGGCGCGTCCCCAATACCACCATGGCGTGGGCCGCTTCGCGGCGACCGATGCGGGATACCAGTGCGTCACCGCTTCGTGTAACTTTGTCATCGCTCCTCCTCGATTTCGAAATTCAAGGTCGCATTCCTCTCGCTCTTTCGAAACTCTTAGATCCCTCCGGTCAAGCCGGCCCCACGCAGCATTCCCAGAATCTTTGTCTGGAACGGTCTCACGAAGGGCCCCACGAGCGCCGAATTTGTCAACTCTACTAACTGAGTCAGTAAATCCAGTATTCCATCCACCAGCTTGTGCGTTCTCTGCTGCCCTTCTGATTCGTCATAGATGAAGAACAGAATCATGCCCAGATGCGCCAGCCAGAGTGCCCACGGAAGAAGTTGCCGCAGTTCTTCGCTCACGTTGGTGCCCGCACTCGCTTCCTGGAAAATCGCAACGCTCTGGTTCCGCTGCGCGTGCGTGCCTTTCCCAAATACCGACAGCGGATGTTGGGGATCGCCGGTGTAGCGGAACAGGGCCCCTAGAAACATACGGTCATCCTTCAAGATTTCCAATTTCGAATGCATCGCCACGCCCAAGCGCTCGCGGAGTCCGGCCTTTCCGTTCAGCTCTTCGCGAACTTTCTCCGCATGCAGGCGCTGCACTTGGTCGTAGTAAGCTGCCACGATCGCCTCCTTGCTCGGGAAGTAGTAGTAGGCGGCGCCGGTCGCCACCTTGGCGGCTTGGGCGATGTCGCGCATGGTGGTGACTTCAAAACCGCGACTCCGGAAAAGCTCCAGCGCCGTTTGCAAAATCGCCGCCTTGGTCTTCTCGCCGATGCTCTTGTTTGCTGTTCCCATGACGTTGGCCCCACTGTTGAACATGTTCAAACACTGATCCAAAGCCAGCTCCAAGTCAAGCAAAAAGTGAACGTGTTCAAGTGTATTTTTATGTTATTTATAATCATTGACTTACGGATACTTCAGAGCTGGGTTTCAAGCCAACGCCAACGGTGATCCCTGGAATTGAATTTTCGCTAGCAGGAATAGTATGAGAATTCAGAAAGTCGTACGTCGATTTGAAGCCGAGGTCCGCCTACCTCATTGATTCTCTTGTCTCTGCGGAACTTGCTGAGTAAGATGCCGGTTATAACGGTCGGGAATCAGGGGCTGATCCCGCGGGGAACAT
>WNFP01003242.1_pt1 | contig 13015 bp, 10 predicted proteins | sample 5400201 | NCBI WGS metagenome assembly WNFP01 (sample SAMN13153355, study PRJNA577476) | soil metagenome | isolation source: 115 cm saprolite under Madrone tree | place: USA:California | collected 2016-06-14
TTCCTCGACGAGCTCCACACGCTGATCGGGGCGGGCGCCGCGGAAGGCGCCATCGACGCCTCGAACATGCTCAAGCCCGCGCTCTCGCGCGGCGAGATCCAGACCATCGGTGCCACGACGCTCGACGAATACCGCAAGTACATCGAGAAGGACGGCGCCCTCGAGCGCCGCTTCCAGCCTGTCATCGTCCGCGCCCCGTCCGTGCCGGAGTCGATCGAGATCATCAAGGGCCTGCGCCACAAGTACGAGGCCCATCATCGGGTGAAGATCACCGATGAGGCCATCGACGCGGCGGTCAAGCTCGCCGACCGCTACATCACCGACCGGCAGCTGCCCGACAAGGCCATCGACGTCATCGACGAGGCGTCCTCGCGCACGCGGCTCATGGCGCTGACCCCGCCGCCCGAGATCAAGGAGATCGGCAAGGAAGTCGAGCGCGTCGTCCGCGAGAAGGACATGTACCTGGAGGCGCAGGAGTTCGAGAAGGCCGCGTCTCTCAGGGAAAAGGAGAAGCTCCTCCGCGGGCGCGACGACGAGATGAAGCGGGAGTGGGACAAGCGCAAGGGCAAGGGGCCCCAGACCGTCAGCGAGGAGGACATCGAGTACATCGTCTCCCGGTGGACGGGCATCCCGCTGTCCAAGCTCGAAGAGAAGGAATCGGCCAAGCTCGCCCGCATGGAAGACGCGCTGCACGGGCGCATCATCGGCCAGGACGACGCGGTCATGGCGGTATCCCGCGCGATCCGGCGATCGCGCGCGGGGCTCAAGGACAGCCGGCGGCCGGTCGGATCCTTCGTCTTCCTCGGCCCGACGGGCGTGGGCAAGACGGAGCTGGCCAGGGCGCTGGCGGAGTACCTGTTCGGCGACGAAAACGCCCTCATCCGCGTGGACATGTCGGAGTACATGGAGAAGTTCTCCGTGTCGCGCCTGTTAGGCGCCCCTCCCGGCTACGTCGGCTACGAAGAGGGCGGCTTCCTGACCGAGAAGGTCAGGCGCCGGCCGTACTCCGTCGTGCTCTTCGACGAGATCGAGAAGGCTCACCCGGACGTCTTCAACATGCTGCTGCAGGTGCTCGACGACGGCCGGCTGACCGACTCGGTCGGGCACGTGGTCGACTTCAAGAACACCATCCTGATCATGACGTCGAACCTCGGGACCAGCTTCATCGGGAAGCGGACGGCTCCCGGCTTCCTCGCGGAGGGTGACGAGACGACCCACGAGCGCATGAAGGAGAAGGTCCTCGACGAGCTGAAGCGGGCCTTCCGGCCGGAGTTCATCAACCGGATCGACGACATCATCGTGTTCCATGCGCTCAGCCGGGAGCACATCACCGCCATCGTCCAGCTGATGGTCGACCGCATCAACAAGCAGCTCGCGGACAAGGGCATCCAGCTCGAGCCCACGGGGGCGGCGCTGGACCTGCTCGTCCAGCGGGGATACGACCCGACCTACGGAGCGCGCCAGCTGCGGCGGACGATCCAGAAATACGTCGAGGATCCGCTCGCCGAGGCCATCGTGCGCGGGCAGTTCGGGGAAGGCGCGCGGATCGAGGTGGATGTCGAGGCCGGCAATTTCACCTTCCGCGAGATCCAGATCGCCGAACCGAGGCTCGCGTTGGCGGAACGCTAGAGCGACACGTCCACGACTGGACGGCCGACGAGCCATGACCACGCGGGGGAGGCCTGCTCTCGCAATTTTTTTTGTCCTGACCCTTCTCTGGGTCGGCGGCGGCGCCGTGCTCCCGGCGTTCGGCCAAGCGCCTCCTACGGCGCCGATCATCGTTAAGGACGTCACGGTCCAGGGCAATCGGCGCGTCCAGGAGGCCGTCATCCTCGGCCGCGCCTCCGCCAAGGTCGGAAGCCCCTTCGTGCCGGCCCGCCTCGCCGACGACATACGCGCGATCTTCGCGCTCGGATTCTTCGACGACGTCCAGGCGAAGATCGAGGACTTCGAGGGCGGGGTGAAGCTGACCTTCGTCGTGACCGAGCGCCCCTTCGTCCGGGACATCAACTTCGCCGGCAACAAGCGCCTGGACGCCGCCGAGCTCCAGGAAAAGATGGATTTCAAGCTTGGCGCGGTCTACAACCCCGTCGAGGTGACGCGGGCGGCCGAAAAGCTGAAAGAGGTCTACGAGGAGCAGGGCTACTTCGAGGCGGGCATCACGCCCGACGTCGCCAAGCTTCCCGACGGGGACGTCAGCGTCACCTTCCGCGTCGTCGAAGGCCGCAAGATGACGATCGACAAGATCATCATCGAGGGCGCGCAGGGGCTGAAGCCCGAGAAGATCAAGGACATCATGCTGACGCAGGAGCGCGAGTTCTACATCCTGCGCGGGACGGTGCAGCGCCAGAAGCTGGACCAGGATATCGAGCGCGTCATCACGCTCTACAACGACAACGGCTACATCCAGGCGCGCGTGGAGACGGTCGACCCGCAGGTCGACCGGGGCAGCGCGCGCGTCACGATCCGGATCGTGGTGGTCGAGGGCCCGCAGTTCAGGGTCGGCGGCATCGACATCAGCGGCAACAAGGTGCTGCCGGTCGAAGAGCTCCGCCGGCGCGTGCTGCTCAAGCCTGGCGACATCTACTCGCGGTCCAAGCTGCAGGAGACGGTGAAGGACATGGGGGACGTCTACGGCACGATCGGCCGGGCGGCGGTCGACATCAATCCCCAGATCGCGCTGGACGTGCCGAACCGGAAGGTCAACGTCACGCTCGAGATCTCCGAGGGCCCCGAGGTCTTCATCGAGCGCATCAACATCACGGGAAACACGCGAAGCCAGGAGAAGATCCTCCGCCGCGAGCTTCCGATGGCCGAGGGCGACCTCTTCACGACGCAGAAGCTGGCCCGCGCGAAGCAGAAGCTGACCAACCTGAACTACTTCGAGAAAGTCGAGACCAAGACCGTCCCGGGCTCGTCGAAGGACAAGATCGTCGTCAACATCGACGTGACGGAGAAGCCCACCGGCGTGTTCTCGATCGGCGGCGGGTACAGCTCCCAGGACGGCGCGCTGGGCACGTTGGACCTCTCGCAGAACAACTTCCTCGGCAAGGGATACTCGCTGTTCCTCCGCATCCGCGGCGGTCAGCAGACGCAGCAGGGCACCATCGGGTTCACGAACCCGTGGTTCATGGACCGGCCGCTGGCCGCTGGCTTCGATATCTTCAACAACCGCAACGTCTACCAGGACTACACGCTCAATTCCCTCGGCGGCGACGTCCGCATCGCCGCGCCCATCGGGGATTTCGCCCGTTGGAACCTGCTGTACCGGTTGAGCCAGGACAAGGTCAGCAACGTCGCGTCCAATGCCAGCACGGAGCTGCTCCAGGCCGAGGGCACCACGATCACGTCCCTGATCGGCGGCGCGCTCACCCGGGACACCCGCGACAGCCTGACCGTGCCGACCCGCGGCAACTTCACGGTCTTGGGGGCCGATTTCGCGGGCATCGGAACGGGGGACAACCGCTTCTTCCGCCTCTCGTTCTCGACCGTGCAGCACCAGACGCTATGGTTCGAGCACATCCTTAGCGGCCGGCTCGCCTCGGGCTACGAGCTGGGTTGGTCCAACAAACCCGTTCCGCTGTTCGAGCGCTATTACCTCGGCGGCCCGAACACCATCCGGAGCTTCAAGGCCCGCCAGATCTCGCCGCTGGATTCCTCGGGCACGGCGATCGGCGGAAACTTCCAGGTGCTGGGCAACCTCGAATATTCCGTGCCGCTGCCCTATGGCCTCCGGGCAGCGGTGTTTTTCGATGTCGGCAACGTCTACGGCCCGGACCAGAGCGTTCACGCGCCGATCGATTTGACCAATCTCAAATACGCCGTCGGGCCCGGCCTCCGCTGGAACTCCCCCTTTGGACCCGTCCGGGTGGACTACGGCGTCAATCCGAGCCCAACCGGGAAGGAAAAATTCGGCAATATCCAGTTCTCGATGGGCGCGGCGTTCTAGCCGGAAGGAGAGAGGAATGAGTGGGCGCGTCACGAAGATGGGGATCCTGGGGGCGATGCTGGCCGGTCTCTCGGGCCTGTGGTGGGTGCTCACGCCGGCTCTCGCGCAGGCGCCGCAGGCGACGCGCGTGGGCTACGTCGACCTGCAGCGCATTCTCGCGCGCTCGCAGGCGGGTGTCCAGGCGCGCGAGCAGCTCGAGAAGGAAAAGGTGACCATGCAGAAGCAGCTCGACGGCCACAAGGTCGAGATCGACAAGCTGCGTGACGAGCTGGAAAAGAAGGGGCAGCTCCTGTCGGCCGACGCCCGCCGGGACAAGCAGGACCAGCTCGAGCGGAGGCTGCGGGACGCCCAGCGCCTGGCGGGCGATCTCGAGAAGGAGCTGCAGCGGAAAGAGCAGAACATGGGAGCCAAGATCCTGCGGGAGCTGGAAGGCATCTTCACCCGGGTCGGCAAGGAGAAGGGCTACGCCCTCATCGTCGAGCGGCGGCAGGCGGGCATCGTCTACGGCGCGCCCGAGGCGGACGTGACGGAGGAAGTCATCAAGGCTTTCGACGACGAGATGCGCAAGGCCAAGAAGTAGGTGGCCGTGGGCGTCCAGTTCACGCTCGGCCGGATCGCCGAGGCGCTCGGAGCCACCCTCGAGGGGGATCCGGCGCGCGTCATCCTGGGTGTCGCGCCGCTGGACGCCGCGGGACCCGAGCACGTGTCTTTCCTTTCCAATGCCCGCTACACGCGGGCCGCGGCCCGGAGCGCGGCCGGCGCCCTGGTGGTGGGCCGCGACGTCGGGGGCCTGCCCCAGGCGCTCCTGCGGGTCGACTCGCCGCAGTCGGCAATGATCGTGCTCTTGCGCCTCTTCCACCCCGAGCCTGCCGCGGTGCCCGGGATTCATCCCACGGCCGTGATCGCCGCCGGAGCGAGCGTGCACCCGTCGGCCGCCGTCGGCGCATGCGCCGTGGTCGAGAGGGACGCGCGAGTCGGAGCGCGGAGCAGGATCGGGGCGCTCTGCTTCATCGGGGCGGGGGCGGTGCTCGGCGACGACGTGACGCTCTTTCCCCGGGTCGTCGTCCAGGAGGGTGTCGTCATCGGCGACAGGGTCATCGTCCACGCGGGCGCGGTGCTCGGCGCCGACGGGTTCGGCTACGCGTTCGACGGTGCGGCGCATCGCAAGATCCCGCAGGTCGGAGGCTTGCGCATCGGAGACGACGTCGAGATCGGCGCCAATGCCACCATCGACCGCGCGACGCTCGGTGAAACCCGGATCGGGCGGGGCAGCAAGATCGACAACCTCGTCCAGGTCGGCCACAACTGCGACGTGGGAGAGGACGTCATCCTGGTGGCGCAGGTCGGCGTCTCGGGCTCCAGCACGATCGGAAGCCGGGCCGTGCTGGCGGGCCAGGTTGGTGTCGCGGACCACGTCACGATCGGCGCGGGGGCGGTGATCACGGCCCATTCGGGCGTGCCGAACGAGGTTCCGGCCGGAGAGGTCTGGGGAGGTACGCCGAGCCGCCCCATCGCGGCGACGCGGCGGATCTGGGCCGCCGAAGGGCTCCTCCCCGATCTCCTGCGAAAGTTTCGGGCGCTCGAGAAGCGCGTGCGCGAACTTGAAGGCGGGCACCGTGGCTGAGTCGGCGCGCATCCATTCCACGGCCGTCGTGGATCCCGGCGCCCGGCTCGGCGACGGGGTCGTGATCGGCCCCTACAGCCTGATCGGACCGTCGGTGACGATCGGCCCGGGCTCGGAGATCGGGGCGCACGTGGTCCTCGAGGGACGCGTGCGCCTGGGCGCGCGCTGTCGCGTCGGTCACGGCGCGCTGCTCGGCGGCGTGCCGCAGGACTTCAAGTACCGGGAGGGGCTGCCCGTGGGCGTCACGGTCGGGGACGACACGGTCATCCGCGAATATGTCACCGTGCACCGGGCCACGCACGAGGGAGAGGACACGCGGATCGGGAGCCGCTGCCTGATCATGGTTTCGAGCCATGTCGCTCACGATTGCGTGGTCGGCGACGAGGTCATCATCATCAACTACGCCGGCCTCACGGGACACGTGACCGTCGAGGACCGCGCGACGATCGGCGGGCTGACCGGGATCCATCCCTTCACCCGGATCGGCGCGTACGCGTACATCGGCGGCTGCTCGAAGGTGACGCAGGACGTGCCGCCGTTCGTGACGGCCGACGGCTCGCCCGCGACCGCGCGCGGCGTCAATGTCATCGGCATGCGGCGCGGCGGCGTGGATGCCGAGGGCCGGCGCCTGGTGCGGGCCGCTTTCCGGATTCTGTACCGGTCGGGCCTCGGGCCGGGCGCCGCCACCTCCAAGGTCAGGGCGGAGCTGGGCGGCCATCCGCTCGTGGCGCGGCTCGTCGAGTTCATCGAGGGCTCCAGCCGGGGGATCGTCCCGGCGTCGCGTGACGAAGATACGACCGGGGCAGATGCCGAGAGCGAGGAGCGCGTGTGGTAAACATGCCGGACAACGGACGCATCCGCGCCGGCGTGGTGGGCGCGGGGCACATGGGCCAGTACCACATTCTCGCGCTGGCGGAGCTGTGGGACGTCGAGCTCGTGGCGATCTGCGACGCCGATCCGGCGCGGGCCGGCGAGATCGCCACGCAGTACGGGACGCGGGCCGTCGCAACCCACCAGGAGCTGGCCGGGCTCGTCGACATCGCGACGGTGGCCGTTCCGACGGAGCGGCACTTCGAGATCACCCGCGACCTGCTCGAGGCGGGCGTGCACGTGCTCGTCGAAAAGCCGATGACCCCCACGCTGGAAGAGGCCAAGGAGCTCTTTCGCGTGGCGCGCCAGCGTGGGAGGGTGCTCCACGTGGGCCACGTGGAGCGCTTCAACGGGGCGGTGCAGGAGCTGCGCAAGATCGTCGAGCGGCCCGTCCTGATCGAGTCCCGGCGGCTGGGGCCCTTCGTGCCGCGCGTGCAGAACGACTCGGTCGTGATGGACCTCATGATCCACGACATCGACATCGTGCTCGGCCTGGTCGACAGCGAGCCGCGCCGCATGAACGCCCTCGGGCGCTCCATCCATTCGAGCCAGGCCGACGTCGCCAACGTGCAGATCCTCTTCGATTCCGGCGCCATGGCGACCATCACCGCGAGCCGCGCCACGGAAGAGAAGATCCGCACGCTGTCGATCACCCAGCCCGACGCCTACATCGTCCTGAACTACGCCGATCAGGACATCCAGATCCACCGGCGCGCCGCGCAGGAATACACGCTCAACCGCGAGTCGATCCGCTACCGGCAGGCGTCCTTCGTCGAGCGCCTCTTCGTCCACAAGGACAACCCTCTCAAGCTGGAGATCCGCCACCTGATCGCGGCCGCGCGCGCCGCAAAATCGACGGGCCAGGTGGAGCTGCCAGAGACCGAGGACCTTCGGTCGCTGGCTGTGGCGCTCGAGATCGAGCGCATGTTCCGGGAGGGACGGGGCGAGATCGCCTGGCCGAAGGATCTCCCGTGGAGCGCCGCCTCGCGGTGATGGCCGGGGCCGGGGTTCTCCCCGGCCGGGCCGCAGCCGAAGCCGTCCGCCAGGGGTGGCGCGTGGTCGCTCTCGCCTTCGACGAGGCGGCGGGCCTGGGCGCGCACGCCGAGCGGGTGGTTCCATCCACGATCAAGGACATCCAGGCGGTGCTCCAGACGCTGGGGGACGAGCGTGTCCAGGCCGCCGTCTTCGTGGGGAAGTTCTGGAAGCAGCGGGTGTTCGACGCCGTGGGCGCGACGGACGAAGCGGGGCTTCGCCTGGCACGCTCGGGGCTCTCGGACGACGCGCTTGCCGGCACTGTCCTGGCTACGCTCTCGGGAATGGGGATAGAGGTGCTCGACCAGCGGCCCTTCCTGGCGCCGTGGATGATGGACGATGGAACGCTGACATCGCGGGCGCCGTCGCCGGCCGAGTGGGAGGAGATACGCGCGGGCTTCGCGCTGGCGCGCCGACTGGCGGAAGACGGGATAGGGCAGACGGTGGTGCGCTCACGCGGGGTGACGCTGGCCGTCGAGGCCGTCGAAGGCACCGACGAGACGATACGACGGGGCGTCAGGCTCGCCGGCCCCGGCGCCGTTGTCGTCAAGGCCGTCGCGGCCGGACACGACTTCCGCTTCGACATTCCCACCGTCGGGCCGGCAACGGTGGCCGCTATGGCGGACGGGGGCGCGACGGCGCTGGCCGTCGACGGGGGAAAGGTGCTGCTCGTGGATCGGGATGAGGCGGTGCGAGCCGCGAACGCGGGCGGGATCGCCGTGGTGAGCGTCCCGTGATGAGAGTTCATGTCGGCCGCTGAGCGCCGGCCCATCATGCTGTCGGCCGGCGAGGCGTCGGGCGATCTCCACGGCGCGACTATGTGCCGGGCCATCCGCGACCTCGATCCGTCCATTCGGCTGGTCGGCATGGGCGGATCCCGCATGGCCGCGGCGGGCGTTGAGATCCTGGTGGACCCAACGGCGCAGGCCGCCGTGGGAACGAGCGAAGCTCTCAACCGGGTCCCCGCCCTCGCGCGGGCGTACAAGCTTCTCGTGAGGCGGCTTCGGGAGACCCGTCCCCTCGCCATCGTGCTGATCGACTTCCCCGAGTTCAACCTGCGGCTCGCGCGCCAGGCGCGCCGCGCGGGCATTCCCGTCGTATATTTCATTCCGCCTCAGCTCTGGGCCTGGCGGCGCGGTCGCATACGCCAGATGGCCCGGCGCGTGACGAAGGTCCTGGCCGCTTTCCCGTTCGAGAAAAGCCTCTACGAGGAGGCCGGCGTCCCGGTGGAGTTCGTCGGCCACCCGCTCCTGGACGTTGTGCCGAGCGATCTCGATCATGCGCGGGCGCGCGAGCGGCTCGGCGTGGGAGACAGACGGGTCCTCGTTGGTCTCCTGCCGGGCAGCCGGGAGCAGGAGATCAGCCGCCTGTTGCCGCGCATGCTCGACGCGGCCGCTCGCCTGGCGGTCGACGGCAAGCGGAGCTTCATGCTCGGGCTGGCCCCGAGCGTGGACCGCAAGCGGGTCGCCGCGATGCTCGAGCACGCAGCCGAGGCCGGAGGCCCACCGATCGAAATCGTGGAAGGCATGACGTACGAAGTGATGGCAGCCGCCGACGCGCTCCTGATCGCTTCGGGCACGGCGACACTCGAGGCGGCCCTGCTCGGGGCGCCGATGGTCGTGTGCTACCGGGTGTCGAAGCTGACGGAGCTGATGGCCCGACTGCTCACGCGCTCGCCCTGGATCAGCCTGCCCAATATCGTCGCCGGGCGCGGCGTCGTGCCCGAGATCCTGCAGGACGATGCGACCGCAGCGCGTTTCGCCTCCGAGGTAGAGCGCCTTCTCGTCGACCCGGTGGCCGCGACCGCCCAGCGGGCCGCCTTCAAGGAGCTGCACGAGCGGTTGGGCAAGCCCGGAGTCGGCGAGCGGGCTGCCCGGGCCGTGCTCGAGGTCGCGGGCGTTATTGGGGCCAGTGGGTCGACCCCCAGTGGGAGACCAGCATGAAGGCCGCCTGGCTCGGCCGGAGAATCGCGCCGCCGGCCGGGTCCCACGTTCTCCGCCTCCTGGCAGCCACGGTCCGGCTCAAGCGCGAGGAAAGGACCGTCGAGCCGCTCCTGGCGGCCGGAGCGCCGCTGATCTACATCGTCTGGCACTCGCGGCTTCTCCTGCTGCCCTATCTCTATCGCGCGCGCGGGCTCTGGGTGCTCGTCAGCCGCTCCGAGGACGGCGCGATGGTGACCGATCTCGTGCGCCGCTTCGGGTTCGTCACGGTTCGAGGGTCGTCGAGCCGCGGGGGCGCGGGAGGGCTCCTGTCCCTGGCCAGAGCCATACGGCGGGGCCACAGCGTCGTCGTCGTGCCCGACGGTCCCAGAGGACCGCGGGAAGTGCTCAAGCCGGGCGTGGTGTCTCTCGCGCGGCTGACCGGCGCTCACGTGGTGCCGGCGGCTCTCGGCGCATCCTCCGAATGGCGGGCGCGCTCCTGGGACGAGTTCAGGATACCGAAGCCCTTTTCCCGCTGCGTGCTGCGCCTCGGCGAGCCCATCTCCGTGCCGCGCGATCTCGACGGGGCGGGGGAGGAGACGGCCCGCAAGGAGATCGAGGCCGCGCTCAGAGCCATCACCTGGCAAGTCGACGAGGAGGCACGCCGCTGATCCACGCCCTCTACTCGGCCGTGCTCCGGCTGGGGCTGCTCGCCTACCTGCCCGTGCTCGGCGTCCGGAAGCTCAGGCGCGCCGGCTATGAAAGCGCGCTCGGGCAGCGCCTCGGGCGGTACGGGGCCGATCTGCCGCCGGAGCCGCGCTGCTGGATCCACGCGGTCTCCGTGGGAGAGTCGGTGACGTCGATCCCCCTCGTCGAAGCGCTGACCCGCCGCTGGCCCGCGCTCGGCATCGTCATGACGACGGTAACGCCGACGGGTGCCAGCATCGTCGCCGACAAGCTTCACGGCAAGGTCAGCCACCGGTACTTCCCCCTCGACCTGCCCCGAGCCGTGAAACGGGCGCTCGACGCCGTCCGGCCGCGCTTTTTCATCGGGATGGAAACCGAGCTGTGGCCGAATTTTCTCCGGGCGCTCGCCCAGCGCGGCATCCCGTCCATGGTCGCCAACGGGCGCATCTCGGACCGCTCCTTCCGGCGCTACGGCCGGATACGCTTCCTCACGAAGCGCATGCTCCGCGACGTCACGGTCTTCGCCATGCAATCGGACGAGGACGCTCGCCGCATCATCTGGCTCGGGGCTCCGCCAGAGCGGGTCGTCGTCACCGGCAATCTCAAGACCGACCTCGTGCCCGCGGATGCCGGCGGGGAGACCATCTGGCAGCGGTTGCTCGGCATCGACGGGGATGACCTCGTCTGGATTGCCGGCAGCACCCATCGCGGCGAAGACGCCGCCGTCCTCGACGCGTTCGTGGCTCTCCGGACCCGCTTCCCGCAGCTCGTCCTGCTCCTGGCGCCCAGGCATCCGGAGCGCGTGCCGGAGGTGGAGCGCCTGGCCCTCGAGCGCGGGCTCAAGACGGTCCGCAGGACCGACCTGCCCGGCGCGAGCGACCGCGGCGCAGTGATCATTCTCGACACGGTGGGGGAGCTGGGGCAGCTCTACAGGGTCGCGACCGTCGTCTTCGTCGGGGGCAGCCTCGTGCCGACGGGCGGCCACAACATGCTCGAGCCCGCGCTCCTGCAAAAGCCAGTGCTCTTCGGGCCCCACACGAGCAATTTCCGCGAGAGCGCCGTAGCCCTGCTGGGCGCAGGCGGCGCGGTGCTCGTCAAGGAAGGCGCCCTGCTCGAGCGCGAGATCGGTCTCCTCCTGGGCGATGCCGACCTGCGCCGGCGCATCGGAGAAGCCGGTTTCCAGGCTATCGTCGGCCGCCAGGGAGCCGTGAAGCACACGCTGGAGCTGGTGGAGCGCTACCTGATGGAGCCTGCGCGTGGCTGAGCCCGCGCGAACGCCGGAGCTCTGGCTGCACGAGGCCTGGCAGGGACGGGCTCCCGTCCTGCTGCGCGCCGGACTCGCGGCGGCCGCGGTGGCCTACCGCACGGCTCTCGCGGCGCGCTCCGCTTCCTTCCGGGTCGGGCTCTTCTCGACGCACCGCCTGCCGGTTCCGGTCATCTCGGTCGGCAATGTCACGGTCGGCGGCAGCGGCAAGACGCCGCTCGCCGAGGTCGTCGCGCTCGTTCTCGCCGAGATGGGGGCGCGGCCGGCCGTCATCAGCAGGGGATATGGGCGCCGCTCGCGCGGCGTTCGCATCGTGGCGGACGGCAGCGGCGTCCTGCTGCGCGCCGGCGAGGGCGGTGACGAGCCGGTGCTCCTGGCCGAGCGGCTGCCGGGGATTCCGGTCGTCGTAGGGGAGAACAGGTTCGAGGCCGGGGCCGTCGCGCTTGGACGCTGCGGAGCGGGCTCGCTCGTGCTCGACGACGGCTTTCAGCACAAGACACTCGCCAAAGACCTCGAGCTGGTCGCGGTGTCGGGACGCCAGCCGTGGGGCAGCGGCCGGCTCTTTCCCCGGGGATCGCTGCGCGAGCCGCTGTCGGCGTTCAGGCGCGCGGATATCGTGGTGGTCACGAACGCGCCGACGCCCGCCGCCACGAGCGACATCGCCCACGTGCTGCGCCGAAAGGGATCGCGGGCCGTGGTGCTGAGCGGCTCTTACCAGGCAACGGCGCTCCGCCGCGACGAACAGAGCCATAGCGAGAGTCCCCAACCGCTCGCCGAGAGTCCCCAGGCGCTGGCCGGACGCAGGGTGCTCGTCCTCGCCGGGCTCGCGGCCCCGGAGGGCTTCGTCGCGACGGCGGGCGGCCTCGGGGCCAAGGTGGTGGGCGTCGCCGAGTTCCCCGACCACTACTGGTACACGGCCGGAGATCTCGCCCGCGTGGCCGCCCATGCCCGGGACAAGGGCGCCGAGGCCGTTCTCACCACCGAAAAGGATTGGGTCCGGATACGGGATATTCTGCCAGGCGCGCGCCGAGAGTCCCCAGGCCCTCGCCGAGAGACCAACGACCAGCAGCAGCGGGGAGACATGCCGTTCTGGGTCCTCTCCATCCGGCTCGATATGGGCGGGGACAGGGGTCCACTCGTCCAGGCGCTCGCCGACACGCTCAAGCGCGTCGCTGTCGGGCGGCGCGTGTCATGATCGCCAAGACGGGCATCGTCCTGGTCCGGCTTCCCAACTGGCTCGGCGATACCGTCATGGCGCTGCCCGCATTGCACGGCCTTCGAGCGGCGCGCTCCGGCGTGAGCGTGGTCGCCGTCGGCCGCTGGGCCGGGATCCTCGCCGGTCAGGGCGTCGCCGACGCGCTCGTGCCCTATCCGGCCGGGCGGGGAGAGCGCCGCAGGCTCAACGCCTCGCTGCGGGACATGCGCACCGATGCGGCGATACTGCTTCCGAACTCCTTCGGGTCGGCGTTCGCGGCCTGCCGGTGGCGCGCCCGGGTGCGCTTGGGCTACGACACCGACCTGAGGCGACCCCTCCTGACTCATGCCGTACCGTTGCCGTCGCCGAGATTGCACCAGGTCGACGAGTATCGCCTGCTGCTCGAGGCCGCAGGTGTGGCGGCTCCGGCGACCGAGCCCGCCTGGCGCCTGGGTGAGGACGCCGCGGCGGACGG
>WNFP01003243.1_pt1 | contig 13015 bp, 6 predicted proteins | sample 5400201 | NCBI WGS metagenome assembly WNFP01 (sample SAMN13153355, study PRJNA577476) | soil metagenome | isolation source: 115 cm saprolite under Madrone tree | place: USA:California | collected 2016-06-14
CTCATTCTCCAGACCATGACCTGCAAGCGGCGCAATTTCCAGAAAGTACGATCCTTCATCCAGCAGCATCTCTACCCGGTCACGGGGAAGCAGCTTGCCGCGCTCCAGATGGCGCTTCACGTATTTTTCGCCGCCGCCCTGGGTCGAGCGTTTCAGCTCCGTCCGCAGGCGTTCTACAGCTGACTGCATGTCAGCATAGTTCGCCCGGTAAAGGCTCGATTGACGGTCCACTGTGGAACGCAGGGATTTCACGGGCGATAACTATATCAGGCGGAGCGCCTGATTCATAAGCACCTTGATTCATAAATAATCTTTCATATGGAATCTTCGGCGAAAAAATTTGATGCGAAAGAGAAAGAAAATAAGTGTATTCAGCAGCTCTCGATTCCGGCGCAACTGGGCCAACTCATCATGGAGCCAGGCATCTAATCTTCCGTAGCGATCATTTGTGGCCCTGATTACGCGAGCTTCGTCAAAGCCTTGGTAATACGCGTATCTGTTGCCGAGGGGCCGACTTAACTTTAAAAACCGGAGGATGATAGTGAAACAACATTTCCACAAGCTTGCATTAATCGTGGCACTGGGTAGCGGCTTCGCCGTGGCGCAGAGTATGCCGCAAAACTCGCAGAGTACTGCGCCGGGCTCGTCTTCAGAGGCCAGCCAGCCGTCCAGCACTAGCCAGCAACCTTCAGCCGTGCCGCAAGAGAGCAAGAGCCCTGCCAATGCGCCGGAAACTCTGCCCAACACGGACCAGAAGAAGACCGACCAGTCTTCTGACCAGAACAAGCTCCCGCAGAGTGACGCTGCTCCAGCCGCCGCCGTCAATGGCGATGTCCAGAACAGCATTCAATCTGCGCTACAGAAGGACCCGAGCCTGGCGAATGCCAACATAAATGTTCAAGTCAGCGGCAAGACCGTTGAGCTGCTTGGAACCGTTCCAACAAAAGACGCGAAAGATGCGGCTGCCCGTATCGCCAAGGAAAACGCGAACGGCCTGAAGGTGAAAAACAGCATCAAGGTGGCTTCCACGGACCATAACTCCCTGGACAAGGCGAACCCCAGCAACCCTAAATAACTCTACTGACAACGTAGATCCAAGGGCGGCCTTCACGGGCCGCCTTTTTATTTGGAATCGTCGCGATGAACAGTAGCGGGCGAAAACGCCGGCATACAAACGGCTACATACTCTGTAGGCCCATCCGGTGTGGAGTACCGAATCCATTCCCCGGGGTGGGTAATAATGGCCTGCCCTGCGGCCACATCCAGGCTTCCGCCTTTATGTTCCACGCGTAACTTGCCGCTTAGAACAAGCGTGTACTCTTCAAATTCCGGCGTTTGGCCCGGCTCCTGCCAGCCTTGGGGGCTGCGCATATGGGCAACGCTTACGCGCTGCTCTTTTGAATTTGCCAGACCCACGTATTCGTCAATGATTTTGGGCAGGCTTCCCGCGGCCTGAATGCGCGTCGGACGTTCAATGTGTGTCGGCAAAATGATCTCCTGATCTGTTTTAGAGAATTGGCCGCTCGCCAATGGCTTAAATGGGCGCCAAAAACTGAAATTGACTCGCCAATCGCCATGCAAAAAGGTAACATAAGCGGTTTTATTTTTCGGTATTGATCCGGCCTATATCACACAGGAGCAAGCAATCAATGGTTAAGCAATGCGCACTTGCGGTTTTATGTTTTTTCAGCCTGGCAGCACACGCACAAATGAATGCCGTGGAGCGGCTCAGCGTCGATGCCACAGATGCTCCTCGCAACATGCTGCATGCCACTCTTACAGTCCCGGTTTCTCCGGGCGCGATGACCCTGGTCTATCCCAAGTGGATTCCGGGGAACCACCGGCCGACCGGGCCAATTCAGAACTTTACCGGGCTGCATTTTAAGGCTGCCGGCAAAGAGCTGGAATGGCAGCGTGATCTTGAAGATATGTACGCCTTCCACCTGCAGGTCCCCGCGGGGGCCACTGAGCTGGAAGCTTCTTATGACACCATCACATACAACGGAAAGAGTTCACTGGCCTCCAGCAAAGTTTTGGACCTCTTATGGAACCAGGTGGTGCTCTATCCGAAGGGCGCGGGCACGGACGCGGTCAAAGTGGCAGCGAGCCTGCGGCTGCCTGAAGGATGGAAGTTCGGCACGGCGCTTACGCCAACGCGGCAAAACGGCAGCTCGGTGGAGTTCCAGACTGTATCGCTGACCACGCTGGTGGATTCTCCGTTGATCGCCGGCCCAATTTATCGTCAGGTGCAAATCACTCCGGCAGGTGAGCCGCTCACTCATGTGGTGGACCTAGTAGGTGAGAGCGAAGAGTCGATTCAGATCACGGACAAAGACACTGCGAGCCTCAGGCAACTGGTAAGCGAGACGGGAAAACTCTTTGGCGCGCGGCATTACACCAAGTATCACTTCCTCTTAATTCTGGGCGACCAGACGGCGCACCACGGCCTTGAGCATCACGAATCCAGCGACAATGGCGCCGCGGAAGACATGTTCAGCAATCCGCATTCGCACGATCTGGAGGCAGACCTGCTGCCGCACGAATTCGTGCATTCCTGGAATGGCAAGTACCGGAGGCCTGCCGGGCTGGTGACGCCCAATTATCAGGAACCAATGCATGGCGACCTGCTGTGGGTGTATGAAGGGCTGACGCACTATCTCGGTAACATTCTGGCGGCCCGCACTGGGCTTCGCTCACCCGACCAGTTCCGTGAAAACCTGGCTTACACGGCAGCCATGCTGGACCATCGGGCAGGCCGGACGTGGCGGCCCCTGCAGGATACAGCCACCTCAGTACAAAGCCTGTTTGCCGCTCCCGCGGAATGGACCAACTGGCGTCGCACGGCAGATTACTATCCCGAAGGGTACCTGATCTGGCTGGAAGTGGATGCGTTAATTCGGCAAAAAAGCAACAACCAGAAATCGTTAAACGATTTCTGCCGGACCTTCCACGGTGGAGAAAGCGGACCGCCGAAAGTAGAGCCCTATAACTTTGATGAAGTGGTTGCCACCCTGAACAAGGTGGTCCCAAATGACTGGGCCCATATGCTGCGCGAGCGTCTTGATTCCAAATCGCCGCAGGCCCCCCTGGGCGGGATAACCACGGGCGGATGGAAGCTGGTTTATACCGCGCAGAAAAACATGACGATGGAATCCCGCGAAAAAACCAATGAAGGCATCGACCTAAGCTTTTCGCTGGGGCTGATGGCGACCAAGGAAGGCGAAGTGCGTGACGTGATTCCAGGCACCCCGGCCTTCGCCGCCGGCCTGGCTCCAGGAATGAAGATCATCGCGGTGAATGGCCGTAAATGGTCCAAAGATATTGTCCGCGCAGCTTTGCAGGCCTCTGTAACGAACCAGCAGCCGATCGCGCTTCTGGCCGAGAATGGAGAGTATTACAGCACTTACCCGGTAAACTATCACGAAGGTGAACGCTATCCTCATCTGGTGAGAGTGGAAGGACAGCCCAACCTTCTGGACGAGATCATCAAGCCGCTGGCGGCCGCGCAGTAGTCAGGGGTTGCGGGCTTCATGGAGCGCACGGCTCTTGGACACGGCTGCTGTGCGCTCCAGTTTGTCCCAGGCAAAGGGCTTGCCGTCAATGGCGCGTTTGAGTGTCTTCAACAACACCGCGGAAAAAAGCTGGCGATAAGAGAACCGCTGCAGCCAGAGATGTAACAGGAGTTGGGCATCCTCGCCTGAACCTTTCACCTTGCGTTCCAGCAAAAACGCCAAAGATGACGTTACGAAGTCAATGGCGAGAAACATCAGGAAGTAAAAGACCAGCCGCTCAAAGCTGCTGGGATCGGCGCTGGCAGGATGGAAATATCGCGAAACCGCGTAAGTGAGCGCCCCAAAAATAAACATCAGATCAATGAACGGTGAGACCAGCGGCAGCAGTATTTGAAAGATGATGATGTTGGGCAAGGCAATCCAGCCGAGCCGGCTGCGACGGCGGATGGCGGCGCCATGTTTCCATACCGCTTGCAGAATGCCAAAAGACCAGCGAAAACGCTGCCGCATCAGGCCGTTGGCATTTGTGGGCGCTTCAGTATAGGCCAGGGCCCGGTCCTCATTCACCACACGCCATCCATTCTCCAGCAGTGACATGGTCAGGTCGGCATCCTCGGCCACCGTGTCAGTGTGATATCCGCCGGCCTGGCGGACGGAGGAAACCCGCCACGCGCCAATGGCGCCCGGCACCACGCTCACTGCGCCAAAAACGTTCAGCGCGCGGCGCTCAAAATTTTGGCTGGTGATGTACTCCAGGGCCTGCCAGCGCGTCCACAGGTTCACGCGGTTGCCTACTTTAGCATTACCGGCAACTGCACCCACCTTGGGATCGGCAAAATGCGGCACCAGAATTGAGACGGCGTCAGGCGCAATGACCGTGTCGGCATCAATGCCTACGTAAATTTCATCGTCTGTAAACTTCAGCGCATGGTTCAGCGCATCCGCTTTGCCGGCATTGGACTTGGTGAGCAACAGCACACGCCCTTCGGCAATTTCCTTGCTGAACTTCTCACGAACCACGGCGGTGGTGGAGTCGCTTGAGCCATCGTCGCAAACAATCGTACGCAGGCGCGGATAATCTGAAGCCAGCGCAGCCCGGACCGTGTGCTCAATGACCTTTTCCTCATTGAACGCAGGAATGATGATGGTAACTGCCGGCTTGTAGTCCGGCCCGCCGACCGGCCGTTGCGTGCGCAGGCGATCAAAGGTGGCCAGCGCGCCGACGCACAGCAGCCTTCCGCTCATCAGGACGTCACCGATGAAAAAGACGAAGACAACAAACTGGCCAAACCACGTGGCGGCGGTAAAAACGTACCCTTGCAGCCGCGCCGCCAGCACCTGATTCGCGGGAACCTGCGGCATCACGTCCGCGCGCGTCTTCCCGAGCAACTCCTCCACGCTCACAATCTTGAATCCCCGGGCGCGAAGGCCTTCAATGATGCCAGGCAAGGCCTTAATGGTGGCCGTACGGTCTCCGCCGCCATCGTGCAGCAAAATAATGTTGCCGCAAAAGACCGGCGCGCGCGCCTGGCAGCCCTGGGTTGACGCCGACTGCGCCTGGCTCATCACGGCAGACACAATGGCATCGGCTGTTTCTCCCTTTCTCCAGTCGTTGGGATCAATCTTAGATCCCACGGTAATGTACCCTTCGCCCTGCACCAGCTCCAGCGGACGCACCTGGTCCGCGACGTCTGGCTCCTGGTCAATGGAATAAGGCGGACGGAAATACAGCGGCTTGACGCCCAGCTTGCTGGCAAACAGCTTCTCTGTAAGCTGCAATTCCACCTTCTTCATGTACCACGGGGAAATATCGCTGATATCAGGATGAGTAAAGGTGTGATTGCCGATATCGTGACCCTCATCAAAAATGCGCTGGGCCAGGCCAGGGAATTTCTGGACCTGCAGGCCAATCAGAAAGAAGGTGGCTGGCGCATTCTCACGCTTCAGAATGTCCAGGATTTCCGGCGTATAAGCCGGGTCGGGGCCGTCGTCGAAAGTGAGTGCAACCTTTTTCTCCTGCCAGCCGTACTGCTTGATCTGGTAGGGCTGCGGCAGGACCGTCATTTTCTCCGCAACAATCATGTTGCTTTCGGTATCCAGCGTGACTGTACGCTCGCCGGGGCTGGGCTGATGCTGGATCATCAGGATCTCGCCATAGCCTTCCCGGTCAACGTCCTCACCCGAAGGTACGGTTCTGAGCTTTTGTTCCGCTCCGGCTTCATTGGGATTGTCCCAGATCTTCCACAATGACCGGTCTTCTGAACCCAGCCGCCATAGGGCAAAGGTGCGAATCCCCAGTTTGCGCGCGGACCGCATCTCGTTCAGGGCGGTTACGGCGTCCAGGTACCAGACCTGGTGCTCTACGCCGTTTTCTTCCATATAGCCAAAGTGCGGATTGAGGGAGTCGGGATGAAGATCGATCTCTGACCCTGATTCGCTGGCGTGGAGCCATTCCTCCTGCACATTGTATGTATCCACCTGGACCACGCGGCGGGTCTTGGTGGAAATGCTCCAATCGTAACCATAGTTGCCAAGGGCGCAGATCAGCTTGGTTTTGGGAATGTCCTTCAGCGCCTGCTTCAGGTTCTCGTCAAACCAATCCTGCGCGGCGATGGGCCCGGCCTTGCTTGTGGTTTGGTGCTGATCATAGTTCATGATGACCAGCCCATCAGAACCGGCAGCCAGCGCGCCATAGTCAAAATCCCGGTCAGAAACCGGAACGTTGACGTAAAGCCTGAGCCCGTGGCCATGCAGGTCCTCGCCCAGTTCCTGCACCAGCGCCCGAAAACCCGGTTGCGCTTTCAATGGAATCTCTTCAAAGTCCAGGGCCGCTCCCTTGAACCGGTCACTGCTCAGGTACAGCAGAAGCTGTGAACGGAAGCGCTTACGCGCCGCCGGATCGCTGATGAAGTCTCCGATGTTCAGCCATTGCCGGCTGCCGGGATCGAAATTATTGACCAGAGGAAATACTTCCACCTCGGCCTTTTCAGCCCGCAGAAACGGCATGACCCGATCATCCGTGGAGTGTACCAACCCATTCTCCACCACGGAAAATGGCTGGTTCGCGGCATCATATCCCTGCAGTCGCCCATCGGGCGTAAGCACATGGAGCCACTCGGGGAAAAGGATATCGATCTGGGGATAGTATTCCTTCAGCGAGACAAAGCTGGCTGCATCCCAGGTAACGTAATAGGCGGCCCGAATCCCTTCATCCGTGTTGAGCACCACCTCAGAAGGAGGAGCGCTTGTTTTGCGGTGCGTATTTTTTGTCCGTGCCGGGTGGCTGTGCTCACGCTGCTTGAGGGCGCGCAGGTTGCGTTTTTGTTCCGGCATGGTGAGCCGCGGCAATGTATCCGATTCCACGAAGACCGTGACGATGAAGAAGAGTACGAAAAAGCTGATGACCGCGCAAAACACACTCAGGAGGATGCGCAAGCGTCCCCATCGCTTTTGCTGCGGATCATAGAAAATAGACTTTGCCATGGCAGGAATCTGTTAATGACCATCGTATGCGGGTGGACACAGCAGGTCAATCGTTGTTCACGCGCGCCCACCGGCAGTTGAAGCCACCGGGATGTCCCTTTACACTTGCCCTTCTTCATGAAAAAACTCACAGATCTCGTCCGCCAGAACTGGCTGTTCTTCTTGCTGGTAACCATCATCGCCCTGGCATTGCGGTTCTTCTTTGTCTTCCGCTTTCCTCACGTGTCCGGAGACACGTGGATTTATGGCGACATCGCCAAAAATTGGCTCAACCACGGCATTTTTGGCCTGGCCGACAATGGCGTGGTGCGCCCGACGCTTATACGGCTGCCTGGATATCCAGGGTTCCTTGCAGTGGTGTTCTCTCTGTTTGGCCAGGACCACTATACGGCGGTCATGGTGCTGCAAGCGTTGATCGACACCAATACGTGCCTGGTGATTGCCGCGCTGGCACTGGAGTTGATGAATGCGCGCGCGGCCAAAGCAGCTTATCTGCTGGCAGCCGTATGCCCCTTTACGGCCATGTATGCTGCTGCGCCCTTGTCCGAAACCCTGTCCATCTTCTGTGCGGCGCACACACTCTATTACGGTGTCCGTGGACTGAAATCTCTCCAGGCTGGAAACGCTGCCCTGCCTCTATGGCTGCCGGCAGGGCTGTGGACTGCTTTAGGCATATATCTGCGTCCAGACAATGGCATTATTCTTGGTCCGTTATTTCTGGCCATGCTGGTTTTGTTCCTGCGCCCAACCCTCCGCCGGCAAACGGCAATCGCCGGAGTTCTGCTGGCCATAGTCAGTTTGGGCCCGCTTGCGCCATGGACCTTTCGTAACTGGAAGGTCTTCCATGTATGGCAGCCATTGGCTTCAAGATATGCCAATGATCCCGGCGAATTTGTGCCAAATGGGTTCAACCACTGGATGCGAACCTGGACGGTCGACTTTGCCTCAGTAGAGGAAGTGTATTGGCGCGTACCCGGCGAACCCATCAATCCGCAGGCCCTGCCGGAGCGCGCCTTTGATACTGGCCCGGAATATGAGAAAACGCAGCAGCTGATTGCACGCTATAACCAGGAACTCAATATCGCTCCCGAAATGGACGCAGATTTCGAACAGATTGCGCGCTTGCGAGTAGAGCACAACCCACTGCGCTATGGCATCTGGCTGCCCACGCTTCGTATGGCGGACATGTGGCTGCGTCCGCGGACCGAGCTCCTGAACGTGGAAACCCGCTGGTGGGAATTTGATTCGCACAGGCGCGAGAGCATTTTTGCCATCGCCTGGGCCGCGATCAATCTCTTCTACATGCTTGCGGCATTCCGGGGATGGAGGTCGTGGCGGCTCGGCGTTGCCGGAGTGTTTCTGATTGGCTTTATTGCGCTCCGCTCATTGTTCCTTTCGACCATGGAAAATCCCGAGCCGCGCTATGTGCTGGAGTGCTTTCCCGTGCTGCTGGCGCTGGCCGGAGGGGCATTCGCAAAAACCACCCACACCGATCAGCCCAAGCCTGCCGCTCAAAAACACGACGGACAAACTCAGGACCACAAATAAGAAACCCGCCGGTGTTTTAAGCCGGCGGGCCAGATCAGATTTCGATCTTTTTGGTTAGAAGGTGAAGCGTCCGCTGATAGTCAAAAGTCGCCCATTGGCGCCTGTTTGCGCGGGGTTATTAAATCCGAGCCCGAAATTGCTTGTAAAACCAGCGTTTATGCCGGCATCTTCCATGTTTGGATCGATGCTGGCGAAATTAAAGTGGTTTAAAGCATTGGTGGCACTCATACGCATCTCAAAGTTGGAGCGCTCACCAAGCTTCATATTTTTGAAGATGGAAGCGTCCAAACGGTTCGATGGCGCATCGACCTGTGGGTTTCGTGCAACGTTACCGAACGGAGTACCAAACACCGTCTGGGCTGTGTGCATGTTGATGATATAGCGCACGTCATTCTTGGTGATGGGCACAAACTGGCAAGCGCCACCGCCCCGGAGACAGCCACGCGGATCAACGGCGGTGGGAGCGTTGAGTGCGTTGACGCTCAACAACTGAGTAGCAGTTCCGCCTGGGCAGAACGTGGCTACGCTGGCGCCGAAGAGCGCATTCAAATCACCGCAGTAAATACCTACCGTGCCAGGCGCGGCGTTCCTGTTGCCGTAGAATGGGCGAGCCGGGTCACCTACGAAGGCACGAGCGTAGTTCGTGTCAAAGTAGTTTCCGTTCGCGTTAATTCTGGAATTGACGTTTGTGAACACGCCACCCTGCCTGGGAGTAAAGGGTTGCCCAGAGCCGTAGATGTACGAACCAGAAAGCGCCCATCCACCCAGTACGTGACCAAGCAATCCGTGCTGCTCCTTAAAGAAGGGAAGGTTCTCTGTAAGAGATACAGTGAACACGTTGGGGATGTTCAGGCCGGAGATGGAACGCTCTGCATCTCCTGTCTGGAACGGGTTCTGCGCGGCGAACTGAGTGTTACCCGCGGTATTGGTGGCGAAGATCTCGCTCACGTTATCCAGGTTCTTGCTGAACGTGTAACCAGCCCTCACAGTCAATTGTTTGAATAGGTTGGTGGCTCGGAATTCCGTCTGCAACGCATGATAATCAGAGAAGCCGCCATTGTCACGCGAGCGAACAACGCCCAGACCGCAGTTAACGCGTCCCACATCAGATCCAGCGCCCGGACCCACCTGCTGGGTTGCGGCACAAGGAGTCAATGAGGAAGCATTCGGGACAAGGTTTGGGAAGTCCTGCAACAGTCCATGGCTAGCGGTCGTGCCCAGGAACGGGTTGGCATCCACAGTCTGATACAGGTTTCTGCCCATGTTGCCCACATAACGCGCTTCGAACGCCGAATTCTTAGTAATCTCGCGCTCAAAGCCGAAGCTCCAGGAGTGTACCTTGTCTGGGGCTAGACCTTGCGTCGGAGTACCGAGCACTGTCTCGCTCTGGGTGCGCGGATCAAAAGTGTTCGTGGCGATAAAGGCGCCCAATGCCGAACGCACATTCGGGCCAAGCGGATTGCCCGGCATCGATAGACTGGTTGGCAGGGCAGGCGAGCTCGTCCGGGTCAAATTTTGGAGAAACCCAAAAGGTGACGATGTTGAGGTGTTCAGGAAAATGTTGTAGAACGGCGGATCGTACGACAACCTATAGCCGCCACGCAAAACGGTTTTGCCATGACCTGTCAAAAAGCCGCCCCACTGTGGAGTGTAAGCAAACCCAACGCTGGGTCCAAAGCTGTTCGTTACCGTTGGATTGGGTGGGTTAGTCCTCGCGGATAGCGGCAGGCTTTGCAGCCAGAAGGCCGTCGCCGGATTGGCTTCTCTCTTGTTGGTTACGTCGGTAAATAGCTGGGCCGGATTGCCGTAGTAAGTCCAGGTCAATCCCAGATTAAGTGTCAAGTTCTGACCGATCTTCCAGTCATCACCACCGTATAGGAACGTATCGTATTCACGGAAATCCAGCACCGGGTTGCCTTGGGCAATCGTAATGCTGGAGAGACCGGGAACACTTGGATTGGCATTGATCACGCCGTTGACAAAGCCAGCAAGGTTGTCATAGGCAAACTGGCCGTTGATATTGGGCAGGAAGGTGTTCGGCGAACGCTGGTAGGTCCAGTTCACGCCTGCCTTGAACGCGTGCTTCCCCAGAACGTAGTTCCAATTGTCCTGCGCCTGCCAGGTGTTTACCAGCCGTCCCTGAGGTATGTTGGTGGCGGGACCAAAGCCCAAAGAACCGCCTATTGAAACATTTGTCAGGGCCTGAAGAATCTGTCCTGTGCCCGGCTCAAAAGTGTTGCCAATGTTGTTGCCGCCGAAAACCACGTTCAAACGGTCGAAGCCTATGCGCGCTTCATTGACCATGTGAGAGGAAAAGTTGTGGGTTTCGCTGAGAAGCACAGCCTGGCTGAGTGCGGTAACGTTGAACAGATAGCCCGCAGCGCCATTGTCATTGTTGTTAAATGAGTTGTTTCTGTTGAACAGGTAGCGGCCCATTATGCTATCGGAGCCTATCTGCCCATCCACGCGAATCGGGAAATTGAAAGCATGGCTGGGAGTTGCCAGCGTACGGGATACGCCAGCCGTCTGAATGCCACTACAAGCAGTACCCGTTTGTGCGGCCGAAAAATTTACTGAGGACGGAGCACCATTTGGCGCTGGATTTCCTGCGCTGATACCATAGGCCCCGAATTTCGCGAGAGCAGCCACCTGTTGCGCCTGAAGACCGGTGGGGAAACAAGCAGCCAAGGTCGCCAAGCCAGCCGGAGTCGGCGTGGTAGCGGCAGACAAAAAGGTGCTCTGGCCAGAGAACAACTCGTTGTCGAATCCACCAAAAATGAACCACTTGTTCTTAAGGATCGGCCCGCCTATGGTTCCACCACCGAATTCGTCGTTGCTGCGCAGTGGGCCAGTCTGGGGATTACACTGCGGGTTAAACGGGTCTTTACAGGTTACGGTTCCAGGCAGGTTGGAATTGGTTCCAGGCTTGTTGGAACGTCTTTGAGTGTTGCTCAGGGCGTTCAAGTAGGAATTATTTTCCGTACCATACACCGAACCGTGCCAGGCGTTCCCGCCGGATTTAGTGATAATGTTCACCACAGAGCCGGCATTGCGTCCGTATTCCGGACCAAAGTTATTTGTGACAAGAACGTATTGTTGAACAAAGTTCGTATCGCTCACAAAAAGCGCCGGGCCGCCAACGCTGTTGTCATTGTTGTTTTGGCCGTCAACTTCCTGATCGTTGTTGCGCCCGCGGAGACCATTGCTGGAGAAGCCCCCGCCGTTTTGGTTAGAGAAGTTATCGCTGCGTGTAGCCACAACGCCCGGAACGAACAGCGCCAGACGATCCAGACCCTGATTTTCCTGAATACCCGCGAAGGTGCTCAGCGTAGTACCTGAGAAAGTGCTGCTCACTTGTGACTGTGTGGTTTCAATAAGAGGAGCGTCGCCGGTGACCTCAACTGTGGTTGAGGTTTCACCCACGGACATGTGCATGGAGCCCAGGCCTGTATCGCGCCCGGCGCCAACAACCACGCCTGCCTCAGAGGTCGTTTTGAAACCCTGGGCGACCACTTCAACCGCATATGTTCCTACGGGCAACAGATTCAGGCGATAAACACCTGCACTGTCAGTGGTGGTGGTAAACGTTACCCCTGTTTCTACGTTCTTAGCTTTTACCTGAGCACCCGATACAACCGCTCCCTGAGGGTCCGTCACTGAGCCAGAAATTGAGCCCTTAACGACCTGTCCCACAGAGGGGATGCACCAAACCAGTGCCAGCGTAATCGCAAAAAAAGCCGCGATGTAGCGCAGTTTTGTTTTCATTCTTCTTCTCTCCATTTTGGTTGGTCAAAACGACAGCGCGAGGATGTGATCCCCCTATACAGATGGCTCTATATCTTCACGTTGTCTATGTCCTATTCCGGTGGCAATCAGAGTTCCACAAAAAAACCGATTAAAATCATGTGCTTAGCTCTAATAAATCAAACTTAATACTTATTTACATATTTTTCATAAATTTGATTTTCCAAATTTGGAATATTTTCGTCTAGTTTCCCTGCTTTTCAGTCACGAGAGAGCGAGGGTTACTAACTCCCCTTCCTTTAAGGCTTTAACTCGATTGTCTTTCCAAACCACCGGACTATTCTGCATAAACCAATGCAATCTCATAGCAGACGAACGCTTCTAGCTGGTTTTTGGCTCATGATTCTCTCGGTGTCGGCATTCGCCGGGGACGCCGCCGCAGACCGCATCGACGTTCGTCCGCCTGCCCCAATTCGTCAACCGGAATCCGGCTACAGGATTCAGGCTGGCCTCGATGGTGAGATCTATCCTGTCTTTGCCAACTTTGCTTCTTTACAAAAGCTGGGAGAACGGACCTTCGGGGTGGTCTCGCTAACGCTATCCAACGGCGGCGAAAGCACGATCGCACGGCGGGTCTCAGTTAAAATTCCGGGCTGGAGCGACGAAGAAATTCAAGTAGCCGAGCTTATGCCCGGCGTCACACGCACTCTGGTTTTTGCTCCTGCCTT
>WNFP01003245.1_pt1 | contig 13014 bp, 12 predicted proteins | sample 5400201 | NCBI WGS metagenome assembly WNFP01 (sample SAMN13153355, study PRJNA577476) | soil metagenome | isolation source: 115 cm saprolite under Madrone tree | place: USA:California | collected 2016-06-14
GTCTCCGCTTGCGCGACCTGCGACGGCTTCTTCTTCCGCGGCAAGGAAGTGGGAGTGGTGGGCGGCGGGGACACGGCCATGGAGGAGGCGAACTTCCTCGCCAAGATGGTGAGCAAGGTGACCGTCATCCATCGCCGCGAGGAGCTGCGGGCGAGCAAGGTGATGCAGGATCGCGCCAAGGCGAATCCGAAGATCGGCTGGGCCTTCAACCAGGAAGTGGTCGAGGTCCTGGGCGACAAGCAGAGCGGCGTCCGCGGCATCCGCACCAAGGACACGAGGACGGGCGAGATCCGCGAGCACCCCATGGGCGGCCTCTTCGTCGCCATCGGACACCAGCCGAACACCGACCTCTTCAAGGGCCAGCTGGAGATGGACCCGGTGGGCTACATCAAGGTGCAGCCGGGGACCACGAAGACGTCGGTGCCGGGCGTGTTCGCCTCCGGCGACGCGGCCGATCCGGTCTATCGCCAGGCCGTCACCGCGGCGGGAACGGGCTGCATGGCGGCCATCGACGCCGAGCGCTTCCTCACGGAAGCCGGACACGCCTGAGGGGCGGTTACCGCGGCAGCTTGCGGGTGCGGGGCGGCGTCAGGGGCTGGTTGGCCCGCGGCTGCGGCGCTTCGTCCGTCCGGTTCCAGTCGCCGGTGCGCCCGCCGCTCTTGTGCACCAGACGGACCGACACGACCTCCATGCCGCGGTCGTGCCGCTTGGCCATGTCGTAGATGGTCAGCGCGGCGGCCATGGCGCCGGTGAGCGCCTCCATCTCCACTCCGGTCCGCTCGACGGCGTGCACGCGCGCTTCGATGCGCACCACCCCCGCGCTCTCGTCGCAGGCCACGTCCACGTCGGCCCCGGCCAGGACGATGGGGTGGCAGAGAGGAAGGATGTCGGGCGTGCGCTTCGCCGCCATGATCCCCGCGAGGCGGGCGGCGGCCAGCGCATCCCCCTTCTCCAGCCGGCCTTCGTTGAGCAGCTTCAGGGTCTCTCGAGAGCAGCGCAGCTCGGCGCGCGCGATCGCCACCCGCGACGTCCGATCCTTCTCCCCCACGTCGATCATCTTCATGGGCGGATTTTACAGTCCGCGGTCGCGGAGCTGCTCGTCGTCCTCGCCGTTCAGGTGCCCGACCTCGTGCATCAGCGTGTCGCGCACTTCCCGCCGCAGCTCGTCGTCGTTGTGCGCCGCCCGGGCCAGGTTGCGCCGGTAGAGGAGGATGGTGGGCTTGGCGTCCGAGGGAGCGCTCTCCGGCGGGGGGCGGAACAAGCCGAGGATGCCCGGCGAGAGCGGCGGGTCGGTCGCCACCAGGTCCTTCACCTCGGGGAGATCGGTCACCTCGAAATCGGCGCGCGCCAGCCCGGCCTTGACCGCCGGGGGCAGCTTGTCGACCTCTTCCTCGACGATCTTCTGGAACACGCTCCGGGGCGTCTGCGAGGTGCCCTTGAAAGCGTCCGGGTCGAGCTTGTGCGCGCGGGCGAAGTGCGCGGCGGCCGCCATGTCGTCCTGCGCCCGCTCGGCGATCAGGCCGAGGTAGTGCTCGGCCCAGGCGTCCGGGACTTCGTTGGCGAGCCGCGAGAGCTCATGCCTGGCCTGGTCGAACTTGCAGAGCTCGAAGAGGGCCACGCCCTTCTCCCGGCGCGCCTCGCGGTCCTTCGGCTCGTACTCGAGCGCCTTGGTGGACGCGGCCAGCGCATCGGCGGGCCGGCCCAGGTCGTCCAGGGCCATCGCTTCCAGCAGGTGCAGCTCCTTGAGCAGCGAGCGGTCGCGGATCTTGTGGGCGCGGGGCAGCGCCCGCTTCACGTACTGCAGCGCCAGCTCCAGGTCGTCGCGCGCGCCCAGTCGGCGGACGTGCAGGTCGGCGCTGGAGCGCAGCACTTCGGGGTCGTCCGGATCGATGGCCAGGGCCCGCGCGTAGGCCGTGCGCGCTTCCTCGATGTGGCCCAGCTCGGCGAGCGCGGCGCCGCGGAAATGGTGCGCGGCCACGCTGGTCGGGTCGGTCCTGGTGGCCTCGCGCGCGCACTCCAGGGCGTCCTCGTAGCGGCCTCCCTCGAAGTCGCGGGACGCCTGGTCGAGCAGCTCGGGAAGGGCGGGATCGTGGCCTCCAGTCGACGCCAGGCAGGGGGCCGCCGGGGCGCGCGGCTGCGGCCGCGCATCGGACGGAGCGTCCAACGGCTTGGCCACGGAGGCGGAAGGTCCGCCTCCAGTCCCCGATTTCAGCACCGGGATGGGCGCGGGGCTCGAGGTGCTTGCGTCCTTCCTGCACGCGGCCAGCGCGGCCAACGCGCCCGCGGCCGCGGCGACCAGGAGCAACCGGTAGCGGAGCTTGTGTGTCATCGCTGGCTTGTCGAACACGCGAGCTTGGCCTCCGGCTTCCCGAGAGGCGGCCCAGGTGGCACCCACACGGTACCACACGGCGGCCTCCCAGGCAGGCCCTCGATCGTCAGTGTGACTGGCAACCGGCCCGCGCTCAAGTTCCTTTCGCGCAGGCCGAAGGCCCTACGACTTGAGGAACAGCAGCGGTCCTTTCCAGAGCACGCGGCGGCGGAGCTCGGCGCTCAAGCCGGCTGTCTTCAGGGCCTCGTCCGCCTTGGGGAGTGCGAGGAGGTCGGTGGCACCCTCACCGATGTCGCTGGTCAGGACGATCCGCTCGGCCCCGTGCTTGGAGATGACCCCGGCGGCGTCCCCGGCTTCGAACAGTCCTGGTTGGAGCGTCAGTCCGCACCAGCAGCCCATCGCGCGGGCGAGCACGAACGTCTCGGGGCTGACGTGGTCGATGAGGACGCGGGACGGGTCGAGGGGCGAGGAGTGGACCAGCGCCAGCACGCGCCGCGTCCGGGCCGCCTTCTCCTTGTCCGGCGTGTGCACGATGACCGGACGGCGCAGCCGGACCGCCAGCTCGAGCTGGCGGGAGAAGATGTCCTCCTCGCGCTCTCCGCCGGCGTGGAGCCCGAGCTCGCCCAGGGCGACCACGCGCGGATCGTCGAAATAATGCGGGAGCCGCTGGAGGAGCTCGTCCACTCCGTGCCAGGGGATGCGCGCGGGGTGCAGCGCGAGCGCGACCATGGGGCGGATGCCGGCCGTCAGGAGCCGCTGGGCCTGCAGCTCGACCAGCTCGTCCCAGTAGCGGCGCAGCTCCGCGGCTCCGGCCGCCCCGGCATCGCGGGCGCAGGTGACCGCCGCTTTCACGCCGAAGTACGCCAAGGTGGCCAGATCCGCATCGCGGATGCCGTCGGCGTGCAGATGCAGGTCCACGAACATCGCATCGACGGTAACATGTGGCATGCACTTGGCAGGAGGCGTTCGACTGCCTACCAGACCGGGACATCCGCGGAGGGGGAAGGTCTTGTCGAACGCAGGACAGAAGATCGCGGCCGTCGTGCTTGCAGCGGGCAAGGGCACCCGGATGAAGTCCGGCAAGGCCAAGGTGCTGCACGAGGCCAATGGCCGGCCCATCGGCTTCTATCCCATCCGCTGCGCGCTGGCCTTGGACGCCGCGCCGGTGGTCGTGGTGGTCGGGCACCAGGCGCAGTCGGTCGAGGAGGAGATGTCGCGGCTGTTCGCCGGCGCGGCCCTCCGATTCGCCCTGCAAGCCGAGCAGCTGGGAACGGGCCACGCGGTGCTCTCCGCCGAGCCGGCGCTGCGCGGGTTCGAGGGCAGCGTGCTCGTCCTCGCCGCCGACGTGCCGCTGATCCGGCCGGAGACGCTGCAGAAGCTGGTGAGCGCGCGGCAGGGGGCCGACGTGGCGTTGATCAGCTGCCGCGCCATCGATCCCACGGGCTACGGGCGCATCGTGCGCGGGCCCGACGGCGCGGTGACCCGCATCGTGGAGGAGAAGGACGCCTCCGCCGCCGAGCGGAAGATCACCGAGGTGAACGCCAGCATCTACCTGGTGGATGCGAAGTTCCTCTTCTCGGCCCTGCGCGGCCTCGGGCGCGGCAACGCCCAAGGCGAGTACTATCTGACCGACATCGTCGCCAGGGGCCGCGCCGTCGCGGTCGAGGCGGAGGAGAGCGAAGTGTCCGGCGTCAACGATCGCGCGCAGCTCGCCCGCAGCGCCGCCCAGCTGCGCGAGCGCCGCAATGCGCAATTGATGAAGGACGGCGTGACGCTGGTGGATCCGTCGGTCACGTACGTCGAGGAGGGCGTCGAGGTGGGCGCCGACACGGTGCTGGAACCGATGGTCTCGCTGCGGGGGAAGACCCGGGTGGGCCGCGGCGTCCACGTCGGGCAGGGCTGTGTGATCGTGGACAGCGAGCTCGCGGACGGGGCGCAGATCCTGCCCTATACCCACTTGGAGGGCGCGAGGATCGGGCCGGCCGCGCAGGTCGGTCCCTTTGCGCGCCTGCGGCCCGGTGCACAGGTTGCCGAGCAGGCGAAGGTGGGAAATTTCGTGGAGTTGAAGAAGACGGTGCTGGGGAAGGGGAGCAAGGCGAACCACCTGACGTACCTCGGGGACGCGGTGGTCGGGGAAGGGTGCAACATCGGGGCGGGCACCATCACCTGCAACTACGACGGGACGAACAAGTCCGTGACCATCATCGAGGACGGCGCCTTCATCGGCAGCGACACCCAGCTGGTCGCGCCGGTGAAGATCGGGAAGGGCGCCTACGTGGGCAGCGGGACCACGGTGCGCGAGGACGTCCCCGCGGGGGCGCTGGCGGTCAGCGCGGGCAAGCAGCGCAACATCGAGGGATGGGTTGCGAACAAGTCCCCGGCGCGGCGGAAGAAGGATTCGGGGGAGCGATAAGCATGTGCGGCATCGTGGGGTACGTGGGGGACGAGGAGTGCGCGGGCCTGCTGGTCGACGGGCTGCGCAAGCTGGAATACCGCGGCTATGACTCGGCCGGCGTCGCCGTGCTCGGCGACAAGGGCCTCGCGGTGGTGCGGGCCAAGGGGAAGCTCGCCAACCTCGAGAAGAAGCTGGGCGAGTCGATGCCCAAGGGCGCGACCGGAATCGGCCACACCCGCTGGGCCACGCACGGCAAGCCCTCCGACGAGAACGCGCATCCGCACAAGTACGGCGGGGTGGCGGTGGTCCACAACGGCATCCTCGAGAACCACCTGGAGCTGAAGGAGACGCTGTCCAAGGCGGGGCACAAGTTCAGCTCGGAGACCGACACCGAGATCTTCGCCCACCTGATCCAGGTGGAGATCGAGAAGGGCCTCAGGCTTCCCGAGGCGGTGCGCGCGGCGTTGCGCAACGTGCGGGGCACGTACGCGCTGGCGGTGGTCTCGGAGAAGTTTCCCGAGATGCTGGTGGTCTCCAAGAACGCGAGCCCGCTGGTGGTCGGGCTGGGCCAGGACTGCAACTTCGTCGCTTCCGACGTTCCCGCCATCCTGGCGCACACCCGCGACGTCATCTACCTCGAGGAAGGCGACTTCGCGGTCATCACCAAGGGCGCGGTCGAGCTCACCGACAAGGCCGGACAGAAGCTCTCCCGCGGCGTCAAGCGCATCGACTGGACGCCGACCATGGCGGAGAAGAACGGCCACAAGCACTTCATGCACAAGGAGATCCACGAGCAGGCGCGCGCGCTGACCGACACCATCCGCGGCCGCGCCAGCGTGGAGGAGGGCGACGTCTACCTCGACGGCTGCCGCCTCGACGCGAAGCTGGTGCAGAAGCTGGCCAAGGTGCAGATCGTGGCTTGCGGCACCTCCTGGCACGCCTCGCTCACCGGCAAGCTGATGATCGAGACGCTGGCGAGGATCCCGGTCGAGGTCGACCTGGCCAGCGAGTTCCGCTACCGCGAGCCGCTGGTGGACCAGAGCACCCTCTGCGTCGCGGTCTCGCAATCGGGCGAGACGGCCGACACGCTGGGGAGCTTCCGCGAGGCGAAGTCCCGCGGCGCCCGCGGCCTGGCCATCTGCAACGTGGTGGGGAGCGCCATCGCCCGCGAGGCCGACGACGTGCTCTACACGCACGCCGGTCCCGAGATCGGCGTCGCCTCCACCAAGGCGTTCACCACCCAGCTCGCGGCGCTCTTCCTGCTCGCCGTGCGCCTGGGGCGGCTGCGCGGGACGCTGACGGCGCAAGAGGCGCAGCACCACTTGCAGGCGCTCAACGAAGTGCCCATGCAAGTCGAGCGCGTCCTCAAGTACGAGGACGTGATCAAGCAGGCGGCCTACAAGTTCAGCCAGGCGCGCGACCTGCTCTTCCTCGGCCGGGGGCCGCAGTACCCGGTGGCGCTGGAGGGCGCCCTCAAGCTGAAGGAGATCTCGTACATCCATGCCGAGGGATACGCGGCGGGCGAGATGAAGCACGGTCCCATCGCCCTGATCGACGAGAACATGCCGGTGATGGTGCTGGCCCCGCGCGACTCGGCGTCCGAGGCGGGCGTGAACTACGAGAAGATCCTGGGCAACATCCAGGAAGTGCGCGCCCGCGGCGGGCGGGTCATCGCCATCCACTCGGAAGGCGATACGCAGGTGCCGGCGCTGGCCGAGGCGGCGATCCCGCTGCCGCAAGTGAACCCGCTGCTCATGCCGATGGTGTCGGTGATCCCCACCCAGCTCTTCAGCTACCACGTGGCGGACCACCGCGGCACCGACGTCGACCAGCCCCGCAACCTGGCCAAGTCCGTGACGGTGGAATAACTCGACCGTCGATCGGCCCCCGCGGTAGAAGCGGCGCATGCGGATCGCAGTCGTCGGGAGCGGGTACGTCGGGCTCGTCGCCGGAGTGTGCTTCGCCGATTCGGGCCACACGGTGGTCTGCGTCGACGTCGACGAGCGCAAGATCCGGGAGCTGCAGGCCGGCCGCAGCCCCATCTACGAGCCGGGCCTGGAAGAGCTCCTGGAGAAGAACGTCGCGGCGGAGCGGATCCGCTTCACCACCGACGTCGCGGAGACGGCCCGCGCCAGCGACGTGGTCTTCATCGCGGTGGGCACTCCCCAGCGGGACGACGGCAACGCCGACCTGCGCGCCGCCATGTCGGTGGCGCACCAGGTCGCCGACGTCGCCGAGCGCTACATGGTGGTGGTCAACAAGAGCACGGTCCCGGTGGGGACGGCCGCCCGCATGCAGGCGGAGATTGCGACGCGGGCCAAGGTCGAGATCGACGTGGTCTCGAACCCCGAGTTCCTCAAGGAAGGGGCGGCGATCGACGACTTCCTCCGGCCCGACCGGATCGTGATCGGCTCGCCCAGCGAGCGCGCCCGCGGGATCATGGCCGAGCTGTACGCGCCGTTCGTGCGCACCGAGAGCCCCATCTACTTCATGGACCCGCGCTCGGCGGAGCTGACCAAGTACGCCGCCAACGCGATGCTGGCGGCCCGCATCTCCTTCATGAACGAAGTGGCCATGCTCTGCGAGAAGGTGGGCGCGGACGTCGATTCGGTGCGGCGGGCGATGGGCGCCGACGACCGCATCGGCCAGAAGTTCCTCTTCCCCGGCTGCGGCTACGGCGGGAGCTGCTTCCCCAAGGACGTGAAGGCGCTGATCGCCACCGCCCGCAACCACGGGCTCGACTTCGCGCTGCTGGCGGCGGTGGACGCGGTCAACGACCGGCAGAAGCGCCTCCTCGCGCAGAAAGCCAAGGCGCATTTCGGCAACCTGCGGGGCAAGAAGTTCGGCGTCTGGGGGCTGGCGTTCAAGCCGAAGACCGACGACCTCCGCCAGGCGCCCGCGCTGGCGCTGATCGACGAGCTCCTCGCCGACGGCGCCCAGGTGACCGCGCACGATCCGGTCGCGTCCGAGAACGCGCGCGGAATCTTCGGCGAACGCATCCAGCTGGTGCAGAACCCCTACCTGGCGGCGGAGGGCGCGGACGCGCTGTTCCTGGTCACCGAGTGGAACGAGTTCCGCCAGCCGGACTTCGCCCGGATCAAGTCGGCCATGAAGCAGCCCATCCTGTTCGACGGCCGCAACATCTGGAACCCGGGCCGGCTCCGGGAGATGGGCTTCACGTACTACGGCGTCGGGCGGGCAGCGTAGGCGGAGAGGAACGCCTCGATCCGGCGCCAGAGCCCGGGCAGATCGGCGGTCAGCTCGTGCCCTTCGGGCAGCTCGACCAGCTCCGCCCTGCCCTGCATCCGCCGGACGAAGTCGCGCGCCAGGGCTGGATCGACCACCTCGTCTTTGGACCCCTGGATCACCAGCGTCGGGCAGCGGGGCAGCGGAAAGCCCGGATGCCGCCGCGCATCGAGGAGGAATCCATGGGACAGCTCCTCCTTGCGGCCGTGCGCGTAGTGATCGAACGCGAACCGGCCGTCATTGCGCCAGATCCATAGGTCTGCGGGATCCATCCGCGCCTCCCAGCGAGGTCCGAGATCGAAGGCCGGGGCCAGGAGCACCAGCGCCCGCGCGCGCTCCGGGTGCGCCGCGGCCCAGGTCGCGGCGACGAATCCACCCAGCGAGGACCCGAACAGCACCACCGGCTCCTCGCCCTGGGCGAGCGCATCGACCCGCTCCAGCATCCGGGTGACGGTGAGGTCCTGGAACGCCGGCTGGTTGAGGTCGGGGATGACCAGCTCCACTCCCCGCTCGCGCAGGCGCGCCTTCACGAACTGCCCCTTGCTGGAGGTGGGACCGCTGGCGAAGCCGTGCAGCCAGAGATGGAGCATGGGCTCTTTTATCCCGGCGCGCCTGAGCAGGTATGTTAGATCGCCCGGCGGCCATGAAGCGCCTCAAGCCCTTGCTCCTGCTCGCGTCCGTGCTCACCCTCCAGTGGGCCGCGGGCTGCTCGAATCCCTGCATCCAGCTGGCGGACCAGATCTGCAGCTGTCAGCAGGACCCGGTCACCCAGTCGGCCTGCCAGCAGCTGGCGCGGGAGCAGAAGGGGATCTTCTCGGTGACCAGTCAAAACGAGCAACAGTGCCAGAGGGCGTTGGACACGCACGCCTGCGACTGCACGGTGATCACCACGCCCGAGGGCCGGGCCCGCTGCGGGCTCGCCTATCCCGAGCCGCTGCCCGATGGGGGCATGCCGTAGCGTCGGGGGACCCATGGCGAAACTGTGCGTGACCGGCGCGGCGGGGTTCATCGGCGGGCACCTGGCCGAGGCGCTCTTGCGCGACGGCCACGAGGTGGTGGGCCTCGACGACTTCTCCAGCGGCAAACGGGAGAACGCGGCGCTTCTGGCGAAGTTCCCCAAGTTCACGCTGGTGGAAGGATCGATCGCCGATCCCGGCGCCGCGCGGCGGGCCATCGAGGGCGCGACCTGGGTGTTCCACCTGGCGGCGATCCCTTCGGTGCCTTTGTCGATGCAGGAGCCGGAGCGGACCACCGCGGTCAACGTGGGCGGCACGGTGAACGTGCTGGAGACGGCGCGCAATGCCGGCGTCCAGCGCGTCGTCCTGGCGTGCTCCTGCGCGGCGTACGGCGACGCTCCCGAGCAGCCCAAGCGCGAGGAGATGACGCCGCGTCCGTTGAGCCCGTATGCGGCGCAGAAGATCGCTTGCGAGCTGTATGCGCGGACGTACACGGCGGCCTATGGCCTGCCCTGCGTCGCGCTGCGCTTCTTCAACGTCTACGGCCCGCGCCAGGATCCGAAGAGCGAGTACGCGGCGGCGATCCCCCGCTTCACCACCCGGCTGCTCGCCGGCAAGCGGCCCATCGTCTTCGGCGACGGCCTGCAGACCCGCGACTTCGTCCACATCTCCGACGTCCTGCGGGCGAATCTCCTCGCCGCCACCAGCGAGAAAGCGCCGGGCGAGGTGATCAACGTCGCCAGCGGCAAGAGCTCCTCGCTGATCGAGCTCATCGCCGTCCTCAAGCAGGTGATCGGACCGTCCGCGCAGCGCCTCGAGATCGAGCACCAGGCCCCGCGCGCCGGCGACCTGCGCGCATCGTCGGCGGACATCTCCAAGGCGCGGGCAGTGCTCGGGTACGAGCCGCGCGTCCAGCTCGCGGAAGGCCTGGCGGGAGTGGTGGACTTCTTCCGTCAGGCTTGAGCGGACTCGAGCAGCGCCGCGATGTCCGCGGGCAGCGGCGACTGGAAGCGCAGCAGCTCTCCCGTCACCGGGTGCGGCAGGATCAGCTCGCTGGCGTGCAGCGCCTGGCGCCAGAGGCGCAGGCGGGCCCGCTCCTCGGGCGTGATCAGATCGTCGAACATCCCCGGGGGCGCCGGTGTCCCCCCGCTCTCCGCGAGCCGGAGGAAGATCTCCTCGGACGGCCCGTACAGCTTGTCGCCGACCAGGGGGAAGCCGGCGGCTTGCAGGTGCGCGCGGATCTGGTGCTGGCGCCCGGTGCGCGGCACGCAGCGCAAGAGCGTCAGCTCCGGGTAGCGCCGCACCACCTCGCAGCAGGTGAGGGAGGGCGCCCCGTCCGGGTCGACGCGCGTCTTCACCTTCACCCGGCCGCCTCCCACCCGCAGCGGCAGGTCGACGTCGAACCGCTCCTCGGGCGGCGAGCCCTCCACCACCGCGAGGTAGGCCTTCTCCACCTGCCGCGCCGCGAACACCGCCTTCAGGCGGCGCGTGTCGAGCGGCGTCCGCCCGCAGGCCACCAGACCGCTGGTCTCGCGATCCAGCCGGTGCGCCGGATCGGGCTTCTGCCCGGCTGCGTTGCGGTGGCGCTGCTCCAAGGCCCAGGTCAGCGTGCTGACGTGGTACCGGGCAGTGGGGTGCAGGGCGAGGCCCGCCGGTTTGTCCACCACCAGGATCGCGTCGTCCTCGTACACGACGGGGATGGGCGGCGGCTCGCCGGAATCCCCGGGACTCCGCTTGCGCAGCGCGAATCGCAGCCCCGGCCAGATGAGCGTCTCCGGCAGGAGCTCGCGCTCGGCGTGCACCAGGGACCGGCCGCGCAGCAGCCGCTCCAGCCGATCCGGCGGGAGCGGGCGCATCAGCTTCTCCGCGACGTACGCGGCCAGCGTCCAGCCCGCGTAGTTGGGCTCCACCTCGTAGTGGATGAAGGAATCGTCGGGCAAACGGTGCAAGCGTACGTCGTCTGGAGAACAGCGCAAGTTGCGGTACCAGACCGGCGTGCGCACGGTAACCCGCGTGAAGATCCTCCACGTCGTCGGCGCGCGTCCCAACTTCATGAAGCTGGCGCCCATCCTGGCCCAACTGAAGAAGCGGCAGGAAGGGCATCACATCCTGGTCCACACCGGCCAGCACTACGACGCGAAGATGTCGGACGTGTTCTTCCAGGACCTGGGCATGCCCGCTCCCGACGTCCACCTCGGAGTCGGAAGCGGGACGCACGCGCAGCAGACCGCGAAGGTGATGACGGAGATCGAGCCCGTGCTCCTGCGGGAGAAGCCCGACGTGGTGGTGGTCGCGGGCGACGTGAACAGCACGGTGGCGGTGGCGCTGGTGGCCGCGAAGATGGGGCTGGCCGTCGCGCACGTCGAAGCCGGCCTCCGCTCGCGCGACTGGAGCATGCCGGAGGAGATCAACCGGGTCCTCACCGACCGGCTCTCCGATCTGCTCTTCACGCCTTCGCCGGACGGCGACGCGAACCTGATCGCCGAGGGCATCGATCGCGCGCGCATCCACTTCGTCGGGAACGTGATGATCGACTCGCTGCAGGCCGCGTTGCCCCGGGCCCGGGAGAGCCGGATCCACCAGCGGCTCGAGCTCTCCCGCAAGGGATATGCCCTGGCCACGTTGCACCGGCCCGCCAACGTCGACGATCCCCGCGCGCTCTCGCGCCTGCTCTCCGCGCTCGCGGAAGTGGCGGCGCAGCTGCCCGTGGTGTTCCCCATCCACCCCCGCACGCGCGCGCGGCTGCCCGAAGGCTTCGAGGCGCCGGGGCTCAAGCTGGTGGAGCCGCTCGGCTACCTCGACTTCCTCGCCCTCACCGCGGACGCCCGGCTGGTGATGACCGACTCGGGCGGAATCCAGGAGGAGACCACGGCCCTGGGCGTGCCCTGCCTGACGCTGCGCGAGAACACCGAGCGGCCGGTGACGGTGGAGGTGGGCACGAACCAGCTGGTCGGGACCGATCCGGCGAAGGCCGTAGCCGCCGCCCGCGAGGTGCTGGCGGGCAGGGCGAGACAGGGCCGCGTTCCGGAACGGTGGGACGGACGCGCGGCCGAGCGGGTGGCCGAGGTCCTGGTGCGGTTCTGCGACGGCGGGGGAGGGCGGAGATGAGACGGAAGGGAAGGCGCCGGAGGGCGCGCTTGCGCCGGCTGCGGTCTCGATTGTTCTGAAGATTTGCGTTCGCGCCGGAGCGGGCCTAAACGGGCGGTGTGCAGGCGGTCTTCATCGCGCCCGCCGCGGTCCTCGCGGCGCTGTGGCTCTGGTTCCTCGCCCGCGGGCGGGCGCGCCTTGGCGTCAAGCGCCTGGCCCTGCGGCTGACCTTGCTCGCCCTGGCCGGTCTGCTGGTGGCGGTCGCCGCCGACCGGGGCCTCCTGGCGCGCACCTCGATCGGGTTCCGCGCCGCCCTGATCCTGGCGGTGGTCGTCGTCACCGTCGCCTACCTCTATCTGACGCGCTTCTGCGGCGCCTGCGGGCGCATGGTCCGCAACCTCAAGACGCAGACTTGCCCGCGCTGCGGCGGCTACCTTCCGCTTCACGGCATGACCACGCGCTTGCGCCGGCCCGGCGACGAGCAAGCCTGGAGCCCGCGCGGCCGCAGGGTCCGCCCACCGCGGTCGCGGCATCCGGAAGGCCCCAGCGCGTGAACGCGCACGTCGATCTTTCGCGCGGGCTCCCGGAAGGCTTTCTCCTGGCAGGCGATCCGTCGGCGGAAGAGGTCCGCCGGCTGTGGGCGGAGCGACAGGAGGCGGCGCTGCCGCTGCTCCGCGGGGGGTTCTCGCTCGCCGTCTGGGACGAGCCCTCGCGCACCGTGACGCTCTGCCGCGACGCGCTGGGCGTCCGGCCGCTCTATTACTGCGCATCGGGCAGCCAGCTCTGGTTCGGGAACCGCCCGCCGAAAGGCGCGCCGCGCGGGCAACTCGACCGCGCTGCCCTCTCCGATTATCTGGAGCTCGGCTACATCCCTTCGCCGGCCACCGCCTGGAGCGGGCTCCGCAAGGTCCCTGCCGGCCAGCTGCTCCGTTTCGGTCCTCGCGGCACCGAGCTCCGCCGCTGGTTCCAGACGCCGGTTCCCGGATCGGGCCGGGCTCCCT
>WNFP01008872.1_pt1 | contig 13005 bp, 7 predicted proteins | sample 5400201 | NCBI WGS metagenome assembly WNFP01 (sample SAMN13153355, study PRJNA577476) | soil metagenome | isolation source: 115 cm saprolite under Madrone tree | place: USA:California | collected 2016-06-14
ATCGTCCCGCATGCCCGCGAGGCGGAGCTCGTCGGCTTCCTGACCGAGATCCCGTCGCGGGGGAGCGAGGTGCTGAACCACGACGAGCGCATTCGCGAAATCGCGCTCGAGGTCGCCGAGGCGCGCGACGTGCTCTATCTCGGCCGCGGCAGCGCCTTCCCGCTGGCGCTCGAAGGGGCGCTGAAGCTGAAGGAGATCTCCTATATCCACGCCGAGGGCTATGCCGCGGGGGAAATGAAGCACGGGCCGATCGCGCTGATCGACGAGGCTGTGCCGGTCATCGTGCTGGCCCCCCGGGATGATCTCTTCGAGAAGACCCTCGGCAATGTCGAGGAAGTCATGGCCCGCGGCGGCCGCGTCGTGATGATCTCGGACGCCGACGGTGTCGCCAGGCTCGCCGACCGCCTCGCCTACGGCATCGCGGTGCCGAATTGCGACCCGTTTGTCGCCCCCCTGCTCTACGCGATCCCGATCCAGCTCCTCGCCTACCACGTCGCCGTTATCAAAGGCACCGACGTCGACCAGCCGCGCAACCTCGCCAAGAGCGTCACAGTCGAGTAGTAGTCTACCGAGCTGAGAGTTCCGCGCGCATCAACAGCACCAGAACCCGCACGCAGACTATTCCCTTGCCTCGACCCGCCGCTGCGGGAGCGAAAGTAGCGTGAGCGCGATCAGAGCTTCGCACATTTTCAGTGAAGATGCCGAGATGGCCACGACCGCAGTCAACAACGAGACGATCACCGCATAGCTGCTTGGCATGACACCGGGTTATCCACTAGCAAACGGAAAATGGCCGGGACCTTCGCCCTCTTCGCATTCATGAAAGTCCCTAAACGACGCTCGGCTTGGCATTTTCACCCCCGGTTTAAGAGATCAGTTACCGGGAGGTCAATTGAGCATTTTATACGGTTCATACATAATAATGATTAACCTTAAAATAATTAGTTAATGTTCGCGGTGATTTTAACCAACAATTGACATTCTAATATCTTAACTATAAATGTTTTTGACTAAAATTCTCGCTTCGTCTATCGAATTGGTAATATGAATTCTTCTGACATAGGTATGGACCTCGCTTGTGACGGCATGCAGAACATTCCTTCAAATGATCCACGGGCGTTACGCTGCGATATCGTCGTGGGGACCCGCCCCGAAGCGATCAAGCTAGCGCCGGTCGTAAAAGCACTTAGAGAACGCGGAGACGATTTTCGTGTCCGCATCGTCACTTCGGGACAGCACGGCGAAATTTGCAACTCCGCGCTGGCAGCGTTTGGGCTCACGCCGGACAGCGCATTGGACATAAGACCGATCAGCGGGTCTCTAACAGATTCAGCGAGCGACGTATTGCGGGCGTTTGGCCGTCGCTTCACAGACAGCCGCCCTGATCTCATTCTCGTCCAAGGTGATACGACCACGGCAATGGCCGCGGCACTCGCCGGGTTTTACGCGCAGATCCCGGTAGCGCATGTGGAGGCAGGGCTGCGCAGCGGCGACCTCGCTAATCCTTTCCCCGAGGAAGCTAACCGCCCGGTTACAGGCAACACGGTAGTCGACGCGCTTCAGCTGCTCTGTGCAACGCACGCGCCCGTCCTGGACGGCAGCGGCGTTGAAGAGACTGAGCTCGACGGCCGCCGGCTGATTCTCCTGACGACGCACCGCCGCGAGAGTTGGGGCGGCGACCTCGAAGCGATCTGTAGCGCGATCCATGAGATCGTCCAGCGTCGGGCCAACGTAATCGTGGCTCTGCCCGTCCATCCTAACCCCAATGTTCAGAGACCAGTCTGCCAACTGCTGGGCGGCCACCCGCGCATCAAGTTATTGCCGCCGTTAAATTATATCCCGTTTCTTGCGCTGATGCGCCGAGCCTATTTGATCCTCACCGACTCCGGAGGCGTTCAAGAAGAGGCGCCTTCCCTAGGGGTGCCTGTTCTGGTCCTACGCAAGACGACGGAGCGGCCGGAAGCCGCGGAGGCCGGACTCGCCCGCATCATCGGCACAGATCGCAATGCCATTGTCGAGCATGTGGAGGAGCTGCTCGAAGACGAGCAGGCCTACCGCCGGATGGCGACTGCGATAAATCCTTACGGTGACGGACTGGCGAGCGAACGGATCGTCGAAGTGCTTAGGAATTGGAGAGCTGGGCGTCCTTTGCTCGCGGAGGAACGTTCGTTCTCGCGTCGACTGCGCCTGACGACCACTCCACAGGACTCGCAAAAACGCTTGCCTACTGTGGCCAAGGATATTGGGCTCTTTTCTGACGCAAAGCGTATGAGCCGCGCCGTATGGCCACATGCTGCATCGGCAACCACGAAACCGATCGTTCCGTAAGGAGGTAGAGTATGACAGCGCGCACACGACGGCAATTTCTCGCCGCTACTGGGGTAACACTTGCGACCGCATTGGCAACGAACCCTGCCCGCGCACAATTGGCAGCGCAAGGGGCCACCACCCGACGACTTTCCAAAGTTGGAGTGGCACCGGGATATATTGTTTCCGGGCGCGGTGAGCATTCGTCCAATCCTTACTTCCTGCCGCAAGGCAAGCCCTCCACTAAGCATATGCCTCGGCCGCAAGCTGCACATGGAAAAGGCGTCATGGAGGAGGATGCACGATGACGACCTCAACCCTCGTCCTCTACGACACGACAGGCCAATGGGGGTGGCTCGGCGAGCTCTACGCAATCATGTCAGCTAATCTGGCGAGTCACTTTGGCTCATGGACTGCGATGCCTGTCGCCTCCTACAAAACGGGTCAGCTCAAGCAATACACGGCCGCCATTTATGTCGGCTCGACCTATGATGAACCGCTGCCCACCGCGTTTCTCGACGACGTATACGCTACGACGACACCCGTGATCTGGGCATATGACAATATATGGCAGCTGACCGCGCGTTATCCAAACTTCTCGTCGGTATACGGTTGGAACTGGTCCGGGTTTGATTTCTCATCGGTGGCGGAGGTCGATTACCCGCTGCCGCCATCGACCAGGACAACACAGAAGTTAAAACGTTACGCTGCAAACGCTGCCGGCATTATGAACTATGCGTCACTCAGCTCCGGCGTAACCGTCTTGGCCAACTGCGTCCGCTCCGATGGTTCCACCTTTCCTTGGGCATTGCGCTCGACCGGCCCGAATGGCGGCAGCCTCATTTACATCGGTGAAAACCCGCTCGTCTACATTACGGAAGGCGATCGCTATTTGGCCTATTGCGATCTTCTCTTCGACGCGCTCGCTGCGAGTACACCGGTGCAGCATCGCGCACTCCTGCGGCTCGAGGACATCGATCCGACCTACGATACCAACGAATTGAAGTCGGTCGCAGATTGGCTGAAGAGCCAGAATGTGCCCTTCGGTTTCCAGATTATCCCTTACTACCTCGACCCGCTAAACGTCAACGGCAATGGGTCGGGCATAACGCTGCAGTCCAAACCTGCCATGGTCAGCATGATCAAATATATGCAATCGAAGGGGGGAATCATGATGTGCCATGGCTACACTCACCAATATGGCAGTGTGGAAAACCCTTACTCCGGGGCTAGCGGAGATGATTGCGAATTTTACCGAATCACAATGAATTCCGATAATACTCTGAATTTCCAAAGACCGGTGGCGGAGGATTCCCTCGCTTGGGCACAAGGTCGTTTCAGCGCGGCACAAACGCTGTACAGGGCAGCAGGCTTTACGATGCCGCAGTTCATGACGTTCCCCTCCTACGCTGCCTCGGCGGCCGACTACATGGCCGCAAATGGGTTCTTCACGGCCGCCTCCGAGCGGAGGCTGTACTTCACTGGCTGGCTATCCGGTCAGCCGATCAATTATACCCAACTCGCAGGGCAGTATATGCCCTATACGGTTCGCGACGTGTACAACATGAAAGTACTGGCAGACACGCTCGGTGGCATCGAACCGCTGCCATATTTCTCATATCCTGCTCGTCTTCCGGCGGACATCATCGCCGACGCGCAGCGAAACTTGGTAGTCCGGGACGGATGGGCAAGCTTCTTTTACCACACTTACGACAACATCAGCTATCTCAAGCAGACCGTCACCGGCTTGAAAGGCCTGGGCTATACTTTCGTATCACCAACAGCTGCTTGAACGTATCTGACGTCGGGCCCGCGCGACTGCAGAACGTTGTGGTTCAGGCGATCGGCAGCCAGCCGGGCGCCAGCTATCGATGCGCCAGCGCTAAAGGCCCCTACGCGAACCAACGTATATTTCTAACGAAACCGAGAGTTCACACGCAGGACCCTAGAACTCAGGTGCGGCGGTGAGCTCTCTTGATCTCATTACACTTGGTCTGCTGGCATTACAGGTCGGATTTGTCCTGATGATGATCGTTTATCTCATCTCGGGACTAGACGACCTGTTTTTCGACCTGCTCTTCTTTGTGAGCAAGGCAGTACAGTGGTCCGGCGGAAATTCAAAACATCGTCAGCCTAGTCTCGAGGAAATGGCGGAGAAGTCCGAACAGCCATTTGCGCTGATGTTCCCTGCCTGGCAGGAAGCTGATGTCATCCGCCGAGCGTTGTTGAATACGATCAGCAACATCGACTACCATAATTTTCACGTTTTTGTCGGTACTTATGTGAACGACCCCGAGACGCAGCGCGAGGTCGAGGAGGTGATGCGGCTGCATGCCAATGTCACTCAGCTGATAGTTCCGCATCCTGGCCCGACCTGCAAAGCCGACTGCCTCAACTGGATCATCAGAGGCATCCGCTCATACCAGGTGGAACACGGCGTCTGTTTCGCAGGGGTCATTTTGCACGACGCGGAGGATGTCGTCGATACGCTGAGCTTAAAGTTGTTCAATTGCCTGATGCCTGAATGGGACCTCGTGCAGATCCCGATCATCTCGCTGGAGCGGCCATGGTGGAACCTGGTTGGTGGCCATTATATGGACGAATTTGCCGAGGCGCACTGCAAGGAGCTCCACGTCCGCGAATGGTTTGCCGGCGTCGTGCCGGGGGCGGGGGTCGGAACTGGCTACTCGATGCGGGCGCTTAATGCCGCGGCCACAACTGTCGGCGGCGACTGTTTTTCAACTGACAGTTTGACCGAAGACTACGAGTTCTCGTTTCGCGTCCATCAACTCGGGCTGAAACAAACCTTCGTACGGTTTCCTATCGAGCGCAGGGTGCCGCGTTGGTTCTACACTCGCCGTAAATCGGGACTGGTCAGTCAGCGCGATTTCATCACCACGCGCGAGTTCTTTCCGGACCTCTTCTCGGCCTCGGTTCGGCAGAAGACCCGATGGGTGATCGGTATCGCGTTGCAGGGCTGGAAAAAGTTTGCCTGGCGGGGCAACTGGCGGGTTCGCTATCTGTATTTTCGCGATCGCAAGACGTTGTTTACACAGCAATTCATGGCCGTTGGCTATGTGGTTGCGCTCGGGCTGATTACCCTCCAGGTATCGTCCGCGCTGTTTCCCGAGCGCTATATCTTCGCGCCGCCGTTTGAGGATGACAGCGCGCTCTGGGATCTTTTCTACGTCAATGTCGGGTTATTCCTGAACCGGCTCGCCCATCGTCACTTCTGGACGTGCCGGATTTACGGGTGGTCGCAACTCCCGATGATCTTACCCCGGTACCTCATGGCAAACGTCGTAAATTATTTTGCAGTGACCCGTGCAACCTGGCGCTATTTCAAACATCTAAAGACAAACGAGCGGATCGGCTGGGATAAGACTGCGCACAGCTTCCCAGGGGAAGAACTGCTCGCAGCCTATCGGCGCCAGCTTGGTGATATCCTGATTGAGCGTGGCCTCGTCACCAAAGAGCAGCTGGATCGGGGGCTAGCCGCACAGGCTACAACTGGCCGGCCGTTGGGCGCGGCCATGGTTGACATCGGTGAACTTGATGAGGATGCACTGATCCAGGTGTTGTGCGATCAGCTACACCTCTCTCGCGTGGATACGCTTGACCCTTACGGTATTCCATCGAGCCTGTTACGTCGTCTGCCGGAGCACTGCGCTAAGGCGCTGTCGGTCTTTCCTGTTGAGGAAAAAGATGATGGGAAGGTCGTGCTCGCCTGCGCCGTGGTCCCGGACCGTCGGGGCATCCTCGAGGTCGAGGCGGCGCTAGGGGTGCCGGTCGAGTTTCGGCTGGCACGTCGTGCCGAAGTAACCCTGGCGCTGCGCCACGGCTATGCGCGGCTCAAGCGGGCCGGTCTCCGCGAGATCTCCATCCCGCGGATCGGACAGAAGTTTCTAGAATATCGACCAATCGGAGAACTGCTCATTGATATGGGGGCCATCTCGTATCCAGATCTCGTAAAGGCAGTTTCAGAGGCAGCCAGATCAGGCAAGCGTCTGGGCGAGTATCTGGTCTCCGAGGGCCTGATCCAGCACATCCAGATGGAAAATGCGCTGGCACGTCAACAGTCGGGTGAACATCGGTCAGCCCAGCTGATAGCCCTGGCACATTCCGCTACGCGAGACCACCTGGATCCAGATTTGGCCGAGTATGTATCTGATGTTAAAAATTGAGGGGTTTTCCTCAATCACTAGGCGGCGTATGCGACCCAAACAAATTAGCATTATTTGCTGCAAGTTTCGACAAATGAGTGAGATCCTTATTTCGCCAAGACAAGGCGTGTTGCTCCTGCTGATTCAATGCCGAGGCGCTGATATTCTGCTTGCCCAACTCCGGGCAGCGCTGCTATTGGCCGCAATGTTGTTTCTGACGTTAGCCGACGGCACTGTATCCATCGCCGCCGCCCAGAGCACGCCGCCTGACATTTCCGATAGTACCGTAACAACGGGCGATACCGACGCGTATCTGGCTCGGTTGCGAACGGGATTGCCGCAGAGCTGGTTGCAGCGGGAATTCCAGCGCCAACGTTCTTTTCCTGCGTTCGCACACAGCCGCCAACTCGTTGCCAAAGGGCGGTATGAGGAAGCGTTCCAGGAGCTTCAGAAGTATCTCTCTTCCGATCCAGACGACCTCGTTATCCAGTTTGGATATCTTGTCCTTGCGAGCGACCTTAAGCGGTATCGGGCCGCGATCGGTGCGGCCGACCGGATCCTCGTTTCCGTGCCCGACTTCGCACCTGCGCTATTCTACCGCGGGCTCGCTCGGGCGGCCTTGGGCGAGGACGACGAAGCACTGCCGGATCTCGCCGCCGCGGCGGACAGCAATATGCTCTCGCCGGCGGACAGCCAATATGCGCGGCGCTCTTTGGCGATGGCTGCGGTGGCAAGCCCGGCGCCGGCGGATGCGCTTGCGCTCCTGAACCGCGAGGAGGCCAAGCCGGGAGCAGATGGCACGCTGCTGGTGGCCAGGGGTCGGCTTTTGGAACGCCTCGGGCGCAACGCGGAGGCGAAGGCCGCCTATGATGACGCGGTCGAACGCGCGAACAATAACGAGGAGAAACGTGCGGCTTGGGTGTTCGGCGCCGAGCTCGCCTTGAAGAATGGCGATCCGACCGGGGCTCTGTCGCCTGCGGAAGCAGCGTGGAAATTAGCGCCGGGGAATCCGGAAGTCGCCACCGTATTGGCCGAGGCCGCTTCCAGGCTCGGGCGGACCGACCTGGTGGAGAGCGCTGAGCGCGAGACTAAGGCGAGTAGCGCCACGGACCGTGGGATCCGCGAATCGCTCGCCAACGCGCTGTTTCGCGTTGGCCGCTACGACCAAGCCGCCGCCAATTTCGAGGAGCTGGCGGAGACGGCGGCAAGTCCAGCCGAGGAGTATCGCCTACGCAGTGCGGCCGGTTTTGCGGCACAAGCGGCGAAGGATTCGTCGCGCGCATTCTCGGAATTGCAACGTGCAGCCGTGATCAACCCTACGCCAGAGGCGCTTTCGGCTGCCGCGGAGGCATCGCTGCAAGCGGGCCATCTTGATGTTGCGGCGGCCGACCTCAGACGCCTAGCCGATGCCAGCGGAGGGAAGGAGCGAGATCACGCGCTGGCACGACTGAGTGTAGTCGAGGAGCAAGGAGGGCGTTTCCAAGAGGCTCTCGCCGCGTTGGACCGTATCCCGACCGATCAGCGAGATGCCAGCCTCGAGCGTCGATCTGCGTTCCTGGCAGCAAAGATCGGCGATCTCGACGTTGCAGTCAGACATGCCCAGCGTGTTGCGGATCTGGAGCCAAACCGAGCGAACCTTCGCGCTTTAGGCGAGGCCCAGCTCGCGGCCGGGCGGCCTGACGCTGCCGTTGACTCATTTCAGCGAGCACTCAATCTTCAGCCAGAGAACGATTCAGGCCTTCGGGAGGTGCTCGCCAACACGCTAGCAGCGGTGGGGCAGCCATCGCGTGCCGCCGCGGAATTCGAGACCTTGGCGGCTGCGGCCAAGCCTCCCGCAGACAAAAACCGCCTGGAATTGGCCGCCGGTTTTGCCGCGCTCAAGGCCGGCGATTCGGGGCGCGCGCTCAGCGCGTTCCGGCGGGCCGTCGAAATCGAAGCGAACCGGAAATCTCTTGAAACCGCAGCCGAGACCGCGTTTCAGGCCGGTCAGCTCGCGGAAGCCGTTGGATATCTTGAGCGCCTCGCCGCGGCCGGGGATGATGATATCGATTCACGCGTGCGGTATCTCGACCGCCTTAGTCACGTCTATGAGATGACCGGCCACACAAAGAAGGCACTGGAGGTGCTTGCAAGACTGCCCAAGACAGCACAGAGCAAGCCTGAAATCGTACGACGGGAGGCGGTGCTGGCGCAGAAAGTGGGTGATCGTCAAGCCATGCTGGCGCATTTGCGCGAGCTTGTGGCCGCCGAGCCGGGCGAGAGCAACCTCGCCGCTCTTGCCGACGCTCAGATTGGGGCGAGTCAGGGCAGCGCCGCGGCGACAACCCTCGAAACACTTCTCGCAATCCGCAGCCTCCCGGCCGAAAGAAGAGCAGGCTACCTCGAACGCTTGGGCAATATCGAAATCTCGCGCGGCAACTCGAAACGAGCGCAGTCTCTCTTCCTTGAAGCATATCACTTGTCTCCAGCCCACCCATCGGAGTGGCTTGCTCAAGCGGCGGAAAGCGCGATGCAGGGGAAAGACTGGCATCAAGCAGCACAGTGGTATCGGATACTTGCTGAAAATGAACGGATGCCGCGGAAAACCCGCGCCGGCTACAACACCCGGCTGGGCTTCGCTCTCGCTAGCCTCGCGCGCGACCAAGAGGCACTCACGGCCTATGACACGGCCATTCAGCTTGATGGCACAACCCCGTCCCTCCACGAGAACCGGGGTATCGTACTCATGCATCTCGGCCGTGCCGCGGCGGCCACATCGGAGTTGCGCGCGGCCTATGAGGCTCATCCCCGGGTAGAACTTGCCTTGTCGCTGGGGTATGCCTAGCAGGCCCCCCGCCGCTGCGCTGGGCTACGCATACTCCGCCACAGCACAGCATGATAAAGCCGCAGGTTGCTTCGAGAGGGCACTTGGCATATTACCGAGCTCAACTTCTCCTCGCAGCTGTGGCGTCGGTAATGAAACTGCGGCGATCGAGTGAACACCGACGAAGAGATCCGACGATCCTCGCGCGGGCAGGCGCTGGAGCGGGTTTAGGCCCGCACCGCACGACGGCGCGCGTTAGGAATAGCCGCCGCAGGTGTACTCACCCTCGTTACGAGTTCGCGGCTCTGTCGTTGGTCGCGGCGCTGCTTTTGTCTTTCCCGGCGGAGATTCCGTCCGCGGACGCCGCGCAGACTCCCGCACGTGGCAGCACCGGAGAAACCAGTCCAGCATTCAGCGATCTCGAAAAAATCCGACTGACGCTCGCTCTTGCCCGGAGTTACCGTCTGACGGAGCAGCCTCAAAGGGCGCTCGAAACCCTCGCACCGCTGAGTGCGGGACCGTGGCCATCGGCCGCTATAGAAGCCGAATACCGTGACGAGCTTGCTCGGGATGAGGAGGCCCTGGGCCGGCCGAGTGAGGCGCGAGAGGAGCTCGAAAGGGCTGTTGCGCTCGATCCGACAGCCGAAAGGCAGTTCCGCCTCAGCCAGCTGGCGGAGCGTCTAGGTGATCGCGAAGAAGCGCGACGCCGGCTTGAGGCGGCCGCAGCTGCCGAACCGGCAAATATGGAATATAAAGCCGCACTCGGCTACGCGCTGCGCAAGAGCGGCGATCTCGCCGGTGCGGCGCAGCTGCTCTCCGGCGTACTCGCCACCGAGCCGAAGCGTTATGCGCTCCATGAAGACCTCGGATATACCTACCTTGGCCTAGGTGAAAATGATAAGGCGATCGACCAGTTCAAATGGATGATCGACAATAAGCAACTCTATCCGAACGAAACACAGGAAGAGCGCGAAACCACCGCGCGCACGATCGAAGGGCTGCGCCGGACCATCAATGCTGTCGAGCCTCACTGGACAGCATACGGCTACACGAACCTTTGCCTTACCGGCCATTATTGCGAACGCCGAACCCGCAACCTTGAGAGCCTCATAAGCACTAACCAGGGCGGTCTTGAACTCGACTATCAGCCCCCTGAGATTGGCTATGTCGATGGTCGAATATTCCAGGGCTTCGCGCGCACCTTCTTCAGTTACGCCCCCAGCACGTTCAGTCCGCAGGGCAACAGCTTTCAGGGCGGCGTCGGGATCCACTATAAGCCTCTCCGCGATTATAATTTGGTGCTGTCCGGTGAGCGACTGATCAAGTTCGGCTCCAATGCGGTGAACAACTGGGAGGGGCGCGTATCGTTTTCGACGAGCACGGGCTACGAGGTCGATCCCGTCGCGTCACAGTCGCGGTACAGCCTGTTGTACGTCGATCTCGCCGGCACCGCGCAATCTCCGCACCAAATACTCACCTATCTCGACGGGCGTGAGGGCGTAAATTTCAAGCTCGCTGAACGGATGGTCATTTCGCCCTTTGTCTATGGTATCTTCCGGGGAAATTACGGGATCGGAGCAAATACGTCAGCGGAAACAGGCATCGGCGCCTCGCTACGTGGCTTCTTTTACGAAGACAAATATCACGCTCCACGAGACGCAGTAGAGCTTCTGCCTCGCCTCGGATACACCGTCTACGACTCCTTGGCGACGCCGAGTGTGGTTTTCTCTATCACTGTGGTCGCGAGGTTCTGAGTGAGGACCCGAAAGGTGGTCTCGCGGGTCCGTTGGAGCTGCGCGATCCTGATCTTTGCTGCTGTATCTCTGATGGCGGACCCACAGGCAGAGGCTGCCTGCCTGGGACTGAAGGGGACGTTCCTCCAGCTGACTGACGCGCAACTCGCCCGGCCGGCTGCAGAATGGCGGCAATTGTTTGATGAATTGCGGACCATCGGAATCAATACACTGTTCTTGCAATGGACAGTCCTCGATCGCAAGCCTTTGTTCCAGAGCGCGCGCCATGAAACGGCGGCCAACACGCCGCTAGCTTCTGTTTTAGACTTGGCCGCGCGGTCCGGGATTCGTGTCTGGTTCGGATTGGCATTGGATCCGAGCTACTGGGAAGAGATCAAGCAATCTCCGGAGTTACTTAAACCTTATTTCCATAGACGGCTTCAGGATCTCGTCGGTTTTCTCGACGATTTGAACGCGACTACTGCAGGCGCGCCGTTTGCCGGCTGGTACATCCCCGACGAGATCGATGACCGAACATGGCTCGATCCCGGTAAACGCGCCGTTCTAAAGAAATATCTGGCGGAAACTGTCTCGCTCCTGAGAGCACGGCGGGCCGGATCGAAGGTAGCAATTTCCGGCTTCAGCAATTCGTTCGCCGATCCGGATCTTCTCGCGTCCTTTTGGGCCGATGTCATCAGGGCTTCCGGCATCGACCTGCTCCTATTTCAGGATGGTGTCGGCGAAGGGAAGGTCGCGCTTGAAAACGTTGGGCTGTATTACGAGGCCCTCAATCGTGCAGTTCGCGGGGTAGGGGCTCAATTGGGAGCCGTCGTGGAGCTGTTCAGCTTGATGCCAGACGGCCGTCGGCTACCAGCCACGGTCGATCGCATTCGCGAGCAGATAGCGACCGCCAGCCGGCTGACAAGTTTTCCTGCGGTAGCCTTTTCCGTCCCAGACTATATGAGCCATCTTGCGGGGCGCCAGGCAAGCGATCTGCTTTCCAACTTTCTATCGTCGCAAAGGAACTGCCGGAGCTGACTATATCAAGAGAGCGATACTCTGGCCCTATTCCTGCTAAATGTCGCGCGGACTGTGGGTGCAGATGCGCGTTCTCTCGTGAGCCGGAAGAAGAGCCAGCCTCCCTTTTTTGCTCTTGAAACAATTGATTCCGTCTTTCAGCAAAGAGTGGCGACGAAGCCGTCGGGTGTCTTAAGCGGGAAACTGGGGTCGAACATCGGCCCCTGAAGCCTTTTGGGGTTCGCTCGCCGTTACTATTCTCTCCGGTGCTCTGTTCTGCTCGGTTGGCCCCGCACTGCGAAAGGTACAGTGAGGGACAGCAGACGTCAGATCGGTGGGCCGGAAAGCCGGCGGTGGCGCCGTGTTTACGGTCCTCTTGCCTCCATGCCCTTCGAAAGGCCTGGATTTATCCTACAGACCTTAGCACGGCCGTAGCCACAGAGACAATCGCCGCCCAGATGGACCACCCAAGCCCGAGCGATAGTATTACAATCACAACAAACGCCGTTCCTGCGCCCAATCGCGGGCCGATGCCGTGTGCGGATCGGTGGGGGTCTTCCAACATCCAATCCGTCCAATCGAGAGTCACGCCTATAACAATGCGCCGTCTTGAGTAGCTTTCAACCTTTAATGAGTTGGCGCTGTAATTTCGGAAGGTATACCCGAGCGTCCTCGGCCGGCAACCTAAAACCGATGCGGAACGGATGATGCAGAGCCGGGCCGTGCAGGAGTCAGAGAGCATCGCGCAATCACGTCTGCTGATGTTCGAGCAGCTTGGTGGGTCAATCTCATGGCCGTTTTTGACGGTGCTGGTCTTCTGGATCTGCGTACTGTTTCTCGGCTTCGGTCTCTTCGCGCGCTTCAATACAACCGTCACCGTGGCGCTGCTGGTGGGCGCGCTCTCGGTCGCGGGCGCGATTTTCCTTATCCTCGAGTTGAGCGAGCCCTATCGCGGCCTCATGCGACTCTCCGACGAACCCTT
>WNFP01003249.1_pt1 | contig 13002 bp, 10 predicted proteins | sample 5400201 | NCBI WGS metagenome assembly WNFP01 (sample SAMN13153355, study PRJNA577476) | soil metagenome | isolation source: 115 cm saprolite under Madrone tree | place: USA:California | collected 2016-06-14
CTGCTCGAGGTAGATGCCGCGCACGCCGGTCTCGGCCGCCAGCAGGCGGCGCGCAGCGCCCTCGAGCGTCTCGTCGGCGTGCACCCGCCCGCCCGGGAGCGCCCAGCGCCCCGCGAACACGCCGCGCCGGACGCGCACCAGCAGCACCTGCAGCGCGCGGTCGAGGACCGTGAACACCGCCACGTCGACCGCGACCGCCGGCGCCTCGCCGCCGGCCGGGCTCACCCGCCCAGCTCGAGCATGCGCTCGAGCGCGGCTGCGGCCCGCACCCGCACGTCCTCGGGGATGGTGATCTCGGGGGCGAGGGCGCGGAGCGCATCACGCGTTCCCTCGAGGGTGATCATCTTCATGTACTGGCAGAGCTTGCAGCTCTTGTAGAACTTCTTCTCCGGGACCTCGAGCAGCAGGCGGTCCGAGAGCCCGCACTCGGTCACGATCAGGAACTCGCGCGCGGGGCTCTCCTTCGCGTAGCGCACCATGCCGCTCGTCGAGAGCACGGCGTCGGCGAGCGCCAGCACGTCGGCCCGACATTCGGGGTGCGCCAGCACGCAAACCTGCGGCAGCGCCTTCCGTACCGCCGCGATCTGCTCGGGCGTGATCTGGTGGTGGACGTAGCAGTTGCCGTCCCAGGCGATGATCGTCTTCCGGGTCTGCGACTGGACGTAGTTGGCGAGGTTCTGGTCCGGGACGAAGAGGATGTGCTGGCTCGGGAGCGCCTCGACGATGCGGACGGCGTTGGAGGAGGTGCAGCACGCGTCGCACTCGGCCTTCACCTCCGCGGTGGTGTTGACGTAGCCGACCACCGCCAGGTCGGGATAGGCGGCGCGCAGCTCGGCCTTGCGCGCGGCCAGGTCCTCGGCCGTCACGCTGTCGGCGAGCGAGCAGCCGGCGCGCAGGTCGGGGAGGAGCACGCGCCGTGCAGGGTTCAGGATCTTGGCCGTCTCCGCCATGAAGTGGACGCCGCAGAAGACGATCGTGTCGGCGTCGATGCGGGTCGCCTGGCGCGCCAGCTCGAGCGAGTCGCCCACGAAGTCGGCGACCGTGAAGATCTCCGGGCGCTGGTAGTTGTGGGCCAGGACGACGGCGTTCCGGGCCCGCTTCAGGGCGTGGATCTCGGCGATCAGGTCGGCCAGCGCGGCGCAGCGCTCTGGGCCGTAGTGCGCATCGCCGAGCGGCGCGAGCAGCGCTTCGAGCTGGTGCCCCGTGGGGGCGAGGGCGGCGGTGGCGGTCATGCGACTCCCCGGTCCGAGTTTGCGTATCCTGTACGCATACTCCGGCGTGGCGCGGCCCGTGTCAACGGGGGCCGCGCGGCGGTTGCGCGGGCGGGCCGGGCCAGCTAGGGAAGCCCGCGACGAGGTGGCATGAGCGGGCTCGACGACACGGCGGCGGCGCTGGCTGCCGCGGGGGTGTACCGGCGGCACGCCGAGCAGGCGCTCGCCGATCGGCCGCTCGCGCGCGACGACGCGCGCGCGCTGCTCGCGAGCCCGGACGCCGACCTCCCCGCCGTCCTGTGGGCCGCCTTCGCGGCGCGCAGCCGACATTTCGGACGGCGCGTCAAGCTCTGCGTGCTGCAGAACGCGCGCAGCGGCCTCTGCCCCGAGGACTGCGGCTACTGCTCGCAGTCCGCGGTGTCGACGGCCGACATCCGGCGCTACCGCCTCCTGCCCGTCGCCGACCTGGTGGCGGGCGCGCGCCGCGCGGCCGCCACCGGCGCGAGCCGCTACTGCATGGTGACCAGCGCGCGCGGGCCGAGCGCGTCGGACATCGCGCACTTCGCGCGCGCCGCGCGCGCCATCCGCGCCCAGCTCCCCGCGCTCGAGCTGTGCGTCTCGCTCGGCATCATGGAGGAGGGGCAGGCGCGCACGCTCGGCGAGGCGGGCGTCGACTTCGTCAACCACAACCTGAACACGAGCCGCCGCTTCTACCCGGCGATCTGCAGCACGCACACCTACGACGACCGCATGGCGACCGTGCGGGGCAGCTCGCGCGCCGGGCTCGGCGCCTGCTCGGGCGTCATCATCGGCATGGGGGAGACGCACGAGGACCTGATCGACGTCGCGGGCGAGCTGCGCGCGCTCGCCGTCACCTCGCTGCCGGTCAACTTCCTCCACCCGATCGAGGGCACGCCGCTCGGCGAGCGGCCCGCGCCGGGGGCGGCCGATTGCCTGCGGGCGCTGGCGCTCTTCCGGCTCGCCAACCCGCGCGCCGAGATCCGGGCCGCGGGCGGGCGCGAGCGCGCGCTCGGTGCGGCGCAGGGCCTGGCCCTCTTCGCCGCCAACTCCATCTTCGTGGAGGGCTACCTCACCACACCCGGCCAGCGCCACGCGGACGCGCGCGCCATGATCCGCGCGCTCGGCTTCGAGGTGGAAGGCGAGGGGCGCCGCGCCATGGACAGAGCTGCGCAAATGTGATGTGAGGCAGTCGCCCAGGTTCCCGAGGAGCATCCTGAGCAGGGGGTGAGGCATGCAGAATCTGCTCGCGCGGCTCATCCACGCGCGTGAAGAGGACGAGAAGGAGAAGGAGAAAGACAAGGACGTCGACGACCTCGAGGACGACGACCTCGACGAGGACGACGACGAAGATTTCGACGACGATGACGATGATTGGGACGATGACGACGACGAGGAGGAGGAAGGGGAGGAGGAGGCTGGCGCCGAGAGGCGCCGAGCCAGCCGACGGGGTCCGGGGCGCGCGGCGGATGCCGCGCGGGTGTTTGTCCGCAGGGCGCGAAGCGCCCGAGCACTGGACGGGCCCCCGGGGTCGATACCTCGAGCGGGGAGCGCTACGCCCCCGCCACCGTCATGCGCGCGATCTTGAGCGTCGGCGCCGCGATCGCGTTGCGCGCACGGAGGTCGCTCCCCACCATCTCGATGTCGCGCAGCATGTCGCGTAGGTTCCCCGCGATGGTGAGCTCCTCGACCGGATGGGCGAGCTCGCCGTTCTCGATCCACAGCCCGGCCGCCCCGCGCGAGTAATCGCCGGTCACCGGGTTCACCCCGAAGCCGATCAACTCGGTCACGTAGAGTCCCGAGCGCACCGAGGCGATGATCGCCTCGGGGCGGTGGGGGCCCGGCTCGAGGACGAAGTTCGTGGGCGCCACACCGGGCGCGTCGCCTACGCTGCGTGCCGCGTGCCCCGTGGTCTTCATCCCGAGGCGGCGCGCGGAGTACGAATCGAGGAGGTAGCTCCGGAGCACGCCGCGCTCGACGATGGTGCGACGGGTTTGCCGCACGCCCTCGCCGTCGAACGGCCGTGACGCCGGGCCGGCGGGCCGGAGCGGATCGTCGACTACGGTGACGGTGTCCGAGGCGACCTGCTCGCCGAGCCGGTCGAGCAGGAACGACATCCGCCGGTAGAGCGCCGAGCCGGCGATGGCTCCCGCCAGGTGGCGGAGCAGGCTCGCCGCGGTCTCGGGGTCGAAGACCACCGGGCACTCGCCGGTGGGCGGGCGGCGCCCGCCGAGGCGGCGGAGCGTGCGGCGCGCGGCCTCGCGCCCGACCTCTGCGGGCGGCTCCAGGCCAGCGAGCTTGCGGTGCGCCGTGTACCACGAGTCGCGCTGCATGGCGCCGTCGCGGGTGGCCACCGGCACGACGGCGAGGCTCGCGGAGGAACCGGCGTAGGCGCCGACGAAGCCCAGGCTCGACGCGTACGCGACCAGCCCGGCGTCGGCGCCGAACTCGGCGCCCTCGGAGTTGGTGATCTCGGGCGCGGCGGCGAGTGCGGCGGCCTCGGCGTCACGGGCCCAGGCGAGCGCCTGCTCGGGCTCGAGCCGCTCGATCGCGGGATCGTGGAGGTCCAGGTCCGGCTGCTCGCCGGCAAGCTCCGCGGGGTCCGGGAGGCCCGCGTGCGGGTCGGGAGCGGTCGCGTGCGCGAGCGCGACCGCATCACGCGCGAGCGCGGCGAGCCCCTCGGGGGAGAAGTCGGCGGTCGACACGATCGCGGTCGCGTCGCCGACGAAGACGCGCAGCCCGGCGCGCCGCTGGCGCGAGCGTTTCAACTTCTCCACCTCGCCCAGGCGGACGCCGACCGCGAGCCCGTCGCCCTCGACCGCCACCGCGTCGGCGGCGCGCGCGCCCGCTGCGTGCGCGCGCGCCACCAGGTCGTGCGCCAGCTCGCGCAGGTCCGTGCCCCCGCGCGCGCTCCCGTCGGTCCCGCTCACGCCTGCGTGCCGCCCACGGTGAGGCCGTCGATGCGCACCGTCGGGAGGCCGACCCCGACCGGCACGGACTGCCCGTCCTTGCCGCAGGTGCCGATGCCCTCGTCGAGCCGCAGGTCCGCGCCCACCCGCGTGATGCGTGTCAGCACGTCGGGCCCGTTGCCGATGAGCGTCGCGCCGCGCAGCGGCCGCGTCACCTTGCCGCCCTCGATCAGGTACGCCTCGCTCGCCGAGAAGACGAACTTCCCGCTCGTGATATCGACCTGCCCGCCGCCGAAGTAGACCGCGTAGAGGCCGCGGTCGACCGAGCGGATGACGTCCTCGGGCGCGTCCTCGCCCGCCAGCATGAAGGTGTTGGTCATGCGCGGCATGGGGAGATGCGCGAAGCTCTCGCGCCGGCCGTTGCCCGTGACCGGCATCTTCATGAGCGCCGCGTTGAGCCGGTCCTGGAGATAGCCGCGCAGGATGCCGCGCTCGATGAGCACCGTGCGCTGCGTGGGCGTGCCCTCGTCGTCGACGTTGAGCGAGCCGCGGCGGTCCGCGATCGTCCCGTCGTCGACCACCGTGCAGAGCTCCGAGGCGACACGCGAGCCGATGCGGTCGGTGAAGGCGGACACGCGCTTGCGGTTGAAGTCGCCCTCGAGACCGTGGCCGATCGCCTCGTGCAGGAGGACGCCCGGCCAGCCGGGGCCGAGGACGACCGTCATGGTGCCCGCCGGCGCGTCCGCGGCCGTGAGGTTGGTGAGCGCCTGCCGGGCCGCCTCGCGCGCGAAGCGCTCCGCGCGGCCGTCGAGCAAGGTATCGAACGCAAAGCGCCCGCCGCCCCCGTAGCTGCCCTGCTCGCGCCGGCCGCCGCGCTCCGCGATGCAGGTGACGCTCACGTGCACCAGCGGCCGCACGTCGCCCACCACCGCGCCCGCGGAGGTGACCACGAGGACGACGCGGTGCTCGATGCCGATGCCGGCGAACACGTTGGTGATGCAGGGGTCGACGGCGCGCGCCGCGGCGTCGAGGCGCTGGAGGAGCGCCACCTGGTCCGCGGTGGGCGTGTCGATCGGCGGCCGGGCGACCGGGTAGAGGTCGTGCGCGGCGGCGGCCGCGTGCGTGGCAGGCAGCGCGGTCACCGTGCCGTGCTCGTCGGCGATCGCCCGGGCCGCGCGCGCCGCCAGCTCGAGACGCTCGAGCGAGACCTCGTCGGAGTGCGCGTAGCCGCTGCGCGCACCGGCGACCACGCGCACGCCGACGCCCTGGCTCACGTTGCGCGTGGCTTTCTTCACCACGCCCTCCTCGAGCGACGCGGTCTGGTTCACGCGGAACTCGAAGTAGAGGTCGGCCCAGTCGGCGCGCCGTTCGAGCGCCGTGCCGAGGACGCGCTCGAGCGCGCGCTCGGAGAGGCCGAAGCGCTCGTGGAAGAACCGCTCCGGCTTCACCACCTCCATGCGACGACGGTACCAGACGGCTTGCGGCCGCGCCATGGCGCGGAGTCCACCCAATGGCCGATGGACAGCCGGCGGGCCGGGTGACATAAGAAGGATTCACCGCTGCATGGCTACCCTTGCCAGCCGCGGGGCTCTGGCGAGCTTGCTCGGGGCGCTCGATCACTCGGGGCCGCTCGTCATCCTGCCGCACGACAACCCCGATCCGGACGCGCTCGCGAGCGCGGCGGCGCTGAAGTACATGTTCGCGGCGCTCGCCAGGAAGGAGGCGCAGATCGCCCTCGGCGGCATCGTGGGGCGGGCCGAGAACCGCGCCATGCTCACCTACCTGAACATCACGCTCGTGCCGGTGGGCGAGATGGCGTTCGACCGCAACACGGCGGTCGTGCTGGTCGACACGCAGCCCGGCCGCATCAACAACTCTCTGCCCGAGCGCATCGTGCCGGTCGGCGTGATCGACCATCACCCGGCGTACGGCGACTACCCCGGGGTTCCGTTCCTCGACCTGCGCGACCAGTACGGCGCGACCTCGACCATCGTGACCGAGTACCTGCGCGAGTCGAAGCTCGTGCCCGAGCCGAAGATCGCGACCGCGCTCTTCTACGGCATCTCCGCCGAGACGCAGGACCTGGGGCGCGAGGCGACGGCCGCCGACATCGAGGCGAGCCACTTCCTCTACCCGTACACCAACAAGCGCCGGCTCTCGAAGATCGAGAACGCGCGCGTGCCCCGCGAGTACTTCCGCGTCTTCCGCGACGCGATCGAGCGCGCCGCGCTCTACGACAAGGTCGTCGTCTCGCTGCTCGGCGAGGTGCAGTACCCCGACATGGTGGCGGAGGTGGCGGACTTCCTTCTCCGCCTGGACCAGGTGGAGTGGGCGGCGGCAATCGGCATCTTCGGGACCTGCCTGCACTGCTCGGTCCGCACCATCGACCGCGAGGTGAACGCCGGCGATCTCCTGCAGCGCGTGCTCGGCAGCCGCTCGGCCGGCGGCCACGACATGATCGCGGGCGGCCGCCTGCGCGTCGGCGAGGACCCCGCGGCGCGCGAGCGCGCGGCGGCCATGGTGCGCGACCGGCTCCTCGGCGCGCTCGGCGTCGATCCGGCGATCGGGCAGCCGCTGGTGGGCTGAGGCGGTTGCGGCGGCGGCGTCGCGCGGGCAGGATGCGCCCGTGCCGTCCGCCATCGACATCATCAAGCGCCGCCTGAAGGAGGAGCGCGTCCCCGACGCTCCCGACGAGATCGGCGAGAAGAAGAAGCGGCCGCGCGAGGTCGCGTTCATGGACGTGAACCTCTGCTGGCCGTGCGGCAAGTGCCCCGAGTTCTGCCCCGTGCAGTGCATCGAGTACCTGGCGCCGGGCACGCTGCCCGGCCGCGGCCAGCAGCCCGTCCAGGACCGCTTCCAGGAGTGCATCGGCTGCTACATCTGCGTCGAGGTGTGCGCGCTCCTGACCGACTACGACGCCATCCGCATGTACGACGTCGACCTCGTCGAGCAGCTCCTCGGCGTCGAGATCGGCGACCGGAAGCCCGATGACTACCTTCCGGCGCAAGCCTACGAGGAGTACTTCTCCGAGGGCGGCCCCCCGAGCGTGCGCCACCTGGGCAAGGGGTCGCGCATCCGCGACAAGATGAACGCCGAGGAGCGCGCCGTGATCGCGCGCGAGCGGGGATAGCGAACAGGGCAGGGCAGCCGGCGACCAAAGCTAGCGTTCACGCGGCGAGGCCCGCACCGCGCGGTGGAAGGCCCACTTGCGGATGTGATCGACCTGTTCCTTCATGGTCTTCGAGAGCGGCACGACGTTGGCGGTCGCGTTGAAGAGGTCCTCGTACTGCAGTGCGCGCTCCTGGAGACGCGCGGTCGTCAGTGCCGAGACCACGCACTGCTCGATCTCGGCGCCGGTCCAGCCCTTCGTGAAGTCCGTGAGGGGCGCGAGATCGAATCCCTCGCCGTCGATTCCGCGCCGCCGTAGGTGGACGCGGAATATGTCGAGCCGCTCGTCGTCGAGGGGCAGATCGACGAAGAACACCTCGTCGAAGCGCCCCTTGCGGATCATCTCGGCGGGCAGGAGGTCTATGCGGTTGGCGGTGGCGCCCACGAACAGCCCGCGCGCCTTCTCCTGCATCCACGTCAAGAAGAAGCCGAAGATGCGGCCCAACTCGCCTTCCTTGGCCTGCGTGTTGATCCCGGCCTCGATCTCGTCGAACCAGACCACTGCCGGCGCCATCGACTCGAGCATGTGGCAGGCGTGCGCGAAGGCGCCTTCGGGCGTCCCGTGACGTCCGGAGAAGATCGCGACCATGTCGATGCGATAGAGCGGCAGCTCGAAGCAGGACGCGATCGCCTTGATGGACAGACTCTTGCCGCAGCCCGAGATGCCCATGACCAGCACCCCTTTGGGCACGATCTCGGCGCTGATGCGGTCGCGCATCTGGAACAACTTGCGCCGCTCCATCAGCCACTTCTTCATGAGCTGCAGTCCGCCGACGTGCTCGATGCCGGTCTCGGCGGAGAGGTACTCGATCATGCCGGTGCGGTTCACCAGCATGCGCTTCTCCTCGAGGAGTGCCGGGACCGATTCCTGATCCAAGACCGGGCGCGAGCCGAGCGCGCGACGAATCGCATGGCGCGTCTCGTCGAACGTCAAGCCCTGAAGGGCCCGTCCGAGCTGGAAGAGGGTGGCCTCGTCGGCATCGAGACGGCCGCCGGAGGCCGTGATCACCGTCGCCTCGCGCCGCAGAAACCCGACCAGCTCGTCGAGATCGGGAACCGCCAGCTCGACGTAGACGATGGCGCGCTCGATCTCCTCGGGGATGAACTTGACCGGCGAGCAGATGATCAGGAACTTGCCACGGTCGAAGCAGAGCTCGTACAGGTCGCGCAGCCGCCGACGGATGTCCGGCGCCTCCCGCATCGGCTCGTGGAAGTCCTTGAAGAGAAAGAGCGCCCGGCCATCGTAGGTGGCGACGAAATCGAGAGCGGCACGCGGCCCGAGCAGCTCGCCGCCGGTTCCGTCGTCGCGGCGCATGCCTTCGGTGAGGCTCCATGTCCAGAGCGGGACCGCCGACGAGAAGCACCGGCCCGCGATCTCGCGCAGGAGCGTCGTCACGCGCTGTTCTTCCGCGGAACGAATGTAGGCCAGCGGTCGTCCCGACTCGACGATGTCGACGAGGGTGCGGAGCGCGCGGCTCTCGGTCGTATCTGCCATTGGAGCGCCGTCTACCTGGAGGTTCATAGAAGGGCCCCCGAGCGCTCCTCTGTCAACCGCGCGCGGGGCTCCCGGATCATGAAGCGAGCGCCGCCCCGATCTCCGCTGCCGCGCCGCCGTCCGTCTCTCGCGCCCGCGCCGCCTCGAGCGCGCGCCGCGCCGCCGCGCCGCCGAGGCACCCGAGCGCCCACGCCGCGTGCCCGCGCACCAGCGGCTCCGGGTCGGCGAGCACGGCGGCGAGGGCGGGCACGGCGTCGGGATTCCCGCTGTTGCCGAGCGCCACGGCGGCGTTGCGGAGAAGGCCGCGCCGCTTCGCGCGGGCCACCGCCGTCTTCCCGAAGCGCGCGCGGAAGCCCGGCTCGTCGAGCGCGAGCAGCGAGGGCAGGTGCGGCGCCAGCGCCTCGGCGCCGGCCGGGTCGCGTGCCTCCCCGTTCCACGGGCACGCCTCCTGGCAGAGGTCGCAGCCGAAGATCCAGTTGCCGAGCTGCGGGCGCAGCTCCACGGGGAGCGCGCTCCGGTGCTCGATGGTCAGGTACGAGAGGCAGCGGCGCGGGTCCATGGTGTAGCCGGGCCCGAGGGCGCCGGTCGGGCAGGCGGCGTGGCAGCGGGCGCAGGTCCCGCAGTGATCGGCGGGCAGCGGCGACGCCGCGAGCTCGAGGTCCGTGAACAGCTCGGCCAGGAAGAAGTACGAGCCGGCGGCGCGGTCGAGCAGCAGCGTGTGCTTGCCGATCCAGCCGAGGCCGGCGCGCATCGCCCACTCGCGCTCGAGCACTGGGCCCGTGTCGACGTAGGCCTGGAAGCGCGCGCCCGGGAAGGCGGCGGCGAGGCGCGCGGCGAGCGCGCCCAAGAGCGTGCCCACGCGCGCGTGGTAGTCCACGCCGAGCGCGTAGGCGGCGATCCGGCCGGTGAGCGTCGCGCGCCAGTCGCCTGGCGGCGGAGGCGGCGGGCGGTAGGGGTAGGCGAGGGAGATGACGGCGCGCGCCCACGGCCGCGCCGCGCGCGGATCGATCCGCTCGGCTGTGCGCCGTGCCAGGTAGCCCATCTCGCCGGCGCGGCCCTCCGCCAGCCACGCCTGGAGGAACGGGCCCACGGGGAGCGGTGCGAGCGGCGCCGTGCCGGCGCGGGAGAAGCCCAGCGCTCGCGCCGCGGCCGCGATCGTCGCCTCGCGAGAACGCATGCCGCTCCCTGGTTAGCACGCCGGGCCCGCGGCCGGCAGGCCGCGCCCGAAGGTGCGCCTCATGACGCAAACCGACGCCGTCAGAGTTCTGGCTTCGGGTGTCAGCCGGCCCGCCGCCCGCCACGTGTCCCGGCAGCGTACGCCACCCGGCAACAATTGCCGCGCGTGGCACATGCCTTGCTCCGCTGCACACACCGTGCGGCGGGTACGCGGTGCGGGATGGTGTGGTGCCCTGGTGCTGGTGGTGGCGGCGGTGTGGACGGCCAGGGCGGAGGAGGACGGCCCGCGCGCGCGCGGCGCGGGGGAGGGACCGGGCTCCGAGGCCTCGTCTCTCCCCGCGTCGTCGGTCACGCCGCTCGGCGCCGTGCTCTTCGTCTGGCCCGCCCTGGAGGAGCCGCTCTACGACGACGCGGACGCCGCTCCGTGGCGCGACGCGCTCGCGCGGGCGTGGCGTGGTGCGGCGCCCGATGCCGGGCCGCGCCGCGAGCCGCGCTCGGCGGCCGCGCTCTTCCTCGCCGCGGACCTGACCCTGCTGCGCGCGGCCGCGGGCGGCGGTGACTACGAGGGCGCCGCTACGGCCTACGAGCGCGCGCTGCGCGAGTCGCCGGACTTCGCCGACGCGGCGCGCGCCTGGTTCCTGCTCGGCCAGGCCGAGCTGGCGGTTGGTTTCGCGCCCGAGGCGGGCGCCGCCTTCCGCGAGGTGGCGCGCCGCTTCCCCACGAGCCCGCTGCTCGACGACGCGCGCCTAGGTCTGGCGGCGGCGCTGCGCCTGCGGCACCGCTCGGGCGAGGCGCGGCGCATCGTCGAGGGCGTGCTCGCGCACGCGAGCGGCCCGGCGCGCTGCCGCGCCGAGCTCGAGGCGGCGGCCGAGGTGCGCGGCGCCGACACGCCCGCGGCGGCCGCCGATGCGTACCGTCGCGTCGCCGACACCTGCCCGGAGCTGCTGACGCACCCTGGCTTCCCGCTCGACTACGCCGAGACGCTGGTGCTCACCGGCGACGCCGACGGGGCGCGCCGCGTGCTCGCGGATGCCGGGCGCATGGTGCGCGCGACCGACGAGCAGGCCCGGCTCCACCTCCTCGCCGGGCGCCTGGCGGCAGACGCCGCCGGCGCACGGGCGGAGTACGAGCAGGCGCTCGCGCAAAAGCCCGCACCGGCGCTCGCCGTCGAGGCGAGGATGCGCCTCGCCCTCCTCGATGCAGAGCGGACGCCCGAGCGGACGGTGCAGGCGCTCGGCGACCTCGCGGCCACGCCGGCGCCGCACGCGCTCCGCGCCGTCGTCCTGGGCGAGGCGGCGGAGGTTGCGGCTCGCGCGGGCCGCTTCGAGCAGGCGCTCGCGCTCCTCGGTCGCGCCGCCGCGCTCGGGGCCGACGGCGTGGCGCAGCCCGAGGGCCGCCGCGCGGAGATCCTCGCGCGCTGGCTCGCGGCGCTCGACGCGCAGGGCGATGCGGCCGGCGTTGCGACCGTCTACGCGGCCTACGCGACCGAGGTGCAGAGCGCGGCGCCCGCAGACCGTGCCACGGTCGCGCACGCGCTCGGCCGCCTGGGCCTCCATCGCGCCGCGCTCCGCGTGCTCGCGGCGGGGGCGGACGGGGCACGCGAGCCGGCCGTCGCGGTGACGCTCGCCGAGGAGACGTTCGCCAGCGGCGACATCGGGAGTGCCCGGAAGCTCCTCGTCCGGCTGGACCCGAGCCGGCTCCGTCCGGACCTCGCCGAGCGCGCGCATGCGCTCGGCGCGCGGGTCGCGCTCGCCGGGGGAGACCTGGAGCGCGCGGCGGAGGAGGCGACGGCCGCCGACGACCTGGGTGTGCGGACCCAGGTGGCGACGGCGCTGCTCGCTGCGCCCGGCGGCGCCGCCGAGGCGAGCGCGCTCCTCCAGCCGGCGCCGGCGCCGCCGGCGAGCACGCTGCTGGTCGCGGCCGCGGCCGCGGCGGCGGAGGGGGCGTGGGCCGCGGCCGCGGACGCCTACATGCGGGCGCTCGCGGCGGGCGCGACGCCGCCCGAGCGCATGCTGGCCGCGGCCGGGCTGGTGCGCATCGCGCGCGCCCGCGGCGAGCCGGCGCGGGCCGCCGCAGCGCTGGCCGCGCTGCGCGCGACGGACGACGAGCTCGCGCGCCGGGTGGGCCGGGCGCTCGAGGCCAGATGAGGGCGCGACTCGAGCAGCTCCGGATCCAGCTCGTCGACTTCGTCCGCGCGCAGCCGCCGGCGCGGCGGATCGTCCTCGCCACGACCGGCGTGGGCTCGCTCGTCGTCGTGCTCGGGCTCGCGTGGTGGGTGCAGCGGCCGCTCTACCGGCCGCTGTTCACGAACCTGGCCGAGCAGGACGCGAGCGCGATCGTCGAGGCGCTGCGCGCCGAGAAGGTGCCCTTCCGGCTCGAGGACGGCGGCCGCGCCATCCTGGTGCCCGCCGAGCGGCTCTACGAGCTCCGCCTCGCGCTCGCGAGCCGCGGCCTCCCCGAGGGCGGCGGCGTCGGTTTCGAGCTCTTCGACCGCCAGACGCTCGGGCAGACGGACTTCCTCCAGCGCTTGAACTACCAGCGCGCCCTCCAGGGCGAGCTCGCGCGCACCATCTCGCGCCTCGGCGGCGTCGAGTCGGCGCGCGTCCACCTGGCGCTCCCCGAGCGCTCGCTGTTCGTGGGCGAGGACCGGCGCCCGTCGGCGTCGGTGGTCGTGAAGCTCGCCCCGGGCCGCGCGCTCTCGGCGGCGCAGATCGATGGCATCGTGCACCTGGTGGCCGCGAGCGTCGAGGGCCTCGCGGCCGACGGCGTGACGGTGGTCGACGAGGGCGGGCGCATGCTGGCCACCGACCGGCGGGGCGGCGAGACGGTCGGCGCCTGGAGCGGTGCCCTCGAGATGCAGGCGTCGATCGAGCGCCAGCTCGCCGAGCGGGTGGAGAGCATGCTCGCCGCCGTGGTCGGCCGCGACAAGGCGGTGGCGCGCGTGGCCGCGACCCTGGAGGTGGCGCGCGTCGAGCGCACCGAGGAGACCTACGACCCCGAGCGTACGGCGCTGCGCACACAGCGG
>WNFP01003251.1_pt1 | contig 13001 bp, 12 predicted proteins | sample 5400201 | NCBI WGS metagenome assembly WNFP01 (sample SAMN13153355, study PRJNA577476) | soil metagenome | isolation source: 115 cm saprolite under Madrone tree | place: USA:California | collected 2016-06-14
AGAGTCCACAGAACATGCACCGCGAAGTGTCATACGTAAAGTTAGTCAGCACTTTCCTTCGCGTGGCATCGTCGCGTTGCCAGCCCACCACAATCAAGTTTTCCGGGCATGCCAACGCGCACAAATTGCAGCCAATACAGAGCGTCTCGCCCGTTTCTGGATTATTATTCAGCCGCGGCGCACCGCGATACCGCTCCGCCACCATCGGCCGCTCCAGCGGATACTGCTCCGTCACAATATTTTTCGGATGTTGCGCCCGGAAGGTGACCGCAAGGCCCTTCAAGAAATCGACTTGAAACAATTGCCCCAGGAGCTCTCGCATGCGCCTAGTTTGTTTCCCCCCTCCCCAATTGTCAAGCAACGGCTTCTCTGTTTTTCTCTGCGCTCTCTGCGGCCCCAGCGTTGGATCCGTTTCCTATGTTTCCGCGTGTTATTCTCTCTCCCGCAATGGAAATTGACAGCAAGTTCATGCAGAAAGCGCTCTCCGAGGCGCGCGCCGCAGCCGCAGCACGGGAAGTCCCTATCGGTGCTGTACTCGTTCACAACGGCAAGGTTCTGGCCCGGGCTGGCAACCGCACCATCCGCAACAATGACCCCACGGCCCACGCGGAAATAGTGGTCTTGCGCAAAGCTGCCCGCATTCTTGGCAACTACCGTCTCGCTGATACCACGCTCTACGTCACGATCGAGCCTTGCAGCATGTGCGCCGGCGCCATCATCCAGGCCCGAGTCCCTCGCCTCGTCTATGGGGCCGACGACCCCAAAGGCGGCGCTGTCCGCTCCTGCTTCGAAATCCTCTCCCACCCGCGCCTAAACCACCAGGTCGAAATCACACCTGGCGTCCTCGCCGCCGACTGCGCTGCTATCCTCCAGTCCTTCTTCGCTGAACGTCGCTAGCTCGCGCGTCCGAAAGGCCTAGCGGTCAATTTGTGTAGGGGCAGGCCTTGCTCTACCTACTTCTCGTTGGCACGCAAACCGAGCGCTCGATTGCTGAAAAACGCAACGCTCTGCTACGATTGAACCTGCAACGACCGCGGAGAGGTGGCTGAGCGGTTGAAAGCACTCGCCTCGAAAGCGAGCGTGCGGGAAACCGTACCGTGGGTTCGAATCCCACCCTCTCCGCCATTTCCCATTGGCGACAATTCGAGTTTCGGAATGCAAAGGCCGGACATTTCTGCCGGCATTTCTGTTTTGAATTTGTGTGCTAAATCAGAAGTGGCAGGAGGCCACGCCGCGCTTCTGCAGGTACTTCTGGTGATATTCTTCTGCGCGATAGAACGTGCCTGCGGGAGTAATCTCCGTCGCGATGGGCCGCTTGAATTTGTCGCTGGCTTCGAGCGCTGCCCGAGACTTTTTGGCTGTCGCTTCTTGCTCCGGCGAATGGAAGAAAATTGCCGTGCGATACTGCGTGCCGAAGTCTGGTCCCTGACGGTTCACTTGCGTGGGGTCGTGAGCCTGCCAAAAAACATCGAGCAACTGTTCGTAACTCACTTTCGCCGGATCGAACGTCACCTGCACGACTTCCGCATGCCCGGTTTCATCCGTGCAAACGTCTTTGTAAGTCGGATTGGGCGTCTCGCCGCCACTGTACCCTACTGTGGTATCAAGCACTCCTGGCACGCGCTGAAACGCCGCCTCCACGCCCCAGAAGCACCCCGCTCCAAATGTCGCTATCTCTGCCATGGATATCACCCCTCGGCGTAAGCCTCTTCCCCGATAGACACAAGTTAGATGCGCGGGCTGCCACTTGCGATTCTCCATCGCCTCTTAAGGCGACTTTCGTCGCGCCGTCGCGGGCCCCGCGCTGGCCTTTAACTTGTCCTGCGCGAGTGATTTATAGGGACCATTCACGGAAGCGGCTTGAGTGAACGCGTCCTTGGCATCGGCAGTTCTTTTCAAGTTCAATAGCGCATAACCCAAACGGTATTGATTTCGGCCGTAGCTTCCATCATCCGCTTTCAACAACGGCGCCGCTGCTTTCAGGTTTTCCACGGCTTGTGCGTTGTCCTTCTTTTCGATGTTCACCTGTCCCAGCGAACTTAGGGCCAACCCCTTCTGCAGGTTTTTCTGCCGATCCCACTGGTCGTCTGCCACACCCTCCGGCTTTGGGGCCGTGCCGAGCACCGAAATGGCTTTTTTCGCATACGTTTCGGCTTTGGCAAGCTGGTCGGCCTTATCGCAATAATAGTCGGAAAGCAGCAGCAACATCCCGACGTTGTTCGGATCCTTCGCCAAAAGTCCGTTGGCCACTTCCAGCATCTTGGGCGTGTTCTGTGCTTGTAGGTAAGAGGTGGCGGCCACTCCCAGGGCCTGATTCGCGTACCGCGAATCCGGAAATGCCTGCGCGAACCGCGTCAGGTATCCCGCGCGCTTCACTGTGTCCTTCGCCTGAATGGCCCCGTTGTAGACTACCTGCTCAATATAAATGATGCTGTCCTTGTTACTTTCCAGCACCTGCGACTTCTGATGCTCCCATTGGGAAGCGTCGGTCCCCACCGGAGCAGGGGATTCCTTGTAGCGCTTGAGAATTCCTCCTGTTTTATCTGAATACGCGGCTAGCCGCTCGGCATCCCCTTTTTCTGAGGCAGCACGGATCATGTTCATGGCATTCTGAAAATTGTCCGGGTCGATTGCGAAAAGTTTGTCGCCGTATTCAAACGCTTTGTCGTAATTCTTCAGCCCGATGTAGTAGTCCACATACAGGCCGTCGGCCAGGATGGAATTGTCGCCCTCGTTGCCTGGTCCAGCTGCGAACTTGTCGATGAGCGCAAGCTTCTGCGCCGGATCGGTCGCGGCGTTGATCTCCGTCAACGCGTGGTCCACTTCCGACCCCGCCTGAATCGGAACGTACTTCCCAATCTGCTGGCCGAAGATGGGACATGTGGAACACACCAGGAGAAGTAACGCACCGCTCAACCACTTGGTCTTTCGCATAGGCACCTCCGAACGTGGCAATGGACTGCATCTTAGTGCTGCGCTTCCCGCGAGGCAAACAAAATCCTTGGCCGGCTCATACCATGCCGCATGTGGGGCTGGATGAACTCCGCGCAAGCGTGGTAAAACAATCGGGGGCACATACCGCCATGTCTACCCAGGGAAATGACCCGGGAGCGATGCGCATTGAGAATGAACGAAGGAGAAGCAATCGTTATCCTCTCGTCATTCCGATTCACTTGAAATGGCCAGGTCCAGGCGGCGGGCAGTACTCTGCGCAGGCTCAGGCCCGGGAAGCAAATCTGCATGGCGGTCTCCTGGAGTTTACGGACGCGGAGAAGTACCCACTCGAAGGAACTGAGCTGGAATTGGTGAATCTGGTCTCGAATCACAAGACAAAGGCCCGAGTATCTGCGATTCGACGCTCTTCGAGGGATGCTCCCTTGGACATTGCTGTTGAACTCCTCCCGCCCAACGAAGAGTTCTGGGGACTAACCTTTCAGTTGAGGCGGACAACCGGGGAATTGTTGAAGCTTGAGCACGGCATCAAATCAGGCGACATTGATCCGTATGTCCTGCGTGAATTCCGGGACTCGGTGGATTATATCCGCAAGACAGCGTGGGCTGTTCAGGAGTGGCAGGAGAGACAGGTTCAGAAGCGGGATACCGCAACGGTAATTCCGCTGCTCGTGACAGAACGCATCAGGCGTGGGACGCAGCTCTACGTGGCGCTTACCGCCGACCTCAAGAGCCAAACCATCCGCCCGGAAGCTGCTGAGATCCAAGACCTATCCCAGGCCGTCGAACGTCTCCACGAAGAATTGAAGCGATTGCATTAGGCCGACCGCATTTACCAAGCGCCGGATGTGACTGATTCTGCGACAGTTGCTTCGTTTGAGGCGGCAGTTGAGGCTGGCTTTAGCCGCAGGGACATGTATGTTACCAATTCAGATGGTCCTCCGTCTAACCTGTTTAGGAACACCCCGCCGGAAGCGTGGCGCTGCCGTCGACCTGCTTCTGATGTGTACGTTTATTTTCGCCAGGGAAACTCCTTCGCGAATGCCAAAGAGAAAGTGGAGACGTCTGATTGCGATTACTTCGTTGGCGGTCTGCTCTAGCTCTCAATGACCGCTGAAACCCGTCATCTTGAGCTCAGTTTGCTGCCTGAGCACTTCGCCATTTCCCGGCTAGCGGCGGATTCGCCCGTCCCTTATTGGGCGACGCAAGGTCCGTTCTCTTCTGTTACGCGTACTGGCGATGAGCTTTCTGTCGTCACCGAACTTTCTCGCGTTCCGGCCAGCGTTCAGTCCCAGCCTGGCTGGCGCGTCTTGAAAGTTCATGGACCATTCGTTTTGTCCGAAGTCGGCGTCCTGGCCGCGCTCGCCAAGCCGCTCGCTGAGGCAAGAATCAGTTTGTTCGCCGTTTCGACGTTTGATACAGATTACCTGCTCGTCGCTTCCGAAACGCTGTCGGCCGCTATTGCCGCCCTGGAGCGCGCAGGACACACCGTTCATAGGAGCAAAGCTGAATGATCAGGAAGTTTCTTCACGTCACCAATCAACTTCGCGGACGTCCCGCGTTTCTTGCGCTCGAGGCGTTGCTGGCGATGTTCATCGCCGTACCTCAACTGTTCGCCGATGAACCGTACGCGCGCACCCGCGATTATGATTTGCAACATTCGAAGATTGCCCTGCGCTTCGACCTCGACCAGAAAAAAGTTCTCGGCGAGGTCACCCACTCACTCTCCGTTCTTCGCGACGGTACCGGGAAAATCGTTTTCGACTCGGCCGGACTCACCATTCAGAAAGTGACGATCAACAAAGCCACCGCGAAATTTGAAACCACGGCGGAGAAACTAATTATTCCACTCGCCTCTGAGGCCAGGGCTGGAGACAAATTCGACATCGTCATTCGGTACGAAGGCAAGCCCACAAAGGGAATGTACTTCATCCTGCCGGACAAGGATTATCCGGACCGCCCCAGCCAGATCTGGACTCAGGGCGAATCGGAAGATACGCATTACTACTTGCCGACCTACGATTATCCGAATGACCGGCTGACGACAGAAACGATCTTGACGGTGCCGGCATCGTGGATCACCGTTTCAAACGGCAAGCTCATCAGCGTGACCGACGCAGGCAAAGGCTTGAAGACGTGGTATTGGAAAGAGTCCGTTCCCAGCTCCACCTACCTGATCACCGCAGTTGCAGGTGAATTCGACGAAGTGAAAGAGTCTTGGCGCGGTATCCCCGTCACCTACTACGCGCCGAAGGGCCGCGGCGACCGCCTCTCAATCAGCTACGGTCGCACTCCGGCTATGATGGAGCTGTTCAGCAAAAAGCTTGGCGTCGACTACCCGTGGGAAAAATACGCGCAGGTCATGGTCGACGATTTCGTCGCCGGCGGCATGGAAAACTCCAGCGCCACCACCAACACAAGCTCTTCCCTTGTTCATCCTAAGCTCGCTCCCGAATACTTCACCGGCGAGGACGACTTGATCTCTCACGAACTCGGCCACCAGTGGTTCGGCGATCTCGTCACCTGCAAAGATTGGGGCGACGTCTGGCTCAACGAGGGCTTCGCCACGTTCCTGGAAGTCGTTTGGACCGAAGCGCACTTCGGCAAGGACCAGGCCGATTATGAGCGCTGGAACAACGCCCGCGAGTGGTTCGCAAACAGCAACCTCTGGAACAAGCCTATCGTCCGCCACGACTTCGACGATTCTAGCGAATTCGACGGCAACGCTTACGGCAAGGGCGGATGGGTTCTCTACATGCTCCGACACCAGCTCGGCGAAGACGCATTTTACCGCGGCCTGAAGCACTATCTCGAAGTGCATCGCGGGAAGAATGTTGTCACCGCGGATCTCGCCAAAGCTATCGAAGAAGCCACACACACGAATGTCGACCAGTTCTTCAGCCAATGGCTCTACGGCGCGGGCGCACCGAAATTTGACTTGAGCTATTCCTACGACGCCGAGAAACATCAAGTCGCGCTCACCGTCAAGCAATCGCAAACGGTCGAAGGCCGCGTGGGCCTGTTCCGCGCGCCGGTCGAAGTGGAAATCACCACCGCGTCAGGCCCCAAGCTCTACAACATCAGCGTTTCGAAAGAAAAGCAGATTTTTCCATTGCCCGCGGACTCCGCTCCGCTGATGCTTCTCTTTGATAAGGGCGGGCACATTCTTAAGTCTTCCGAGTTTCACAAAGAAAAGAAAGAGTGGCTTTATCAATTGAAGAATGCCTCCGATCTCCCTGATCGCGCTGACGCAGTTGTGGCGCTTGGCAAGATGAAGGGCGACGAAGAAGTCATTGCGGCCCTCGGAGAGTCGCTGCGCAGTGACAAGGCGTGGGGAGTTCGCGCCACCACCGCCGACACTCTCGGCCACTTGGGTGGCGCCCCCTCCTCCAAATTGCTCCTCGCCGCGCTGGATTCAAACGAAAAGCCCTGGGTGCGCAGCCGCGTCGTCAGTGCGCTGGGTAATTTCAAAGACGACGCGGCGATTGTGGCCAAGCTTAATGCCGTCGCCAAACAGGACGACTCCTATCGAGCGCGCGCCGCTGCGTTGCAAGCGCTGGGCCAGCTTAAGGCATCAACGGCCTTCGCAACGCTCGAGGCCGCCGTCAATGCCGATTCGCCGGACGGCTTTCTCCGCAACGCCGCTCTTCGTTCGCTCGGTTCGCTGGGCGAGGAAAAGGCCGTGCCACTTCTATTAGAATGGTCAGCCGCCGGCAAGCCCATCGATTCGCGGAGGGCGGCCATCAACAGCCTCGCGCGGTTGCAGAAGGACAACCAGGACATCACGAAGCAGATTGCTGCTTATCTCACTGAGCCGCATTTTCCAATTCGCATGGCCGCCATCTATGCGCTCGGCGGACGTGGCGATGCCACTGCCATTCCCGCGTTGGAAGCTCTGCTGAAGAGCGACGACCTCAGTATCGAAATGACCCCCATGATTAAGGGACAGATTGCGCGTCTGAAGAAACCTGCGGATGGAAAACCCCGCGCCAATTCCGGTTACGGGGATACCGACGAGGAATCCGCTGAAAATGTCGGCAGTGAAAACCTCACAACCGAGCAACGGCTCGAAAAGCTTGAACGCCTGCTTCAGGAAATGAGTGAGCGCCTCAAGTCCATGGAGAAGCGCCTCCCGCCCGCCAAGCCGCAATAAGCGGAGTTGCCCGCGTTCGCACTTATGGAGGGGCGGACTTCAGTCCGCCCTCTCTTCTCTGTGGCCGGCGTTTACCCCGATTTACGGTTCCGCAAGCAATATCCGCAAATCGCGCAGATTGTTTCCCATCGGCCCAGTAACAATTGCATCATCCAACGCCGAAAAAAAAGTGAACGCGTCGCTCCGCCGGAACGCGTCCGCCGGATCGAGTCCCCCGGCCTGCGCCCGGGCCAGAGTCTCCCCGTCCGCTACCGCCCCCGCCGCAGGACTGTTTCCATCAATTCCGTCGGTGCCGGCGCTGAGCACTGCAATCTTCCTTTCTGCGATTCTCCCCACACACGCCAAGACAAATGCAGAATTCCTTCCCCCGATTCCATTTCCGGTGACCGGCGAACTCACCTCGCCATCCGCAATCAACGCAACCCGCTGCCCGGCGTGCGCTTTCCGCAATGCTTCCAATTGCTCCAGAAGGAACACTGCGGCTTCCTCCACCGGCCAGTCATCGCTCGTGTTGTCGCAACAGGCGACGAATCCCTTCGCTTCCGCCGCGTGATGTGCCGGATGAAACAAATCATCCATTCCCATCAACAGAAAGAAGTGTGAATTTCGAAATGCAGGAGCATCCGCTTTCGGCGTCTCCGGCATTTTCCCTTCGTCAAGCCAGCGTCGCAAGGAAGGCGGGAATTTCTCAAATAGGGAATATTCGGCAATGATGCGCTTTGTATCCCCAACCGTGCTCGGGTCCGGCAGAGTCGGCCCCGACGCCAGTGCCGATTCCTTCCCCACCGGAACGTCGCTCACGGCCAGCGTGACTTTTGTTGCGTTGTGCGCTGCTGTCGCGAGCCGGCCGCCCTTCACGGCGGAGATGTGTTTCCGTACCGTGTTGATGGCCTCGATCGGCGCGCCGCAGGTCACTAACGCCCCATACGTCTGCTGAATATCATCCAATGTTTGGGCGGAGTCCAGAGGCAGCTCCACAAGCGCCGATCCGCCGCCCGAAAGTAGAAAGAAGATCAGGGTTTTCTCGTCGCACCTTTTCAGCAGCGCCAGTATCGCCTCGGCCGCCTTCCAACTCTCGGTGTTCGGTACGGGATGCCCCGACACGAAGTACCTAATTCCCGCCAATGGCCTTCCCGCCGCCGTGGGCGCGGAAACCACGCCTTCGATTCTTAAAAATGGCGCCAGCACCAGCCTCAGCCCCTCCACCATTGCGTGCGCGGCTTTCCCGATCGCCACCACGCGCAGTTTCTCAAAATGTCGCAAATCGATTTTCGTTCCGCCGCAGAGCAGCACCGTTCCCTTGCGCTGCAGCTTTCGCTGTATCGTCGCGGGAATGTCGATGGCCGCCAGGGTTTCGTTGAAAATCTGTATGGTCTGTTGCTTCAATTGCGGCATCAGAGGTTTGCCTGGAGATTCGTTACGATGTCTTCAGCACTTCCGGATTCAAAATATTCGGTGGCCGCTTCCCCGCGAACAGCGCGACCACGTTTTCCGCCGCTATACATGCCATTTTTGTCCGCGTCTCGAGTGACGCTGACGCAACGTGCGGCGCCAGCACAACATTCGCGCGTTTCAGCCCGGGATGTATGAACGGCTCGTTCTCATAAACGTCGAGCCCTGCGCCCGCAATTTTTCCACTCTCCAATGCCGCTACTAGCGCGGCTTCATCCACCACCGGCCCCCGCGACGTGTTGACTAAGAATGCCGTCGGCTTCATGCGGTGGAATTTCGGTGCATTAAACAATCCCCGCGTGTCAGGCAGCAGCGGCACGTGCACGCTGATAAAGTCAGACTCACCGAGAAGCGTATTCATTTCCCGGAACTCCACTTTCAACTCTTTCTCCACTCCTTCTGCCGCCCGCACCGCGTCCGTGTAAATTACTTTCATGTGAAAACCGCTCGCGCGCCGCGCCATGGCCCTTCCAATCCGCCCGAATCCCACGATTCCCAGTGTCTTCCCCCACACGTCCGTCCCCACAAGCTGATCCAAGTCCCAGTTTTTCCAATTTCCCGAACGCGCCAGCGCTTCCGCCTCGCCCAGCCGCCGCGCCGCTGCCATCATCAGCGTCCACGCAAAATCCGCAGTCGTTTCGTCGAGAACGCCAGGAGTGTTTGTTGCCGCTACGCCTCGCTTCGTGCACGCCGCTACGTCAATGTTGTCAAATCCCACCGCCACGTTCGCCGCGATGCGCAGCTTCGGCGCCGCCTTCAACAATTCATCATTGACTCTCTCCGTCAGCAAGCAGATCAGCCCCTCTTTGTCCTTCACGCGCCGCAGAACTTCCTCCCGCGGCGGACGTTCCGGCTTGGCCCAGTATTCCATGTCACAGCTCGCATTGAGGATTTTCCGAGCTTCATCGAACAAGCTGTGGGTCGCAAACACTTTCGGTTTCGACATCAGTTCCTCGTACGCGATTTTGGGAAATTTACACTAACACACAGTACTGCTCCCGGCATAACCTGGCGTCGTGCGTTACAGGCTTTCTCCGAGGCTTCTCATCTCTGCGTCCCTGCGTTTAGTCCCTCCTTCATTGTTCCTGAAGCGCTATCCTGGATTCAAACGCGGCTGTTCTCTATACTGGTAAAGTGTTACTTCCAGCCGCCACACCGCAAGGAGAATCTATGCAATCCCGCTTACTTCAAACCCTGCTTCGGATAGTCCTGGTGCTCCTCACTGCGTGCTTCGCCATTGCCGTGGCGCGCGCCCAGAATCCGACACACGTTATCACCGGCACCGTCGAAAAAGTCGATGCCGGAGCAAAAACAATTGCCGTGAAGACAGCCGACGGCGCAGTTGAAACGGTTAAGTTCACAGAGAAAACTACTGTCCACGGCCTGAAGGGTGGCGCTAAGGGCGCCGATCTCGTCGGCAAGGAAGGCGGGCACGTCATCGTCCACGCCACTGGCGAAGGGGCCGAAAAGACCGCCCATTCCGTCGAGTGGTTCGGCGACAAGACGGTCCACACTACCGAAGGCACCGTCGAAGACGTCGGCAAGGGTACGAAAGTCGTCGCGGTAAAGACCGCGGATGGTACAAAGGAGGCCTTTGAAGTTTCCGGTCATGCCACCGTGGACACCGGCAAGGCCGTTGGCCGCTATTCGGCCATTGGGGCCAAGAAGGGCGAGCATGTCACCGTCTATTACACCGAAGAAGCCGGCAAGAAAATCGCCCACTTCTTCAAGCACCTGTAAGTGGCACGGTCCCAGACCGTGCTGCGAGTGGCCCCTCCTTACTCGATTGCTTCCAGAGACGGCTACGCCCTCCCCGCAGCGATGGGGGCAGCTGCGAAAAGGGCGCGCCGTCTTCAGGAGAGAAGATCGTGTCGACCGCTTTGCGGTCGCCTAAACAATCGACTGTTCTGCGGTCAAAGAGACCGTTGGCGAACTCAGTTATCCGCGGGAGGCGGCGGTGGTGCGTCGGGCCCGCCCTTGAACTTCTGAATGAACATTCTGTTCTTACCGGCCGTTACTGTGTAGTCCGATGGCACCGCAAAGAGCGAAGCAGCTGGTTCCGTCCGCAGAATGTTCGTCAGCGTGTAAGTCGATTCGCCGCTCCACGGATTGGTCCGCTTGCTCATAACCACCATCTGCAAGTCGCTGGAGAACCACGTCTCGCGCACGATGACGATCGGCTTTTCATTCCCGATTTGTCCCGCGGGAATCGTGCGCGTCAGCCGCGTTCCTTGCGCGCTGACTCCCGCAATCGTCTGCGTGCCGAGATCCTCTTTCTTAAGATTGCCGGAGGCGATTTCCTCCTGCTCGCGAGCCGCCCTTCTTTCTTTGATGGCGTCCTTCATCGGTCCCTTCATTCCTCGAAACGGGCGGCCCATTTTTTCCGCAGCTTTGGTTTCGGGATGCAGCACGAAGCTTGCGTTCGCGACCGGATCGTTGATTACCACGAACGACTTCGGCTGCCCGGAAGCCGCCAGCGGACCAAATCCCGACAGCGTCACCTCCTTGCGAAATCGTCCCTGGCTGTCGCGGAAGAGGTTCACCTGCGACTTGCGCGAAATATGATTCCCGTCCGCCAGAGTTTGGTTGGTTTCCTGAACGGCCACTGCGCTGAACGGCGCGCCGGTCACCACTTGCCCCCGGTGCAATCCTTCAAATCCCAGCAGTTCAATGCCCTCGCCCATCTGCAGGAATACGCCGGGCTCTTCTCCGTGCACCACAACGGCCCCGCCCGGGGGCGGCGATGGGCCCTCCTGCGCCAACAAGGACCCCGCGGCCCCAGCCAGCGTTCCAGCGAGAAGCAGGTTTGTGAATACTCTGCGATTCATTATTTCATCTCCTCTTCTCTCCCGAACTGTTGTGAACTCTTCGCCATGGCGATCGCGGCCAGCCCCTTTTTCAATTGCGCGATGCACACGGTAACCAGCCTCTCGCGCCCCCTCAGATCCATTTCAGCCGCGTGCTTTACTTTCTTCCAAAAAGCCGCTGCCCCCATTTGCGTGCTCCTCCCCGAGGCGCCCTAAAGCGCCCCGCACCCCACGAAGATTCATTGCGGCAGCCGCACCGCTTGCGGCAATCCATCGTCGCCGACCAGCAAATCCACCTGGATCCATTCACTGGCTCGCTCTTCGTTGACAGGCAGGCCAAGCGCACCCAGCGCGCCGCGCTGCATGCGCACGCGCAGAATGGCGGCGTCATCGGCATCCACGGCAAGCGTTCCGGGCAGAAATGTAAAGCCGCTCAATTCATTGTCAGCCACAATTGTCTCGGAACTGGCAGCTCCTGCAGAGTTCTGCGGCGGTATTCCATTCGCAAGCTCCGCAGCGTTTTCATGATTCGCTCCGGCGCTGGAATTACTCTCCGGAAACTTCTTCGCAGCCGGCATGGATTTCAGATGCTTGGTGGCCACTTCCTCCTGGCCGTGGCGCCAATTGCGCCAGCTCAGAACTCCGGCCAGCACCGCCGCAGCGGCCAGCGCCCACGCCGCCACCATGGCGGCGCGCCGGACTTTGAAGGTTACATGCTGGGTGCGAAACTCCTGGCGCAAACGCATTTCCACGCGCGCAGGCGCTTGAGCCATCGCCGTATCCTCCGCGAATGCCCGCAGCTCCACTCCTGCCGCCCGCCAGGAATCCTGCAATGCCGCACATCGAGAACACGTGTCGGCGTGCTCACGCGCAGCCACGCGCTCAACCTCGCTCAAGGCCGTGTCGCGCTCCGCGTCCAATCCAATCACTTCAAATTTTTCGCAGTTCATCTCGCACATCCGTTGCTGATTGCAGTCATGAAGCGGCCAATCTTCTTGGTGGCCCTAATGAGGCCAACAAATCTCAAATCTTTTTTCACCCGCCCGCGCTCGCGCGACGCGGCACGTCGCGAAACATCTCGAGCTTGGCCATCAGCAAAGCCCGTCCGCGGTGCAGCCGCGAACGAATCGTCCCAATCGGGCATCCGGCCATTTGCGCCGCTTCCTCATAACTCATTTCTTCGAGCTCGCACAGCACCACGGCTTCGCGAAACTCCACGGGCAAATCCAGCACCGCGGCCCGCACCTGCTGCATGCGTTCGCGCTTTTCCGCCCATGTTGCCGGCGTGGACGCATCCTGCAAGACAATTCCGCTGCCCGTGCCGTCTTCGTTTTTCTCTTCCAGCGGAATTTCCCGCGGCAAACGTCCCAGGTGTTTCATCACGCGGTTGCGCGCCACTCCATACAGGAAGGCTCCGAGTGCTCCACGCGCGGCGTCGTACTTTTTCGGATCACGCATCAAGGTCATGAACACGTCCTGCACGATCTCTTCTGCGGCCCAGGTGTTCCCCGTCATGCGCAGCGCAAAGCGGTACATGGCCGCCTGGTGCCGCCGATAAAGGAGCGTAAAAGCCTCCTCATCGCCCCGGGCGGCCCGCCGCAACAGAACGTCGTCTCTGTCTTGCTCGGCGATCCTCA
>WNFP01003830.1_pt1 | contig 12991 bp, 13 predicted proteins | sample 5400201 | NCBI WGS metagenome assembly WNFP01 (sample SAMN13153355, study PRJNA577476) | soil metagenome | isolation source: 115 cm saprolite under Madrone tree | place: USA:California | collected 2016-06-14
TAACGTCACTGCCAATCTGCTCGACGACCCCTGAAAACTCGTGACCAGGTATCCACGGCAAGTCGATCGGGAGTATCTGCCTCGCTGTTCCGGAGGCCTTCACAAGATCCAGATGATTGACGGCGGTACTCTTGATCTTCACCAGGATCTCGTCGCGTGCCATCGTCGGCGTGGGTACATTGTCGAATACCAACTGCCCACCGTATTCCAATAATCTGACAACCTTCATGCGAGTTCTCCTTATCTCTCAGATTGGCCGCTGTTCGATCAGAAAGGATATTGACGCTGACCGCTGTGCGAGTTGATCCAAATCACGTCGCTGAAATCTTCGAGGCTTCGCGGTCCCGTTCGGCCCCAGCCACTGTCGCGAACTCCGCCCATCGGTGCGTGAATCTCATCGTTAACTGTAGGTGAATTTACATTGACGATTCCGGCGAGAACTTTCGGCGCCATCTCGAATGCCTTATAAGTATTCCCCGCAAGAATCGAAGACGTGAGGCCGTACATGGTGCGATTGGCGGCAGCAATCGCCTCTTCCGGAGTATCCACCACTTCAACTACGACGACCGGCCCGAAAGTCTCTTGGTTGGCGATCGCGGCATCAAGAGGCACGTCCGTCAGAATCGTGGGGTAATAAATCTGTCCCTCGTGCTTCGCGCCTGTGTGCGCTCTGGCTCCTCTGGCGATCGCGTTTTGAACGCGATCATCAATCAGCTTTACTGCTGCGCTGGTGATAATGGGACCTATGATGGTTTTCGGATCGAGCGGATCACCTGCAGCGAGGCTGTTGGTTCGAGCAACGAACTTCTCGAGGAATTCTTCGTAGATCTTCCGCTGAATGATGATTCGGCGAGTGTTCAGGCAAATCTGGCCTTGATGAAAAAAGGAACCGAACGTGGCGGAGCGGACAGCATAGTCCACGTCGACATCGTCGAGAATGATCAGCGGATTGAATCCGCCAAGCTCCATCACGGTCCGCTTCAAGAGCCCGCCGGCTCGCTCCGCCAGCATGCGTGCCGTCTTGACTCCGCCGATCAGATTAATGACCCGGACTTCGGGACGATCAAAGAACTCGTCCGCGATCGCACCCGCCGCTCCCGGCGCATGCGTAACAACGTTGATGACGCCGGCAGGGAACCCTGCTTCCTCGGCGACTTCAGCGAGCATGACTCCGGCTGAAACCGGAGCAAACTCAGATGGTTTGACGACAACGGTGTTTCCGGCGGCCACCGGCGATATGACCGCTCGCCAGGAGAGCACGTTGGCGCCGTTCCACGGAGTGAAACTGGCTACGACGCCGAGCGGACGCCGTACTCCGATCGAATGAGTTCCGGATAAACTAGTCTCCAGAACCTCGCCCTTCGGCAGGAAAACCCAACCCGCAACCTGCTGGAGCGTCGCAGCGACCAGGTCCTGTTGGAATGTCGCAAATGAGATGGTCGATCCGGTTTCACGCGCCAGCACCTCAGCGATCTCAATACGACGACGCTTTACAATCTCAGCGGCCTTCAGGAACAGGCGAGCCTTTTCTGCCGGCGTGGTTTCGGCCCATCCCGCGAATGCCTTAGCCGCGGCATCAACGGCGAAGCGCGCGTCCGCGCGAGAACCCGCGGCGACACGGCCAAAGAGATTCCCGCTGTAGGGCTCGTGAACTTCGAAGAATTGATTACCTTCAGCTCTTCGCCACTGGTTGTCAGCGAAGTAGTTGTAATCCTTCACTTCGATTTGCGATGTCATAATTTCTCCTCATCCTGATTCGTCAGTTCACCGGCCGGTCGAGATTTGCAGGATGCCCAGTTGACCCAACATCACAGTTCCTGACGGGTAACAATTGAAGGATTGAATCTTGCCGTCGACCAGTTGAAATACGTCACAGCACGGCACGTCCATCCGTTTTCCTGTCGGCGGCACGGTTCCCTGCGGCAATGCCAGCGGCCCCTTGTGAGTTCCCTGCAGCGCGAGTTCGACGACGACCGTATCTCCAACCGCATAGAAGCTGTGGAGTTCGCGATGCATGTCGGGAAACGCCGTCGCATAAACTTCGACGGTACGGCCGAGTTCATCTGGCCCTTGATAGGTGACCCCAATCGACTCATCCGTGAAAGTCCCATCTTTGGTGAAACAGTTCACCCACCCGGTAACGTCTTTGTCTTCGGCGACTTGGTACGCCTTCCGAATTGCTGCTTCATTTGCGTTCATTAGTGCTACTCCTTTTTCTAAGTCGTCAAACAGACCAGCGCGACTGCCATCATCGACCCTGATCATGACGCGGCCATGCGACAGAGACCAGCGCCATTCATGATGCGGCGCGAAACAGCGAAATGAAATCGCCAGTCCCCGAGAACGGAAATCTTCTTAAGCAAGCCTTCTGCCACTCGTAATTCAGTGAAAACGGATGGGTAAGACTAATTCAGGTACAAGGGAAAGCGGTGGAATCGGTGAAATATGGTGGGTTTAGTGGTTCTGGTGGTTTTGATCAGCTTTCAGCTGATACTTGAACTGTTTTTTATCGATCCCCAGGGTTTTGATCCTATGATCTAGAGTTGACGGCGGAATTCCCAGCTTAGCGGCCGCTCCAGACGATCCCCAGACCCGTCCTCTGGTCTCGGCCAGCATGGCCTCAATAATCTCTCGCTCGCCGCGGGGCTCAACAGCACCTTTAGATTGTGCCAATGTTTCAACAAATGGTGGTGGTAGCGTTTCTTTTGAAAGCCAGGATTCGTCAACTGAAAACTCTCCGCCGGAACTTAAAATCACAGATCGCTCGATGATGTTCTGTAACTCACGGATGTTCCCAGGCCAGTCGTAAGACTGCAACAGACCCAGCGGTCTTTTGTCGATCGAGCGGATATTCTTACCCGCCCGCTTCGCGTACCGTTGGACGAAATACTCGACCAGCATTAGCAGATCATCTTTCCGTTCTCGCAGCGGTGGCACTTCAATCGGAAATACATTGAGCCGATAAAATAGATCCTGGCGGAAGATCCCATCAGCCACAGCGGCCTTCAGATCGCGATTGGTGGCGGCCACGACGCGAACGTCGACATGAATCGGTTGCCTTCCCCCAACTCGTTCAAATTCTCGCTCCTGCAACACCCTCAGTAGCGCGACCTGAGTGTCGGGCGAGAGCTCGCCAACCTCGTCCAGAAAAATCGTGCCTCCGTCGGCAAGTTCGAAACGGCCAAGCCGCCTTTGAGTAGCTCCCGTAAAGGCGCCCTTCTCATGGCCGAACAACTCGGAGGGAATCAGGTCACGGGGAATTGCAGCACAGTTCACGCTGACGAATGCGCGGGAGCTCCGACCTGATCGTCGGTGGATGGCGCGCGCCACCAGCTCTTTACCAGTTCCCGTTTCGCCGGTGATCAAGACTGTGGAATCGGTCGGCGCAACTTTGGAGATGCTTGAGAGTACAGTTTGCAGAGCAGGGGAGGTGCCGACAATCTCCTCAAACATCGAAGTCTCATCGATCTCTTCACGGAGAGCGGCGTTCTCTTGCTGCAATTTATCCTCGTCTCTCTTGCGATCCTCGATGTCGGTACCTGCGATGTACCACCGAACGATCTGTCCCTGGTCGTCTCGGAGCGGGTTGTAACGAACCAAAAACCAACGATACGTTCCGTCGCCACCACGCAGGCGCTTCTCCATGTCCAACTCGTAAGCGGCGCCGCTCGCCAACGAACGGTCAAAATGTGCCTTGACCCTGGCGATGTCGTCCGGATGAATTTCGGTTTCAGGGTTTGTCTGACGCCACTCGTCGAGGCTGACGCCGTAATAAGCGAGCGCCGCTCGATTTGCATATAGCCGCTCGAGCTGGGGCCCCAATACGCCGATGAGCTGTGGCGCGAAGTCCAGCATCTGCCGGAGCTCGGTCTCTTGTTCGCGAATTTTGTCTTCCGCCAGCTTGCGATCTTCAATGTCGGTTAGGACGCCATACCATTTGACGATGTTACCGGCGTCATCTCGCAGGGGGACGCCGCGCTGCAGATGCCAGCGATATCGCCCGTCCACACGACGGAAGCGCACCTCGTCCTCAAAAGGTTTGCCACTGGCAACGCACGCGAGCCACTTAGCGTTGTGTCGTTCAAGATCATCGGGATGAGTTGCGGCATGCCAACCTGATCCGGCGATTTGCTCTGGCGACATCCCACAGTACTCTACGAATCGGCTGTTGACGTAAGAATTCGAGCCGTCGGGCAGCGCACTCCACGCTATCGCAGGAATAGTGTCAATCACGTCGCGAAGCTCTCTTTCGCTCCGGTTTAATTCGGAGGTTCGTTCCGCCACTTTGATTTCTAATTCGTCGCGGGCGTTGAGAAGCTCTTGCTCATTACCTCGTAACGCTTGTTGCGCACTGCGTAGCTCGTTGATAAGGAATGCGTTCTGAAATGCGGTCGCGGCATTATTCGCAGCTACCGAAAGCAGTTGCTGGTCAATTTGGTTGGGGAAATCGGGGCGATTGGATGCCGCCGCAACGAGGCCGCGCTCGCCGTTGACGCCGATAGGAATCACGAGACCGCTGCCAGATCCCTCGACCCCGCTAACCTTGGTCACGATTTCCTTTTCAGATATTCGGCCGCCGGACACAGCGAGGCGCTGTTGCAGCCATTCGGGAAATGTTTTCCAAGAGTCTCCCCGCGTTGCCTCCACATTCTGCAGCCCGTTTGGATCGCTCAAGCGCGCAAAGGCGAAATCCAACTGCAGAGACTCGATCAGCACATCGGCGAGTTCGGCAACAATGGCGGACGGTTCTCTTCCCAACCACATCTCCGGGATGGTTGAGAGCGCCAAGAGGTCCCCGACCGTTGCGCGCAAGCGGCGGATCTCAGCAGGGTGATCTACGGTCATTTGAGCAGTTTACTATGATGCGGTCTTGCGAGCTGACCGTCGCTCACGCATCTCATTGAGGAACTGGTCGGGAGGAACGAAGAATGGGTTCTCCCGAAGTAGTCCGCCGATAATTACCAGCGGATGCGTTCGCATGATATCCAGCGCCACCCTTGCGCCAAATTTGGATAGGTCGTAGTTACAGATCACCGGCGCATTGTACTTGGAAAGAGTATGATTCAGGCGTGCCTCATACTCGATCAAATTGTTCACGGCTGGTTTGTCGCGAAATAGCCAATCCATATGATGTCCCACCAACTTAGTTCGCGCGTAACCGGCGGCTGCGCCGGATTGGATTAATTCTTCGACCGAAGCGAGCATCGCATCCTGGTCGAAACGGCGGTCACGCACATACACGTCGGTCCACGGCAACACCTCGAGTTGACCCGTATCCATCATGACCTGCACATCTATGCCTGCCTCGGCGAGCCGATTCAAAACCCCTTCCCGATTCTCGGAATCCACGATGTGGGTGGCTTTTTCGCCCCGATCGAAGCCGTCTTTGTAGAACGAGCCGAGTACTCTGTGTTCTTCGTCGCTGGTGTTGAAGAAAGCGCAGACATGATTCTGCCCGGCGAGATTGCCTCCTGCTATTTCCACTGAATGTTCGTTCCCTGCCATATATCACCTCAACTTTGACGCCGAAGATAGGCGCGCCGGAACAACTCGTTTTCCGGTAGTTTAGCACCATAACACCTCGATTGGATGACGCCCCAAATATGAATGCAACCTGGTCCTCGGCAAAAATCGGACGCAGACGCTCTCGCGTATGAGTTAACAGGCTCTTGCCGCCGAAGATTTTGCTGAACTGCTTCGGTCTTCCGTCACCGTCGATCTGGTGCGTCAAACTTTGCAGGCGAGTCCCATCGCCTCCGGCCAACACGAACGCCCGGAGGTCCAAAACATCTCGTTCCGTGATGTGGCATTGCTTAAACATTGTCCCCTCTTTTGTCACGCTGATAAGGGGGATTTTCGGAGTGTAGCCACTCAGGGTGTCACGGTCGGTGCGCCTTCAAAGAATTCGCGTCGAGAGTCTTTCAAAACCGACAAGCGCATCTCTCTTATAGGAGCGTGCAGGCCTCGTTAAATGACAGCCGTGGTCCTCTGGGGAAAAGCTTCGACTCATCACCATAGCCAAAGTTGCATAAGAAATTCGACTTGACGTGGCCAGCGGGAAAAAACTCCTCTTCAAAGCCTGCCAATTCTTTGCCCGCGCCGAAAAATTCTTCATCCACCTTCGCGTTATCAAAACCTGACATTGGTCCGCAATCGAGCCCAAGCGCACGCGCCGCGATGATGAGATAAGCACCCTGCAAAGAAGAGTTTCGCTTGACGGTCTCTTCGACAAGCTGCGGATTCTGCGCAAACAGATCGCGCATGCCGGGCGCGTGCGTAAATAGCTTCGGTAGTTTTTCAAAAAACAGCATGTCGTAGGCGATGATCCCAGTAACAGGCGCGGCAATCGTCTTCTCAACGTTTCCCGGCGCCAGCGCGGGCCGAAGACGCTCCTTTGCTTCCGGCGTGCGCAGAAAAACGAATCGGGCCGGGCTACCGTTGGCACTCGTCGGCCCCCACTTCATCAAGTCATACAATTGACGAAGGGTCTCATCGCTGACAGGTTTATCCAACCAGGCGCCGTGCGTTCGGGCCTCACGAAATATTTGATTCAGTGCCTCGCCCGGTAACGTGCTCCTCATTGCTTCTCTCCTCCCGGTTCAACTCGATCAAGCACGCCGCGCGAATATGCCAGAGAAGTATTGGCGCTTGGCGTAGAAGACAACGAACCATAGGATCGTTACGACGGCCGCGAATCCCGCTCCGCTATGATTCAGGAACACGTGATAGCAAAGGATGTTCACGATTACTGGCCCGAGCAGCATCAGCGCCAGAGGCACGAATCGGTTTACCAACAACAATGCGCCGCCGATGACTTGCAAACCGGCGACGACCCAATAGTAGTGAGACACGAAGAGCGCGCCCATGAACTGGCCGGCCAATCCCGTAGGCGGCGGGCCCATATTGAGAAAGCCGAGAAAGCCATTAAGACCCAACACAAGGAACATCAGTCCTAATAAAAAACGCGCCACTAAAGTTACGATTTTCATTTCGCGTATCCTTTCGATCGTTTCAAAGACCTTACCATTCAGTGTCATGCACCGTCAGCGGGCTTGAGCTGCTTGGGAAAATGCTCCTCAGCCCAAGTCGAAAACCGGGTCGGTTCCTGACCGGCTAGGTTGTTTGCGAGCGCAATTCGATCGGACGAATCCGAGCCCAGATACGTATGGGCTTCCCAGTAACTGAACATCTCGGCAATTTCGGCTGCTCCCGGAAAGAAGCCAGCAAAGATTTCCTTTGGGATGCGGGTGTATGAGATCTTATGCCCTTGTCGATTTAGGGCCTCAATGATTTCATTAAAGCTCATGAAATCACCGACGAGTGGCAGATACTGACCATTGCCTGCTTCATTTGGATGTGCGAAGGCGCCGGCGACGATGTTACCGAGTTCGTTGATGTCGCCCATGTGAATGACCCGCAGTGTCGGATCAAGAGGCAGAGCCCAGCCCGTGGAGCCGTCTGCCTGCTTCTGCGGAGTAAAGACGCCCGCAAGATTTTGGTAGTAGAAAGGGGCGATGACGAAGGTGTAATTCTCAAACCCGGCTTCCTTGACTAGGCGATCTATTTTCGACTTGCCGGTAAAGTGGGGAACGTTGAACTTGCCATCGCTGATCGCTTCTACATCAGGCAGGGTTGACCAGATAAGGTGGTTGACCCCGGCATCTTTGGCGGCGCGTATGGCCGCTGTCGCCTGCTTAAGCTCGTTGGTTCCTGCTTCCTGAAAATTAGTGACCAGGAAGACTCCTTGTGCCCCTTCAAATGCAGCTTTGAGGGTTTCCGGTTTGTCTAAATCTGCCTCGACGACTTCTTCAGCCAGATCGCGATGCTTGCTTGGATCGCGCGTTAGAGCGCGGACCTTGAATTGGCCGCTCGCTTGTAGTGCACGTACTACTCCGCCTCCCTGCTGTCCCGTTGCGCCCATCACGGCGATCAGTTTTCTATTATTCGATGACATCTTTTCCGCTCCTTACGTTCGATCATTCAAGACTTAACCGCACCCGTTCGGTATCTCCTTCGCAAACCTCCTGCCACTCGTCTTGGACTGAAGCAAATGGGTGAAAGCGATCTAAGGTACAGTTGTGAGCTGGCGAAGAGCGGTGGATTCGGTGGAAGTGGTGATTTTAGTGGTTCTGGTGGTCGCTGCTGCAGCCTCTTCCTGGGAAAAGCGAGTCAGGCAAGGACAGAATCCAAACGCGCTGTGGCATCTTTCTGATCTCCACTGGCATTTTCTCGGGATACCGAAGACAATAAATCTGCGACCATGAATTTTATGGATACGATGGTTCGATAATCAAAAGCTGATTGTTCGTTGGGGCTCATTCCGGCAAAATCGTCTTAGCTCCAAAGTCCGGATCAGAAATTCTGATTTAAGAGGTTAGTTTGACCACGACTAGCGCTCAAGTAGGCGCCAAAGGCTTGAAGCCTGAGCAATACCTCACCTTGCTTGAGCTGTCGAAGGCAATTGCGTCTCACCGCGACTTGACGAGACTCTTTCATGATCTCGCCTGCCGACTGCAGATGCTTTTTAAGTTTCGCAGCCTGGCAGTGATGTTTCACGACAGTTCCCGCAACATCTTGCAGTCTCACTTCCTGGAAACGTGTGCGCCGACCCAGTGGCAATCCCCCAAAGAAGTTCCCATTGAGGGCTCGGTGGCCGGCTGGGTCTGGGAACATCAGCAACCTGTTGTGGTCCATGACATCGCCCGCGAAGAAGATCGCTATCCGTTTGCCAGGACGCTACCCAATCATCCAGTCAAAGCAATTTGCAGTTTTCCCTTGACAACTGCTAATCAGCGCCTCGGAGTAATGAATTTCTGGAGTGATGAAGCAGGAGTTTACGATGAGATTGATCTTGAATTCACGGGACTGTTGGCGGGGCAAATAGCCGTCGCCATCGAGGCACAATGTCACCAACAAAAACTGGCCCATGAACGCGACCGCTCGCAGTTGCTGTTGGAGATAACCCATACGCTCGTTTCGAATCTCAATCTGCGTGAACTTCTTGCGGCGATCTCCGTTTGTCTCCGCCGCGTGGTCCCGCATGATGCGGCGGGTCTCGCACTTTACGATCAGTCAATTAGTAAGCTCCGACTCACCGCAATGGATTTTCCTGAACATGAGGACGTCTTTATTGAGGATGAGGTTGTTGAGCTGGATGGAACAGACGCTGGCCGCGCCTTTACCACTCGCCTTCCCGTCATTAGCAGTTCAGCCACTGCGTCTGATTCTGTTTGGAAGCGCAGCGGACTTAAATCCGGAGCCAAAGTGCCGCTTATCTCTCACGATCGGGTGCTCGGAATTCTCGGTGTGGGAAGACTCAGCGAAGACTCATTTACCCAGGAGGACGTTGATCTGCTAACGGCGGTAGGCGAGCAGGTCGCGATTGCCGTTGAGAATGCGCTTGCCTATCAAAAGATTGACGCTCTCAAGAACAAGCTACAAGAAGAAAAGCTTTACCTTCAGGAGGAGATTCGCAGCGAATACAATTTCGAAGAGATCATCGGAACTAGTCAGGCGCTCAAGCGCGCGCTCGGAGATGTGCAGACTGTCGCGCCGACTGATTCGACAGTTCTCATTTTCGGCGAGACTGGAACCGGGAAGGAGTTGATCGCGCGCGCGCTTCATAACCTGAGCGGCCGACGCGAGCACCCTTTGGTAAAAGTGAACTGCGCGGCGATCCCTACCGGGCTGCTGGAAAGCGAAATGTTCGGTCACGAGCGCGGCGCCTTTACCGGCGCTATCAACCAGCGCAAAGGCCGTTTTGAACTCGCGCATCGCGGGACGATCTTCCTCGATGAAGTAGAAGAGATTCCGCTCGAGCTGCAACCGAAGCTGCTGCGCGTCTTGCAGGAGCAGGAATTCGAACGCCTGGGAAGCGGTAAGACGATTCGCGTCGATGTGCGGGTGCTCGCGGCGACCAACGCCGACCTGGCGCAAATGGTGGCTGAGAAGAAGTTTCGCAGCGACCTCTATTATCGGTTGAACGTCTTTCCGATCACTTTGCCGCCATTACGCGAACGCGCGGAAGATATTTCTCTGCTGGTTCACTTCTTCGCGCAGAAGTTTGCGCAACAGATGAAGAAGCCGATCAAAACCATTCCGACCGAAACGATTACTCGTCTTTCTTCGTATGGCTGGCCCGGTAATATTCGGGAGCTTCAGAATCTCATCGAACGGGCCGTGATTCTCTCGCGTGGCTCGGCGCTGGAAGTTCCGCTGACAGAGTTAAAGCGTCCGGGAAATGGCGATCTGGTTAACCAGCTTCAGGGTCCAACCATGCTTGAGGAAGTCGAACGCGAACACATCCTGAAGGTCTTGCGTGAAACCGGCTGGGTGATTGGTGGTCCTGCGGGTGCCGCCACCAGGCTAGGCTTGAATCGGACGACACTAAACAATCGAATGCGTAAGCTGGGTATTACCCGGCCTCGCCCGGCGTAGCGCTCGGTCCACTCCCAGAATCCCGGTACTTCGTAATTACTTATCACCTCGTTTTTCTTATCTTCCATCGCCGAATTCAATAAACAACGATACTCCGCGCTGCTGCTCCTCTTGACGCCGAGAGTTCGTCACTTGACGGACTATCGGCATTGAAGCCGCCTTGCGAAGGGATCCACTCCCTCAGCTGTTGAATACAGAAAGGAAATTGCTCTTGACAGAGGGAAACTCGTCTCTGGCAAGCATGTTGCTTTGTGAGTGCGGGCAGAGAAAAGGATCTTAGAGTAAAGGAGCCTGCGGAGTCGCGGGTGCCAAATATGAAGTCTCCAACCGGACTCGTCCTTTATATAGAAGACGATGCCGATACTCGCGAACTGGTGACCTACGTGCTGGCCGAGATCAATTACAGAGTCATCGGCGCAGCAAACGGGGACGAGGCGTTGATGCTCACGCGGACGAACGACTTCGATTTGTACGTCATCGACAACTGGATGTCGGGAGGCTCAGGAATTGACTTGTGCAAGAAGCTGCGCGAATTCGATACCCGGACCCCAATTTTGTTTTATTCCGGTGCGGCCTTTGAAAGTGACAAGCAGCAGGCATTCGCTGCCGGTGCGCAAGGCTATCTGATTAAGCCCGCTGGCCCGAATGACTTAATTTCGGAAGTCATTCGAATTGTCTCAGCAGCTCGAAGCAACGAAGCTCCCGCAACTCTTTAGAGAGAAGGCGATGAGAGAGTGGTAAACCTGTCGCGCGATGTCATTGCGATTTTTCGTCGAGACTGCGTGGTTGAGGCTATCGATCCCTTGAACCGTAGAGAAGGGCGATTCTGACCGGGTAAGGTCAAGTGACTCCATTCGGTCACATGTCTTTCATGAACGTGGGTTGCTTTCAGGTTGCGGGCCCTTTTTCAAGTGCATGCTACGAACCCCAAAAGATGATTGACGGTTCCTCACAAGTGGCGTGGCCGGAATGTTGCGTAGGCGGGTTCAAGAATATTCCGATGGGAAAAGAGAGGGCCTTATGACTTCGGGAGTGAGGATTCTGAAGCGCGGAAGCAATGGCAGCACAAAGGGCCTGCCGGTTGAGCGTTCTGACAAGAAGAACGATCAGCAACGTAATCGCGAAATCGTCAGCACAGTCAAAAGCTGGATAGCAGAATTGGATATACGAAGGCTCTCGCGGCGAACGGAAGCGCTGCGTCTGATCAAATAATGCTTTAAGGAGCCGGAGTCTAATTTCTGAGATGGCTCTCTTAGATCTAATCATGCACGAATGAACGATGGGGTTATGCCAACAGGACTAAAGGACATCTTATCGAGACCGAAGCTGGTAATTCCGACACTCATCGTTGCCGTTGGGATCATTCTAGGTGTTGTGATTCTTGCGGTTCGATCCAGCAAGCCGGCCCAGGCGGCACCGCGACCACTCGACGTTGAAGTGGTCCGAGTCGAGCAAAAGGACGTTCCGGTTTACAGCGAGTGGGTCGGCACTACTGAGGGAATCGTCAACGCCGACATTAAAGCGGAAGTGACCGGGTATCTCCTCAGACAGGATTACAAAGAAGGGTCATTCGTAAAAAAGGGGCAGTTGCTTTTTGAGCTTGATCCGAGGCCGTTTCAAGCTGCCGTCGATCAAGCCAACGGTCAGGTTGCCCAGTTTCAAGGTCAACTCGACAGCACGCGCGCAACTCCGGGCGGCGAATGCTCAGATTGGGACAGCCAAGGCAGCGATCAATACTGCGAAGGGACAGGTTGAAAATGCCAAAGCAGCGGTGAGAACGGCCCAGCTCAATTTGGGCTTCACTCGCATCATCTCGCCAATCGATGGCATTGCGGGCATCGCTCAGGCCCAGGTCGGCAACTTGATTACGACGACGAGCGCTCCGCTGACCACCGTTTCCACCGTCGATCCGATCAAAGTCTATTTCACTCTCAGCGAGCAGCAGTACCTGACTTTTACCAAGCGCAATCTCATTGAAGCGCGGCGCGGCGCGAGCGTGGCGCAGATCGAACTTGAGCTGATTCTGTCCGACGGAACCTCTTATCCGGAAAAAGGAAGCTTCTTCTTTGCGGACCGCCAGGTTGATCCAAAGACCGGCGCGATTCGAATGGCAGGCATATTTCCGAATCCGGGAAACGTTATGCGGCCGGGGCAATTCGGTCGCGTCCGGGCGGTGACGGCAACGAAGAGTGACGCTTTGCTGGTTCCGCAACGCGCCGTCAGTGAGTTGCAAGGGAGTTATCAGGTCGCCGTCGTCGGCAGCGGTAACAAGATTGAAATGCGCACGGTAAAAGTTGGCGAGCGCAGCGGGACGCAGTGGATTATCGAAGAGGGATTGAACGCCGGCGAAACGGTAGTCGTGGAAGGAACCCAAAAAATCAAACCGGGAGCGGTGGTGCAGCCGAAGCCGTACACAAAGAACTGACTGAACCTTTTCGGTCTAAAGGCGAACAATGATTTCGAAGCTCTTCATTAACCGGCCGATTGTTGCGATGGTGATCGCCATTGTCACGGTTATCGGTGGACTCGTGGCAATGGCGGGGCTGCCGGTGGC
>WNFP01003446.1_pt1 | contig 12988 bp, 11 predicted proteins | sample 5400201 | NCBI WGS metagenome assembly WNFP01 (sample SAMN13153355, study PRJNA577476) | soil metagenome | isolation source: 115 cm saprolite under Madrone tree | place: USA:California | collected 2016-06-14
CAGCCCCTCCACGCCGCCCGGCACGGTCTCGGCGCGGCTCTTCAACCACTACTCGCTCCTGAAGACGACCCTGAGGCTGCTCGGGATCCGCGGGCGTCTCGGCAAGACGGGGTCGGCGCACAACATGCGACGGCGGTTCAAGCTCTAGGCTGTACTGAGCGCGAGCGGGCCTCGCCGGCGACCCCCCAAAGGCGGACGCCGGGCCATCGCTTGACCTGGGCCCGCCCCCTGGCGACACTCCCCCCGATGCTCTTGTCGCAGGAGGGTCGGCCCATGAGCCAGGACATGCTCGACATCGAGCGCAAGATCGCTCGGTGCCGGATCCTGCTGTCGTTGTTCGCCCTGACGGCCATCTACATGGATCCGATCAACCCGATCCTGATCCACGACATCGGCTTCGCGGGCGGGCCGCTCGGTTCCGACGCGCACGCGCTCGGCGTGCTCGGCGCGCATCTGGGCTACAGCCTCGCGGTCCTGGTCTCGCTCGGCGTCGGCCTCGTGCCCCGAGGGATCGTCGCCCTCACCACCTGGGTCGACGTCCTCTTCGGCGCGGTGATCGCGCTCTTCACCCAGGGGGCGTCGAGCCCGTTCTACGTCTTCCTGGCCTTCGCGGTGATCGCGGCCGGGGTGCGGGGCGGGTTCCGCTTCGGCATGGTGGTGACCTCGGTGAGCATCTGGCTCTATCTGAGCTTGATCCTCGTCGCCGCCACGGGCCGCGCCCAGCTCCACACCTACATCATGGGCCCGGCCTACCTGGCGATCGTGGGCTACCTGGTGGCGTACCTCGGGCGGCTCCGCCTGAACCTCGAAGCGAAGCTGGCTGCGCTCGAGCGCACCAAGGAGCGGGGCGAGATCGCGCGGGCCCTCCATGACGGGTGCGTCCAGACGCTGGCCGGGACCAACCTGACCCTCGGCAGCTGCCAGGAGCTCGTGCGGCGCGGACGCGGCGAGGAGGCGCTCGCGGCCCTGGCGGAGCTCCAGGCGAGCATCACCCGCGAGTACGACGGGCTCCGCACCTACATCCGCGAGCTCGCCGATCACGGGACGGCGCCCCCGTCCTTCGATTTCGACACGCGCTTCACCGTGCACGCGCAGTTCGACGGCACCGGAGCGCTGGTCGAGCACGTGCTGCAGATCCTCCTCGAGGGTGTACGCAACGTGCGGCGGCATGCGTTCGCGCGCACGGCCTCGATCGAGGCGCAGGTCGCGGGCGCGGACATCCAGATTCGCCTCGACGACGACGGCCTCGGCTTCGCCGACGGCGCGGGCGCGCCGTGGTCGATCTCGTCGCGCGTGGACCAGCTCGGCGGGCAGCTCCAGGTGGCGCGCGACACGCGGGCGGGCGCGCACCTGGCCATCGCGCTGCGCGCGGGGTGAAGGAGGACGCCGTGGAGACGCCGCTACGCATCGCCATCGCCGACGACCACGCGCTCTTCCGCCAGGGCCTCAAGTCGCAGCTCCGGCTCCAGCCCGGGCTCGTGGTGGTGGGCGAGGTGGACCGGGCCGATCAGCTCGAGGCCATGATCGCCGCCACGCCGTGCGACATCGTCCTGCTCGACCTGCAGATGGAGCGCAGCTCGCTCGCCGACATCAAGGCGCTCGCCGAGCGCGTCACGGTGGTCGTGGTCACGGCCAGCGAGCACCCCGACGACGCGCTCGCCGCCATTCGCTCGGGCGCGCGCGCCGTCGTCTTCAAGCGCTTCGCCATCGAGACCTTGATGGACGCCATCGCCGCGGTGGCCGAGGGCAACGTGTGGATGCCGCCCGCGCTCCAGAAGCACCTGGCGGCGCGCCTGACCGAGCCGCCCGAGGAGCCGCTCACCCCGCGCGAGATCGAGATCGTGCGCCACGTCGCCATGGGGCTGCGCAACGCGGAGGTGGCCGAGCGCCTCTCGATCAGCGAGGTGACGGTGAAGACCCACCTGAACAACATCTTCCAGAAGCTCGGCGTCCGCGGCCGCACGGCGCTCGCGGTGTACGCGATCCGCATGGGCCTCGTCGGCGTGCAGGACCGGAGCTCGTAGGCGCGAGGCCGGGCGCGTGCGCACCCGCGCCGAGACGCCCGTGCTCGTCCGCCGGCTGGCGGCGGCGCTCGCCGCGCCCGGCGGCCCGGTCGCCGGCGAGCACCTCCTGGTCGCGGTCTCGGGAGGGCCCGACTCGACGGCGCTGCTGGCGGCGCTCGCCGAGCTGGCGCCCCGGCGCGGCCTCCGCCTGACGGCCGCCCACGTCGATCACGGTCTCCGTGGGGCGGAGGGGGCGGCCGAAGCCGAGCGGGTGGCGGCACTGGCGACCCGCCTGGGCGTCCCCTTCGTCCGGCGCGCGGTGCCGGTGTCGGCCGGCTCCGACCTCGAGGCGCGGGCCCGGCGGGCGCGCTACCAGGCGCTCGCCCGGCTGGCGGGAGAGGTCGGCGCGCGCCGCATCGTCACCGGCCACACCCAGGACGACCAGGTGGAGACCCTGCTGCTGCGCCTGCTGCGCGGCGCGGGACGGCGCGGCCTCGGCGCCATGCGCCCGGCGCGCGGCCGGCTCCTGCGCCCGCTGCTCGCCGCGACCCGCGCCGACGTGCGCCGCTTCCTCGCCGAGCGCGGCCACGGCTTCGCGGTCGATCGCACGAACGCCGACCTGCGTCACGCGCGCAATCGCGTGCGTCGGCTCCTCGTCCCCCTGCTGCGCGCCGAGTTCAACCCGCGCCTCGGGCCGGCGCTGGCCGCGCTCGCGGAGCGCCTGCGCGACGAGGACGACTTCCTCGCCGCGGCGGCGGCAGGGCGCGCGCGGGAGCTGGTGGTGGGCGACCATCTCCGTGCGGCGGTTGCCGAGGAGCCGCCGGCGCTCGCCCGCCGCATCGTGCGGAGCTGGCTCGAGCGCGGGGCGCGCCGGGGCGTGGGCGCGGTGCACGTGGCGCGGGTGCTCGGGCTCGCCGCCGGTCACGAGCGCGGCGCGGTCGCCATCCCGGGGCCCGCACGCGTGGTGCGCGAGGGCGAGGTGCTGGTGCGCCGGCCGGGGCGCGCGGCCGCGCCGTCCTCCTTCGCGTTCGAGATCGGTCCCGGATGCACGGTCGCCCATCCCGCCGGCGGCTGGCGCGTCGCCTTCTCGGCGCCGCGCGCCCGCGGCGCGGGCGAGGCGCGACCCACGGGGGCGGCGCAGGCGCTCTTCGACGCCGATGCGCTGCCGGGCGGCCTCGTCCTCCGCTCGCCCGTGCGCGGCGACCGCGTCCGGCTGCTCGCGGGCGGGACGCGCAAGCTCCAGGACGTCCTCGTCGATGCCAAGGTGCCGCGCGAGACCCGGGAGCTCCTGCCCGTGCTCGCCGCCGGCCCGGAGATCCTCTGGGTGCCAGGCCTGGCGCGCGGCGCCTGCGCCCCCGTCGGACCCGCCACCACACGCGTCGTGGAAGCCGTCTTCGAGCGCGCCCCGCACCCGCCCGCGCGGGAATAGGGACGTCTGACGCGTTGGGGCAAAGCCGAGGGAGGCCGTGCCGACCGAGGGCGGGGGGTCCGGCGCGCGCGGCGGATGCGCGCGGGCGTTGTCGGAACGCGCGCGAGCGCGTGCGGGAATAGCCCGCCGACGGTGGCCAGTGGGCGAAGCCGAGGGAGGCTTTGCCGACCGAGGCGCGGGGTCCGGGGGCATCGGAAGCGCGCAGCGCGCGTCAGCGCGCGAGCACTGGACGGGCCCCCGGCTACGTTAGATTGCCGCTCCGGGGACGCTGTGTTATTTTCGTCGCGAGTCGTCGCTCCGGTGCCCAGTTGAATCCAGTCTCCCGCAATCTCGGCCTCTGGCTGCTCCTCCTGCTCCTCGGGTTGCTCCTCTGGTCCGTGGTGACCAAGCAGCAGCCGCGCGAGCCGGAGGTGCCCTTCAGCCGCTTCCTGCAAGCGGTGGACGATAACAAGGTCTACGACGTCAGCATGCAGGGCCAGGCCATCCACGGCCACTACAAGGCCGAGCGCGGCGGGCCCGGCGAGGGCTTCAAGACCTACGCGCCCAAGGACGCGGACCTGGTGAAGACGCTGCACGACAAACAGGTCGAGATCGACGTCAAGCCGGAGGACAACGAGCCCTGGTACCTGGTCGCGATGGTGAACTGGGCGCCCATGCTCCTCCTGGTCGGCGTGTGGGTCTTCTTCATGCGCCAGATGCAAGTGGGCGGCGGCAAGGCGATGTCCTTCGGGAAGAGCCGCGCCAAGTTGCTCTCCGAGAACACGCACAAGGTCACCTTCAACGACGTGGCGGGCATCGACGAGGCCAAGGAGGAGCTCGAGGAGATCATCGCCTTCCTGAAGGACCCGAAGAAGTTCACCAAGCTGGGCGGGCGCATCCCGAAGGGCGTGCTGCTGGTCGGCGCCCCGGGCACCGGGAAGACGCTCCTCGCCCGGGCCATCGCCGGCGAGGCGGGCGTGCCCTTCTTCTCCATCTCGGGCTCGGACTTCGTCGAGATGTTCGTCGGCGTCGGCGCCTCGCGCGTGCGCGACCTCTTCGTGCAGGGGAAGAAGAACGCCCCCTGCATCATCTTCATCGACGAGATCGACGCCGTCGGGCGCCACCGCGGCGCGGGCCTCGGCGGCGGGCACGACGAGCGCGAGCAGACGCTCAACCAGCTCCTGGTCGAGATGGACGGCTTCGAGACCAACGAGGGCGTCATCCTGATCGCCGCCACCAATCGACCGGACGTCCTGGACCCGGCGCTGCTGCGACCCGGCCGATTCGATCGCCGCGTCGTCGTGCCGCGCCCCGACGTGAAGGGGCGCGAGGGCATCCTGAAGGTCCACACCCGCCGGGTGCCGATCGGCGAGGACGTGAACATCGACCTCCTCGCGCGCCAGACCCCGGGCTTCGCGGGCGCCGACCTCGAGAACCTGGTCAACGAGGCGGCCCTGCTCGCCGCGCGCAAGAACAAGGACCGGGTCTCGATGAGCGACTTCGAGATCGCCAAGGACAAGGTGATGATGGGCGCCGAGCGGCGCTCGATGATCATCAGCGTCGAGGAACGGCGGGTCATCGCCTACCACGAGTCGGGCCACGCCCTGGTGGCGAAGCTCGTCCCGAACGCCGATCCGGTCCACAAGGTGACCATCATCCCGCGCGGTATGGCGCTCGGGCTCACGCAGCAGGTGCCGCTCGACGACCGGCACACCCACTCGAAGGACCACCTCCTCGGCGAGCTGGCCGTCTTCTTCGGCGGGCGGGCGGCGGAGGAGCTCGCGCTCGGCAGCATGACGACCGGGGCGGGCAACGACATCGAGCGCGCCACCGAGCTGGCGCGCAAGATGGTGTGCGAGTGGGGCATGAGCGAGAAGCTCGGGCCCATGACCTTCGGCAAGAAGGAAGAGGAGATCTTCCTCGGCCGCGACTTCACGCAGAAGGTCGACTACTCCGAGCAGACCGCCATCCAGATCGACGCCGAGGTGCGCCGCATCCTGCTCGAGGCCTACGAGCGCGCCAAGCTCTTCCTGCGCCGCAACCTCGAGGTGCTCCACAAGATGGCCGAGACGCTCCTCGAGCGCGAGTCGATCGACGGCGCCGAGATCGACGAGATCCTCCGCCAGTTCGGGACTGAGAACGGTGGCCTCCGGGGCGCGGCGGCCGCCACCGCCTGAGAGCCCGTGACCGAATCCCCTCCCGTCGCCTGGCGACCGATGCATCCCGCCGCGCGGCGTTACTCCTCCTCGCCATAGCCTCCGGCTATGACTCGTCGTCGCGCCTTGCGCGCCGGGCGCCTCGGCCGCCGGGCTCGGTCCGGGGATTCGATCACGGGCTCTGAGAGTCCCGCCCGTTCGAGCGGCCCGCCCGTCCTGCGCACGCGCTCGGGACCGCTGGTCCTCGACCGCGTCGCGCTGGTCGGCATCCTGAACGCCACCCCGGACTCCTTCTCCGACGGGGGCCGTCACCTGGATCCCGGGCGGGCGGCCGCGGCGGCGGCGGAGATGGTGGCCGAGGGGGCGGCGATGCTGGACGTGGGGGCGGAGTCGACCCGGCCGGGGGCCCGGCCCGTCCCGGCGGACGAGGAGCGGCGCCGCCTCCTCCCCGTGCTGCGCGCCGTGCGGGCCGCGGTCCGGGTCCCGATCTCCGTCGACACCTCCAAGGCCACGATCGTCCGCCTGGCGCTGGAGGAGGGCGCGGACGTGGTGAACGACGTCTCCGCCGGCCGTTTCGACCCGGCGCTGCTGCCCCTCTGCGCCGAGCAGGGGGTCCCGGTGGTGCTCATGCACATGCAGGGCACCCCCGTCACCATGCAGCTCGACCCGCGTTACGCCGACGTCGTGGCGGAGGTGGCTGCCTTCCTGGCCGAGCGCGCCGGCGCCGCCCGGGCCGCCGGGGTGGCGGCCGACGCGATCGTGGTCGATCCGGGCATCGGCTTCGGGAAGACGGTCGCCCACAACTGTGCACTCCTCGCGCGGCTCGACCTCGTCGCGTCCCTCGGCTATCCCGTACTGGTGGGCGTGTCACGCAAGGGCTTCATCGGCCAGCTCCTGGGTGAGCGCCCGACGAGCGAGCGGCTCCTCGGCACGGCGGCCGCGGTCGCGCTCGCGGTGGCGAAGGGGGCGCGGCTCGTGCGCGTGCACGAGGTGGGGGCCATGCGCGACGTGGCGCGCGTCGCCGAGGCGGTGGTGGGCGCCTGATGGATGTCCTCCTCGGCTTTCGCTGGCAGGACGCGGTCGACATCCTGCTCCTCGCCGTCGTCATCTACTCGGGCATCAACCTGATCCGGGGCACGCGCGCCGTGCCCATGCTGATCGGGCTCGGCGTGCTCTACGGCGTCTACTTCGCCTCCGGGCGGCTCGAGATCTACACCATCAACGTGCTCCTCCAGAACCTGCTCGGCTGGTCGCTCATCCTCGTCTTCATCGTCTTCCAGAACGACATCCGGCGCGCCCTCACGCAGGTGGGCACGGGCCCGCTCTTCTCCTCCGCCGACCGCATCGCGCAGAGCCAGGCGGTGGAGGAGCTGGTGAAGGGCGTCACCGCCATGGCCTCCCGCCGGGTGGGGGCGCTCATCGTGCTGCAGAACGAGGTCGGGCTCAACGAGTACATCGAGGTCGGCACGCGCCTCGACGCGCAGGTCTCGAAGGAGCTGGTGGCCAGCATCTTCATACCCGGCTCGCCGATCCACGACGGCGCGCTCATCATCCAGCACGGGCGCATCACGGCGGCGGGCTGCTTCCTGCCGCTCACCACCAACCCCACCGTCTCGAAGACGCTCGGCACCCGCCACCGCGCCGCCATCGGGCTCACCGAGGAGACCGACGCGGTCGCGATCGTCGTCTCCGAGGAGGACGGCATGGTGTCGCTCGTGCGCGAGGGCAAGATCACGCGCGACGTCGACGCGGGCACGCTGCGCACCACGCTGCAGCGTCTGCTGGTGGGCTGATGCGGTTGCGCGTGCTGCGCCCCGAGCCCGCGGGCGGGTCGGCCGGCTCGACCCCGGGGCCGGAGCGCCCGACGCGGCCCTGGCAGCGCTGGCTGCGCGTCCCGCGCTGGCGCGACCTGCGCACCGCACTCCGCCGCAACGCGGGGCTCAAGCTCGTCTCGCTGCTGCTCGCCTTCTTCCTCTGGTTCTCGATCAACGTGAGCGAGCGCGACGCCGAGGGCACGCTCGAGATACCGGTCCACCAGGTGCGCCCGCCGGCAGGCTACATCGTGACCAACGCGCCCGCCAAGCCGGTCGCCGTGGGCGTGCGCGGTCCGCGCACCATCCTCGACGGCGTGGACGAGCGGCGCGTCCGCTTCGCGCTCGACCTCGCCAGTGCCGCGCCCGGCGAGGTGCGCATCGAGCTGAACGCCGACATGATCCGGCCGCCGCTCCCGCGGCGCCTGAAGGTCGTCCGCATCGAGCCGGGGCGCGTGAAGGTGCGCCTCGAGCGCCTCGTGCGCCGGACCCTCCCCGTCCGCCCCGAGCTGGCGGGCCTGCCGCCGCTCGGCTATACGCCGGAGGCGGGCGTCACGCCGGGCGAGGTCGAGGTGAGCGGCCCGGCGAGCAAGGTGGAAGAGCTGAAGGAGATCAAGACGGAGCCCCTCGAGCTGCGCAGCGCTCCGGAGGCCTTCTCGCGCACCGTCCTCCTCTCCTGGGCGGGCGACTTCGTGAGCTTCGCCCCCGACCACGTCACGGTCTCGGTCACCTTCCAGCCCACCTTGATGTCGCGCAAGTTCGACCACGTCGAGGTCGCGGTGCGCAACGCGGGCGGCGGCCTGCGCGCGAAGCTCGTCCCGCCGCGCCTCGACTTGACCGTGCAGGGGCCGCAGCGCGTACTCAGCAACTACGCGCTCGAGGCCGGCAGCGTGTACGTCGACGCGGCCGGGCTCGAGCCCGGCACCTACCGCGTGACGCCGAAGATCGAGCTGCCGCAGTCGATCGAGGTGACGCGACGCGAGCCCGAGGTGCAGACGCTCGAGCTCACGGCGAAGGGGGGACGCTGATGCCCGGCGAGGGACGGCGGCTCTTCGGGACCGACGGCGTGCGCGGCACGGCGAACGTCGAGCCGATGACCTCGGAGACCGCGCTCCGCCTGGGCCGCGCGCTCGCCCACGTGAGCAAGCGCTCGCACCGCCGCCACAAGATCCTGATCGGCAAGGACACGCGCCTCTCCGGCTACATGCTCGAGACCGCCATGTCCTCGGGCATCTGCTCGATGGGCGTCGACGTGCTGCTGGTGGGCCCCCTGCCGACGCCGGGGATCGCGTTCCTCACCCGCACGCTGCGCGCCGACGCGGGCGTCGTCATCTCCGCCTCGCACAACCCGTTCCCGGACAACGGCATCAAGTTCTTCAGCCAGGCCGGCTTCAAGCTGCCCGACGAGCTGGAGGAGGAGATCGAGCACCTGGTGCTGGGCGACGCGATCGACGCGCTCCGCCCGACCGCGACCGAGATCGGCAAGGCCTTCCGCATCGACGACGCCGTCGGCCGCTACAACGTGTTCGTGAAGAACACCTTCCCGCGCCACCTGACGCTCGACGGCATGCGCATCGTGATCGACTGCGGGCACGGCGCGGCCTACCGGGTCGGCCCCGAGGTGCTGGAGGAGCTGGGCGCGGAGGTGGTGAGCCTGGGCGTCGATCCCGACGGCTCGAACATCAATCAGGGGTGCGGCGCGCTCCACCCCGAGGGCCTCCAGGCGGCCGTCCGCCGCCACGGCGCCCAGGTGGGCGTCGCGCTCGACGGCGACGCGGACCGCGCCATCTTCGTGGACGAGCAGGGCCAGGTGGTGGACGGCGACGCCGTGATGGCGATCCTCGCCGACGACCTCCGCGCCCGGGGCGAGCTCCGGCAGTCGATCCTGGTCGCCACCGTGATGAGCAACCTCGGGCTCCACCTGGCGATGCAGGAGCGCGGCATCCAGGTGGTCACCACGCCCGTCGGCGACCGCTACGTGGTCGAGGAGATGGTGCGCGGCGGCTACAACCTGGGCGGCGAGCAGTCCGGGCACATCGTCTTCCTCGATCACAACACGACCGGCGACGGGCTGATCACGGCGCTCGCGCTCTTCGCCCTCCTGGTCGAGAAGGGGCGGCCGCTCTCCGAGCTGCGCCGCATCATGCACCGCCTGCCGCAGATCCTCTTGAACGTGCGCGTGGCGGCCCGGCGCGACGTCCCGAGCGTGCCGCCGCTGGCCGCGGCGATCGCGAAGGCCGAGCGCGCCCTCGGGGCGCGCGGCCGGGTGCTGGTGCGCTACTCGGGGACGGAGCCCCTGCTGCGCGTCATGGTCGAGGGCGAGCGGGAGGGGGAGATCCGGGACCTCGCCGAGTCGATCGCGGCGGCGGCGCGCGGCGCGCTCGGCGAGTCGGCGGCCGCCGCGGGCAACTAGGAGGCCGTCCGGGTGATCATGGCGGCTGCGGCGAACGATCCGGGGGCTGCGAGCGGCGTGCTCGCGCCTCCCTCGTGCGGCGTAGCTTTGGCTACGCCTCCTCGGTCGGCGCTGCGCTTGCCGCTCTCGCTCCCCGGCTCGTTCGCCTCGCTCGCCATGATCACCCGGACGGACTCCTAGTTGCGGCTCGGCGTCAACGTCGATCACGTCGCGACCCTGCGGCAGGTGCGCGGCGTCGACTACCCCGACCCGGTCGAGGCGGCGCTGGTCGCCGAGGCGGCGGGCGCCGACGGTATCACCGTTCACCTGCGCGAGGACCGCCGCCACATCCAGGAGCGCGACGTGGAGGAGCTGCGCCGCCGCCTGCGCATCAAGCTGAACCTCGAGATGGCCGTCACCGACGCGATGGTCAACTTCGCACTCGGCGTGCGGCCGGACGACGCCTGCTTCGTGCCCGAGCGCCGCGAGGAGCTCACCACCGAGGGCGGGCTGGACGTAGTGGCGCTCGCGGCGCGCGTCACGGCGGCGGCGAGGCGCCTCGCCGCGGCCCGCATCCGCGTGAGCCTGTTCATCGACCCGGAGCCGGCCGCGATCGCCGCCAGCCGGCAGGCCGGCGCGCACGCCGTCGAGCTGCACACGGGCGACTACGCCGGCGCGGCCGGCGACGCGGAGCGCGCGCGCCAGCTCGCCCGGCTGCGGGCGGCCGCCGCCGAGGCCGCGCGGCTGGGCCTCGAAGTGCACGCCGGGCACGGCCTCACTGTCGGCAACGTGCGCCCGGTCGCCGCCATCCCGGGGATCGTCGAGCTGAACATCGGCCATGCGATCGTAGCGCGTGCGGTGGTGGTCGGCATGGCAGCGGCAGTTCGTGAGATGAGGGCCGCCCTCTGATCGCCGTCACCGCCGCGGAGATGCGTGCCCTCGACCGCTGGACGATCGAGCACGGCACGCCCGGCCACGTCCTCATGGAGCGCGCGGGTGCGGGCGCGGCACGCGTGCTGCGCGAGCGCCTGCGGCGCCCGCGCGGCCCGGTGGTCGTGGTGTGCGGGCGGGGCAACAACGGCGGCGACGGCTTCGTCGTCGCGCGCCACCTCCGGCGGGCGCGCGTGCCGGTCGAGGTCTGGCTCGCGGCGCGTCCCGAGGAGGTGCGGGGCGACGCGACGCGCATGCTGGCCGCATGGCGGCGTGCGCGGGGCGCGGTGCGGGCGCTCGCCACGCCCGCCGACGTCGAGGCCCTGGCGCGCCGGCTCGCGCGGGCGGCGGCCGTCGTCGACGCGCTCTTCGGGACGGGGCTCAACGCGCCGGTCGCCGGCGTGGCGGCGGCGGTGATCGCGGCCATCAACGCCTGCGGCGCCCCCGTCCTGGCCGTCGACATCGCGTCGGGCCTGTCGGCCGACACGGGCGCGCCGCTCGGTGCGGCCGTGCGCGCCACGGTGACCGCCACCTTCGGCTACCCGAAGGTCGGCCAGCTCATGTACCCGGGGGTGGAGCACACCGGGCTGCTCGCGGTGGTCGACATCGGCATCCCGCGCGAGGCGCTGGCCGCCGTCGCCCCGGGCACCGTGCTGCTCGAGAGCGAGGAGGTGGGGGCGCACCTGCCGCCCCGCCGGCGCGACGCCCACAAGGGCGACTTCGGCCACGTGCTGGTGATCGCCGGCTCGCGCGGCAAGACCGGCGCGGCGCTGCTCGCGGCCCAGGCCGCGGCCCGGAGCGGTGCGGGGCTCACCACGCTCGCCGTCCCGGCTACGCTCCAGGCGATCCTCGAGGCGCAGGTGCGCGAGGCGATGACCGCCGCCCTCGCGGACACCGGCGACGGCGCCGCGGCCCTCGCCGACGGCGCGGCGGCGAGTGCGCTGATCGCGGATCGCGGGGCGGTGGTGTGCGGCCCGGGTCTGGGTCAGGCGTCGGCGACGCGCGAGCTGATCCGGCACGTCGTTCGGCAGTGCACGGCGCCGCTCGTGCTCGACGCCGACGGCCTCAACGCCGTGGCCGGCACGAGCGTGCTGCGCGACCGCCCGGGACCGACCGTGGTCACGCCCCACCCGGGCGAGATGGCCCGTCTCTCGGGCGGCGACACGGCGCGTGTGCAGGCCGATCGCCTGGGCGCCGCCCGCGCCTTCGCGCGCGCCGAGCGCGTGGTCGTCGTGTTGAAGGGCGCGCGCACGGTCATCGCGAGCCCCGTCGGCGCGACCGCCATCTGCCCGACCGGCAACCCCGGCATGGCGAGCGGCGGGACGGGCGACGTCCTCGCCGGCGTGATCGGTGCGCTCCTCGCCCAGGGGCTCGCGGCGTACGACGCGGCGGCGCTCGGCGTGTTCGCGCACGGCGCGGCCGGCGACGCGGTCGCCGCGCGGCAGGGCGAGGTTGGCCTCCTCGCGAGCGACCTCCTCACCGAGCTGCCCGCGACCCTCGAGCGCCTGCAGGCGGCAGCCCGGCCCGAGGCGCCGCGCCGGCGAGGCTACCGTGCGGGCACGTGAGACGACGACACGTGCCCCGGAGGAGACCGAGGCGCTCGGCGAGGCGCTCGGCCGTGCCGCCCGCGGCGGCGAGCTGATCGGCCTGGTCGGCGAGCTGGGCGCCGGCAAGACCTGCCTGGTGCGCGGGCTCGCCCGCGGCCTCGGCATCGACCCCGAGCGCGTCCACAGCCCCTCGTTCACGATCGTGACCGAATACCCGGGCGGACGGCTCCCGCTCGCGCACGTCGACCTCTATCGCCTCGAGGCGCCGGGCGAGCAGGCGCCGTTCCTGCGCGACGTGCTCTACGGCGAGGGCGTCGCGGTGGTCGAGTGGTTCGACCGGCTCGGCCCCGCGGCCGGCGACGAGGCCCTGCTCGTCACGCTGCGCTTCGCGCCGGGCGGGGGCAGGGCGATCCGGCTCGAGGCGCGCGGGGCGCGCCACGAGCGGCCTTCACCGCATCCTCGCGGAACATGCGCACCGTCTCGAGCGAGAAGGCCTCGAGGTCCCTCCCTACGAGCGTGAGCTTCTTCAGGATGTCGTTGGTGGCGGTGATGATGTGGCAGCCGATGACGTCGGCCTGGAAGACGTTGAGGAGCTCGCGTGGGCTCGCCCAGATGAGCTCGACGTTCGAGACCCGCGCGAGGAACTGTACCGCCTCGCGCATCAGCGGGACGGGGTCCTGCCCGGTGTCCGCGATGCGGCCCGCGAAGACCGACACGCACGCGGGCGGTCCTCCCGCGAGC
>WNFP01003259.1_pt1 | contig 12987 bp, 6 predicted proteins | sample 5400201 | NCBI WGS metagenome assembly WNFP01 (sample SAMN13153355, study PRJNA577476) | soil metagenome | isolation source: 115 cm saprolite under Madrone tree | place: USA:California | collected 2016-06-14
ATCTGCTCAAGCCCATGCGCGGCGTAGAAGCGCGAGGCCGCCTCGTTAGCGAGCGCCTCGTGGTGGACAAAGCCGTTTTCGCAGGCCGAGCGAATGGCCTGTTCGTAGAGGCGCATAGCGTCAACATCGCGGCCTTCGATGCGGGCGCGCTCCGCCGAAACCAAGGTAGAACGGTTCTGAAAGTTCTCGGGACAGGTCTGGGCCCAGAGCTCGAGCTGCTGGTGGTGGGCTTGCAGTGCGGTCAGAAGGTGTGATCGCTCATCGGCCGATGCCTCGTCGTAGTATGCCGCCAACGCCAGCGCACCGTAAAAATGGTATTCGGCCTCCTGGACCATGCCGACATTCGACCAGAGAAGAGGGGTTGCCCTCGCTCTGGCCGTGATGGCGGCGTGGTAATTGCCGGAGTACACCCGAGCCTGGAGCTTCATGATGTGATAGCCGCACACAATACTTGTCCAGCCAAAGCGCTCCATAAACCGTTCATATTCATGCTCGTCGAAGTCGGAGCTAGTCCAGGTCGAGAGGTCGGCCGTGAAGCCGCGCATTGCTTGGATGAAGCGCCGCGTGCGAATGAGGATCTGAGTGGAGGGATCGAATTTGGCCTTGCGGGTAAAGTCCAGAAGCGCCTCCGATTCGACATAGACCTTGTCGAGCGGCTCTCCGGCCGCCAGCTTGTGTGATACCAGATGATCACAGGCGTAGCTGGCGAAATTCAGGTCGCCGGCAGTGACCGCGGCCTTGAAGGCGGAATAGAGGTGCGCGATTGCACGAGTTCGCGGCTCGTTCCAGAAGCTGATGTATGCCCCGATAATGAGCTCGATCTTGGCCTTGTAGGCCACGAGCTGCCGCTTCGCCACCAGATCATAGCCCAGCCGTCCGAACTGAAAGCCTCGCCGGTAATCTCCAAAGAATGGGCCCAGGTCCATGCCGAGACAACCATACGCCATGACGGAGGCGTCGCAGTTACCATAGCGAATCGTCATGTTGACCATGTGGCAGGAGCAGAGGAGGAACAGGTTGCGATCGGCGCCGATGGCGGGGGCAAAGAGGATGACCAGGATGCCTAGGGCGGCTTCGACCTCTGGGTCCGTCATTAGCGGCAGATCGATCAAATCCTCTATCAGCCGCCCATTGAGGTTCTTCCAGATCGCGTCGTACTCGCGAGCCACTTCCTCACGGCTCGGGTGGCGAGGGATATCGATGCCTAACAAGCGAAGAGCGCCGAGTCCACGGGCGATAGCCTCGTCGATCTCGACGCTGGCCGTGTGGATATCGATCACCACGCGATGGATGCCAACTTTTTCGAGCGTCGTTCTCGCGTGTGTCATCAGCGCATTGAACAGACGCAGAGCCTCATCGAAGTTGCGGCTCAGAAACTCGCACTCCGCCTGCTCGAAACTCAGCCGATAGGCCAGCTCATGCTGACTCGCCCACAGGTCGTCGCCGAGAAGTCCTATCCCGGTGGAGAAATAATTCAGCGCGGATCTGTAGGCCGTCGAGGTTTTCGCTCTCCGACCTGCAATCAAGTTCAGCTCGGCAAGTTGGGTCTTTTCTCGTGGGGAGGTCATCAACATGGCGCCGCGATTGAGTTGATTGACGATCTCGAAGATCGTCTCCTCCCGCTTCTCCGGGGGCGTGTGCTCCGCGAGCAGCCTTCCGATCCGGAGATGGACTGCGGCGCGTAGTTCCTCCGGGATCAGGGAATAGGCGGCTTCCTGGACACGGTCATGGACAAACGTGTAGGAGTCCGCCAGGCGGACGATCAGCTCCTGACGGACAGCCTCCCACAGATCCGCGTGGACCGCTTCCGCCCCCGTCCCGCGAACGATGCAAAGCATCACGACCTCGGCGACGTTGCCGAGGCAGGCCAGCAGCTGCAAGACCTGCTGGGTTTCGACAGGTAGGCGGGTCAACTTCCCGACCATGAGGTCCACCACATTATCGGTGTAACCCTTGGCGTGAATGCGATTGAGATCCCAGGACCATCGCGCAACATCATGATCGAAGGTGAGCAAGCCCTCTTCGGCGAGCGCAGAAATGAACTGAAGGGCGAAAAAGGGGTTGCCACCCGTCTTCTCATGCACCAGTTGCGCGAGCGGCGCAGCGCGCTCCGGTTCGCAGCGAAGCGCATCCGCAATCAACTGCGCGAGGTGTTCGCTGGCGAGCGGCGCAAGAGTGATCTCCTCTATCTGCGCACCGGCGTTCTTGACGACCTCAAGCTTGCCCGCCAGCGGATGGGTGGCATCGACCTCGTTGTCCCGATAAGCGCCGATCAGCATCAGGTGCTGTAGATCCGATCGGGTCAAGAGATCCTCCAGCAAGTCGAGCGTTGCCGCGTCGAGCCATTGCAGGTCGTCGAGGAACAGCGCCAGCGGATGTTCCGGCCGTGCAAATACGCCGATAAATCGTCGGAATACCAGTTGGAAGCGGCCTTGCGCCTGCTGCGGTGGAAGCTCCGGGACCGGCGGCTGTTCTCCAATGATGAGCTTCAGTTCGGGAACAAGATCGACGATGAGCTTACCGTTCGGATCCAGCGCGTCCCGAAGGGCGTCACGCCAGGGAGCGAGGTCGGCCTCGCTCTTGGCGAGAAGGGCCCGGATGAGGCTCTGAAAGGCTTGCGCGAGCGTGGAATAGGGGATGTCCCGCTTGTACTGATCGAACTTGCCGGATGCGAACAGGCCGCGCGGCCAAACGAGCGCCTTGTGCAGTTCATTGACGACGGAGGACTTGCCAATACCTGAATATCCGGAGACCAGCAGCAACTCCGGAGTGCCGCTCTTGACGACGCGGTCGAACGAGGCGAGTAGGGTCTCGACCTCGCGCTGTCGTCCGTACAGTTTCTCAGGAATCAGGAGCCGGTCTGGCGTGTCATGTTCGCCCAACAGGAATTCGCCGATGCGGTGGTCGCAGTCCCATTCAGCAAGGCAGCGGCGAAGATCGCTCTCCAAGCCGGCCGCGGTCTGATAGCGTTCCTCAGCAGTCTTGGCGAGCAACTTCGTAATGATTCCCGATACGGAGCGCGGAACATCTTTTCGCCGCTCGGCGGGCGGCAGCGGCTGTTTGGCGATGTGGCAATGTACCCACTCCATCGGATCGGATGCCGTGAAGGGCAGAGTGCCGGTCAGCATTTCGTAAAGCGTGACCCCTAGGGCATAGAGATCACTGCGTGAATCGATCGAACGATTCATCCTTCCAGTTTGCTCGGGGGCCATGTAGGCGAGCGTTCCCGCGATGAATTCGGGAGGTTCCGCCGACTGGCGCTCGCGCGGCAATCGAGAGGCGATCCCAAAGCCCATCAGCCAGACCTGGCCAGTGCTGGGCTCGATCATGACATTGGCCGGTTTGAGGTCCTTGTGGATGAAGCCCCGACCGTGCAGCTGCCTGACTGCGGCAGAAAGACCGATGGCCATGCGCAGGAACTGTCCCATCTCCATTGGCGTTCCGACCAGTTGATCGAGCGGCTCACCCCCGGGATCCTCGAGGACAAGCACGGTTCGCCCCGCGTGTTGCGTGAGCTCAACTCGCGGAACTGCCCATGCCGGATCCAGCGCGGCCCGCAAGGAGTGCTCGTGTTCCAGCATCCGGACACTCTCTGGTCGGGGATGCTCCGATCTCAACATCAGCACGAGAACAGAGGGGGGATGCGGGCGCGTGCCCGTTCGGGGGCGGCCCCTGCAAAGCACGAACTCCCCGTGCCTGTGAAGCGTGTCGAGAGTGTAGTCCGAGAGATCCATCCGGGGATCCTTCGATTCAGCAGCCAATTCAAGTGGCGTCAACGCCGATCATCACCATGTGCGATGCCCCGAATTGTTACGAGGTTCCGAACCAGTGAGAGCGCAGCGGCGCCGTGGTCAACTACGGCAAGTCAGAACACCAGTTTGAGGGCGTATTCGCAACATACTCCATTTCCCGCCCGGCGCGCCAGAACAGACGGTGTGAGGCCGGGGGATCCCTGACAGTTTAGACCGGGCACATGCCTGATGGGAACTTGGGCAAAGTAGATCGTGAACCATTGAGATGTTGCGCCAGAGGAGCGAAATAATCGAACGGCGTGCCCATATCGAGCTCATACCCTTTTCCGTCCTCCAGCGAAAGATCGACGGTCAGACCGTAATTGTGAATCGAACCGGTGCGAGGATTGGCCACGTAGGGCTGGCTATCGCCTGAGAGCCCGCCTCGACAGATATCTGTGGCAAATGTGGAACCGGCCGAATCTGCGCCAAGCACGCCCGCATCAGATGAGCATGGATTTGCAACTTGAAGGCAAACGCGCACTAATTACCGGATCTACCGCAGGCATCGGATTCTCCATCGCCGAGACTCTAGCTAAAGAAGGTGCCACCGTGATCGTTAATGGACGCACCAAACAGAGGGTGGATGAGGCTGTAAACCGTCTAAAGCGAGGCAATTGCGGGGGCAAGGTCGAAGGATTGGCGGCAGATTTGGCCAAGGCTGAAGGCGCTCGCGAGGCCATCGGACGCTACCCCGAGGTGGAAATTCTGGTCAACAATCTTGGCATTTTCGAACCCAAAGCGTTCGAGCAAATTCCCGACGAAGACTGGTTTCGTTTCTTTGAGACGAATGTCGTCAGCGGTGTGCGTCTTAGCCGGCACTATTTGCCGAGCATGAAGCAGCGCAATTGGGGACGCATCGTGTTCATTTCGAGCGAATCAGCGCTGCAGATTCCGGCGGAAATGATCCACTACGGCATGACCAAGACCGCCCAACTGGCGATCTCCCGAGGTTTGGCGGAGACCACTATGGGCACGAATGTGACCGTCAACTGTGTACTCCCTGGTCCCACCGCTTCGGAAGGAGTCGACACGTTCCTATCGCAAATGGCGGCCGAAAGAAAGACCGACCGCTCCACGCTCGAACGCGAGTTCTTCCGTTCTGTGCGCCCGACTTCACTGCTGCAGCGCTTCGAAACCACCGAGGAGATCGCATCGGTGGTCGCTTTCGTGTGCAGCCCGCGATCGTCGGCCATCAATGGCGCGGCCTTACGGGCGGAGGGTGGCCTGGTGAGGGCGATTCCGTAGGCATTTCCGATTTGGTCCACGACCGGCTGTTGAATGTGTCATCCTGAGCGCCGCTGTTGCGCGAAGGACCTCCCAAGATGCTTCGGACTTAAATGCTGCTAGTTAGGCTTATAGGCCAAGAAGCCCAGGGTTCCTCGAGTAGGAAGAATCACTCTTCACCGTTGAGTTGCTGCTTCGGAAAGCAGAGGGTCATGGGAACGAAGCGTGGGGCTGTGGCATCACCTCAATACCTGGTACTTGCGGCTGTTTGTATCCAGCATCGAAAGACGCGTTCATCCCAAAGCACTGCGCCGCGATTCCAACGGTAAGAAACTGGCCTGAGATGCAAGATTGTGGTTCACTCTTGATTTGCAAATCCCTGAGCTCGTGAAGAGAAAGCATTGCAGCTTAATGAAAAAGTTCAGAATATTGTTCTGATCGAGGAGAAGTAAGCGATGAGTGCGAGAACCTCTCGAGCGGCGCGGCAACTACTGCAGCTTTGCATCATTCTTGATGCACTTCTGCTCGCTAGCACCTTGCAACCGGTGTTCGCGCAATCCACGCAACTCCCGAAGGCAGAAATCGAGAAGCGCGTCGATGCGCTTCTTGCGAAAATGACTCTCGACGAAAAACTTACGCTTATCGGCGGCACCAATGACTTCTACATCCAGGCGCTTCCGCGGCTCGGTTTACCCGCGCTTCGCATGTCCGACGGTCCGCTGGGAGTGCACGATTACGGACCGACAACGGCGTATCCGGCAGGAATCGCATTGGCAGCTTCTTGGGACGTCGACCTTGCCCGCCGCGTCGGCGAAATGATGGGCAAGGACGCTCGAGCGCGCGGCGTCCATTTCGTCCTGGCTCCGGGGATGAACATCTACCGCGCGCCCATGAACGGGCGCAATTTCGAATACCTGGGCGAAGATCCTTACCTCGCCTCGCGCATGGCAGTTTCGCTGATTGAAGGCATACAATCGCGGGGCGTCATCGCCGCCGCGAAGCACTTCGCAGTTAACAATCAGGAATACGGACGCATGGACCACAGTTCCGACGTGGACGAGCGCACCTTGCGGGAGATCTATCTTCCCGCCTTCGAAGCCGCCGTAAAGGAAGCCAAGGTGGGTGCCCTTATGGACGCATACAACCTGGTTAACGGCGCCTACATGACCGAGAACAATTTCCTGAACAACATCATTGCGAGAAAAGAATGGGGTTTCGACGGCATCATCATGTCGGATTGGGGCGCCACCCACGACGGCAAAGCTGCCGCGAATGGCGGCCTGGACCTTGAAATGCCTTCGGCGCTCTTCATGAACAAGCAGATTCTGCTGCCGTTTATCCAGAGCCGTGAAATCCCAACCGCCACAATCGACGACAAGGTCCGCCGCATTTTGCGCAAAGCCATTCAGTTCGGGTTCTACGATCGCGAGCAAACCGACGCAACCATCCCTTTGTACAGCCAGGAGGGAAGACAGCTTGCTCTCGAAGAAGCCAGCAGCGGAATCGTTCTGCTAAAGAATGAAAATGGCCTCCTTCCGTTAGAAAAAAACAAAATCAAAACCCTCGCGGTGCTGGGACCCAACGCTTATCCCGCGGTAATCGGCGGAGGCGGAAGCTCGCTCACCAAGCCATTCGATGCCATCAGCTTTCTGGAGGGTATCAGCAACTATCTCGGCAAAAGTGTGCGCGTCGACTACGTTATTGAGGATCTGCCGCTGGATGAGATTGTCAAAAACACGCACTTTGTTACTTCGCCCGGCGGACCCCAAGGCCTGAAAGGCGAATACTTCAACAATGAATTGCTCGAAGGCGCGCCGGCACTGGTACGCACGGACGAAAAAATCGGCTTCCGTTGGGCGGAAGGAAGTTACGTTAATGGCGGCCCCCTTGACCACTTCTCGGTTCGATGGAGCGGCTACTTTATTCCCGGGGCTGAGGACGACTACAAATTTTTCGTTTCTGCCGACGACGGAGTCCGGCTATACGTCAATGACCAGCGTGTGATTGACGACTGGCAGCGTCACGGCGAAACTCTGGACACCTACTCCGCGCATCTTGAGCGAGGCAAACCGTACAAGATTGGTCTTGAATATTTTGAGAACGTCGGCACCGCGACGGCCCGTTTTGGGATCGCGCCGGCAGCCCGCTCTCTGGGAGCAAGCACTAGAGCAGCCGCCAAGAAGGCCGACGCCGTCATTCTATGCATGGGCTTCGATCCATCTTCGGAAGGCGAAGGCTTCGACCGAACTTTTCGTCTTCCTGCAGGCCAGGATGCTTTTATTCAGCAGATCGCAGCCATCAACAAAAACGTAATTGTTGTCCTGACTGCGGGCGGCAACGTCGACATGACGCACTGGATCGACACCGTGCCGGGTCTTATCCATGCGTGGTACCCCGGCCAGGAGGGCGGCACTGCACTGGCGCAAATCCTCTTCGGCGAGATCAACCCATCAGGAAAGTTGCCAGCAACTTTCGAGCGCCGCTGGGAAGACAACGCGGCCTTCGACAGTTATTATCCGAAAAAAGCCGGCAAGCACATTGAATACCAAGAAGGAGTATTCCTGGGCTACCGCCACTTCGATCGCTCCAAAGTCCAGCCGCTATTTGCCTTTGGCTACGGGCTTTCCTACACCACTTTTCAATATAGCGGTCTGTCCATATCACCGTCCTCTGCCGATCTTAGCGCGCCGGTCAACGTTTCCTTCAATATCAAGAATAATGGTCCGCGCGAGGGCGCAGAGATCGCTGAAATCTACGTCGGCGATTCCCACGCAAGCGTGCCGCGCCCCGTGAAGGAATTGAAAGGTTTTGCCAAGTTGCATTTGCGCTCAGGCGAAACCAAACGGGTCACAGTCAGCTTGGATGGCCGCGCGTTTTCCTTTTATGATGTTGAAAAAAACAACTGGAAGGCGGAACCGGGCAAGTTTTCCATCCTGGTAGGAAGCTCTTCGGAAAAGATCGAACTGCAGGGGGAGTTTACGCTCAGCCAATGAGAGGAGACCTACCAGTACATCCATGATTACCGCCCTTGCTTCGGTGAGCGCCCAGAGGCTCGTTCATCTTTCGCCGGTTGACCTGGCCATTATTATTTTCTGTTTCCCGCTGGTTTTGGCGATTGGCTTTTATCTGAAGCAGCGCGCAAATACAAGCGAAGATTATTTCATGGCTGGTCGTGAGATGACCGCATGGATCGCGGCTCTCAGCTTTCTTTCGGCAAATCGCGGTTCGCTCGAGCTCATGGGATGGGCTGGCGCCTCCTATCAGTACGGGATACTGGCCGCCCACTGTTATCCTCAGCGTTCGCGTCGCCATTGCGGATAGCGACAGAGGACGCTGGGGTTCGCCTGTCGTGGAGTATCCCCTTCAGCGCACAAAGGATGATCCGGATTACGCCACGCAGAGTCACGCCGATCGTCGGGTTCCCGCGTTTGTCAGACTTGGGCGGTTAATTCCGATTGGGCGGCGCGCGATGGCTCAGGCCCCACACGTACGCTGCGAGCGCTGATATCTGGTCGGGCGTAAGTTGCGCCCCACCCATCGGCGGCATGGGGGCGCGATATTGTTTTGGCTGCAACACACCTTCGGTGATCGTTTTCGCGATTCCGGCATAGCTACCATCGCTCCATAGCCATTTCTTGCCCGTCAGATCGGGACCCAAAGGGGTGCCCTCACCGCTCTCACCATGGCAGCCCGTGCAAGCCGCTCCGCCCACTTGGCCGCGGTAGATGCGCTCACCGAGCAGGACCATCTCTCGTGTCGCGCCTTCAGGAACGGGAAGATTGCTCGCAGCCGCCCCGGCGTCTGGATGCGTGCCCTCTGGCGGTTGCGCGGCCACTTCAACGGGATTGCCGGCCGGGGCTGCTGCGCTCGGACATGCCGTGATGTTCGCGGCACCGCCTGCGGGGCCGCCACGATAGACGATCCGGTAGATCCGCCCACGTATATCGTCGGAAACGTAGAGCGAACCGTCCGGTCCTACGGCCAAGCCACTGGGACGATGTGCGGCTTTGGCTGGCGACTTCACCGCTCCAGCGAAACCATCCGCAAATATTTCGCACTGGCCGGAAGCGTGGTCCCCGGCGAGCGGCTGAAAAACCACGTTATAGCCGCCTTGCGCATAGGGTGCCCGATTCCATGACCCATGGAAGGCGATGAAAACGCCGTCACGGTAGCGCGCCGGAAATTGTTTCTTGTCGTACCGCACCATGGCATTAGGCGCCCAATGGGCGGGAAAAGCCGCAGCCGGAGCAACTTTGTTCGCGCATACGCCGATCGTTTTGCCGCCGTCGCCACCGTATTCCGGAGCCAGAACCAGCTTTTGCACGAACGGGTCGTAGTAGCACTCGGGCCAGCCATAATCTCCCTTTGCCTTCAAAAGCAACAATTCTTCAGCCGGCAGCGTTGCCTCCTCGTCGGGTTTATACAGGTCGGGCCAATTCGCGTGCAACTGGTCCCGTCCGTGTTGGGTCACCAACACGCGCCCACTTGAGTCGATGGCAAAACCTTCAGCGTTGCGGATTCCCGTAGCGAAGCGCTCCGCCGTTGAAAAGGTTTGGTTCGTTTTATTCGCGTCATAGCGCCAGATACCACCACGGGTCTCGAGTTCCGCGCAGGGGTCCGCGCCCGGCGACTTGAGTGTCCGATTTTTCAGCTGGCAGGAATTGGTCGCGCTGGCCACATCGACGTACATCAATCCTTCGGCATTGATGATGAATGGATGCATCGGATGGTCGCCGCCCAGAGGCAATCCGGAGACGATGGTGTCGGCGGAACCACTCGGCACGATGGAGCCGGCGGGCAATAAATATCGCACGATGCGATCATTGCTCTCCGCGTAGATCGATCCTTTATATAAGCCGATGCCCGTACCGCCTGCTCCGCCACTTTGGACGGTTTCGCCAAAGCGCTCAATCACATCGGCCTTTCCCGCACCGTTCTTGTCTTGCAGGGCTACGAGGAAACCGCCTGCATGCGGCGTGTCGTTGCCGTAGTACCTGCCCGACCAGGTGTTGACGTAAAGAACCCCACTCGGCGCGACTACCACGTGGCGGGCGTGACCAATGTCGTCAGCGAAGACCGTTGCGCAAAAACCGGCGGGTAACTGCAACCCACTGTCATCGTTCGGGCATGCTTGGCTTTTGGATTCTGCAGCCGGGTTGGATTGGTTTTGAGCGGGCGCCAATGAATTGCCTATGCTCATTGCGGCGAGCGCCACGAGGGCAAACAACAGAGTTTTGAACGGGTTGGATAATTGCATTGAACACTCCTGAAGATCGACGACGAGAAACAACGGTCTGGCTCGCGAAAATATAACGAAGATATACCGTTGTTATTGTAGCGTATCGGCAGCCGAACAGCCTCCGAGCAAAGTATTTCTCGACAGCCATCGGGTTGCAGTGCCGGAAAGTCGCATAGTCGGACATCTGGCGTACTAGCACTCCACTTCTCCGGTTAGCGTATTGCAGGTGGCTCGAAAATGCCAAAGTGCGGGCAGTCCGTAATACGGTGAAGGCAGGTTCCGATGTAGGTAGATAGCCGCAGTCGCAGGCGTATAAAGCGACGTGATACCTGCCATTGCAAGTTCTCTTACCGAGCGTGCGTCGCAGCTTCTTCGATCAGAGCTGCAACCTCCTTGGGCCTGGAGACGTAGACCGAATGGCTGGCGCCAGCGACTTCGATCTTGTGGCTCTTGGCTCGTGTTGCATACCAACGTTGGAGGTCCGGGTTGATGGTTCGGTCTGCTCCCGCTACCAACATCCAGCTTGGTTTGCTTCTCCACGCAGCGGTGGTGATGACGGCTTTGAAATTGTCCGCTAAGTTGGGTACCTGCGATCGCGCCATGAAAGCAGCCTGGTCGGCAGACAGATCAGCTGCGAAGTACTCATGAAACTGGGCGGGGTCGAGGTAAGTGAAACCGTCTGCCGTCTTCTTTATCGCACCAGACTTGCTGAGGTCACTGGGGAAGCGCTTTCCGTCGTCAGCCTCGTTCTCTCCAGCGTCTGGCATGTGCGCCGCGACGTACACCAAGCCGGCAACCGATGGATCCGTCCCCGCTTCGGTGATTACGGCTCCCCCGTAGCTATGGGCGACAAGAATGCACGGTCCATCTTGTTGAGCAAGGACGCGCTTCGTGGCGGCCACATCATCTTTAAAGGATGTCTCCGGCTCTTGAACGATGCTGACGTTGTAGCCATCCTTAACAAGAATGTCGTAAACGCCCTTCCAGCCAGAACCATCTGCCCAGGCACCGTGAACCAGAACAATATTCCGAACGCGATGCTCTTCGTTCTGCGCGGAGAGCGCGCCGCAGGTCAAAGCTAATAAAATGATGCAGAGAGACTGAGATATTCCTCGTACTACTCGCATTGCCTTCATTGAATTATTCATTTTGTTGCCCCCTTTTTTTTGCGAATTGATTTTTACTCAGCCGGAGACTCAGAGCGCCAGATAGAGGACGTGGACCCACTGGTCGCCGTTGATGATGCCTTTGCCCCAGGCGGGGTCGAGATCGGCGAACGGCTTTTCCGCGGCGGCTTCCTGGGCGGATTTTCCCGCGGATTTCAATTTCTGAACGCGATCGCGCGAAGTGATGAGCATGTCCCGGAATTTCGTGAGGTCCGCTTTGTTGCCGAGCGGGCCGTGCCCCGCAACAATCCTGGTGTAATTGTCGGCGAGCGAGAGAATTGTGTCGGCGGCGGCGATCATGCCGTCGATATTGCCGCCCGTACCGGGGTCGATGTAGGGATACATGCCGTTGAAAAACACGTCGCCCATCTGAATCACGTTGGCCTTTTGAAAATGAACGTAGATGTCCGAATCCGTATGCGCGGGAGCAAAGTGTTGGAGCGCGAGGGTTTCGCCGTTGGCTTGCAACTCATAACTGGCGGGGAAGGTCGGCTGCGGCAAGGCCTCCGCGGGCGAGGGGTCGAAATGCAAGTCGGCGAGCGTGCCGTCTGCTGCCCGATACAAGACCGGCTGATCATGCGGCTCGGACATGCGCTTCTTGGTGTTTTCGTGGGCAAGGACCGTGGCTCCTGCGGCGTGAAGAGACGCGTTGTTATCGGTATGGTCGAAGTGCCAGTGGGTGTCGATGACGTATTTGAGCGGAGCGTTGCCAAGGCCATCGAGAGCCTCTTTGAGCCTGGGCCAGGCGGGCGCAACGAAAGTGTCCACGACGAATTTGCCGTCGGGGCCGTTGAGGACTACCACGCTTCCGCCGGGGCCGGAGAGCATCGTGATATTGTCAGCAAGCTTTTGCGTTTGGATAGGAGCGGCATTGAACTTGGCGCGCATACTCGCGAGCAGGTCGGCCGGCGAAGGCGCTTGTTGCGCGTAGCCCGCTGCGGAGGCGCGGAGCATCGTCGCGGGAAGGAGGTGCGCCAGAAAGGCGCTGCCGGCCAGCGTGGCAGAATCTCGCAACATTTCGCGGCGTGAGGTTTGCTTCTGTAAGAAGTTGAATTTCATGTTCTTTAGTTCTTCCTTTCGTTTCTTGCGGTACGAACTACTTGTCACACCCGATTGGACGCTTCGGGCTCTGATTAGAGACATTGTTTGTTTTATTGTCTGTGATAAGATGAGCAAATAAGTATAGATATATGGAGCTTCGTCAAATTCGGTCGTTTCTCTCTATCGCCGAGACTCTGCACTTCGGGCGTACTGCGGAGTTGATTCATCTCAGCCAACCAGCCTTAAGCCTTCAGATACGAGCCCTTGAGGAGGAGGTCGGCGTGCGACTGTTCGAGCGGAACCGACGCAAAACAACGCTCACCGCGGCTGGTTTCGCCTTCCGGGATGATGCCGCTGCAGCACTCTCGCGATTGGACCAAGCGATTCGCAGGGCGAGGCTGGCTACCAATGGGAAACTGGGACTATTGCGGATCGGCTTCATCTCAACCGTGGGAAGTGAGATTTTGCCCAATATCGTTCGTCAGTTTAGAGAGTTAAATCCCGAAGTAGAGTTCTCTTTGCG
>WNFP01006028.1_pt1 | contig 12986 bp, 12 predicted proteins | sample 5400201 | NCBI WGS metagenome assembly WNFP01 (sample SAMN13153355, study PRJNA577476) | soil metagenome | isolation source: 115 cm saprolite under Madrone tree | place: USA:California | collected 2016-06-14
CCAGGCAGGCGCGATCTATGGCGATAAGCGGCAGGCAGACCGCAGAGTTACTGGCAAAGGATAAGGAACTAAACGAGCTGCAACGCGCCGAACAGACTGAGATTGCAGAGTGGTTCAAGGTTTGGATTCAAACACCGATACTGTTTGCGGATTGGTTGGAGCTTCGCCGGCGCTCGCCGGAGTTTAGGAAGAAGTTTGCAGTAAAGGAAGTGGCTCCGTAGGAGCCAAATGTTTATAGCCCGCAAGGCGCTCAACAAAACTAAGCGCTGTAGGAGCGATATGTGCTGGGGCGATTCGGCTGCCCCGCGGCGACCAACACTGCGCTCCTAAAGGCGCTTCGCAAATCAACGACCAGCCGGGTCTATAAACATTGCGTCCCTACGGGACTATTTCGTTCTGCTTCGTGACCCTGTGCCCGCAGCCGAACGTTCTTTAGGCGCGGATGGTCGGCTTGGCGTTGAACGGATCCGCTTTTTGATACGCGTGCGCCAGCCGAAGCAACTGCGCTTCGCTCCAGTATGGTCCCATCAGTTGCAGACCAATCGGCAGGCCGTCTGCAGACAATCCACAGGGAACGCTAATCCCGGGAACGCCGGCCAGATTAGCGGTCACCGTAAAGATGTCGTTGAGGTACATCGCCAGCGGATCGTCAACCTTTTCACCGAACAAGAATGCCGGGGTGGGCGTAGTCGGCGTCAGCACGGCGTCGCACTTCGCGAAAGCGTTGACAAAATCCTGTCGCAGCAAGGTGCGCACCTTTTGGGCTTTCAAATAATAAGCGTCGTAATAACCCGCCGAAAGTACGTAGGTGCCGAGCATGATCCGGCGCTTCACTTCCGGACCAAAACCTTCATCGCGGGTTTTGCGATACATGTCCCGCAAGGCCGGCGCGTCCTCGGCGCGAAAGCCGTAGCGGACACCGTCAAAGCGGGCCAGGTTTGACGAAGCTTCGGCGGTGGCAATGATGTAATAAACCGCAATCGCGCACTTCGCGTGGGGCAGATCGATGTCAACGATTTCCGCGCCCAAATCGCGATAGATTTTGATAGACCGCTCGATCGCCGCGCGCACTTCCGGGTTGAGGCCTTCCCCCAGTAACACTCTCGAGACGCCCAGACGCATTCCTTTTATATCCTGGTTTATCTCCGCTGAATAGTCAGGGACCGGAACGTCGGCGGTGGTCGCATCGTGCGGGTCACTTCCCGCGATGACCTGCAACACCGCCGCGACATCGTCCGCCGTACGGGCCAGCACGCCGATTTGATCCAGGGACGAACCGAATGCGACCAAACCATAGCGCGACACGCGGCCATAGGTTGGTTTCAAGCCGATCACGCCGCAAAAAGCAGCAGGTTGGCGCACAGACCCTCCAGTGTCAGAGCCGAGGGCTGCCGGGACTATTCCCGCCGCGACCGCCGCTGCTGAACCCCCGGAGGAACCGCCGGGTACACGCGCAGGGTCCCAGGGATTTTTCACCGGCCCGAACGCGGAATTCTCGTTTGAAGAGCCCATCGCAAACTCGTCGCAGTTTGTCTTGCCGATGATCACCGAACCGACGGCGAGCAATCGAGTAATGGCCGTCGCGTCGTAAGGCGGATGGTATGGTCCAAGGATGCGTGAGCCACAAGAGACCTGCATGCCCCGGACACAGATATTGTCTTTGACAGCGATCGGAACGCCGGCGAGAGGCAAGTTTGCTTTGTCAGTCTGATCGATGGCATCAACCTGCGCGGCACGATGCAAAGCCTGGTTGCGGGCAATTTCCAGAAACGCATTGAGGGTACCGTTTAGCTTTTCCGCTGAGTCCAGGGCGGATTCCGTTACGGCGCGGGCGGTGTGATTGCCGTGCTCGATGCCGTTTCGCAGCTTTGCAATGCTGTCAGACATGGTTTGATAAGATAGTTACCGAAGTCTCTTCCGATAATCTCAATACTTTTTTCGTGAAATAGTTTTGTTTCGTGGATCGTGTCGGCGACGACTACGTGAGATCCACGAAATCACACCAAAGAAACTCAGACTATGCCGATCATGCTCGAACTAAGCCAAAACTTTCGGTACGCGGAAATGACCGGCTGCCGCGTCGGGCGCCTGATCCAGTGCCAGCGCTTGTCCCAGCGACGGCTGAACTTGGTCGGGACGCCATGACTCTGCCTGTTCGCCTTCGGGAGTGAGGCCGCCCAACGCCGGTTCGACCGCACTCGTATCGATCGCGTTCAATTGTTCGACGTAGCTCACGATCTCCGAAATCTGCGGTGCAAAGAGCCGGCGCTCGTCGTCCGTGATCTCCAAATGCGCGAGCTGCGCGATTTTTTCAATGTCGCCTTCAGTAATCGGCATATTAAGTGTTGGTCCGTGCTTCGCGGCGCGCAATGCAATTTTCGGCGGCGCGAATAAATCGTTCTCTCAGATCTTCATCTGCGATCTCGCTGGCTGCCGAAATTAACTCATCCGGTACTGGTACCCTGACTTTGTCTTGCGCGCTGCGCCGGGTTTGCGAATTCGCGCGTACCTGCGCGACTGTGGTTGGGTCGATGCGGAACTCGATATCCTCAATCACCTCGCGACCCAGCAATTTATTGATACGCGAGATTAGTTCGGCGCTCATCGACTGCATTTGCTTTTGCCAGATAACGTCCGCCACCGAAACGACCAGGGACTTGCGAAACAATCGGAAAGGAATGGCGTGTCGACGCAAGCCGTCGCCGGCGGCGCGGGTCCAGGCGATCTTCGCAGCAATCTCAGCCATTTCCGGATTCGCGCCGGTGGCGCCGAAACCAGATGATTTAGCCGCACGCCCCAGCACTCGTCAGCGAATTATCGAGCTGCCGAAGATCGTTCTCGCGTCGGGGAGTCCACGCCGGGCTGAGATTCTCCGTACTGTAGGCTGGCCTTTTGAAATGATGTCGCCGGAAATTGATGAGACTCGTCGGACAAGTGAAGATGCGGTGACCTACGTCCAACGCCTGGCTCGATCAAAGGCGGAAACTGTCGCCCAGCGAGTCTCGAGTTCGCTGATTGTCGCGGCCGACACGACCGTGGTGATCAATGAAGAGATTCTGGAGAAGCCGAGCGATCAGGATGATGCCGGGCGCATGCTGCGAAAGTTAAGCGGCCAATGGCATCAGGTGATCACGGGTGTCGCACTCACTGGGGGCGCCACTTCCCAAATACAAGTCGCATACGAAACAACTGAGGTGAAATTTGCGACGATGAGCGAGGATGAAGTGAATTGGTATGCGTCGAGCGGCGAGCCTATGGACAAAGCGGGCGCCTATGCGATTCAGGGACTCGGCGCGCGATTCATCGAACGAATTCGCGGAGACTACTTCAATGTCATGGGACTGCCGGTGCGTTTGCTTTACGAGATGATCCAGGAGTTTTCGGCTAAGTCCCGGCCTAATGGAGCGCGGACATCCTTGTCCGCCTGAGCGCGTAAGCGCGAACAGATCACTTTTGGTTTCCTGAGGCCTAATGGTTAAAAGCTGAGCGTGCTGTGCACGTTGGCGGACAGGGATGTCCGCGCTCCATAAAGAAAATAATCAATTGGAAACGTTCAAAGGATCTTATTCAAACGTTCGGCCAATTCCTTCGCGAGATCAGCCGTGGGATCCATTCCGCCAATCGTGGCGGCAACATTTCCCTGCTTGTCGATAATTACGACTGACGGTAACTGATCGACGCCCAGCTTCTTCGAGACGGCGCCGTCCGGATCGCGGAGCACCGCCGCTTTGTACTTGCGACCTAACTCCCGAAGCTGCTGGTCCGCGGCATAGTTCCTCGACTTGGGCGACTCTGATTCGGTGCTCACCCAATAAACCGCAACTCCGCGTCCGGCATACTGGTCGGCGAGTTTTTTCAAAGCTTCCATCTGGTTTCGGGTCAGCGGCAGCCAGGAGGCGCCGAAGGCCAGCACTACTACTTCACCTCGCAAGCTGGCTGAGGTTACGGTTTCGCCGTCGATTGCGCGCAGTGAGAATTCTACCGACTGATTGTGGGCCGGCGCCGCAAGCGTTGCACTCATCGCCACCGCCAGCATAGCTAATGACACCGCGATGGCCCTGCGAATTTTGCTAAGCATTTTGATTTCCTTTTCCTGGTCATCAAGTCCCGCTTCGGGACCGGCGACCAATCAACGAGCGGTTAGATGATGGCGGAGGGCCCCTCGTTGGACTATTTCTTATGGAGGCCAAAACCAGCCTAAAATAGGCCTAATTCTTTGCTGGGGTGACGCCGAACACATCGAAATGCAGCCGCTGGTAATCTTCCCACGTGTCCATGTCGCGCGCAACATAGGGGGATTCAACCGGAAGCCGCTTGACTTGATCTCGATGCGCCGCGAACAGCGAGCGCAGGCCGCCTTCAGGGTCGAGGGACAGCAATTCATCCCGGTAGGCAAGATCGATCAAGACGGGGTGGCCGCCGCGTCCTTCGTGCTCGGGTTGGACAAGCCGGGCGCCTCGTCTCCATTCGTCGATAAGCACTTTGATAGTTGCCGCAGTCACGGCCGGATGATCTACCAGAGCAATAATCAATGCGCGGAAGCTGATGCTCACCTGTTCGACTCCCCTGCCAATCGACACGCCCATCTCACTATCCGGATCGGCATTGACAGCGAAGCTGAGGTTGAGCGTTCTTAAGTGTGCTCGGATTGCTTCAGCGCGATGGCCGACGACAACGACGATATCTTGAACATCAGCCGCGCGAAGATTGCTAATACAGCTCTCGATTACCGTAGAGTCGCCGAAGGGGAGTAGCGGTTTGAAAGCTCCCATCCGGTGCGAGCGACCGGCGGCGAGAAGAATTGCGGCGATTTCATTCAAGTTGAACGTGACTAACTGTTCTTCTGTGCCGAGCGGCTTCGCCGCCTGATGTGCGGAAAGCCTTGGGCTTTCCGGTGGATGGTTACTTTAATCTTCCAAGAGGCTACGCCTCAGCGTGCGGGGCGTAGCCTCGCGTGAATCCAACTCGAGTTTTCGGAAAGGCCGAGCCTCTCCGCACATCGGGCGGCAAAGCCGCAATGCTTTTCTCTTCAGGTCTAGCCTGAGCAATCGCCTTCGGCGATTATCATCAATCATCCGGAAGCGATCTATTCTTACCGTAACTCGTGAAGCGCTCGTAATGTATATTCCCGCGTCATCTGCTTACGCCAGTTCATGACAAAGTCGGTGTTGTCCAGCGGTCGGGCTTTGACATAGCAGGCTTCAGCGGCAGCTTGGATATGTTCTTCGTCAAACGGCTGACCGATCAATGCCTGCGCGGCTTCGTTCACTTGCACGGGCGAAGGTGCGACGGCGCCGAGAACAACTCGGGCGTCTTCGACCCGGTCACTACCGCTCCCGGTTCCGTACCGGACCCAGGCGGCTACGCCGAGCACCGGAAAATCAAAGGCGCCGCGCCGGCGAAGCTTTTGATAAGAGGCGCACCAACCATTGGCGGGCGGCAAATGAATATCAATCAGGAGTTCGTCAGGCCGCTTCTGCAAATAATCAATGCCATCGTCGTTGTAGAAACCCGCCGCGTCAATCATTCGCTCGCCCAGCGTTGAAGCGAGACGAAACTTCGCGCCGAGGGCCACCATCACGGGCACCAGGTCGGAAGACTGCACAGCCCAACACTTCGAGCTGCCCGGCGCGACCCAGCAGACATCGCCGTCCTTCTTCAAACAAAAATTGATCGCCTTCCGCCATTCGTAGTTCTGATCGTAATAGTTGCAACGCGTGTCGAGCAGCAAGTTACCGCCAATCGTTCCCATGTTGCGCAAGAGCGGAGTCGAGATCGTGCGCGCGGCACTGGCGACGACGGGATAGTCGCGTTTGATGATCGGATGCTCGACAATATCGGAAAGTAAAACCGAAGCGCCAATCCTAAGTCCGCCCTTTCCGTCGCCGTCGATCTTATTCAGTTCGGACAACCGCATGACTGAGATGACTGTACGCGGCATCTGCTGCCGGCGCTTCATATTCGGGTAGAGGTCGGTCCCGCCGGCAACAAACTGGGCTTCCGGCCCGGTGTCGCCGATGATCTTTACCGCCTCCGCGATGGTGCGCGGGACGCGGTAATCGAATTTGGGTAAGCGCATCATGGGACTTATGAACTAAGTTCCTCCTTAGGATCGTCTCAAACTATTGATCAGAGCTTCGGTACCTATCATGAACACATCCCGAGGGGTAAAGACAGCCCAAATTCTCTGCGGTTCCGTGAACCCTTTAAACTCTACCTCGAGCGGATGAAAGCTCAAACGAGAATGGCGTTCAGCCTTCTCATCTGTTATTTGATTTTTCGCAGCGTCGCTTAGCCTTATAGCAACAGGTAAGTCGGTCCCTTCAACTCGCTTTGTGTAATTGACCATGTTCCCGAAGATATCATCTCCTATTATTCGTGCTGAGCCTACATGAATCCCTGCTCTGATTCTTAAACGCTCGTCACCTGTGTCGCTCACCAAAGCCAGAAGAAAGTCCATTGCGTCCAACGCTGTTCTGAATATGACCATAAACGAGTCACCGATGGTCTTGATCTCATGACCGTTGTATTTAGGCATCAACTCGCGGGCGCGAGCACAGTGCTTCAAGAACAGATCAATCCACCTTTCGTCACCGAGCTCGCTCGCCAATTTTGTTGAGTCAACGATATCGGTGAAAACAAGCGCAAATATCCGCGACGCACCCGCCCATTCCTGTAGAGTCTGACCTTTCACGTGCTCGTTTCGAAATCATTCCACCGATACAGAACCGGGAGCGGTAGCGACCGGGTCCAACACTCACCCTCCAAATGCAATTTCGCTCGTCACCAGATCTTCGATGGAAGTTGAGTGCTGGTTCCGGTCGCTACCGCTCCCGGTTCTGTACCGTCACTCCGCTGCTTTAACTACTAACTTACGTTTAGACTGCCCTCGCTTACCCGAACTATTTCGCTCTGGCGTTAATCGTCTCGCTACCTTTGCGATCACGCGCAAAGCCTCATTGACAGACTCATCATCAGGAAAGGCTTTTCTAACGTCGGGTTCCAACAAGACTAAGTTCGTGCCGGAGCGATATCGTTCGGCATAGATTCCGCGCCCTACGAATTTCATTTTGCTGACGTCGTATTCGGGGCGCATTTCATCTTCTAACTCTGAATCCTTCTTTTTCTTCTTCACGAGGTTTTGGCTATTTCGATCCTCAGTCTACTGAGGCTAGTTGAGACGAGCAACGCCTTCTGGAGTGCTGTGGCAAGTGAAGCGCGACGCCGCTTTGGATTCTTCGTGCTTCCCGCTCACGACAACGGCCAACAAGAGAGACATGATCTCACGCCCTCACCCCCGGCCCCTCTCCCATTGGGAGAGGGGTTCAAGAATTAAACTGATCCGAAGCCCAGGTCATGCGCGTTTCTTATCCTTAATCTTCAACTCCGGATGTCGCGCCAGGAATCCGCCGCGCTTCAGCTTGTAACGGCCCGGCTTGAGCATGTCATCGTCTGTCCAGCCGCGCTTTAAGCCTGCGTCATAGTCTTCCTGTGTGATTACCAGTTCGACCTCTTTGGGAACAGGCGCAGATCTCTCATCTTTCTTGTTCTTCATATAACTTCCTTTCTTCCGACGTGGGCGGTCGCGCCGAGATGATCCGGATTACATTGCCGTGTCGTTCGGCGAATACGGCGAATAGCATCCGGCTCGTTGAATATCCAATAATGAAAAACCGCGCCTCGTCAAACGAGTGTTCAGCGTCTGTGCCTTCCAGTGCGTTCGGATCGTAGAACACCTCGGTAGCCTCCCCGAAGCTGACCGCGTGCTTGGCAAGATTCTCAACAGCTTTTTGGTCATCCCACTCGAACCTCAAAAAAGTTTTCCTCTTCGTCATTCTATGCTCGCACTTTCGCAATTGCGAGCGACTTGGGTGGAGGACACGCTTTGGATTAGGAGTTCCGCCTTAGGCACTGCTTGTCTCGAACACCTTCTAACTAAAGACGAAACTCTGAGCCAAAGCGCCGTCGCCGCTTCGCTCTGCCGGCACACTCCAAATCATTTCGCCACGTCCTTTCTCACATAAAGGAGTAAGTCAACGCCCGGTCGCAGGGCAAAGGCTCCGTCATCTTTGCTGGAAGGAACGAGCACATACCGATCGCCGTAGGTTTGCTTAAGCTGCTCTTCCTGCGCCGTCGAGCCAATGATGATCGGTTCATTTGTGGCCACGATCTGCTGGTAGTAACCAACCTTCTTGTAGTCGCGCAGATACCAGGGCAGAGGCCAATAATCCGGCGAGACAATCGCTATCCCAGTGTCGGTTCCTGTGCCCGTCCGCTTCGCGACCTTATCGATTTCGTCGAGCATCTGAAGCAGTTCGCGCCGCGTGTGCGCATAGACGTACGGGTACGCGTCATCGTCATAGTGAACAAAGTTAAGCTCATACATTTGATAAGTGCACGGCGCTGCGATCAAAACGGCGAGTAGAATGAAGAGCCACCGCTGCCCAAGCGTTCTTAACTTCTGATAAGCCACCTCGAGCGTATAACCTGAGGTCAGCGCCAGCGGCACAATGAAGTTCAGGCTAATCCACGGCGTCTTGTAACCAACCAGTGAATAAGCCGCCAGCAGGCCAAACGACCACAACGACAAGAAAACTGCGAGACGATTGTTCGCCCGCCAAACAGCGATTAGGGCACCGAGACCGCCAAGCATCATCAGCACGGACTCTTCCTGCATCAACCATTGGATATATTGGTACCACGGATGCTCGTGTTCGTGCGTGCGATGCGACCAAAACCGCAGGGTCTGCATCGCGTCGCTGACGCCCTTTGGATAGTTGGTGAAGAACGACGAATAGAACAGGACGTTCACGGTGATAAAGACGGCGAAGGCTGCCAGCGCCACCGTAGTCAGTGGCACGGGCCCACCAAAGCGCTCGATCGTTTGCCGCAGACGCTCAGCCAACGACCGTTCGCTCCGCCTTCCCGCCAACATCGCGCGCAGCCGGAAATAAACGTTGGTCGTAATCAAAGCGATCAGGAGTACCGGCCCGTTAATGATCCAGGTTTCTTTAGTCGCTACCATCAGCGCCGCCGAGATTGCAGCCAGAATCAGATATGCGGCGCGCCCGCTGTCGTAATACTTCAAAGCTGCGACGACGATTCCCAGCGTGAAAAAGACGAACAGAGATTCGTGGATGAAATAGCGAGAGAGATACACCGCACCCGGCGAGATTGCGATCAAGCCCGCCGCTGCGAGCGCTCCCATTGTTCCAAGGCGTTTGCGGAGAAGCAGCGCCAGCCAGATTGTGCCGATGCCGAACGCCGCCGTGACCAAACGAATGTTGAAGGTAGTCAGGCCAAAATTGTCGCCGAAGGCTTTGCCGCCGAAGAACCGGGCGATCCAGGGAATGACGGCGGAAAAGAAGTACAGGGTGGGGCCGTGATAATTTTCCGGGTTGTACGTGTATTTGCCTTCGCGTACCAGCGTCACCAGGAAATTTCCGTTGACGCCCTCGTCGTGGTGCAGCGGAACGAGTGATAAATTGTAAAGGCGCAGGAAAGCCCCAACGATCAGAATTGCGATCGATGAAAGTCGCCAGGCGCGCTCTGACATCGCACCATCGGACAAGTGCGTTTGGTCGGGCGGCGGCGCGTCTTTCATGCGCGGCTGCTTACGGCTTGATTTTGTAGAGGTGATACTCACCTATTTTCACAACTTCAGGATAGCTACTAAAGAAGTCCTGGCTGACGGTCATTACCGAACGTTCCTGTGGATCGATTACAACATAATCGACCCCATATTTGCCGAGCAAGCTCGCCGCGTCGGGCGCACCTGAGTAGATCTTCTTAATGTCCGCTTCGCGTTGGCCAAAATCGATCCCGTGGGTCCAGATGTGTCCGGGATAACCCATCAGCGATCGCCGGCCTGTTAGAAAGACAGGCGTGTTGTGAATCGGGGCGTGCAGAATAGTTGTGCTTGGCGGTGTCTGTTGCTTGATCATTTCAGCAAACGTGACACCGTCGCGATCGAACTCCTGATACTCGCCCTGATTAGTTATCAGAGCGAAAATATCCAGGGCGCCGGCCAACGTGAGTACGAGAAGCAAACCGCCCGCCAGCGTGCGATGCCAGGCTCGTCCCTCCCACAGTCGTGCCAGCAGTAAAGCAACGATGGGTGCGGACGCAATCCACCAATAGAAGAGTACTTTCACGTTGTCCCAAATCCACGGCGCCAGCTTGATCATGTTGGGAACGATGAAACAGAACGTGAACGGCAGGAAGAAAAAAAGCAGCTTGCGCGGAACCAGGTAGTCATCAGTCTTCCAAAGCAGGGCCGCGACGAGCAGCGGGATAAACAGCCCGGTGTTCTTGAACCAGAACCAGAAGAAGTTTGCATTGCCGCTGTCCCAACCAAACTCCCAACCAATAAAGGCGCGGGTGCTGACCGCGCTGCCATGGGTCGACCACAACAACTGCGGGATCGAGATCACCGAAGCCACCACAAAGAAAGCGAGCCACTCGCGCCAACGCGACCAGTTGATTAGCGCCAGGCATGCCCCTACGCCCATCACTACGATGAAGCTGTGCGCGTGCACCAGTGGTAACAAGCCGGCGACGACGCCGGCGGCGAGCATTCGCCTGGTGGCAGGTAAAAGGAAAAAGGAAAAAGGAAAAAGGGAAGAATTATCGACAGTCGATCGTACTCCTCCACTCATGTTCCTTCCCGGCTTCAATCTCTTTTCCCAACGCTCTTCCTTTTTTCCTTTTACCTTTTTTCCTTTTCCTTCTTCGATGCTTTGCATCGAAGCCCACCATTGGGTGAAAACGATCACCGCCAGCGGAATGCCCAGTAGGAAGCCGCGTTGGGTCACCAGCAAACTGGTCACGGCGTTGCCCCAACGCCAGCCATCAGCAACTTCGGGAAGGATTGTGTAGGAATGCGGGATGTGTCTCAGTAACTGAAAGACCCCGCCGTCCGTTTTATTTACGTCGCTAACCAACATCGCCCAACCCAGTCCGCCGTTCAGGATTATGAGCACGGGGGTAAGAATTGCCGCGGTGCGATTGCGCAGGAGCTTCTGGCCAAAACGATGCAGTACCCCTACGAGTGCCACGCCGACGAAGTAGTTCTCGATAAAAAGGGAATCGCGCAAGCTCGCACCCGCGCGCACGAACATCGCCGAGACCAAATCGGTGATGAATGGATAAGTAAAACGGGCGCCGGCAAACGTCGGATCCTCAGGTGGAAAGTTCTGGCCAAGAGCAAAACGCGTGATCACGCTCAAGTGAAAAGGGAGGTCGCCATAGTTGTTCAGCACACCGGTGTATATGCCCTCGGGCTTTTCGAACATTGCCCGAGAGAACACGAGCCACATGCCGATTCCCACCGCCGCATAGAAAAGAAAATAGATAAATGCCCAGCGATCCGGCCGAGTGGTCGCGCGACTAATCGCTCGAGTCGCCTGGTTAAGATCCTGTTCGATCAGAGTTCGGATGTGCGGGTTTCGCAATAGAAGCGCGGGCGTCGCCAGCGCGAGTGCGGTCACGATCAGAGTCGCGTTGGTCAGTCCAATCAGCAATGCGAACGCCAGGCCAACCAGACCTAACAGAGCAAAGCCGATACAAGTGCCGGAGCATAAACGCGAAGCGAGCGGCGCGTCCTGATCCCAGGTGTAGGTCAGAAGCGCGCCGCTCGCGATGGCAATCAGGGATAGGGCGAGAGAGATGATCATTGTGGCACAGACTTCAGTCTGTGATTATTCGCGTTAAGATCACAGACTGAAGTCTGTGCCACTCCCTAGATGCTCATGATCTCGTGTTCTTTGGACTTTGACAGATCGTCGATCTTCGAGATGTAAGAGTCGGTCAGTTTTTGTACTTCGTCCAACCCGTCGCGTTCGGCATCCTCGGAAATCGATTTGTCCTTCAGCATCTTTTTCAACTTGTCGTTCTCGTCGCGGCGGATGTTGCGAATAGCCGTACGATGTTCCTCTGCGATCTCGTGGACCTGCCTGGCAAGTTGCTTACGCCGTTCTTCGGTGAGAGGCGGAATGGGAATTCGCACGAGCTTGCCGTCGTTCGATGGATTCAAACCCAAATCGGCGGCGCGGATGGCTTTTTCAATATTTGCCACTTGCGTCTGATCCCAAGGCTGCACGGTAAGCATCTGCGGCTCGGGAGCATGCACGGACGCCATTTGATTGAGCGGCGTCGGCGTCCCGTAATAATCAACCTGTTCTTTGATGACGTCTTTTTCGCTCATGAACGAACTCCGTAAAGTGTGGCCCGCCGTCGCCGTGAATTGCGCGCAAGATGAACGTGCCGGACCGGATCGTAAACCGTTAGCGGTGAATAGACAAAACAGCGGATCAAGTCAAGCGTTCAATGAACCGGGAGATTTATTTGCAGGCGTGGCTGACCCGCGTTCCGATCCCAGACCCGCTGGTGACAACGCGGGCGATATTTCCCTGCTTGCGCATGTTGAAGACTATGATGGGGAGGTCATTGTCCATACAAAGAGAGATCGCCGAAGCATCCATTACCTTGAGTTGTTTTTCCAGAACTTCCATGAAGGTAATGCATTCGAACCTGGTTGCGCTCGGATCAATCATTGGATCCGCGGAATAAATTCCGTCGACCTTGGTGGCTTTCAGAATTACATCCGCTTTGATCTCAGCCGCGCGCAGCGCCGCCGCGGAATCGGTGGAGAAAAACGGATTTCCGGTTCCGGCAGCAAAAATAACGATCCGCCCTTTCTCCAGGTGACGAATTGCCCGACGCCGAATGAAAGGTTCCGCGAGTTGAGGGATGTCTATCGCCGACAGCACCCGAGTTTGAATGCCGGTCTTCTCCAAAGCGTCCTGCAACACTACCGCGTTCATGACCGTTGCCAGCATGCCGATGTAATCGGCGGCGCGGATGGCTTTTTCAATATTTGCCACTTGCGTCTGATCCCAAGGCTGCACGGTAAGCATCTGCGGCTCGGGAGCATGCACGGACGCCATTTGATTGAGCGGCGTCGGCGTCCCGTAATAATCAACCTG
>WNFP01003760.1_pt1 | contig 12984 bp, 8 predicted proteins | sample 5400201 | NCBI WGS metagenome assembly WNFP01 (sample SAMN13153355, study PRJNA577476) | soil metagenome | isolation source: 115 cm saprolite under Madrone tree | place: USA:California | collected 2016-06-14
AGACGTGCAGCGTGCGACCCCGTAGCTGTCGGCGTTAAAACCGAGTTTGGCTTGGCCGCGCTTCGCTTCGTGGCGTTTCGTTGCGCCAGCGCGAATGGGATGGCACAGACAGCAATAAGCAGAAGCAGGTAAAACGCGCCTCGGATAAGATGCGCTTTGATGGTGGGGTTAATTTGCTTTTTCATTTTGGTGTTGTCCTACGGGGTGCTGGCCTCTGAAATCCAAGAAAAAGCAGTTTTTTTGGATCTGGCCATGGATGTAGAGAATGCCTTTTTAGCAAAAAGCGGCAAAAGATGTCAAGACTTTTTTTGTAAAAAAGTTTTTACCACGGATTGCACGGATGACACTCTTTCCCGCTCGCGAAGTCCAGGAATGAAACGGCACCAGATGGATCATCATTGGCGCCATGCCGCAATCGCTCAGTAAAGTCATCCTTCACATCGTCTTTAGCACTAAGAATCGGCAGCCTTGGCTCGAATCAGACGTGCGGCCGCGCATGCATGCTTATGTGGCCACAATCTGCCGCAATCTTGGTGCGGAGTTTGTCTGCGTCGGCGGTGTGACTGATCACGTTCACATCGTCACTACGCTACCGCGAACTGTTTCCCAGGCTGAATTCATCGAGCAGATAAAGAAGACATCCTCGAAATGGTTTCGGTGTGCTGAAAGGGAAAAAATGGGAACGCGATCGCGCGTTTGATATAGGTCTGTTGCTAGTGACCCAATGTGAAAGGTAGGGCGCGCCACTCCCGTGCGCGCCGTTGTCGGGCCCCTCGGAAGCGGCGTGCAGAGGACTGCCAGCCCTACCAGAAGGCGGATCTTGGCTTAGGAGAGATCGTGGTCTATAGACATGCCGCGCCTACAGCGCTCTACTTGTGTGACTCGTATTTACCTGTCGTCACACCAGGAGGAGTATCGCCGGGATCGATTTCGACGAGCGGTATGTTTGGGATTGACGATCACCCGCGGAACTGATTCGCGCTTTCAGCGCTGCTAGTTTTTGAACCGAAAGCGATGCGAAGACGCATCGCACTCCCAAAGCACTTCGTGCAAAATCGATGGAGGCGCGTGTTTTCTTTTCGTCCGGCAGCCGCCGGACTTTTGGAGTGCGTACGCGTCCTGGCGTCGCTTTTATCCCTGCCCCGACGCTTACGAGTATTTTGATTCAGAAGTCGTCCGGTACCTCGATCCGATCGGTCTTGAACGAATACACCGATTTCACAAACCCGGATCGCGCATTGCTTTCAAACCAGGAAGCCGAACACCACAGATACTGATTGGCCACCGGCACCAGTCCGTGTTTCACGGCGTTTTGATGCACATAGTTCAATCGGGCAAGCCACGATTTCTCGAACGTCAAGCGAGTATCCCAAAATTCGTACATGACCCGGCGGCCCGGAGTGCCGTCGATGCGGTTGAGCCGCATCGCGAGTTCGCGGTGCAGATGCCGGATGAAATCACGATGCGCTGTCGTGGTGTTTTCGAAGCTGATTACGAGATGATAATGATTGGGGAAGAAAGCCCATGCCTGTAGAGTTAGGGCATAGTTTCTCGCCAGCTCGAAAGTTGTACCGCGCAAAAGATCCAGCTTTGCGCCGGAATCAAAAAGTGGCTTTCGATGCAGCGTTGCCGCCGTAATGACGTAAGTGCCGTTAGGTGTGAAGTAATGTGGCGGCGCGTGCGGCCAATTCTCCCGCATACCAATGCCATATCACAGGTGGTCCCTTTGGCGAAAGCTTTTAGGCTGCCCAAAAGCGATGCGAGGACGCATCGCACTCCTAAAGCACTTCGTGCGAAATCGATGGCAGGGCTACGGCCGGGGTGGCGGAGTAGGGCGACCCCTCGGCGTGGGCCCACCCCTCGGCGTCGGCGTCGGTCTGGGCGTGGAAGTAGGTGTAGGCGTCGCCGTCGCTGTAGCAGTAGGTGTTGCTGTCGCGGTTGCCGTTGCCGTAGCAGTAGCTGTAGGTATCGCCGTAGCTGTAGCCGTCGGTGTCGCGCTTGGGCTAGCTGTAGGCGTCGGCGTCGGCGTGGCCCCGCCCGATGGCGACACGCGCACGTAATAAACGTCTTGCTCATGTTGGCCCCTACTCGGGTTGAAGTTGAAAGTCGCCGCATACGCCACATCGCCTCCAGTGTTGTCTGACACGATCGTGATGTAATCGCCTATCTTGTTCTGTTGCGGCCAGCCTTCGAGAGTATTAAAGGCGTTGCTTACCGCTACGTTAGGCGCCCAGCTAACGCCGCCGTCGGTACTGAAAGAATAGAATAACTGCGAATCGATGTTATTCGCAGCGTTGCGTGTATCATACCACACAGAATCAATCCGTCCGTTGGGCGCTACTGCGAGCGTGCCGACCCAGTGATATTTATTATGGTTGATCGGGTCGTCATTGATTCGATGCGGCGCGCTAAAAGTTAGTCCGCCGTCTGTGCTGCGCGCGAACATCACATCCGTTCCCGTGTTGAAGCCGGTCGGTCGCACAGTCGCCACCATGTAAATGTTGTTGTTCGTGGGGCCCCCTGAGCGGTCAACCACCAGGAAAATCTGTCCTGCCAATCCGCCTGGATTGACCGGTGGTCCGTACCATAGGCTGCCGCCCATGTTAACGGTTGTGACCTGATCAAAAGTCGGTGTGACCCCTGGGTTTTGCGCGTTGGTCGAGCGAATACACCAGAAGCTGCTGCCGCTGTCCCCGCCGCCGATAAAGAGGTTTCCGTTGGAGGCTACGTCGAGTGTTCCCCATTGAGGAGAGTTGGGAATACTGAGCGGACTCTGCCAGGTGGCTCCGCCGTCGGTGGAACGGCTGAATCCGCCGAAATCGCAAGCGAAGAATTCGGTCCAAAACTGATACTGAAATCCGTGCCCCATGCTGGTGGGAGTCCTATCGATGGTGAACCACTCCTTATCGCCGCTGTGCGCGCCTCCGTTTGGTGAGCGGAGTGTCCATGATTGTCCGCCGTTTGTGGACCGCCAAATATCACCACAAAAACTTTGTACTAACAGACTCAAATAGAAAAAATTCCCGGTCTCATCTGAGTTTGTCACCGGGTCGCTGCGGAAGACGTTGTTTTCCAGAACGCCGGGGAAATGCCACGTGATGCCAGCATCGGTGGTGTAGCCATAGCCGGCTTGGCGGAAGTTGGACGTCCAGGTGTCAAACTGCCTCCAGCCGATTGCGATCTTATTGCCGTCCGTCGGGTCAACTGAAATTGCCGGCTCGTTTGCGGCGTCGCCGACGATGTTGTTCCCACTTGAATCGACGTTCACCTGATAGCTAACGAAGACGCCATACGGGGAGATCATCCGTGGGGAACTTTCCAGCCGATAAAATTTCGCAGGCGGCATGCCGTATTTTTCCAGTGTCTCGGGGAAGCGTCCCTCGGGTACTGGCATTCGCGTTTGTGCCGAAGCGGTGGCGAGCCAGGAGAGCGAGGTCAGACAAATCAACAGGTTTACGGTCGAAACGGTCGAAGATCTCATATGCGATTACGTGGATTGCGTCGTTGAGGCGTTGAATCATCGAAGCGATTCACGACTGTCCAATCTCGAATCGCCTCGCTGGCGCGCTTCTCCTAATTCAGAACAGCAAACTTGTCGAGATGTATCTACGAAATATTTCGTAACAAAATTGAAAGAATGGATTTTTGGCAGCGAAGCCCATGGCCGGATTGCTGTTGTAGCCGCCTCGCTGCGTCGAGGCGCGCGTCCGCTGCGTTGCCACCCAGCTCGCCACGGGACGAGTCCGTCCGACTGGCGGACACGGCGACGCAGCGCCGTGGCTACAACGCTCAGCCAACGGCATTGATTTCTTCGCTCACACTTGTAAACCGTCAACCATGCCGCCCGACTTCAAAAAACAGTGGCCGCGGCGGCCACCAAGGCTCGGACGCTTGTTCGATACTGCTGGCCCCTTTTACTTCGTCACGTTCAACACATACAAACGACGCAGCTTTCTGGCGCAACCTGAAGTGGCAGCGACGGAAATGAAAAATCCGAATCCACAGATTTCGCAGATTTCACAGATTTTCCCGAATCTGCGGAATCGGGACCGAGGGAATCTGTGGATAAAAAACGTTTTGTATTTTCTGCTGTAATTCACAAGCCGCACTGGCAGGCACTGCGAGCGGCAGCGAGCGCCTGCCCAGGATCGCCAGGGTGTGGGCTGTGCGTGCGGGACTAGGGTATGCACGCTAGGGCAGCCGGGGGCAGGGGAGCGGTGGGCTACGGCTTAATAGCCTTCGTTAGGTCTCCAGCGCTGCCACTCGGTGCCTGCCCTCGCGAGCGGTCGCAAGCTTCCGCTGTCTCGTCCGTCGTCCTCAACCGGGTCGTAGCTTTACACCCTCCTAACGGAGGATATTAAGCTAGGACGGCTTTTTCGATCATCTGCTGCGGAGTTATGAGAGCTACTCGCAGAAATGGGAGTACGTGCGGATGAATCCTGTACGAGCGCAACTGAGCAAAACCCCCGAAGCCTGGCCGTACCAAGGTGAAATTGTTCGGATTCCGTTTGATTGACGCACGCTGTTGTAGCCGCCTCGCTGTGTCGAGGCGTCCGTCGCGTTGGCCTCAGCTCGCCAAGGGACGAGTCCGTCCGACTGGCGGACACGGCGACACAGCGCCGTGGCTACAACGCCAGACCATTGCAAATCACGCCGGCGAGGATGCCTACGTGAAATCTGTCGGCACCACACGATCCACAGAGCCATGACTACAACCGATGACTGATCAGCACGCTGTTGTAGCCGCCTCGCTGCGTCGAGGCGTCCGTCGCGTTGGCCTCAGCTCGCCACGGGACGAGTCCGTCCGACTGGCGGACACGGCGACACAGCGCCGTGGCTACAACTGATCACCTTTCATCCGCCTTCGCCGAGGCTCCGGCGTGGCAGGCTGATCACTCGAGAATCAGGGTCTCGGCGGCGGAGTAGGACGACCCCTCGGCGTGGGCTGAGACCTCGGTGTAGGCGTGGGTCTGGGCGTAGCAGTAGGCGTAGGCGTCGGTGTAGCGGTCGGCGTTGCTGTCGCCGTAGCTGTGGGAGTAGCGGTGGCGGTTGCCGTAGGCGTAGCAGTAGCTGTCGCTGTGGCCGTAGCCGTAGGTGTTGGCGTTGGGCTAGCTGTAGGTGTCGGCGTGGGTGTACCTCCGCCCGATGGAGATACCCGCACGTAGTAAACGTCTTCTTCGTGTTGTCCCCGGTTCGGATTGAAGTTAAACGTGGCCGCATACGCCACATTGCCACCGGTGTTATCTGAAACGATCGTGATGTAATCGCCTATCTTGTTCTGATTCGGGTAGCCTTCGAAAGGATTAAACGCATTGCTTACAGCGACGTTGGGCGACCAGGTAACGCCACCGTCGGTACTCCACGAATAGAATAGCTGTGAATCTGTGTTGTTCGCAGCGTTCCGCGTGTCGTACCAGGCGGCGTCGAGCCGGCCATTTGGCGCCACCGAAAACGTGCCAAACCAGTGCCACTTGTTAGGATTAACAGGATCGTCATTAACCTTGTGCGGCGCGCTAAAGGTTAGTCCGCCGTCGGTGCTGCGCACAAACATCACATCGGTCGTGCTTCGCCCGGGCGGCACCACGCTGGCCAGCATGTAAATGTTATTGTTAGTCGGGCCGCCGGAACGATCAATCGCCAGGAATAACTGTCCGTCCAGTCCTGCTGGGTTGATTCCCCCGCCACCGAGGTCGCCACCCATGTTGACGGCGGTGCTTTGGTCAAAAGTTGGCGTCTGGCCCCCGAACTGCGCATTGCTCGAGCGAACGCAGTAAAAGGTATTCCCTTCGCCGCCGATAAAAAGGTTGCCGTTGGTGTCCACGTCGAGCGTTCCGTATATAGGCGAGTTAGGAATACTAATCGGCGCCTGCCATGTGACGCCGCCGTCGGTGCAGCGTTGAAATTGCACGCCGCCGCCGCTACAGTTAATGCCGTCGTCCGCTTGGTATTGGAAGCCATGCCCCGGGCCGTTGGTCTTATCGATGGTGAACCATTCCTTGTCGCCGCCGCCGGCGCCTTCGTCGGCTTGCAGTTCCGTCCAGGTTTGACCACCGTTTGTCGAGCGCCAAAGATCGTCGCAAAAAAACGAGAATCCGTCCGATCTAAGACTGAGGTAGAAGAAATTACCCAGCTCATTGGACTGTGTCACCGGGTCGCTGCGGAAGACGTTGTTTTGCAAAACACCGGGGAACGTCCAGTTCAGCCCGCCATCCGTTGTGTATCCCCAGCCGCCCTGCCGGAAGTTGGAGTTGACATCATTGAACTGTCTCCAGGCGATTGTCATCTTATTGCCGTCTGTGGGGTCAACCGAAATAGGGCACTCGTTCGCAGCGTCACCGAGGATGTTCTGGTGATTCGCATCAACGTTGACCTGGTAACTCGTGAATATGCCGAACTGCGAGATCATTCGTGGCGAAGTCTCTATTTTCCGAGGGGGCGCAGGCGGGTTATCGTATTTCTCCAGCGGCTCATTTCGCGGCACCTTGTGTGTGGGCGCCAGTTGGCCCGAAGCGCTGGCCAGCGCAATCAGTAGGATCAGACAAATCAATGAACCTGCGCTTAAAAATGTAGAAGATCTCATATCGGATTACATGGGTTGAGGCGTTGAATCATCGACGTGATTCACGACTGTCCAATCTCGAACCACCTCGCTGGCGCTTCTCCTAATTCAGAACAGCAATCCTGTCGAGATTTATCTACAAAATATTTGGCAACAAAACTGAAACGCGGAATTTTCGGCACCGGAGCCGATGGCGGATTGTTGCTGCATAGTGCGCGGCAGATCTAAACAGGCGCGCAGGTGGAACGCGTTGTCCGCAACGCGTTGGCAAGGCGGCTTGCCGCCTGACGTTCCTCAGTGTCTGCCGTCTCCCTTAAACTTCATCTTGCGCCTACGGCGATGACATCGTCTTCGGAGAAGCCGATCCACCCACGCAAATACCGAATACGTCATCCCAAACCCATGAGTTTATCCACAGATTCCCGCGGCCCCGATTTACGCAGATGAGGATTTGATTTCTGGAAATCTGTGGAATCTGCGCAATCTGTGGACGGTTTTCCGGCACACGCCCACACGGCTCAGTGAGCCGCAGCTACAACCGATCACTCATCACTTTTCACTGATCACTTGGGAAACAGCGCTTACGGGCGAGGCGGCGGAGTGGGACGACCCCTCGGCGTGGGCTGAGACCTCGGTGTGGGCGTGGGTCTGGGCGTAGCAGTAGGTGTAGATGTGGGAGTAGCGGTAGCGGTAGCCGTCGCTGTAGCAGTAGCAGTAGCTGTGGCAGTAGCCGTAGCCGTGGCTGTTGGGGTTGGACTAGCTGTAGGCGTCGGCGTCGGTGTACCTCCCCCCGATGGAGACACTTTTACGTAATAAACATCTTCTTCGTGTTGGCCCCGGTTTGGGTTGAAGTTAAACGTAGCGGCATACGCCACATTGCCGCCGGTACTGTCTGAGACGATGGTAATGTAATCACCTATCTTGCTCTGATTCGGATAGCCTTCGAAAGGATTAAATGGATTGCTTACCTGAACGTTGGGCGCCCAGGTCACGCCGCCGTCCGTGCTCCACGAATAAAATAGTTCGGAATCAGTGTTATTCGACGCGTTCCGCGTGTCGTACCAAACAGCGTCGAGGCGCCCATTCGGCGCTACGGAAAATGTGCCGAACCAGTGCCACTTGCTAGGATTAACGGGATCGTCGTTGATCTTTTGCGGCGCGCTGAAGGTCAATCCGTCGTTGGTGCTGCGCGCAAACATCACGTCGGTCGTGTTTCGCCCAGGCGGCACGACGCTGGCCAGCATGTAAATGTTATTGTTAGTCGGGCCGCCGGAGCGATCAATCGCGAGAAAGGCTTGTCCTGCGAGTCCGCCCGGATTTATTGCACCACCAAAAACTAGGCTGCCGCCGAGATTGACTGGGGTAACTTGGTCAAAAGTTGGTGTCTGGCCGCCAAACTGCGCATTGCTTGAGCGCACACAATTAAAGTCGCTGAACCCTTCGCCACCGATAAAGAGATTGCCATTGGTGTCCACGTCGAGCGTTCCTAAGTCAGTGCCGTCAGGAACAACGATCGGAGCCTGCCAGGTGACGCCGCCGTCGGTTGAACGCTGAAATTGAACGCCGCCACCGCTACAGTTAGCACCGTCGTCTGACTGGTATTGGAACCCATGCCCCGGGCCGTTGGTTTTATCTATGGTAAACCACTCCTTATCGCCTCCACCCGCGCCTCCCTCGGGTGGCAGCCGTGTCCAGGATTGACCACCATTTGTCGAGCGCCACATGTCATCACAAAACGTCTGTAGAAGGCTAAGGTAGAAAAAGGTTCCTGTTTCATCCGAGTCGGTTACCGGATCGCTGCGGAAAACATTATTTTCCAATACACCGGGGAACGTCCAGTGCACGCCGCCATCGGTGGTATAACCCCAGCCGCCCTGCCGGAAGTTGGAGTTAACGTCGTTAAATTGTCTCCAGGCGATTGTCATCTTGTTGCCGTCTGTTGGATCAACGGAAATTGCGCACTCGTTCGCGGCGTCTCCAATAATGTTGTTCCCATTTGCGTCGACGTTCACCTGGAAGCTCGTGAATGAGCCGTATGGCGAGATCATTCGCGGAGAAGTCTCTATTTTTCGAGGAGGCGCAGGCGGGTTATCGTATTTTTCCAGCGGCTCATTTCGGGGCACCCTGTGTGTGGGCGCCAGTCCCTGGCCAGAGGCGCTGGCAAGCGGGAGTAGCCAACTCAGACAAATTAACAGGCTTACGGTCGGAACGGCAGAAGATCTCATATCGGGTTACATGGGTTGAGTTGTTGAATCATCGACGTGATTCACGACTGTCCAATCTCGAACCACCTCGCTGGCGCTTCTCCTAATTCAGAACAGCAATCCTGTCGAGATGTATCTACGAAATATTTGGCAACAAAAATCGAAGATGCGTTGCAGATTTCTTAACCACGGATCGCACGGATGATGAGAATGACGAAGAGTAGAGGCCCGCGAATGACGCGAATGGACGCGAAATTCAATCAAGAGAAGATCATTCGCGCTAATTCGTGTGATTCGCGGGCAGATCTGTTTTTCTCTCTTATTCCCAGGTGGAACGCGTTGTCCCCAACGCGTTGGAGTAAAAATACGCGGCTCGGCCGCCTGATATCGTGCGCCTTCGGCGACTAATTCAGCATCGTCTTCGGAGAAGCCGATCCCCCCACACAGGGAACTCGCGAGGTTTTCTCGCGAGTTCCCAGTCACTAATCACTACTCACCAGTCAGCTTTCCGCTATGGGCGAGGCGGCGGTGTGGGGCGAGGTCTCGGGGTTGGAATAGACCTCGGTGTGGCAGTTGGTGTCGTCGTCGGTGTAGCCGTTGCCGTAGGTGTGGCCGTCGCTGTGGCCGTCGCTGTTGGCGTAGCTGTCGCTGTCGCAGTTGCTGTTGCCGTAGCTGTCGCTGTAGCTGTTGCCGTAGGTGTTGGCGACGCTGTCTGTCCGCATGCGGAAGCTGTAGCTGTTGCTGTTGGCGTAGGACTCGGCGACGGAGTTGGTGACGGCGTGCCTACAGCGGCGGCGATATCCACCCGGCCCCACCCATACACGTTGTTTGGCGGACCGGCTGTGCCGCACTGAGTGGAATCGATGTGAACAGCCGCGTTATCCAAGGCATCGCGGCTCGTGGTAATCTGGTGCCGCAGGCTTGGTAGCGCGCACCACAGCAGGGCCATGGCGCCCGAAATATGCGGAGTGGCCATGGAGGTGCCGCTGGCAGTCGTATAACAACTATCGCAGGCGTTAGTAGCCGAGCGCGTGCCTGTCCCCGGAGCAGTGATGTCCGGCTTTATCCGGCCGCTTCCGTCGATCGTAACCGGGCCGCGGCTGCTAAAGGAAGCGATGGTATCGGTGCCGGTATTCAATGCGCCGATCGTATAAGAGGCCGCATAGATCCCCGCCGGATCTGTCACGGTGGAACAACCAGAGCCGGAGTTACCCGCTGCGACTACCATCATGATTCCAGCGGCAGCTTGAGCTTCAACGGCGGCTTGCAACGTGTCAGCCGAGCAACCTTCCGAAGGCGGACATAACCAGGAGTTGATAGTAATGTCCGGTGCCTTGGTCGGGTCGCCCTCGTTGGGCGTGCAATTGAGCGGATAAGGCGCCAGGAAGAACTCCATGCACTCGATGTACCTGGCCGGTGTGCCGTTGCCGACGTCCATGTTACGGCAACCGATCCATTTTGCGCCGGGCGCCATACCGATCTGGTTGCCAGCGCCATCGTCACCGATCGCCGTGCCGGTGGTGTGGGTTCCATGGAAAAAGTCATCACAAGGGAATGGCGAGTCATTACCGCAAGGGTTGCCGACGCTGTCGTGGATAGAGTCGTGCCAGTTGTAATTGTGATTGGCGTTTACTCCGTCCCAGCCGCGATAATGAGGCTTAAGCGCGTTATGCGTCCAGCGCTGACCGGTGTCGGCGCTCGCAATCACAATGTTCTGCCCGGTGAATCCCAGCGCCCATACCTGTGGCGCGTGCGTGTAAGTGATTCCTGGTTCGATCGTAGCTGGCGTCTGAGGTTGCGAAGGCACTTGAGTCACCGGGCCCGGTTGGGGGAGATCATTCTGGATACGCGGATTGCCTTCCACTCGCGCCACGTCTGGCCGAGCTGCCAATGTCTCTGCGATCTCGCGATTACCGGTCACTAGAATTGCGTTAACGATGTGGAAGGAACGGTGCTCGATGGCGCGCTCGCGCAACCATTGCAGAATTGGTTCCTGGGTTGTCTGAGCCTTGTTCAACAAAGTGTCATATACGTAGCGCGCCTTCTCAGCCTTGGTCGGGAAACTGGCCGCGCCGCTCAGGTCGGCCTGGTCAGCGAGTACAACGAAAAATTCAGCTTGTTGGCCATTGGCTGTGTGTTCCGTCACCCACGGCGCAATCTTGCCAAGGTGGAACGCGTTGTCCCCAACGCGTTGACCCATCGCCTTCGGAGAAGTCGATCCACCTGCACGCGAGGAGGCGATGGCTCCTATGGCAGCTGCGGCAGCTGCCATAAGGAAGAATGAACAAAAAATGCGCCGCCATCTCGACGGCGTAAACGTGGATGTGAGGTTTGGGTTTGTGATCATAGAGTTAACGGTGCGTTGATTTAGTTGGTAGTGAACGAAAACGCACCTCGAAGAAGATGCGCTTTAATGCCGGGGTTAATTTGCCTTTTTCGTTTAGTGTTGTCGTTGTTCGAACCCTGATTTGCTGCGGTGCAAGATTACCTTCTTGGAGCGGGATACCCTTTTAGTCAGATGCGTAAAAAAGTGTCAAGACTTTTTCTTAACGTTTTTTTGACCACGAATGGACACGAATCGACACGAATGGAGAGGTGAACCTGCCCGCGAATTACGCGAATAGACGCGAAAGAAAACTGACTTCTGACCTCTGCCTTCTGACCTCTAGATCCTTGAACCGCGGATCACACGGATGACACGGATTTCTCGGGGAGCTGTCGCCGCGGCGACCTGCGATTCGCGCCTTCGCCAATCGCTGTTTTCGGAGACGTCTGTTCTGTTTCGTCCGGCAGTCGCCGGACTTTGGGAGTGCGTACGCGTCCTCGCGTCGCTTTGGGGATGGTCACTTCAAATCGAAAGCGATACGGGGACGCATCGCACTCCCAAAGCACTGCGTGCAAAATCGATGTTGGGCGTTGGATGTTCGGCGTTCGGCGTTCTCGGCCGCTGTAACGCTTCCTTGGCCAGCCGCAGGTCGCCGCGGCGACGGAAGGCGGCAACGCCTTACCGCTTCACTCGCCCCGCGTCTCCTGATCAAGCACGGCGACCGCACGGTCGTACGTAGCCTTCGCGTCGTCGTGTGAATTGCCCACCGCGGTCAGCCCTGTTCTTCCCAGTTCGCCGAGCGCGCTCATCATGTGAAACACCACGCCCGTCTGGCGGGTTTGATCGACGTGCAGGTTGTGCCGCACCACGATATCGAAAAGATCGTCGGGGGTCAGTGTGCGGTAACGCGGCGACTCGACATGGTCGCTGGCGACAAAGAACTTTTGCTGTCCATTCGGAGCAGTGAAGATCGCAGTTTCCGGATCGTATCTTCCGTCGGTAAGAAATTGTAGAGTCAAAAACGGGTGAGTAGTGCCGCCTTTTCTCAAATTAATTTCGATGGCATACGGCTCCCATTTTCCGTTCGAGCGTACTACCACAAAATCCAAAGCGAAACGCCCGAGGACTCCTTCTTTCGCTAGACGTTTGCCTATCTTGGCAGCCTCCCGGGTGATCAGGGCAGCGTAACCGGTGTCGGCAGGGAACACGCAGCCGAGGTACCTTTGCCCGGACGGCCCGCCCAGAAGCTGGTCATGCGTCGATAACAATTCGACTCCGCCCAATGGCGTGACGCGAAGCTGCACGCTGGGGCTCCTGAACTCTTCTCCCATGATTCGTTCTTCGACGACCCCCTTTCGTTCTTGCAGCAACTTCATGTAGGTGTCGTAGGTAACTCCCTCAAGCTCGAACTGCATCGCCCGGAGACGTTCCTCTAACATAGCTTTGTCCCTGCCGGGGTCAGTTGTAGCCGGGATCGGTGATCCCGGCCGGGTGGACACGTGTTTGTGGCCGGCATCACCGATGCCGGCTACAGGCGGAAGCCCATTTAGATCAACAATAGCATTACCCTCGCCCGAGACGCCTTCATTCAGCTTCACCAAGACCTGCTTGATCGTAGGTTTTTGCGCACGCATCTGCGCTATGGCCTCGATCAGTTCCTCTTTGCTCCCGAGATTCTCATGGCCCAAAGGATGTGGAACATCTTCTTCCGTGAAAATTTGCCGGCAGCCGCTCTTTGTGCCCAGCGGGAAAAACTTTGGATCGGCGCCGTACATGGGAATGCCGAGCCGCAGCGCCAGTTCTTTCTCTCGGTTAGTTGTGTTGAAAGGAATAAGGTGGGCGCGATCAGGATCCATTATCAAGGATCGGATGCGCTCGATCAGCCGCGGCCGCGC
>WNFP01003267.1_pt1 | contig 12982 bp, 13 predicted proteins | sample 5400201 | NCBI WGS metagenome assembly WNFP01 (sample SAMN13153355, study PRJNA577476) | soil metagenome | isolation source: 115 cm saprolite under Madrone tree | place: USA:California | collected 2016-06-14
TTGTGGCAGAGGTGTAAATAATACTTGCGAAACTCAGGGTCACAGCGGATCGCCGAGTGTGAGGCTTCCACCAGCAACATGCGCAGAAAGCCATTGCCCTGCTTGCTGATGGCTCCCAGCCGCTGCCGTCCACCGGTGGTGCATTCCCCGCGGAATCAGTCCCAGATAACTGGCCACCTGCTTACCACGTGGAAAACGCGTAACGTCCCCCAATGTCAGCGCAAAAGCCAGCGATGTGATCGGTCCCACCCCCGGCTGGGTCATCAGCAGCCGCGCCATTTCGCTCTCCCGGGCTGCTTTTTCCGCCGCCTGGTCCAGCACCGCGATCTGCTCGTCGAAGATGGTCATGAGCCGCAACAGGTTCTCCCGTCGCTGCCCCGCCCAGTACGGCAAGGGCAACTCGCGCAGCAGCTTCTGCCCTGCCTTGCTCCACAGCCGCGACTTCTTCTGTACACCCTGATTCAGGGCCAGGTGCTGCAACTCGTTCTTCGCCCGAACCCGCAGCCGTACCAGCCCCCAGCGATGGATCAGCAGCTGTCTCTGCTCCCGTTGTTCAATCGAGGGCGTCCAGATTTTGGGAAAGTCGTTCTTCAACAGCAGATACAGGATGTGCGCTGCATCACGCCGGTCGGTCTTTTGCTTGCGTACCTGTTTGGCCCGAATCGCGGCCGCGTCTCCGATCAGTACCTGATGGCCCATGCCAGCTGCCAGGTCCACAAACCAGTGACTGTTGCCCGTTGCTTCCATCCCCACCAGCGCCGGCTCCTCCAGCTGACGATAAAATCGCTCGGCTTCTCCGTCCCCATGCATCAACTTCCGTTCTCCGGTTTCTCCCGTCTCTGTGTCCACCCACGCGATTTGCTGCCAGTTGGGATGGTAATCACACCCTATAATCATCATGAAAGGCTCCTTTCTTCCCAGTGGTTCTTCTTCTCGTCAAACCAAGAATACTGTGTCGGTCGGAGCCTTTCCTCTTATCCAATCAATTCAAGCCTGGTTTTGGCTTGAGTGGGGAAGTTCCGGATTGCAATGGATGCCGCAGTGGTCGCTGCTGCCGCCAGTATAATCTCACAGGCAAGCGGCGGAATTGGAACAGGGGACGCAGCCCGCGCTCTTGCCATTAGACTTGTGGATGTACGGTTCAAGTCATTCATCTTGGGCAGCATCATGTTGCGAAAGGGGCTACATGAAATACTCATCCTTGTTTAGCAGATTTTGAATCCATTCTTTCGGAACCCACACACGAGCATTCACCCATGCACCATCTGTACTGAGTTCCACCGCTGCATCTGCATTGTCGTAGTCAAAGTCCAGGGTTCCGTGCGCGACGGCGAGAGACGTCATCCTCACTTTGTCATACTCCGGTGCGGGGGAGTATTCATACTCGTCAATGGCCTTGCGGAGGTACTTCTGTTTCAGAGCTGCTCCTGCTGATGGCGTTGCTGGTTTCACGTTGGCGACCTCGTCAAGGATTCTAACAATCGCCCTGCAGGCACGAAGCAGAGAGCACGGCTCGAAAAAGCAGACCCTGAATTCGCTCCAGCCCCGGGGGGCGAAATAAGTTAGCCCAGTCCGTGCCGGTCGCTGCGCGTTTCGCGTGGCGGACTGGCTAAGGGCTGGGTAAAGTAAAAAAGAGACGCCTTCCTCTCTGCCGAAGGCCCGCGCGTATCCCGCAAAGCGCTGAACCTGGACGAGAGTCATGCACGCACGCAAGCCCGGATTTGTATCAGGTCACGGCTTTAGTCGTGCCGGTAAAGTGGGTCCCAGCCCATTCGCAAGAACGTTCTGTTGTCCTGATAGAATTCCCGGCTGAGGAGTATTGAATGCGCACTTATATGAGCCTTGTATTGAACCTGTTCCTGCTTTTGGTTTTTCATTCCGGGATTGTGGCACAGACCAGAGCGCCATATCGGTTGGAAACATCGGGACACATGTCCAGCGATGGCGGGTACCAGCCGCTGCTCAAATACCCTGCTTTTACCAGAAATGGACCGACTGTATTGCTGGACGAGGGACACGGCGCCACGGAATTCAACGAAGGATTCAACCGGCTGGCGACAGCAGACGGATACAGGATTCAGCGCTCACGAGACACCCTGACGCCGGACTTGCTGCGCAACGCAAACATTCTGGTGATCATGGGGCCATGAGTCAAAGGCGCATCTGAGTCTCCAATGGCTCCTCCACCGGCATTTACCGATGCGGAGGCAACAGCGGTTCGCCAATGGATAGAGAATGGTGGCAGCCTGCTGTTTGCCTTGAACGGATTCGCCGCCGGGCCACACTCGGTGCTGAGCAGGCTGGGCGTTGAGTTCAAACTCGGCGCTGCGACCGACACGGATATTCCAACAGAGACGGATAATAACCGATCCGGCGGATTCATGTTTTCTGGCGAGCTTCTATCCTCGGCACACAGGATTTTCCTTGGGCGATCGTCAGCGGAACAGGTACGAACGGTGATTTTGTCAGGAATGACCGCAATCCAAACCATGCCTCAGGATGCCGTGACGCTCATTCAGTGTTCCGGAAATGCACAATTCAATCCTGACTTCCGGCAGGTCCAGGCAGCGGCAAAGGCCAAAGGCCTGACTGTGCAGCAGTACATGGGCCGCATTCCAGATCCTCATGCGGCCGTAGCAATTGCGTATTCCCTGGGAAAGGGCCGCGTGGTAGTGCTTGGGAATATCTTGATTTCCTCCACCATTTTCTACAGCATAGAGAATCCACGAGCTGGCGCATACCAGGGCCTGCGACTCGGAGACAACCAGCAGTTCACACTCAATGTGTTGCATTGGCTGTCCGGATTGCTGTAAGAGATCATGCCTGGCCATTGCAACTGTGGCCGTGCCTAAAAACTCCAGCCCCCAGGGCCTGTCATCAAGCTTAAGCTGCATAGCTTACGTGGTCCCCGGCACGCGCCAGCGTGTTGGGGTGGAAGAGAATGCTGGCCCAACATGGCTCCAGTCCGCACATGCGGGACGGCTCGCAGTAGCCCGCGTTTCAACGGCGTGGAGCGGAAAGCAACTTGGCACAACACGAAAAAGCTGACCGTGATTCGCTCCAGCCCCGGCAAGGGCGAAATAAGTTAGCCCAGTCCATGCCAGTCTGCTGCGCGTTTTGCGCGGCGGACTGGCTAAGGGCTAGATAGGAGTAAAAAATAGGCGACTTCCTCTCTGCCGAAGGCCTGCGCGTATACCGTTTCCGCTGCCGTGTGCTGCCGGGAACGTTGATAGCTGCGCTCATGCTGAGCAATATGGACGCCGTGTGCTTTCGATTCCCCATTCTCAGGTCTGTTTAAGCTTTTTGGGGAAGAGAGACAGGCTTCGTCACGCGGGCCAAATCTTGACACTCACGAAATGCTACCCCACACTGAGAACACAGGTATGGCTATTGAAGATGAAATCCTGAAAGAAATCACGGACTTCTTTGTCCAGTCTCGCGATTTCAACGGAATCTCGATGAGGTGGATCATGCGCGCATTCAACATTGATCGGTCTGACTTGGACGCGCATATCAACCACCTTATTACTGCAAATAAAATAACGTTGGCGTTCGAAAGCAGTTCGATAAATCCACATATCAAGAGATTGCCTGACTTACCCGTCGATGCTCAGCTGTCCAAGCTTGCACAGGAAAACGTAAACGGAATATGCATCTACCCGACTGCTGACGTACTTGCCTCTCGCTCGGAGCTGCTTCAATATGATGACCGCCCATATACGTGCCGCCTCGCTCTTGCGGAGGCACAATTAGTACCCGTTTTCTTCGAGCTGCACATTCTGGAAAAGTACTTCCGCGATCCAAGATACCACTGCCGTTTTGGAGATCGCGACGGTTCAATTTCCGTCAAGGATAAACATTATTTGTTGGGACGGATGGCAAAGCGAGATGAGATTTTCCTTCAGTCATTCGGGATCGGTTACGACAAAGACCGGAATAGAGTTGTCATGGTTTTCTTGAGATATCTCTCGGACTTGTCGACCGAACATCAACAAATCTGGAAGGCGCATGAAGTCGACCAGCAATGTAAGGTCAATAGCGATTATTTTCGCGCTTCGATTTTGGGCGATTGGCCAGAATACTATTCAGTATACGAGGCTTTCATTCAGGAACAGGTCGAAATCAATAAACTTGCATCACTGCTCGGAAAGCCTGCGTTCTTTAGGAATACTTTCGAAGAACAAAAACGCCCGATTGAGTTCTCACCGATGTTGCGGCCAACACTCCGAAATTTGCAGGAGTTTGCTCACACGCTGGACAAAATGTTATCTGACAATATCGACCGCGACTTCTTCAGAGGTGATATCTCGCTGGAAGATGAGATTATGCTGGATCAGGGAGGCGTCGAAAAGCGGAGGCTAAATACAATCACTCTTCTGGAGAGATGGCTTAGCGCAAAGTATCGAACCCGCGATGGTGAGGACGTCTCACGCGAAGTCGTCAGTTCGTTTCGAGAAGTGCGTAAAGCGCGTCAACCTGCAGCACATGCTATTAACCAGGACGAATATGACCTATCGTTCCCTAAAGAACAGGATGACCTTCTTGGTCGGGTGAAACAGGCCCTCACGAAGCTGCGACTGATACTCTCGTCTCATCCTAAGGCGAAAGACTACGAGGTTCCTAAGTGGCTTGACGGCGACAAGATTGTTTTCTTTTGAACCACGCAGGAAAAGTACACAACGGAAAATTCGATTGTAAGTCAACAAGGAAAACCCGCAATATAAACAGTGTCACATTTTTACCTATGGCGGGATTTTTTCAGGACTCCAGAATTCCGTAAATCGTTGAAAATAAATGGTCGACGGGTGTGAACCGCCGACACCCTTGCTCCCGAACCAGATTCCAGACCATGTTGGAGCGTGTTGAAACTTATCGCTTCTAAGTGATTGATATTGAATCCATTGCGAGCTGTTGGTGAAGGCTGTTGTCTTCTATTAAAAGTGGAGGCTTTGACAGTCTCATTTTTGCCTACAATATCATTTTTGAGGTTTCGCTCCACTCTACTTCGCATCAGATATAACGACGATCCCGCCGCGACCGCGATGGCGGAGAAACCTTATGTTGTTCCTATTGTTCACAGGATCGAAGCCAAGAGATGAAAAACCGCAAGGCCTTCCAATCGAAATGGAGAGCGCTCGATGCTGGGCAAGTCACTTTCTAGACGAGTGGAAATATCGACATGAAGCCTTCTCGAAAATTACCTACCGATACATTTGGGCACTTGTGTGCTGGCAATCCTCCCGTTTGTTCCACTAACCAGCGTTGACTTCTTGCAGGATGTGCGCCAAGGGACAAATTTCATTCCGTGGTTCTACTGGGGCTGCGCTTTTATGGTCCTTACATACACGAGTTTGCATCTCAGAGCTGAGTATCGCTACTTGGAAAAAGTACGCGTACAATTGCAGCAAGCAAGAGGCGATGCTCCTCAAGAACGAGATGAGCGGGAAAGGCAACGCAAGGCTCTAATCATCATCATATTATACGTGCTGAGCGGCACTTTCTTTCTTGCTGGTTGTATTGTAATACCGAGGATATTCCATCGGTCACCGAGCACTCCTTCATCGGTTATCATGCGCATGACGAACCACGAGCAATTCATCATAATCTTCAATAAGAAAATCCCGGATGAGTGCGCCATCGACCCGGCACTAGAGGGTGCTGCCGTCAATATGATTTATGACAGGAATAGCATCGCCTGGAGCGCGACAGTACCTGGCAGCAAACCACAAATATGGGGGCGCGGTGTTTCCTCTAATAGAACTGCCGCGTCATACCCACCAGAAAAACACTTGATAATCATAGATGGCGCAGGTTTTTGGTTTGACGACGATGGCCAGTATCAAGTCTACCGGAGTTGCGGAAGGGATGAACGGCAAGTCGGAAGAATTATATTTACGGATTGAAATTAGGAAGGGCGAGTTTTTGGCTTGAGCGTGGAAGTTCTACAGCAGGCGGGGGAACGTGGAATCGTAGAGATTGAATCGGAGTGGACGGCTGGCTAGCCGGTGGGCCCGTTCAAGCCTGGTCAGGGAGTTTGCTCAGCGAGGCTGGGCTTCGCTCTTCGCTGGCCTTCGGAATAGAAGATAGAAGCTTTCTAAAGTTAGGACCGTTCCGCCAATGAACGCGTAGAGAGTTCCCGGCCCCAGGGTGTCACTATCATGGAAAGCGCCTGCAAACAGCAGGAGCGCGGCGCCGCCCAGGAAGAATAGGCCAGTTTTCGCCCAGTGGCCGTATTTATCAACGATCTGGCGAATCAGCATCGAGCAAAAATCCGCTGCCAGTATCAAAGCACCCCAGAGAACGAGGGTCACGAAAAACTGTGCCAGGCTTCCCATGAAAGAGAGATGCGAACCGTCCGAGAGCAACTCGTGTTTCCATTTTTGGATTCGCAATCCATCGTGAAAGTACGCATGTGGACCGTAAACGATGATGATCGCCAGGTCATACGACAAACCAGGAGCCAGGAACGAACTTAGGTAAAGGGTGGCGCACCCTGCACGCAGAGAAAGATGTGGCAGAAAGGAACCCTTGCCCCTGAAATCAAAACTCCTGAGTTCGCTGTACCAGGATCTGAAGAAGCCAAACTCCATCGCAGCTAAGTATACATCGCACCTGTTTATATAACGGGACTGTACTGGTGGACTTGTGTCCCACTCAAGTCAGGTGTGGGCTCTAGCGGGAAACCGCCAGCCGCTGCTGTTACAGATTTGATCAACAAGATTTGTATCATGGCCGCAAGCGGCGAACGCGCAGGTGGTGCAGCGCCTTACTGTCGATTTAAAAACGCAGGCGCATTTTGTGGGGTACGGGCCGCCAGCGTTCATTGCCTTTCACGATGGCGCTTTTCTCGCCGAGTTGATAGAAAAACACAGCTGCTGCGAGCACGTTGTGATTCTTGCCCTGGCTGGCACGGCTACGCAGATTGGCATATGGCAACAGATAGATTGTCTGTTAAATCTGTATTTAGAAAGTTTCACCACATAAATAGCAACACTTAATAACCTCCAATAAATCCTGTAAATCTTTCTCGCTCGTCTGCCCTTCAGTGCGATTGTTTTCACGCAAAATATCACCGACATCACAATCTGCCGGCAATAATTTCTGTTTATGTTTAATTCTCTTAAAATCCTGGCCAATTAGGATACCAGCTGATAAGACTACATCTTGACATTATCGTGACCAGCGACATAGAGTTGACAGCGCTGTAGAAAGCATGGGTTTCGTGTGCTCCTGGATTAAGGGAAGCTACTCAGAAAGGAACAATTCAATATGGCAGGACTAGTTAGTTCAGTATCCTGGTTTGACAACCAGCCCCACATTCGCGTCTACACTAGCAATGGTTCAAAAGTTACCGAGCAAGCCTATGATGGTCACTGGTACGCTGGTGCCTTCTCGCAGAATGGATCCACGGTAGGCGCTACATCGTGGCTTCAGGGAAGCCAGCCGCACATCCGTGTTTATGTCGGCTTGAATGGAAAGCTCACCGAGTATTGCTGGGACAAGGATAAATGGTATGTGGGCGCATTCTCTGCCGTCGGCGAGGGCGCATCTGCGACCTCATGGCTCGAAGGTAACCAGATCCACATTCGTGTTTATGCCCGAACGAGCGACGGCAAAGTGGTCGAGCATTGCTGGGATTCTGACAAATGGTACATCGGTGGCTATAGCGGAAAAGCCGTGGCCGCTTGATTGTGAGTTTCGCCAGCTGAAAGCTGCATGTTTACTGTGGCGGAATGACCCAATTTCTGTCTTGTGTACACGCTGTTGAAGCATATCCATCGGAGCAATGCGGCGAGATTCACGCGTAGCCGCATTGCCCGGTGGAGGGCGAAAGTGCACTTTGAGATTTGCTGCTCCCTCCAATGTTACGCTTTGAGTCGTCCACTCTGATTCAATCTCCACGCGTCCCCCACAACCGGTCGCGTAATGGCGAAAGCTGCTCGACTCGCTGGCCCAACGCGGGATTTCAATCCCGCCAGAGTTCATCTGGCTCGTTTGATTGGCAAGCTTTGTAAGCGTCAGACGAGGACCCTTTTGACTTTAAAGACCAGCTTGATTCATTCCCAAAGTCCTTCACCGATCGTCTGGGCACACACGAGGAGATCGGATGATCGGCTGCTCAGATCGAGGTCGAGGAACTTGAGTGCCAGGACCTCCCAGGATGATTGTTTTTGGCAACGAATGACCATCTGTCGCAGCCCATCTCCTCGCCCGGGAGAGCGGTTCTGCAAATCCGCATGTTGGATGATGGTGACAACGGGTAATCGCCTTTTAAAAAAGCTTCACAAAGCGCAGTCACCTCGAAAGGCGTCATTATCGTGAATTACGAGCGCGCAGGCGCAGTCCCAACCGGAAGCCTGTACGTAGCGGACACATATTCTGGTGCGGCAGTTCGAGTTAATCAGAAAACACCGTAACCGTACTGCCGTACCTGGGGTTAGTACGCGCCGCCGGGCCGTTCAATGAATTGATTCGACCCGGCGGCGGAAATAAAGGTTTACGGCGCTATGAACGCCGCTTGATTGTTGATTTCATCAAAGGCGTTTTTGGCGCCCTGTTGGACCGTCTTGTTTTGTCCGTACCAGATGCTGCCGCCCGCATTCGACTGGTTTGCGGCAAACGCGAGTGTCCCGGCGACTGTCAGGCTTCGATTGCCGCCGAAGGAAAGCGAACTCACGTCATTCCTGATGCCGGAGCACGAACTGCCCCCGGCCCCGTCGAGCATCGCGCACACCTGGGTCAAATCAATCCTGACTGCTCCAGGCGGCGAGGCAGCGCCGATGAGATTGCCGCCCAGCGCTGGATCGCTAAAGAACACGTCCAGTGCCGTCGAGAGCATTTGGGCCTTGAGCATGGCATTCATCGAGGAACCGGAAGCACTGGCGCCGGCGATGATGTTACTCACATATGCGGCGACCTGGCTGCAGGTTGCGGTTGCGCTCAAATCCTGGAAGGGATTGAACGTCCGCAGGAACGCGCCCGAGTTGCAGATACCCCCGGTCGCGGCTCCTCCCGCGATGATATTTTGTCCATTCTTGTTCCGCCAGAAGCCCATGGTGAGCGCTCCGGTGGCTGTGTTGCAGACAGTCACAGTCCGGCTGGAGGTTTGGTTGGCCGGTGAGATGGTGGCCACGTTCGTGAATGACTGGCATGAACCGCCGGTCGTGTTGTTCACCGTGTGAATGTCGGTGAAAGTGGTCGAAGCCGCGGGCACGCTGATCACACCCAGCGTAACCGGTGCTCCACCGTTGAACGCATCAAGAGTTGTGAGCGCGCCAAAGGCAAAGCCGGCTGGGCCCGAACTGGATGCGTCGGGGGTGAAGAATGCAGCATTGTTCCACGAAGCCGTAGCGGTATTGATGCCGCCGGCCGCGGGAGCGGCGCTGAACGTGCAGACGTAGGCCAGGGAGACGGAACTGCTCGCGCTTACCGTAACGCCGGCTCCTCCGCTAATCGTACAGCTTCCACCAGAGATGCTCAGCGCATCGCCGACATTGGCTGTAATTGCCTCCCAGTCGTTCGGGTTGGCGACGGTGATGTTGCCGGCAACTTTCCAGCCGCTCTCCGTCACTTGTATTGTGTAGGTGAAGGTAGCCGTGCCGCCCGGCTGTTCCACCAGCGTTTTATCCACGTTCTTCAAGATGCTGGAGTCGAATGTCGCAGCCGCGGTGTTGGTTACGGTCAGGTCGCTGGCGCCGCAGACCTTCACCGACTGCGAGGCTGTCTGATTGGTGCCCGCAATCGTTGCGGTGTTGGGGAAAGTCGTGCAGGTAGCGGTCGGAGCGACGATCGTCCGCGGATAGGTGAAGACCGTGGATGCCGTCGGCGAGCTGACCGTCCCCAGAGTTCCGTTGAAGGAATCGGTAATGGTCAGCGAGCCAAAAGTATACGCGGCGACGCCCGATGCCGAATGATCGGTCGTGAAAGCCGCGGCCTTGTCCCATGTGACCGTGCCGGTATTGACGCCGGTGGCCGCGGGTGCGGAAGCAAAGCTGCAGGAGTAGGGCACAGCCTGAGAACTGGCGGCTGCCACGGTGATCACGTTTGCGCCATTGTTGACGATACAGTTACCTCCCGCATCGCTCAGCAGGTCGCTAACCGAGGCGGTGATTGGTTCCCAGTCGTTGGGGTTGGTCACCGTGATGTTGCCGGAGAGCTTCCAGCCGCTCTCGGTGACGGTGACCGTGTAGTTAAAAACGGCATTGCTTCCCGACGCGGTATCAACCACGGTCTTATCCACCGTTTTTTGAATACCGGAAGTGAATGCAGGCGTTGCGCTCTTGCTGACCGTCAGGTCGGCGCCAACGCAGACCTTCACCGACCTGGCGGCGCTGCCGGTTGTGCCGCTCGTGTTCGTGGTAAACGAGGCGGTGTTGTTATGCGTGGTGCATGTGCCCGCGGGATCGTTGAAGGTCAGGGAGTAGTTGAAAATGCCCGGCGCTGTAGACGTTACCGGTGAATTTGGGGTGGTGGTTACGTTGCCCGCGCCATCAACGCTCACCGTTCCGAGAGCGCCCTGCAGGCTGTCCGTTACGGTCACGCTGCCATCAACGATGGTCGCATGAGCGAAATCGAAATCAGCAAGACCAGTGGTCGTGCCGGCGGCCCAGGTTGCGGTTGCGGTGTTGGTATTCACTCCGGCGGCGGGCACATTCGTGAAGGTGCACGAGTAGGTTGCGTCCACGTGCATGCCCGCGCCCACGGTAATCGTGCCGTCGTCGGCGGTAACATCCGAAGGAGTGTTGACGGTGCAGCTTACGCCGTCAGCCGCGGCGCCGCTCACTACATCGCTGACCGTGATTCCACTCAGGTCGGGGCCGAAGGGGTTCGAGATCCTGATGTTCCCCGTCATCGTGGCGGCGCTGGCGTGGCTGAGCGTCACGGTGTAATTGGCGATGGCGCTGCCGCTGGTGTCAATCACGCTGTTGTCCACGCTCTTTTGGGCAGTCCAGGTGTTGGTTACGACAGGGTGCGCGGTTTTTGTGACCAGCAATTGTTGCCCGGTGCAGCCCGCCGTACAGTTGGGATTGAAGTTGCCGAAGTTGGGCGCGGTTACATCGTCGCCGGGATTCACACTAAGAGTAATGACTCCGCCACTGATGGAGCATGTATCCGCGGAGTTCACGGACGAGCCGCTAAGCGTGCATACGCCGTCGCCCGGAGCCGTGCGCGTCCAGTCCGGACCCAGTGTCCCCTCCTGCAGGGTCACGGTTGCACTCCCGTTTGTGAAGTCAGCAACCGAAAACGACACGCATCCGCTGTCTTCCGTTTGCGTAGCCAGACCGTTTCCTTTATCTCCAACCACTCCGGTCGCTGTCAGCGGCCAGTGCGCAATCAAAGGCTCGCCGGCATCCTGGATGCCGTTATCATTCTGATCGTTGAATTTGCAGACGGATATCGTCGCCATCGCCGGGGTCTTCACTTTAAAATTGTCGGTCTTGCTGTCCGAATCACAGAAGCCGAAGCTGCCGTGCCCCTTCGCGCAGGCTTCCTTGAAATTTGCCACCGGCGTGACCCAGACCTTGTACTCGCCGCCCGGGTTCGGTGTGTCCCTGAAATCCGGAGAACCCGCGGGGCACCCGCCTGGGGCGCACAACTGAACCGGTGTTTGGCCGCTGTTGGGGTCGCTGGTACCAAGGCTGTGGAAAGTACCTGGCGTCGCAGAACCCGCGGGCTCCGTACACGATGCCTGAGCAGGGCCGGCTGGGACCCCGATAATTCTTCCTCCGGATACCACAACTTGCCGGCAGCTAATATCATCGGTTGAAAGCAGCACCGCTCCGCTGGGGTCGGTGACCTGGAAGAAGTAGACGCCGTCCGGGCTTAAACCCCTGGCGTGCTCGTTCTGCGGGCCTCCGCTGATGAATACTTTATCTTTCGAGGGGTAGATGTTTCCGTTGACTGTGGTTCCATCCTGAAACGTGGTGAAAACTGCTCCATTGACCTGAGCGCTGGCGGTTTGCGCAGTCGTGAAACCTAAGACTACCAATAGCCAAAGCAGGGTCGCGGAAGCCGCTGGACGAAGCGGACCTTTCATTGATCTCTCCTTATGAAATGGAATCAGAACCGTGTTGCTAACAGGCATCGACGTTTACAAACGAAGGTGCGACGGGGATCATGGGGGCCTTGCCGGGCGCAGAACCGCATTGCTTCAAGAATGTGAGCAAAGCTGATTTGGAAATCCTGGCGCCCGATTTTGGGCCGCGTTCCTTACTTGCCGCCTGTGAGTCCTTAGGAAAACACTTTCACAGACAGAAAAGGCGCGACGCTTGCAGTGTCTTTAAGTTGACCGTAGCTTATATAGCAGTTGGCCGCCCCATGAGATTAGCCGCAGACGAGTTTATAGACTACGCTCGCGGATAGTTGCAAATTACTTTTGTAATGGCGGATGCATATCTCTAACCACGCACCAGGCTTCCATGAGGCTGCAATCTTTACAATCGCGGAATAGAGGAAGCAGCAGTTATTTCTCGTCCTGTGCGTCATTTCCAAAATGGGAACGGAGTGCCAACACAGTGGGGCCGGCCGGTGGGGGTGGTGGTGGTGTGGCCCACTCAAGCCTGGTTTTGGCTTGAGTGGGGAAGTTCTGCAGCAGGATAAAGCTTTACTTCGGCTCGTTCCAGTCTTGGAGCCGTCCTGTCTGACTCAATCACACGCGTTGCTATCAATCGGTCGCGTAATAGCGAAAAGCTGCTCCACCCCAAGTCTTACCCGAGGTCATGCCTCCGCAGAACGAAACTAACGCTATCGTCAAATGTCCGGTACTACAAACCGGGAACCTCCATGCTCGATAGCATCTTTCTGGTCGTCAAACCGCCGAAAGATGGCGATGGGTTCTTCACGATCAGTACTGTCCGGTTAAGAGACTGGGTGCAGACTGTAAGTAGTAGCCACACAATAAGTTGAAGCCATTTCTGGCTTGCCGCGATTTGAAGCGCGACGAGGCAGACAATGGCTCATGAACCAAGGTCGCACCGTCTTC
>WNFP01006363.1_pt1 | contig 12979 bp, 18 predicted proteins | sample 5400201 | NCBI WGS metagenome assembly WNFP01 (sample SAMN13153355, study PRJNA577476) | soil metagenome | isolation source: 115 cm saprolite under Madrone tree | place: USA:California | collected 2016-06-14
ATCGCATCCGACTCGGCGGCGACGTGCCGAGCCCGATCGATCCGCCGACCGGCTGCGCGTTTCATCCCCGGTGTCCGTATGTCGAAGACCGCTGCCGACGTGACGCTCCTCCCCTGATCGAAGGAGCCGACGAGCACGCCGTCGCATGTCACGTCTTCCCCGCGGCCCCGAGATGATCTAGAGGAGAATCGTGCGGGACCGATGGCGACGGCGGCGGGAGGTGGTGCAGCGGCCCGTCGCGCCGAAACCGATCGCGACGCGCGTGCCCGAGGCCGGTCTGATCGGCTGGCGCGAGATCCGCACGTTTCTCGATCCCGGGACACAGGTCAGCGGCAAGCTCAATTTCACGACGCCGACGCGCATCGACGGGCGTCTCCGCGGCGAGGTGCGGGCAAGCGACCTCTTGGTGATCGCGAAAGGCGGCCAGCTGCAAGGTACCGTGTGGCCGACGAGCTTGGTCGTCGCCGGCGAGGTACGCGGGCAGATCCTCGGTGCGGAACGCGTCGAGATTCAGGCGGGCGGCCGCGTCACGGGAACGATCGAGACGAAGACGTTGATCCTCGTCGAGGGGGGAACCTTCGAGGGCGATTGCCGCATGAGCGACGAGCACGTCGACGCGTTCGAGCGCCCGGCGCGCGGCGGCTGACACGCCGCAGACGTAGCGGATCTCGCGGCCGTCGCTACGGAGAAACGATCCGGCGGCAGCCTATCGCGGCGCGGCGGTCTCTTCCTGGATGCGCGCTGCTTTGCCGGAGAGCTCGCGCAGGTAGTAGAGCTTCGCGCGCCGCACCCGACCCCGTGCCATGACGTCGATCTTGTCGATCCGCGGCGAGTGCAGCGGGAAGGTGCGCTCGACGCCGACGCCGTACGAGGTCTTGCGGACGGTGAACGTCTCGCGGCTGCCGCCGCCGCTGCGCCGGATGCAGACGCCCTCGAAGACCTGAATGCGCTCCTTCTCGCCTTCGATGATGCGGACGTGCACACGTAGGGTGTCGCCGGAGCGGAACTCCGGTTGATTGTCTTTCAGCTGCTGCGCTTCGATACCGTCGATGACGTTCATGTGCGTGCCTCCTCTGCCTCGTCGCGTGCGCCGCACGCCCGATCGAGGATGATCCCGGCGGCGGTGCGAACGGAGAGATGGTTGTAGGTGCCGATACCCGTGATCGCGGGCAAGAGATGGTCGGCGCGTCCGATGACCTCCTCGGTGAGCCCCCAGCCCGTCCCGAAGAGCACCAGCAGCGGCCGGATGCCGTCGCGGATCAGCCGACGAAGTCCGGCGTAGCCGAGCGTCGGGCGCCGGGTGCGCGCGGAGGTGGCGAGCAGCAGCGGCGCAGCGCCCGCGTCGTGCTCGACGTCGATGATCGTGTCGTCGAGGTTTTCCGTCAGGCGGACGAGCTCGAGCGCATCTTTTCGGGTGCGGTTGTACTCCGCGCCGTGTCCGGTCTCCCAATGCTCGAGGATCCGCCCGGCGAGATCGCGCAGCGCGCGGACCGGGGTGACGACGTAGAAGCGGCGCACCCCGAACGTCCGCCCAGAACGTGCGATGTCGTGGATGTCCATGTGCGTCACCGCCGACGTGACGACGGCGCCGTTCTTGTCATAGACCGGGAAGTGGAGGAGGGCGACGTACAGGAGCGCCATCTCACTTCTCCACCAGGTCCGGGCGAACGCGGCGCGTGAGCTCGCGCGCCTGCGCCGCGCGCCAGTGCGCGACGGCCCCGTGGTCGCCGGAGAGCAGCACCGGCGGGACGCCGATGCCCCGCACGACCTCGGGACGCGTGTATTGCGGATACTCGAGGAGGCCGGTCACGAAGGATTCGGCCGCTGCCGACTCGGCGTTGCCGAGAACGCCCGGCAAAAGCCGGGTGACCGCGTCGAGGACGACCAGGGCCGCCGCCTCACCACCGGAGAGCACGTAGTCGCCGATCGAGAGCTCCTCGTCGACAAACGCGCGGACGCGCTCGTCGATCCCCTCGTAGCGCCCGCAGACGAGCGCCAGATCGGTTTCGAGAGCGAGCGCCGCGGCACGGGCATGAGACAGCGCCGGGCCGCGCGGCGAGAGCAGCACGCGGCGGACGCGCGGTGCGCCGGCACGGATCGCCTCGAGCGCATCGATGATGGGCTCTGCTTTCATCACCATTCCGGGGCCGCCGCCGTACGGGTAGTCGTCGGCGGAGCGGTGGCGGTCGGTCGTGTACTCGCGCAGATCGACGAGCGAGACGCGCAGCGCGCCCACGTCGCGCGCACGCTTCGGGACGCCGACGGCGAGCGGTGTCGCGAAGAACTCGGGAAAGATCGTGAGCAAGTGGATGTGCATCGGCGTCAATCGAGGAGCCCTTCGATCGGCTCGATCACGATCTTGCGGTCGGCAAGATCGACACGGCGTACCACGTCGGCAATGACCGGAATCAGGTGCTCGCGCGCGCCGTCGCGGACGACGAGCACCTCGTTGCTGCCCGTCGGAATCAAGTGGTCGACTCTTCCGAGACGGTCGCCGCCGCTCGTCACGACGTCCAGGCCCTCGAGCTGATACGCGTAAAACTCGCCAGGACCGACGGCGGGGAGATCGGCCTCGGCCACGGCGAGGACCGCGCCGACGAGCGGCGTCGCGGCTTCGATCGTCGTCACGTCGGCGAACTGCAGCAGCATCAGGCGACCGTGGGGCCGGGCGCTGAGCAACGGGACGAGCCGTGGCGCGACGGTGTCGGACGCGACATGATCCGAAGCGACCCGAGGCGGCGCGTCAGGCACGGTTCCGCGCCGACGCACGGCCGAGCTCGAACCGCGGCGCGCGCGGCGATCCTGCAAGAAGACCAGGGAAGGTGCCGCGAGCGCGGCGGAGGAATCGCTATAAGGGTGGAAGCGAACGAGTCCGGCGACACCGTGGGTGCCGACGATCTCGCCGAGCGGCACGAGCCGCTCCGCGGATGTGTTTCCAGCTCCTTCGCTCATGGTGGCGAGCAAGCGACGACACGACGATCGGATCCGACGCCATGGTCGCCTACTTGTCCTCGACGATCTCCAAAACTACCTTCCGATTGGTGCGCGAGGCGGCGGCGTTCAAAATCGTACGGATCGATTTGGCCGTTCGACCCTGTTTGCCGATGATCCGTCCGAGATCTTCGCGCGCGACTTTCAATTCGAGAACTGATGCCGTATCGCCCTGCGTTTCCTTGACCTCGACCGCATCCGGATTGTTGACGAGGTAGCGGGCCAGATACTGCACCAGCTCTTTCATGAGGCCTCCCGCCCAGAACTCTCTGTTGGACCCGGCGCGACGCCCGCTCTCTTGATGAGCTCGGAGACGGTTTGCGACGGGAGGGCTCCGCGGCGGATCCACTCATGGAGTTTTTCTTTTTTGAAGTCAACCCGAGGCGGGTTCGGAAGAGGATCGTACGTGCCGACCTGATCGATGAAACGACCATCGCGGGGTGCGGACGTGTCGGCGACCACGATGCGATAGAAGGCGTGCTTCTTCGTACCGTGACGGGCGAGTCGGATCGTGACGCTCATGGGGGCTCCTTTCGCTCCCGGCTCAGCCGGGCGTCAACTGTGAAAATGGGTTACCACCGCCCGGACGGCCGAGCTTGGTGAGCTTTTTCATCATCTTTTTTGTCTGGGCATATTGTTTCAGGAAGCGATTCACATCGGAGACGCTGGTTCCGCTGCCGAGCGCGATGCGTTTCCGACGACTGCCGTTGATCATCGCGTCGTTTCGTCGCTCCTGTTTCGTCATGGAATTGACGATCGCTTCGACTTTTTTCAACTCGGCGTCCGCCACGCCGGGATCGAGCTTGGACGTGAGCTTCTTCATGCCCGGGATCATCCCGAGGATCTCGCCCATGGAGCCCAGGCGCTTCACCATTTGCAGCTGATCGCGAAAGTCATCGAGCGTGAACTCGTTCTTACGCAGCTTCTTCTCGAGTACTTCCGCCTGGCGATGGTCGTATGCCTTCTCGACCTTCTCGATCAGCGAAAGGATGTCGCCTTTCCCGAGGATCCGCGACGCCATGCGGTCGGGATAGAACGGCTCCAGCGCTTCCAGCTTCTCGCCGACGCCGACGAAATAGATCGGCGCGCCGCTCATCTCGCGGATCGAGAGCGCCGCGCCGCCGCGGGCGTCACCCTCGAGCTTCGTCAACACCACGCCGTCGATCGCGAGGCGCTCGTGGAACCCCTGCGCGACGTTCACCGCGTCTTGACCGGTCATCGCATCCGCGACGAGGAGCACGTGCTTCGGCGTGATCGCCGCCTTGATCCGCTCGAGCTCGGCCATGAGCTCGTCGTCGATGTGCAGCCGCCCGGCGGTGTCGAGGATGATCGTATCGAGGTTCTGCGATCGCGCCGCCGCGTGTGCCGCGCGGGCGATCTCGACCGGGTCCGTATCCGCGGTGGAAGGGTGGACGGGGCAGCCGATCTGCCGCGCGAGTGTCGTCAACTGCTCGATCGCCGCCGGGCGATACACGTCGGCCGGGACGAGGTACGGCCGGCGGCCCTTCTCCGTCTTCAAGTGCCGCGCGAGCTTCGCGGCCGTCGTCGTCTTGCCGGATCCTTGTAGACCGACGAGCATGATGGCGACCGGCGGCGGCGCACCGAGGTCGAGGACGGCGGAGTCGCCTCCCATCGTCCGCGCGAGCTCTTGGTGCACGAACTTCACCAAGTGCTGCTCGGGCGTGAGGCTGCGCAACACCTCTTGGCCGAGCGCCTGCTCGCGCACGCGCTCGACGAACGTTTGCACGACCGGCAGCGCGACGTCGGCCTCGAGGAGCGCCATGCGGATCTCCCGCAAGGCTTCCGTCATGTGGCGCTCGGTGATCCGGCCCTGGCCGCGGAGGCGCTTGAAAACGAGGTCGAGCTTGTCGCCGAGAGTGTCAAACACGGTGGTATCGGTACGGCGCACCCAAGCGCCGGACGAAATCACGGAAAGCTATAGGACGGTTGCCCGGTAAGTCAACGTGGGTAGGCGATGGGACAACACCGCCTGGTAGGGTACTGGCTGGTTTTGCTCCCGGAGTTGCGAGTCGGGCCTCGGGACGCGACAATGTGGACGATGCGCACGATACTGCAGACGCTCGTGCTCGCCGGGGCGCTCTTCGGGCTCTGCGTGAACGCGCTGCACCCGGCCGGTGTCTCGGTGCTGCGGCCCTGGGTTGCCGAAAACGAAGGCACCGCGGAGTGTGCCGTGGCGTCCGTGGGGCCGGCGCGCATCGACGTCGCGGCGGCGATGCGCCTCCTGGAGACGCACGAAGCGGTCTTCGGCGATGTGCGCGCGGCGCTGGACTATGCCGCCGGGCATGTGGTCGACGCCGTGCATTTGCCCTGTAGCGCAGAGGCGCCGGAGTGGCTGGTGAGCGTCGCGAAATCCTCGACCGTCGTCCTGTACGGCGGCGACGACGCCGACCCAGATCCCGTCGCACAGTCGCTGGCCGCGAGCGGGTACGGCGACGTGCGCGTCCTGCAGGGCGGCTTCCGGGCCTGGCGCGACGGCGGCGGGAGCGCCGCGTCCGGGCCGTGCGAAATCTGCAACTGACCGACAGCCGCACGCGATGCGCCTGATCTCCTGGTGGTTGCTGCGCGCCGTACTTGCGGCGCTCTTTCTCTACGCGGGTGTCGCGAAGCTCACCGACGTCCGTGCGTTCGCCGCCGACATCGCGAACTATCGACTGCTCCCGCCGGCTTTGGTGGCGCCGTTCGCAGCGACAGTGCCGGGCGTCGAGGTCGCTTGCGGCCTCGGGCTCTTGTATCCGCGCACGGTCCGTGCCGCTGCGTTCCTTGCAACGGCACTGCTCGTCGCTTTCACCGTTGCGGCCGTGCAGGCGCTCGCGCGCGACATCAATCTCGATTGCGGGTGCTTCGGAAGCGTGCGCGCTCCGGTGACGGTTCTCACGGTTGCGCGCGATACTGCGCTCGTTGCGGCGGCGGTGGCGGTCGCCGCGCTTGGTCGCGGCGCAGACGAAACAGCCCCCCGGGCGCGGGGCCCGGGGGGCTGAGTGTCGGGGATGCGGCCGAATTCACTTCGGCCGCCGACGCCCATCGGAGTATCGGCCGCGCAGCGACCGAGCGCCCGGGGGCGAAATGAACGGCGCGGCTTACATCATGCCGCCCATGCCTCCCATGCCTCCGCCCATGCCCGGCGGCGGGCCGCCGCCGGCGGACTTCTCTTCCGGCTTCTCTGCGACCGTCGCCTCCGTCGTGAGCAGGAGACCGGCGACCGACGACGCGTTCAAGAGCGCCGTCCGGACGACCTTCGTCGGGTCGATGATGCCGGCCTTCATCAGGTCTTCGAACTCTTCCGTATGGGCGTTGAAGCCGTGGGAGCCCTTCGAGTTCTTCACCTTGTCGAGGACGATCGACCCTTCCCAGCCGGCATTGTTGGCGATCCATCGGCACGGCTCCTCGACGGCGCGGCGAATGATGTTGATGCCGACCTTCTCCTCGTCGGTCGTCGCCTTGACGTTGTCGAGCGCCGCCGACGCGCGGATGAGCGCGACGCCACCACCCGGCACGATGCCCTCCTCGACTGCGGCACGCGTCGCGTGCAGCGCGTCCTCGACGCGGGCCTTCTTCTCCTTCATCTCGACCTCGGTCGCGGCACCGACCTTGATCACCGCGACGCCGCCGATCAGCTTGGCGAGCCGCTCCTGGAGCTTCTCGCGGTCGTAGTCGGACGTGGTTTCCTCGATCTGGGCGCGGATCTGCTTGATCCGCCCCTCGATGTCGGCGCGCTTGCCGGCGCCGTCGACGAGCGTGGTGTTGTCCTTGTCGACGACGATGCGCTTCGCGCGCCCGAGGTCGTTCAGCGTGATGCTCTCGAGCTTGATGCCGAGCTCTTCGGCGATCACCTTGCCGCCGGTGAGGATCGCGACGTCTTCGAGCATCGCCTTGCGGCGATCACCGAAGCCCGGCGCCTTCACCGCCACGCACTGCAACGTGCCGCGGATCTTGTTGACGACGAGCGTCGCCAGCGCCTCGCCCTCGACGTCCTCGGCGACCAGAATGAATGGCCGCCCCGTCTTGGCGATCTGCTCGAGAACGGGCAGCAGATCCTTCATGGCGCTGATCTTCTTCTCGTGGATGAGGAGATACGCGTCCTCGAGCACGACCTCCATACGCTCGGGATCGGTCACGAAGTACGGCGAGAGATAGCCGCGGTCGAACTGCATGCCCTCGACGACTTCGAGCGTCGTCTCGAGGCCCTTTGCCTCCTCGACCGTGATGACGCCCTCTTTGCCGACCTTGTTCATCGCCTCGGCGATGATCTCGCCGACGGTCGAGTCGTTGTTGGCGGAAATCGTTCCGACCTGGGCGATCTCCTTCTGATCTTTGGTGGGCTTGGAGAGGCTCTTCAGCTCGTTGACGATCGCGCTGACGGCGCGATCGATGCCGCGCTTCAGGCTCATCGGATCGTGGCCGGCGGCTACCATCTTGATGCCTTCGGCGAAGATCGCGCGCGCCAGGACGGTTGCCGTGGTCGTGCCGTCGCCGGCGACGTCGGAGGTCTTGCTTGCGACCTCCTTCACCATCTGCGCGCCCATGTTCTCGAACTTGTCCTCGAGCTCGATCTCCTTCGCGACCGTGACGCCGTCCTTGGTGATGTTGGGCGCGCCGAAGGACTTCTCCAAGACCACATTCCGACCCTTGGGGCCGAGCGTGACGGTCACGGCGTCCGCGAGAACGTTGACGCCGCGCAGGATGCGATCTCGCGCGTCCTGACCAAATCGTACGTGCTTTGCTGGCATGCTGTTCCTCCTTGCCTACTCGACGATGCCGAGGATGTCGTCCTCGCGCATGATCAGGTGCTCTTCTCCGTTCATCTTGATCTCGGTGCCGGAGTATTTGCCGAACAGGATCTTGTCGCCGACTTTCACGTCGAGCGGCGTGAGCTTGCCGTCATCGTTGACCTTGCCCTTGCCGACCGCGACTACTTTTCCTTCCTGCGGCTTTTCCTTGGCGGTATCGGGAATGATGATGCCGCCCTTCGTCTTTTCCTCCTCCTCAATCCGCTTGATGATCACACGGTCTTGAAGTGGCCGAATCTTCATCGGTAGTCTCCTTTCCGTCTATGAGAGATCGCGAACGTTTCTGACCGGTTACCCATGAACGAGGAACCGAATGCGCGCGGGATGAAACCCGCGGGCACGATAAACATCAGTGGCGGTTTGTCAACGGGGCGGCCGCTCAGCGACCGAGCTTTCGCTTCTCTTCCTCGAAATATTGGCGGTAGAGCACGTCCCACTCGGCGCCGCCTTCGGGGACGCGGCGCGAGAGGCTCGCGATCTTCCGCCGCACCTTCGCGTCGAGGACATCGTCGATCTGCAGGAACTCTGCGAGGACGGTCTTGATTTCCGTTAATACGAGCCGATCCGGGCGCAGATCCGCGACCGCGGCGCGTTTCAGCTCCGTCAGCACCAGGTGCGAGAGCGCCGAGATACGTCCTTCGGAGACATGGCTCACAGTGTGAACCCCCGCTCTTTCGCGATGCGCTCCTTCACGAGCTGCAGGACCCTGTGACGATCCATGCCGACGAGCTCACGACTGTGCGACTCGGCAAACCGCTCGGCCTCCGCCTCGATGTCCTCTTCGGCGCGCACGTTGGCCTTGAACGCGGCGACGATGCGCTGCTCGAGCGCGTCGCGACCCGTGGTCACCCGCATGAGCCCGGCCTTCTCCAGCCGGGAAACGAGCGTGGCAGCGATGCGCCGCATGTCGGGCTCGCGCAGCCTCACACCGTACGAGTAGACGCGGCCCAAAAGCTTTGCAAGCCGGCGGGTTCCGCGGTACGAAATACATTCGGCACGCGTGCGCCGCCGCGACTCCGCGACTCCGCCGCCGAGGTCTCGCCATGATCGTCAAGATGTCCTCCATTGCCACGGACGCCGAGGTCGCGGCGATCGAGGCGAAGCTCCACACCCTCGGCTACAAAACCGGCAAGATGATCGGCGAGCAGGTGACGCTGATCGGTGTCTACGGCGACATTTTCCGGCTCCCGCAGGAGGAGCTGGCGCAGATGCCCGGGGTCGAGCGCCTGATCCCCATCTCGCGGGCGTATAAGCGTGCCGCGCAAAAGGGGGACCCCCTCCACCCGATTCGCTCCACGGTCGCGATCGGCTCGGTCGTGACGGGCGGCGACGAGCTCACCGTCGTCGCCGGCCCGTGCTCGGTCGAAAGCGAGCCGCAGGTCATGGAGGCGGCGCGGATGGTGCGGGAAGCCGGCGCGCACTGTCTCCGCGGTGGCGTCGTGAAGTACCGCTCCAGCCCCTACAGCGGGTGGGAAGGGCTCGGGTCGAGCGATCACGAGTCGCTGCGCCGCGGTCTCGAGCTGATCGTGAAGGCGGGACGCGAGTTCGACATGCCGACGGTGGTCGAGATCCTCGACGCCGCGGACGTTCCCGTCTACGAAGACGCGGGCGTCGCGTGTCTCCAGGTCGGCGAGCCGAACAGCAAGAACCAGGCGCTCTTGAACCGCTTGCGCGAGACGCGGCATCACGAGCTGCAATCGCTACACGCGGAACACGCTCGATCTCGGGAGTGTCGCCGCGTTCCACTATCAGCTCTCGGGTTTGCCGGTCGCCGTCGACGCGTCGCACGGCACCGGCATTCGCGATCTCGTGTTCCCGCTCACGCTCGCCGGAATCATGGCGGGCGCGTCGGTGGTGCTCGTCGAGGCGCATCCCAATCCGCTGATCGCGAAATCCGATGGCTTCCAGGGGCTCTTTCCCGAACAGCTCCGCGGTCTCGTCAAGGCGGCTCAGGCCGTGTGGCGGGTGCGCAAGGAGACGGATCGCGACTACGTCTCGACGCTAGCGCTCGAGCGCACGTACGAGGCGCGCATGAAGGACGATCGCGGACGGTTCTTCCCACAGGGATGACGCCGCGGCCGCGGAGTCCTCGGCGATGATCGTTCCGCCAGCGGTTGCGAAGGGCGCGACGTTGGGCGTCGTCGCCCCCGCCGGCGTCGTCAAGCCCGACGCGCTCGAGCGCGGCCTCGCGTTGCTCCGCAGCTGGGGATACGACGTGCGCGTCGGCGAGCACGTGCTCGCGCGCCGCCGCTACTGCGCCGGTACCCCGCACCAGCGCGCGCAGGATCTGATCTGCATGCTCGAGGACCCGCAGGTGGCGGCCGTCGTCTGCGCCCGCGGCGGCTATGGATCGGTGCAGGTGATGCCGCTCCTCGATCCCGAGATCTTCGCGCGGCATCCGAAGCTCGTCTGCGGCTACAGCGACGTGGCGCCGCTCCTCGGCTTCATCGTCGCGCGCGCCCGCGTCGTCGCGTTGCACGGTCCGATGGTTGCGATCGACTTCGCGAAAGGTGTGAGCGCGCGCGCCGCGGCACGCTGGCAAGCTCTGCTCGCCGAGCCGGCGGCGCCGTGGAGCGAGCAAGTCCACGAGGCGATCGCGCCCGGCGTGGCGACGGGCCCAGTCGTCGGCGGCTGTCTGTCGTCGCTGGTGGCGCTCCTCGGGACTCCGTACGCCGTCGAGACCGACGGCGCCGTGCTCTTTCTCGAGGACATCGCGGAGCGGCCGTACCGCCTCGATCGCATGCTGACGCAGCTGCGGCTCGCGGGAAAGCTCGAGCGTGTCGCGGCGGTCGTCCTCGGGTCCTTCGCCGATTGCGACGGCCACGAGGAGGGGAACGTCGCCGCGGCGGTCTTCCGCGAGTTCTTCGCCGACGCGACGTATCCGGTCGTGGGCGGGTTTCCGGCCGGCCATCTCTCGGAGAACCTGCCGATCACGCTCGGCGTGCCCTTGCGCGTCGACGCCGACCGCTTGCGGGTCGAGGTTGCGACGTGAACTTCGCCGCGGTCGAGCACGAGATGGATGCGGCGGTCGCGCGCGGCGTTTTTCCGGGCGTCGTCGTGCTCGTGAACGTCGGCGGACAAGTCGTCTTTCATCGCGCCACGGGGATGCGCGCGCTCGAGCCGGAGCGTTCGCCGCTGCGCGAGGACACCATTTTCGACCTCGCGTCGCTCACGAAGCCGCTCGCCACCTCGATCGCGATGATGATCATGCTGAAGGAGCGCAAGATCAGCCTCGACGACCGGGTGAGCCGCTTCTTCCACAACTTCGGCGTGCACGGGAAGACACATGTGACGTTCCGTCATCTCTTGGCGAATACGTCGGGGCTGCCGGCGTGGCGTCCGTACTGGAAGGACATCCTGCGCATCGAGCGCGAGGGACGCATCAACTTCACCGCGAGCCGCGGCGCGAAGGAGTACGTGTACGAGGCGATCCAACGCGAGAAGCCCGACGCTCCCGCCGGCGCCCGCACGCAGTATAGCGACCTCGGCTTCATGCTCCTCGGCGCCGTCGTCGAGGAGGTGAACGGGACGTCGCTCGACCGCTATTGCTTCGAGCGCATCTACAAGCCGCTCGGCCTACGCGCGACGTCGTACGTCGACCTCTCGCTCCTGCGGACGCGCCGCCTCGAGCCGATCGCCGACATGATCGCGCCGACCGAGCGCTGCCCGTGGCGCAAACGCGTCCTCTGCGGCGAGGTGCACGACGACAACGCGTTCGCGATGGGCGGCGTCGCCGGGCACGCGGGACTCTTCTCGTCCGCACGCGACATCGATCGCATCGCGACCGTCCTGCGCGAGTGCTACGACGGCCAAAGCCTCTTCCTGCCCGCCGCGATCGTGCGCGAGTTCTGGCGCCGCAACGACCCAGTCGGCTCGTCGACGTGGGCGCTCGGGTGGGACACACCGTCGCCGCAGGACTCGACCGCGGGCAGCGAGCTCTCGCGCCACGGCGTCGGCCACGTCGGCTTCACCGGCACGTCCTTGTGGATCGACCTCGAGCGCGGGATGCACGTCGTCGTGCTCTCGAACCGCGTGCACCCGAGCCGCGACAACGACAAGATCCGCGAGTTTCGTCCCCTGATCCATGACCTCATCGTCCGCGCCGCCACCGCGTCCTGAGCTGCCGGCGTCGCCGCGGCACGTGCACCTGACGGCGATCGCCGGCGTCGGCATGGCGTCGCTCGCCGGGCTCTTTCGCGAGGCCGGCTACCACGTGACGGGCTCCGATGCGGGCATCTACCCGCCGATGAGCACCATTCTCGCGTCGCTCGGCATCTCGGTCATGGAGGGGTTTCGCGCCGAGAACCTCAGCCCGCGTCCCGACCTGGTCGTCGTCGGCAACGCCATGTCGCGCGGCAACCCCGAGGTCGAGGCGATGCTCGCGGCCGCCATTCCGTACTGCTCGATGCCGGAGGCGCTCATGCGCTTCTTCATGGGCGCGCGGCGACGCGTGGTCGTGACCGGCACGCACGGGAAGACGACGTCGAGCGCGCTCCTCGCGTGGGTGCTGCACGAGACCGGCGGCGACCCGGGATTCATGATCGGCGGCGCCGCCAAGAACTTCCCCTACAACTTCCGCGTCGGCGGCGGGCCGTGGTTCGTCACCGAAGGCGACGAGTACGACACCGCGTTCTTCGACAAGGGACCGAAGTTCCTGCACTACGCACCCGACGCGCTGCTGCTGACCGCGGTCGAGTTCGATCACGCCGACATTTATCGCGATCTCGCCCACGTGAAGGAGGCGTTCACGGAGCTCTTGCGACGCACGACGGGGACGTCGCCGGTCGTCGTCAGCGCGGACTTTCCGGAGGCGCGCGCGGTCGTCGCCGCGAGCGGGCGTGCCGCGATGACGTTCGGCGTCGCTGCCGACGCGTCGTGGCGCGGCGAAAGCATCGCGGACACCGGCGAGGCGACGCGCTTCACCGTCATCACTCCCGATCGCCGCCAGCTGGATGCGCAGTGCCCCGGGCCGGGCGCGATGAACGTCGTAAACGCGCTCGGCGTGCTCGCGCTCGCCGCGGCGGTCGGTGTTCCTGAAGCGGGCGCGCTCGACGCGATCGCGCGCTTTCGGGGCGTCCGTCGGCGGCAAGAGGTCATCGGTAGCGGCCGCGGCGTGGTGCTGATCGACGATTTCGCGCACCATCCGACCGCCGTCGCGGGAACGTTGGCCGCGCTGCGTG
>WNFP01010303.1_pt1 | contig 12978 bp, 7 predicted proteins | sample 5400201 | NCBI WGS metagenome assembly WNFP01 (sample SAMN13153355, study PRJNA577476) | soil metagenome | isolation source: 115 cm saprolite under Madrone tree | place: USA:California | collected 2016-06-14
AGCATCGGCGTGCCGTCAGCTGGATTTGTGATGCAGTCCGTGCAGTTCGACGTGGCCGGCAGGCCGGTAGTCGCATTGACCGTGGCCACACTCGGGAACTTGTACATACCGTCGTAGGGCGCCGGCTGCACTTGGTTCAACATGGCCCAACCGTCAAAGCACTTGAACTGAGCGTTGTTCGGCAATGGCACGCCGGGGTTCAGCCACTGCGTGCTGCCCTGCAAGGTCTGGAAGAATGGGCTGGTTGGATCCTGGCCCGGGCAGTTCATGTTGGGAATGCCAGCAGCCCGGCCACCGCCGCCAAAACCCTGCGCCCAGTCATCCCAGCTGCTGGTCGTCGTGGTATCCACGAGTCTCAGGGTGCTCGTGACGCCATCGGCCGCTGTGAACTCCTCATACAGGTTGAGCTTCACGCGCGGCACACCCGGCTCCCAGCTGAGCTGCAGCAGCAATTGCGGGTCGTCAAAGGGCCGCGTCGAGGCGTAGATCACGTGGCCTTTGATGCCGCCGTTCTCTCCTGCGGCAAAGGGCTTCATGGCGAACTCGATGAAGCTGTTCTGGCCGAGCAGCCCCTGCCAGCCTTCCGTGCTGTTGCCGGGCGGATCGACACGACCCGTCGAGAGGCCGGTGGTGCCAGCGACGCTGTCGCCCGCCGGACAGGTGGCGTCCGCGCAGTAGCGCGCGCCCGGTACCCGCACGTCGGTCAGGAGAGAGTTCTGTTCGATGCTGTTCGCCAGGCCATCCGTGATGCCGTTCGCAGCGGCGCCACCGAAGGCGTCGGCGGGACCGCCCGCGTCGTAGATGACGTGCGTGCCGGCCGACTTGAAGCGCGTGGTGTCGGTTTCGACTACCAGCCAGTTCAAGAACGGGAAGACTTCGTTGAAGCCCGCATAGCCGTCCAGGTCGGTGTTGTTGAAGAACCCGAAGCTGCCGTCGCGATAGCGGACGTTGGTCGCCACCAGCGGCAGGCCCGGCTCGCCGGGCTGCGACACGCCATCGCCCGCTGAGCCTGCGGTGCCATCACCGACGTCGAGGAAGGTGCGCGTGTACAGATTCGTCCGCCACTGCGTGACGGGGAAGACGAGCGCGTTGGCTGCGCTCGCGCCGGCGCCGCCGGTGCCGACGTGAATCGACGAGACCAGGCCGTCGACCAGGAGGTCGTTCCACTGATCGAAGACCGTGAGCTTGTAGTCGCCGGTCGGCACGTTCTCGAGCACGAAATTGCCGTCCGGGTCGCACTTGGCAAAGGCGAAGTCCGCACTGTCCGGCGGACTCATGCCCACGTAGCACTGCGTAAAGCCGTACGCGCTGTAATCGCCGCTGCTGTAGATGCGCTGATCGGGCGTGCGGCTCATGCGCGCGCTGGTGACTCGGCCATACACGGTATGGCTGCAGTCCAGTCCGCCGCCACCTACATTAACGCCACCTTGAACATTCGGCGAGTCGCACAGACCCGTGCCGTCCGTCTTGTGCCTGCGGGCGTTGATGATGTCGCCGTTAGCAAAGCCGATCGCTACGTGGAAGCCGCCAGGGCCGAACTCCTGGAAGTAGGACGGTTCGTCCGGCTTGATGAAGGCCTCATGGGCCGGGGTGCCGTCGAGGGTATTGGTCTGCAGCCATTCCTCGCCGCGTGCGATGCGGTCCGCGCCCGGATGCGCGACCACTTCGTACAAGCCGGGGTAGAGGTTGGCGATGATCGCCTGCCCTTCGAGCGGCGACTCGGTCACGCCATCCGCCTCGAAGTGCGGGCACGTCGGAATCATGCCCACCAAGCCATCGCCCCTCGCAGTGATCGGGCACGCATCCTGCCCGGTAAAGGGGTCCAGGGTCCCGGCGAGTGCATTGCTCACCGGCTGGTTGAACATGTCGTACGTGATCTGGCCGGTGGAATCGCCGAATCCGCCCGCCTGGTCGAACAGCTCGAGATTGAAGCCGCCGAGACCCGGCTCATTCGCCGCCAGGCCCGTCACGCCCACGGCGGGACCACCGGCGTCATGCTCGCCGTTCAGCGGGTTGTCGTCGGCGAACACGAACGCCGTAATCTTGGAGGTCGGGAGCGGTGTTTGCTCCAGCGGGACCCTGATCGTGGTCTGGCCCGCTGCGATCAGCGCTCCGGAGATCTGCTGGCCGCCCATGGCGTGGCCGCAGTCGCCAGTGCCAGGGTCGAAGCTGGTGCAATCGTCGGGCACCCTAAACTGCCGGAAAACTCCGGGCGACGTTTCAATCGGGCCGCCGGAACCGGCCAGCGTCGGATTGACGCCGTCACCGGGCAGGATGGAGAGGTAATAGCGCTTGGCCGGATCGAGGTAAACGTCGCTCGGATTGAGCTCGGTTTTCTGCGGGGCTGCTCGGCAGGCGCCGTTACCGACGTCGCAGGCGACGGCAGTTGTACCGCCACCGAAGCTTTGTCCGGCCTCGCACGAGACCGCGCCGACGCAGCCCGCGGCGACGACTGGCATGTAGGAGGTGTGGAAGTTATAGCCCAGGCTCTGCACCGGCAGCGGCGGGCAGGAGGCCGGCCGCAGCGCTGGGTCGGTCGAATTGATCTGACACTTCGGATCGACGTAGAAGGTGCGATCCTCTTCGATGATCCAGCGGTAGTCGTTGATCTGACCGGCATCGGGGCCTGTGCCCGCAGGCAGCGGCGTCTTCGCGTCGCGCACGACCACATTGAGGCCCGAGGCCGGCAGGAAGATGACGGTCGCGTGCCCAGTATTTGACAAGCTTCCCTGGGCGTTCTGCGCCTGATAGGGAAGGTCGCGGCAAACCGCTGTGGTGGGCAGCGCGGGGGTCTTGATCGGGCAAGTAACAGCTGCACCAGAGCTTGGTGTGGCGACAAACGAGCCGTCCGCGTTCAGGCCGGTTCCGACAGCCGTCAAGGCGAGGCCGCTTGCATTGCTCGTCACGCCAGCGAGGACACCCGGAGGGGAAGAGGCGTAACGCGCGGCTACGTTGCTTGTAAACTCGATAGGCCCGGCGACCGGCGCGCCTCCCAGTGAGCAGCCGCTCCCTTGTGTCCCAGCGTCGCACTGGGTGATTGTGGCCGTCGCCGTGTTGAGGCCATTGACCAAGTACGTGAAGCTGCCGCCGCAGCTCGTGGCGCCAGGCGTATAGGTAAATGTGCCGTCCGAATTGAACGTCAGGGAACCGCTCGTCAGGGTTGCTACGCCCAGGACCGCGCCGTTCGCACCGGGATCGTTGGCGAGAACGCCCTTGCTCGGGTCGGTGACGGCCAGCGTCGTGCCGGCCACGCAATAGTAGGTTTCGCTGACACCAGACCCTGCGACCGGCGTCACCACAACTCCAGCCGTGCGCGCGATATTGGCCATCATGCCGCCACCGCGACGATTGTCAGTCGACAAGCTCAGGTGGCGATCGAATACGGCCACAGACGCTAGCGGAGCGGGGTCATTAATCAGCACGTCCTGCGTCTTGCCCGCGGCCAGGAACACTTCGGACTGGACCTTGGGAACACCGGGGAGAACATTGCCGTCTTCCGCGATGAGCGAGACGCCCGGAACCGCTGCGGTGCCGCCCGTGATCGCACCCACGATGGAAGGCACGTGCATGCGCAAGCCCGCGTTCACGAAGCGTACGAGGATCGAGCCGGGGGCCCCAGCCGGCGTGGTCGCAAACTGGGACGTCCAGCTCGCGCTCTGGTCAAAGGACACGCCATTGATCAGGAAGTAGCGCGGGTCGTAATTGACTGCTGGCGGGTAGCAGGTATTGGCGGTCGCCGGAATCGAAGTGACCGACGGCGGCAGGTCGCCGCACTGGCCGGGCCTGCCGCTCCACACCTTCGTCTCGCTGAATCCGGCCGTCCTCACGGCCACATCCACGGCGCGGTTTTGCACGGCATCGATTTCACTCAGCACCAGAGGCAATTCCGAGTCGTAGTTGACGACAGCCGCGCCCGCTCTGTAGTACGCGATGCCGGCAGTAGGACCGGTCGTGGGCGCGGTGGTCACAACGAGTACGCCATAAAGGCCCATCGCGCCCTGGATGGACGGGTGCGTGCCGGACTCGATCAGATAGGTGCCGGGCTTGAGGTTGCTCCAAGTGAGAGGCGTAGCCGTCGTCCCGAACGGCACTTCAGTGGCAAACGACTGGACGCGGTTCGGCTGAGGCGGCGGGCAATTCGTGCCGAGAGCGCCAGCACCAGCACGGCCGGCAACGGTAGCGCAGTCTGCACCCGGATCGGGAGCGCCCGAAGCGGGCCAAGTCGGACCTTGAGCGGCGTGCGGCGGGCTCGGCGTAGTCACCGGCGCAGCGCCCAGGCCGCCGCCGAGCTGGCCCACGATCACGATCGAAGTCGGCGCCGTATTCGTGCCGGTCCCTGCCGTGAATGAGAGGCTGTTGGTCAGGCTAATCGTCAGGCTGGTATTGCTGACGCCCGCTGAGAGCTCCGTGTATGGAACGGTGATCACGACCGGCGACCAGTTGGTACCGGCATTCGGATTCGCTGCCGCGCAGGTGCCCGTGCCGACAGTGACGGCGCCGCAGGTGTAACCCCACATCGGCACCGACTGCCCGTCAGGCAGCACGGCCTGCGTGGGTGCGGCGGTCAGGCCGAGGGTGGTCTGCTGCGCAAACGCCGCGCCGGCCGCTACCAGGAGAACAGTAGCCGCAAGTCCTGATCGGATCAGACTTGCCTTGGAATGGATGGCTCTCATCGCGGTTCTCCCAATTACTATTTCGATTCGTCGATTACGTAAGCGCGCGGGTCTACGAGCATCATCATCAACATACCGCCCGGGAAGATGTTGTTGGTGGTGATCTCGCGCTCGTTATGCGAGTGCCACATGTAAGCAAAACCCGCTTCGTCTGTTGGGCTGTTGGCCACAGTTCCGGAAGGCGGGATCGGCGTGCTGCCGACGGCGCGCGTCGTGGCCTCGCCACCGAGATACGGACTGCCGCTGTACCAGGGGCCGTTGGCCACGATGTTCGGGTCGGGGAGCGTCACGGGACCACCGCTGCCGACGCTACCGAAGGGCCTGCTTTCGAGTGGCTTGTTGTGATCGCCGCACCACTCGTAGTAATTCTGCGCACTCGTCGCCGTGCCGCCCGTGTAATAGCCGTTGGCATCCGGCACGCACACATCGGCGGTCACTGGGGCGCCGTCCTTCAATCCATGTCCGAACACGTCCCAGTTAAGGCCCTTTCCGGTCCACTGGAAGATGCCGTCGATCGTCTGGCCCGGTGTGGTCGTGGTCGTAAACATCAGCGGACCCGCCAACGGTATCATCGTCGGATCGGCACCAGCAGCAGCAGGTGCAAGCAACAGGTTGCCGTCACGGGCCAGCACGCGCACGTGGTTACCGTGCTCATGGAAGGGGTGCTGCCAGCGCCCCTGCCCGATGATGCGCAGCAGCGTGAGCTCGCCCGGATGCATGTGCGGGTTGCCGTTGTAGGGCTGGTGCGGATACTGCATCGAGTAGTTCGGATCCATGTCATCGGGCATCGAACGCCCATTGATCATGTAGTAGGCGGGCAGGTAGGGCTCGGTCGCCACAGTATCCATGTTGGTCGGGCAGCGGGCCCCGGTGCAGTTCACAATCTCCTCTGCGGCGCGGTGGATCCTGGGATCGATCTCGGAAAACTGGAACAGGTACTCGCGGTCGTAGCAGCTGTCGTTGTGGTTAAAGGCCGCGCGCGCGAGCCGGAAGTCGCTTTCCACTCCATTGCCAAAGTCATGAGCTCTGGCGGCGTCGTTGGTTCTCCCCGTGCAGACGGTCGGTACGGCACTCGGCAGCACGATGATCGCCCCGTACAGACCCATCTCAATCTGTAAATCGCTCTGCGTACCGCTGTAGTAGGAATGTGTACCCGGTTGCGTGGGGGTGAAGGTATAGGTGACCGTGCCGCCGGCGGGCACCGCCTCGCGCGTGAGCAGGCCCACGGGCCCGGTGCCGCTAGCCGTCACATTGAAGCCCGGGAAAAGAATCGAGGTATTGCCTGCGCGCGCCGGCAGGTTGTTGGTCAACGTCACCGTGACGGGAACATTCTGCGTGACGATCAGCGTCGGGCCCGGAAGCTGCATCTGCTGACAATTGGCACCCGGGACGACAGCCGGCTGGAAGCTGCCGGCGGGTGGCGTCGTGCAGCCATAACCCCACGAATAGACGCTTGACCCGTCAGGCTGCGTGATATAAGCCGTCGCAGCATCCAGGGCGAACGACGCGCCGGCTATGCCGGGAGCAGCCGCCTGTGCGGCGTTGGCCAGCAGCGACACCGCAGCGATCGTGGCACCCCGCAGGAGCTGCCGGACCAAAGTATTTGTCTTCATGGCGCGCATCTCCGCTCTCCTACAGGCTGCATGCTTTGGTCGACGGATCGACCGTAGTGCAGACGTTGACCTCGGTCATCAGACCGCCAAAGTTCTCTGCATCGTTCGATAAATGATCGAGATTGGGCGTGTACAGATAGAATTTCTGGGGCGCCGTATAGCCCGTGGCGTCCAGGATCACGTCGAGCGATTCGCCACCGGCGAGCGTGATCGAGTTCGTAAGGTAAGTCATGTCGTTGCCAGCCATATCGCGCAGTAACCGCGCGTTGAGGCCAACGACACGCATCGGAATGCCGAGTGAGGCCAGCGTCTGGTACTCAGTCACGTCCAGGTCCGAGATGCGCAGCAGTGCGCGACCACCGGCCGGAATATTGATGACGCTCGGCAACGGCTGCGAAGCGTGAAGCGTGCCGTCGGTAGACTGCGTCACCATCGTTCCTGGTGCCACCGTGTCCGGGTAGCTGCGGCCATTCAGCAGGAAGTACTTGTCCTTCATGTCCGTGAAGGATTCCGGATTGAAGGTCATGCCGACGAAGTGGAAATTCGGATCGAAGCCGTGGATCTGAATTGGATACTCGACGTCATACCTAGTCGAGCCGTCACCGTCGTTGTAGGCGTACATGGCACCGGCTGCACCGATCGCAGTGGCCGCCGGCGCAGGCGTCTGGCCCGTGCACAGGATGTCCGAGCAGGAGAGGCCGGTGCCGGTCGGGTGCGCTGTAAGGCCACCCGCCGGGTTGGCCGGATAGCCGGCGGCTCCCTGGTTCGCTGCAATCAACGCAGTCGTCAGGTCGCCGGTCACGCGATTTTGCCGCGGCCTGACGTAGATCTGGCCGACCATGCCCATCTGCAGATGCTCGGGTGGTGAGATATGGCAGTGCCAGAAGTAAGTGCCGGCGTCTGGCGCCAGGTAGTAGTAGGTGAAGCTGCCGCCAATATTGATCGCGATCGATGCATCCGGCACACCGTCGTAGAAGGCCGAAGCGTTGGGGTAGCCGTGGAAGTGCACCGTGTGCTGTTCGAACAGGTCGGGGCGCATAACCTGGCCGACGTTCGTGAGCGTGAGGAAGAATTCGTCGTCCTCGTCTATGGCCATCAGCGGCGCCGGCTGGTTGGCGTTCATCACACCGACGTCCATGATCAGCCGCGGATCGACATGCCCGGTCAAGGCGCCGGGAGATATCGGGTCGACGCCGCTGGTGTTGTCGACGTTGAATTCGGATTGCACGTCCGTACCGGGCAGACCGCTGGCCATCTTTTGGAGGCCCGACAGTGGACCAAAGCCGAACAGGTAGGTCTGCGTTCCGTCGCCCATGGTCGCAAAGCCGTCGCCGCCTGAGATCTGCTGGCACTTGATGCGGCCGCCCACCGGATTCGTAGCCGGATCGGTGGGATCGCTTGTATGCGAGGGCGTCGCCGTCGGACACTGCACCTTAAAGCTCTGTGCCGCCACCGGCAGCGCGCACAAAGCCAGATATGCTGCGGCTATTCCGCTGCCGAAAAAACGTGTACTAAGCATAAAGCCTCCGTCCGGAACTTTCCGCGCGTGCGGTGCTCACAACCATGGCGTGGGGGAAATCTCGCGCGCTGTGCGCAACACCTGCTGCCGGAACACAGGCTTCATCGGCAGATATGGTTGGCTCATCGTGTTGTCGTGGAGCATCTTGTCTTGTCTTGATTCTTGAGTTGCCGGCCTTGTACGTGGCGCCTACATGGCGCTTGGTCGTTGTCCCCGGCGGACCCGTAATAGCGTGCTGTCCCCTGGTACGAAGACTGAGGCTCTTGGCACGCCGCAAATAGAGTGACGACACCGTGCGGGCGATGGGGACAATACGGTAGTTTCGAGTTAACTAATTCACGGCCCGGTAGCGCCTGGGACCCGATATTTCTGCCGGTAAATATCAGCGACGTGGTTCCTTGACCCCGCCATCCGCTTGCAGCAATGTACGACCGGAAATGAATTCAGAGGCCTGTTCCATGCATGTATTGCGCTGTTGCCGTGCCATGGTCGTGTGGCTGCTGACGCTCCCCGCCCTGGCCCAAGCGCCGGCCGACCCCCACGGCAGTGCGGGCGCGCACCAGCGAAACTCCAAGCAGTCTCCGTACCGAAATGTCGGGCACAGCGGCTGGGCCGCCATGTACAGCGCCACGGCCTGGGGAGTGGATCAGCTGCGGGTGCAGAAGACGTCCTCGGGCGAGCTGATTCGCTTCAGTTACCGCGTGGTAGACGCGAAAAAAGCGCAGGTCTTGCACGACAAGAAAGCCGAGCCGCATCTGATCGGCCTGCGTAGCCACGCGATGCTATCGGTTCCGACGCTGGAAAACGTCGGCCAGCTGCGGCAGACGGAGGCGCTCGAGAACGGCAAGGACTATTGGGTGCTGTTCTCCAACAAGGGCGATCTGGTCAAGGTAGGTGACCGCGTAGATGTGGTGATCGGCGATTTTTACGCCAGCGGTTTGAGGGTCGAGTAATTTCAATCTAGGAGCGGGCGATGGTGCGAGGATTTTCCGTGAGCGTGTGGTTGCTGGCATTGACGGCACCGTTCGTGGGTGCGGCTACTGCGGACGCGACCAGGGATGCGGCCAGTGCGATGCCACAGGACGGCGTGACCATCACCACGGTGAACTACATCATTCCGCCAGTGCATCTCGTGCGCGAAACCGGCCAGAGCGTATTGCTGACGCAGGAGCTTGACGACGGGCGCCCGGTGATCATGAATTTCATCTTCACCACCTGCGAGACTACCTGTCCGCTCTCAAGCCAGACCTTCGCGCAGTTTCAGAGCAAGCTCGGGCCGGAAGACCGCCGCGTGCACATGGTGTCGATTTCGATCGACCCGGAGCATGATACGCCGCAGCGCCTGCGCGCCTACGCGAACAAGTTTCACGCCGGGCCGCAGTGGCAGCACTACACCGGCACACTTCATGACAGCCTCGCCGCCCAGCAGGCCTTCGGTGCCTACCGCGGCGACAAGATGGGCCACACGCCGCTCACACTGCTGCGCGCAGCGCCGGGCGAGCCGTGGACGCGCATCGAGGGCTTCGTCACGCCCGGCGAACTGTTGCACCATTACCGTCGATTGCTCACCGCGCGGTGAGCCGACGTCAGTGGTGAAGGCGCCCACCATCGTGCGCACGCTGGCAGCGTTGTGCGCCCTGTCGTTGGGCGCGGTGAGCGCGGCCGGAGAGCCCGCACAGCCGCAGGCGTCGGCCGTCTCGATTGGCGAAAGCATCTACCGCTTCGGCGCGCTGCCCGGCGGCGAGCCGTTGCGCGGGGAGCGCGCGTCGGGTGTACCGGTGGAAGGCGCAAGTGCCGCCTGCGTCAACTGCCACCGGCGCAGCGGCCTGGGCGCGGCCGAAGGGCGCGGCTTTATTCCGCCGATCACCGGGCAGTTTCTGTTCCACCCGCGCGTGAGCAGTCGTGACGATTCGGATCTGCCCTACGTCGACGGCGCGCGCATCAATCGCGATCCATTCACCGAGGAAACGCTGGCCAACGCGATTCGCGGAGGCATCGGCGCGGAAGGCAAACCGCTGAGCGTGCTGATGCCCCACTACGTGCTGCACGACGCTGAGATGGGCGCGCTGGTCGATTACCTGAGGCACCTGACCAAGACCCAAGTGCCCGGCGTCAGTGACTCGGTGTTGCAGTTTGCCACGATCATCACGCCGGACGCCGACCCGGTCAAAGCCAAGGCCATGCTCAGCGTGCTCAACGATTATTTCGATGAGAAGAACGCTGCGGCACGGGCGGTAAGCCCACGCCTGCGCAGTTACCACAAGATGATGTTCCGCGCGACGCGTAAGTGGCGGCTGCATGTCTGGAAGCTCACGGGGCCGGCGAATACCTGGGAAGCTCAGTTGCAAGAGCACCTGGCCGCCGAGCCGGTGTTCGCCGTGCTTTCCGGCATCGGCGGCAAGAACTGGGCGCCGGTGCACCATTTCTGCGAGCAAGCCGAACTACCCTGCTTGTTTCCCAATGTGGACTTGCCGGTAGTTGCCGAGAACGATTTTTACGCGCTGTACTTTTCGCGCGGCGTACTGCTGGAAGCAGGGCTCATTGCTCATCAACTCCAGGAACAGCCCCATTGGTCGGCGGTGCGCCGGCTGGTGCAGGTGTATCGCGCAGACGATATCGGCGCGGCAGCGGCAACGATGCTCGCAGGCGAGTCGCACCGGTCGGGGCTCGAGATCGTCGCGCGCGTACTCAGGGCGGGCGAGGCGGGTTCGGGTCTTTCAGCCGCCCTCAAAGACATCGGCCCCGGAGATGACCTGGTGCTTTGGTTACGGCCCAAAGATCTGGCTGCGCTCGGCAATCATCCGGTCAAAGCGGACGGCGTGTGGATGTCCGGCCTGATGGGCGCGCTGGAGCACGCGCCGCTCCCCAGCCCCTGGCGCAACGGCACACACATGGCTTATCCCTTCGACCTGCCCGATAAGCGGCGTATTCGGGTGGATTACCCGCTCGGCTGGTTCCGGATTCGCAAGGTGCCGATCCTGGATCTGCAGGTACAGGCCGACACCTATCTCGCCTGCGGCCTGCTGTCGGAAACGCTGAACCACATGGTGGATACCTTTGTGCGTGACTACCTCATTGAGCGCATCGAGAGCATGCTCGAGCATCGCATCATTACCGGTTACTACCCGCGGCTTACGCTCGCGCCAGGGCAACGCTTTGCTTCCAAGGGCGGTTACATGGTGCACTTTTGGATTGTGCCCTGATTGTCAGTCCTCGACTGCGCGCTATTTACTGACCCGAGCGCCGGCGGCTCTCTAGACTTGACTTAAGAGCGAACAGGGTGGCTTGCCGACGCACGAAGAACGCCGTTTCAGACCAGCGGTGGAACGCTCGGAGAAGGGTTGAGCGGGCTACGCGGCGGGTGCGACGCCCGGACTGCGCTTGCCCGGCTAACGCGCGGGCTCGGCTGCCCCCTCGGTAAAGCCCTCGCGCACCGCGAAGCGTGTCAGCTCCGCGATGCTCTTGAGATGCAGCGCGAGCCGCAGGCGCTCGCGGTGCCTGTGCACGGCCCTGACGCTCACGCCCAGCATCTGCGCGATCTCGCGCGTGCGATAGCCGAGCGCCACCGAGCGCAGGACCTGCCGTTGGCGCTCGGTGAGGTACGCCGCCCGGTTGTTGGGATACCGGTCGTCGCGGGCCGCGGCCCCCGCGCCCGCCTCCGGGGCGAGCGAGCGATACCAGCGGCCCGCGGTGACGTCGCGCAACGCCCGCAGCAGCTCCTCGCGACCGTGCTCCTTCAACAGGTAGCCGAGCGCCCCCGCCTTCCTCACCACGGCCGCGACGTCGCGCGCCCGCGCGCTCGTGAGCACGAGAATCGCAACCTTGGGAAAACGCGTGCGCAGCTGCGCGATGAACTGTAGGCCGCTGCCGTCCGGCAGGTGCAGATCGGTCAACACCAGGTCCGCTTGCAGGGAGCCAATCAGCTCCAGCGCCTCCGCTGCCCGCCCGGCCTCCCCGACGACCGCGAAATCCTTCTCGGCCCCCAGGAGGATCCGCAGCGCCTGCCGGAAGATACAGTGCCCGTCAACGAGGACTATGCGGAACGCACGTTGTTCCTCCGCAGCGGGCGTGCCGGTGCTGGGTGAAGCGGTGAGAGTCATAGAGGCGGCCACGGCGCTGTGCGCTGTTGTTTGCAGCACAGCATAGGTGCGTGACTCTGACGCTAAATCAGGGTGGACCCGTACGTGTTGGTCCGGAGGGCGGGTCCAGCAGCCTTACGCGCCGGGCTGCATCGGCAGCTGGCGCGAGGCGGGAAAAGTGTGATCGGGTTCGCGGTTCAGCCGGCCGCAAGATTCATGCGAATCAGCTCCGCAAGCGAGTCGCACTCGAGCTTTTCCATGATGCGCGCCTTGTGGACCTCGACGGTCCGCGGACTAATGCCGAGCTGGGTGGCGATCTCACGGTTCTGGTGCCCCGCGGCGATCAGCGCGAGAATCTCGCGCTCGCGCCCGGTCAGGCGCTCGATACGCGCATCGGCCGAGGTGCGCGAGCTTGCCGCCGCGCGCCGCTCGCGATCGGCACGCAGTGCGTTGTGCAATACGTCGACCAGCATGGCGTCGTCGATCGGCTTCTCGAGGAAGTCGAACGCACCATTCTTGAGGGCGGCGCGCGCCGTGGCGACATCGCCGTGTGCGGTAAGCACCACGACCGGCACGTCGACCTGGCGCTCACGCAGCACGGCCTGCAGCTCGAGCCCCGTCATACCGGGCATTCGCAGATCCGTCAGCACGCAGCCGGGCCAGTCGGGGCGGTAGGTCTCGATGAAGGATTCGGCGTTGGCGAATGGCTGCGTGCGCACGCCCTTAAGCGACAGCAGCAGTGTGAGCGAGTCGCGCACACCGGCATCGTCGTCGATCAGAAAGACAGTGCCGTCCTCATTCGTCATGGGTTCTTCGCACGCATTATATCGTCCTCTGCGGGGTTACCCGAGTTGCAAGTCGGATGACGAAACGCGCGCCGCCGAAGCGGCTCGCCTCGCTCCACAGATCGCCACCCTGATGGCGCAGCAAGGTGCGGCTCAAGGAAAGGCCCAGGCCCATACCGCTGATTTTGCTGGTGACGAAGGGCTCGAACAAGCGTTCGGTGAGATTCGCCGCAATCCCGGGTCCCGAATCATCGATACCAATCAGCACATCCGCACCCCGCACCTCCGCCGTAACCTCGATGCGCCGGC